>Ga0315307_1000003_pt1 | contig 111338 bp, 86 predicted proteins | sample TDP2_MG_FD_203079 | JGI IMG/M metagenome (GOLD analysis project Ga0315307, IMG submission 203079) | Freshwater sediment microbial communities from Lake Towuti, South Sulawesi, Indonesia - TDP2 | ecosystem: Environmental > Aquatic > Freshwater > Lake > Sediment | place: Indonesia: South Sulawesi...
TGCACGGGATGCTGCGAGTGCGCGGGTTCACCCAGGATGATGCCCACATCATCTGCACGCCGGACCAGATCGAGGAGGAGGTGGGCGGCTGCCTCGACTTCGGGCTCTTCCTGATGCGCGCCTTCGGCTACCAGGAACTGGAGGTGGCGCTCAGCGTGCGCGGTGAGGCCGACCACAGCAAGTACATGGGATCGGACGACGACTGGGCGCTGGCCGAGGGCTCTCTTGCGCGGGCGCTGGACAGCCGGCGAGTCGCCTACCGGCGCGCGCCCGGGGAAGCGATCTTCTACGGGCCGAAGATAGACATCCAGCTCAAGGACGCGATGGGCCGGCTCTGGCAGGGGCCGACCATCCAGTTCGACTTCAACCTCACCGCCAGATTCAACATGGAGTACATCGGGGCTGATGGCGCCCGCCACACCCCCCTCATGGTGCACCGGGCGCTGCTGGGGTCGGTGGATCGGTTCTTCGGCGGGCTGATCGAGCACTGGGCAGGGGCCTTCCCCATCTGGCTGGCGCCGGTGCAGGTGCGAGTGCTCCCCATCGCGGACCGCCACCACGGGTACGCGCACCAGGTGGCCGCGCGTTTGCGCGGGGTCGGCGCGCGCGTCGAGGTGGACGACCGGAAGGCTACTACGCGCGCCAAGGTCCGCGATGGGGAGGTGGAGAAGGTGCCGTACCTCCTGGTCGTGGGCGACCGGGAGCAGGAGGCCACCACCGTGGCCGTCCGTGAGCGAAGCAAGGGCGATCTGGGCGCGCAGGCGCTGTCTGATTTCATTGCGCACCTAAGCCCCGAGCTCGCTCCGCCGAGCTCGGGGTAGGGATTCTGGGCAGGAGACACGCTCCTGCCCTACGACCTACGAGGGATTTGGGGCAGGAGACACGCTCCTGCCCTACGACCTACGAGGGATTTCGGGCAGGAGACACGCTCCTGCCCTACGACCTACGACTAGGCGCTGGCGAGGTCCTGTTGGGCCCGCGCGTAGATCCGATCTAGCTCCCGCGCCGCCTCGCGGTCGAGCTGGTAGCTGTGCTGCCTGAGCCGTTCCCGGACCATCTCCTTGGCCCGCTCTCGCAGGCGGGGCTTGCCGGATTGCTGCCAGGCCCCGAAGGCGCGGCGCTCGAACAGCCGGGGCAGCCAGTAGATGCGCCGATACTCGGCGGCGGCCCGCTCCAGGGCGAGGAAGCCGTGCTCCAGGCCCTCGCTCGCCTCGGCCACCCAGGCCTCGACATCGGAGTCCAGTTCGGGGCCGCGGATGAAGTGCTGGACGTAGTCCCTCAGCTCGCAGTCAATGACGAGCTGTTCGGGACTGAAGACCTCGTCGAGAGAGAGCGTCCCGCCGCCGCCGAAGTGGCGGGCGCCGAACAGGGCCCCGAAGGTGAACTGGCACATGCGCTCCCCCGCCGCCTGCGCGTCCGGGACCTTTGCCTGGGTGTGGAGCAGGCCCGCGGGTGGGCCGGGTTCTTGCCCGTGATACCAGGCATTCAGCTCATCCGAGGCCCGCTGGAAGAGCAGGTCCTCCGGTGAGCCCAGGGTCATCGCCATGGTGCGGGGATCGAACGGGCAGACTCGAATGCTCCAGCCGACCGGCAGAGGCGAGACCGCGGCCACCACGATGGCCGCTCCCATCACTTCGGCCGCGCCCAGGGCCAGCGCGGCCGGCAGATGAACCGGCGCGGTGCCCCCGACAGATGACATGTTGCTCACGTGAACTCCAGCCAGCCGGCCCTCCACGGCCCTCAGACACTCGAAGGAGGCGCCCCCGAGAGAGAGCGGGCTCACTACATAGACGGCGTGGTACCGATAGGGGTGACCGAGGGCTTCGGCCATGTCCATGGCATAGGGCAGGGCGCGGGGAGAGCGGGCATCCACCGGCCGCGAGCCATGGCGCGAGAAGCGAGCGCCAACCCAGTACTGGTGGAGCTGCTGGAGGTCTGCGGGAATCTCCGGCGCGATTCCCGGCGCGGCCCCGATCACGCCCCAGTCGGACATGGCGTCAACGAACTTGGTGGCCTCGATCAACCGCTCGGCCGTATAGGGGACGACGTCGTCGGTTTCGGGGTCGTGCACGAACTCCTGGTAGTTGGGGACAGTGATGACGAGGTGCGGCTCCTCTTCTCCTGGCTCCGGCCGGGCGCGGCCCTGGCCTTCGGCGCGGGTTCCGCTCACCAGTTGTTCGATGGTTGCGGCGTCGGGGAAGACCCGCTCGCCCTCCACTCGCAGGCCCGCGCGCGCGGCCGCCTGGCGGGCCTCCGGAGAGCGAACCCGCAGCCCCTGGGAGAGGAGAATCCTGACCGCGGCCTCGTGGATGCGACCGAGCTGGTCCTCGCTCAGCAGGCGGGGAGGCTCGAAGAGCAGCTTCCTGGGCATCGGGCGGCTTCCCGCTGCTAGCGCTGCACCTGGAGGGTCACCTCGCCGAACAGCCCGTAGGGCACCAAGTTCCTCTTCTCCACCCACTCGTCCCAACGGATGAAGTCGTAGGGCCCGACGAACCGCTGACGCTTCTCCGGCAGATGGTTCGGCCCCAGCAGGTTGCGTGGGCTGCCGCACACCTCGATCTGGAGGCGATTCCGGCCGGGCTTCACCAGGGGCGTGATGTCGAACTGGTATGGCGCCCAGCCGCGAACGCCCGCGAGCCGGCCGTTCACGTGCACCGCCACGCAGGCCCCGAAGTGAGGCCCAAGCTGTACTACCGCGCGCTCGCCTGGCTGGAGCCGCAGGTTCAGGTCCTGCCCGTAGATCAGGTTGCCCGCATAGTAAGGATAGCCCTGGTCGCACCAGTCGCCAGTGCGCACTGACCTGGGTTCAGGCACGATGCCATCGGTGTCCCGGTCAACGGCGAAGCCGCCGATGAGGTAGCACTCCTCCAGCTCATACTCCGGCGCGTCCCGGTAGTCGCACGCCAGCACGAGTTCGTTCTCGCCTCGTCTGACATTCGCGAGGGGCACCCGGTCCATGGACTTCTCCAGCCACCAGCCCCGGGGGCGGTTGGGGATCTGCTCTCCATTGACGGAGATGGTGAACAGCTCAGCCGACTCCACCACCAGGTCAAGGGTGGCGCCAGAGTCGCGCCTCTGCCTGCGTGCAGCCGGGCTGCTGCTCGTCCAGCCCCGGTGGCGCGCGAGTCCCGCCTGTGCCCAGTGGAAAGAGAAGCGCAGCTCGACCCGGCGAGGCGGCACGGCGCTGGGCTTGGCGTAGCGCACCCAGGGCTGGGCGATGCCCGAATGGGAGATGTCAGTCAGCCCCATCGCGGCGCGAAGCTGTTTCTGGGCGAGGAGAATGGGCGTCCAGGCCGACCACTTCCCTCCCGCGAAGCGCCACTGGCAGCGGTCCAGCACCAGGCTGTTCTCGCGGGATCGCCCCACTTGCCACTCCTCGCCGAGCTGGACCTCCCGGACGACCTGGCGCCGGGCAGGCCGCCGAGCAAGGGGTCGCTGCTTTGGATCGAGCACCAGGGCCGCTGACCCGGTCGCTGGCAGCTCGATCTCGACACTGGTCTTGCCCCGGCTGACGCGCGCCGGGATGGCGAAGGTCCGGCCGGTCTCCAGGTCCCACTGCTCGACCCCACCCTCTCCTGACAGCTCGACAGTCAGCCGGCAGCCGCCCTCGCGGTTGCGGTTGGCCAGCATCAGGTAGCTCCGGCCCTGGTGGCGGCGCTCCATGTAGATCACCGGCGCCACCTCCCGCCCTCCGTCGGCCCGGATGGAGACGCGCCGCGGCAGCGCGGCGCGCAGCGCGTCCTCCAGCTCATCGCGCTTGGGGGCGATCAAGGTCACGTTCTCGTGGGCGAACAGCCCCTCCAGCTCCCGCGCGGGCTTGCCCTCGATCCGGGTGGGCCGGCGCCGCACGGCGATCACCTTGCCGCCGGCGGCGAGGAACTTGCGCAGCAGTTCGGCGGTGGTGGCGAAGATGGTCTCGCTCTCCGGGATCACCACCAGTCTGTACCCGGCCTGGCCGACCACGAGCTGGCGGCCGCTCACCGAGCCATGCCGGGACATGATTACTTCGTCTCCCAGGTCGAAGTCGTAGTGGAGGGCGAGCAGATGCTCGGCCATCTCCGCCAGGTGTTCGCCGTGCCTGCGGCGGGTCTGGTCGTCGGGCGCGTCCCCCCAGGCGGTGGAGATGGTGTGGAGCAGCAGCACCTCCCGCACCGGCTCGCCGATGGTGGTGAAGAAGCAGGCCCGGGCGAAGTAGTCCTCGATCACCGGGAAGTACTTCCACCAGGGCTGGTGGTAGAAGAAGGTCGGTGGGTAGTCGCGCTTGCGCATGCCCCGCAGCGAGTAGGGAGTGAGGTGGTGGCACCGGGTGTTGATCCCAAGCACAGTCTGCCAGTCTCCGGACCACTTCTGTCCCTCGAAGCTCATCTGCCAGCCGGAGGTGCCGTAGGTCTCGCTCAGGGTGCGAGGCCGGCCCATCTGATGGGCGACGCTGGAGGCTTGCTTGCAGGTGAGGGTTTCGCGAATCTGCTCGGCGAGGATATCAATGCCAGGCCGCTGCATGTACTCCAGGCTGGGCATGACCGCGCCGCCGACGCGGATCTCCTGGTCGAACTCCTGCTCACAGAGCATGTGCCCGGTGAGTTGAAGCTTGTTCCGGCCGCACCACTCGCCGAGCTGCTTGCAGTAGGCCTCGGCGAAGAGCTCGGTCACGGTCCGCCAATAGTCGTGCCGGGTCTTGAAGAAGCCGGGATGGCTGGAGAACAGCTCGGGAAGCCGGGCCATCAGGTCATAGCCGCGGCGGCGCCGGAACTCCTCCGGCAGCCGGCCAGTCCAGGGGATGCGGGGGGTGGCCTCCGAGGTGTGAAAGCTGGAGATGTTGGGCTCATCGGTGAACACACCTGGAATGGTCTTGCCGAAGTCCTTCGCGAACCGCCTCCGATATGGCTGGTAGCAGATCTGGAGGAAGGCCCTAACAGAGGCGGGGTCCATGTTGTCGGTGTACGGCTCCTCGTTGAACCAGCCCGAGGGGGGAGCGGTCCCCACTTCGAACCCCTGCACCTGCTCCCCCGCCCTGGGCCTCTTGCCTGGGCCCAGCTTTCGGTAGCTGGTGACCTCCCCGTTCTCGATGTGGACTGCGAACCGCTGGCCTCCGCGGGTCCCGCCGCGCTTGAGCTCCAGGTACTTGCCCGCGAACTCGCGATTGCGCTTGACCACGAGCCCGCCCCCGAAGCCGCTGGGCCAGCGATCCTCATCATAGAGCCAGGCGTGCATGCCCTGCTTGCGGGCCTCATCCACGGTGGCGGCGATGCACTCCATCCAGCGCTCGCCCATGAACGGGGTGACCAGGCCGATGCGATTGTGCATGAAGAACCCGCCCAGCCCGCCCCGCTTCATCTCGCGCACCTGCCAGCGCAGCTCCCTCGGGTCCAGGTCGTCGTTCCACGACCAGAAGGGCGCGCCCCGCCACTCGCTGCCGGGCTTGCGGAACATCTGCCTGATACCGGCGCCGGGCTTGCCGGGAACCCGCCTGTTGGTCTGCCTCCTCATTCCTTCCTCCCTGTACTGACCTCCCGCAGGTCAAACGCCTGTGGCCGCGCATCACCCCGCAGCGCAAGCGTTTGTCGCCACTGGTGGGGTGCTACTTCGCTGGGAATAGCTCCGCCCCTCTCGGCGCGCGGCCGGGGCCCAGACGCGCAGATGCCGAAGGCCCTCTGCCCTCGGCATCTTGCTCCGCGTTCGTCGTGCCGCAATCAAGTGGTCGGCCTGCCGCGTGCTCGCCCCCGCCGCCGGGCGACGGCTAGAATATCGGCTTGATCTCCTTCGCCATCTCCCGGAGCTGATCCACTTCCTCGATGGAGAGAGGGTAGAACTTCTCCGCCACCTCCAGGGCCATGCGGAAGAGCTGCAGCTCGCCGGGCGGGATGGCCGCGGTGATGTCTTGCGACAGCGCCCAGCGCAGCGCCAGCTCCACCTCCCCCCACTGGTCAAATGGCTGGTACCAGCACTTCTTCCACTTCCGTTCCTTGGGGTCGGGCCAGCTCGTGCGGGCCATCGCCTTGAGGGCGAGCCGGGCCGCGCCCCGCGCCTTCGCCGCCTCCATCACCTTCGGCCCGAAGCCGTGGTGCCAGCACACGAAGTTGAACGGGAACAGCACCGAGTCGAAGGCGAAGCGCTTCAGCGCCTCCTCCGCGGCCTCCACGGAGTGCGCGCTGAACCCGAGGAAGCGGGCCTTGCCGGCCTTGCGGGCCTCCAGGAAGGTGTCCATCGCGCCCTCCGGCGCGAAGACCTTCTCCACCTGCTCCAGGGAGGTCAGGCCGTGAAGCTGATAGAGGTCAACGTGATCGGTGCGCAGCAGCCGCAGGGAGTTGTCCAGCTCCGCGGCCGAGCCCTTCGCGTCGCGCTCGGCGGTCTTGCAGGCGAGAAAGACGCGGCTGCGATAGGGTTCGAGCGCGGGCCCAAGCCGCTCCTGCGCGTTGCCGTAAGTGGGTGCCACATCGAAGTAGTTCACGCCGCGGTCCACCGCCTCCGCGACGATGTGGTTCGCTTCCTCCTGCGGGATATCGGCCACCACGATGCCGCCCAGGCCGACAAGCGAGAGCTCGGCGCCGGTCCTGCCAAACGGTCGCTTCTTCATATCTCTTCGGGTCCTTCGGGGCCGGGCGGGCTACTTGCTCTTCGCTTGCGCGCTCTTCTGGTTCTCGCCGCTCTTGCTCGCAGGCGCGGGCTTGCTCGCCGGCTTGGCGGGCCCGGGTTTGCCTGCCGCCGCGGCCTTCGCCGGGGCCGGCTTGCTGGGCGCAGCAGCCTTCGCCTTTGCGCCGGCCGCCTTGGCGCGCATCACCCCCAGCTTCACGGTCTTGCCTTTCGCCCCGGGCTGGACAAAGGGGAGCAGCGCGGAGGGGCAGGTCACCACCTGGCCATCGGCCTCCACGATGCTGTCTCCCGCCTTCAGCCCCGCCTTGCCCGCGGGCCCATGGGCCGACACCTGGCCGAGAACACAGCCGTGGGGCTGGGTGATCGTCACACCCAGAATCCCGTTGATCTGGGTCTGAGGGCACCTCGGGCCGTGTCCCGCGCCTGGTCCGCCTACCATGGGGCCGGCCGGGGCCCGCCCGGCCGGGGGCAGTTTGACGCTCAACACCACCTTCTCCTGGCCGGCCGCCGGGGCGCGGCCGGCCTGGGGCCCGGCCGCGGGGGCTCTGCCCGCCCTGAGGCCGCGGTAGGGTCGCGTCGCGGCGTAGCAGGAAGTATAGGAGGTGAACGCCGCGAGCGCCACCGCGAGCACGATCAGCCTTCGCGTCATCATGACCTCCATGGTTGCTCAAGATACCCGGTCTCTTGCATCGCTGTCCCTGGGCCGATACAGGAGAGACTCTGGCAGGCGCTTGGCTGCTAACCGGCCCTGGGCCAGTCACTCCGACCTGACCCATCATTCCCTGGCGGCAGCGCGTTCCCTCGCACATTTGCGCGGTTCGTGGCCGGAAGAGGCGCCATCGCGCGGGGCAGGCTGCTGCCGTTGACACCCCCGCGCGCGCCGTGTTATACTCGCGCCCGTTCTGGGGAAAGAAGCATTCGGGCGGCTGGGATGCCCGGAGGAAGGGTCTCGCCCATGCCACTGCAGAAGAAGATCCTGGCGGTTGACGACGAGCGCCACATCGTCCGCCTGATCCAGGTGAACCTGGAGCGCGCGGGCTACCAGGTGGTCACCGCCTTCGACGGGCCGGAGGCGCTGAAGAAGGTGGAGGGGGAGCGGCCAGACCTGGTGGTGCTGGATGTGATGATGCCCAGGATGGACGGGTTCGAGGTGCTCAAGCGTCTCCAGGCCAATCCCGAGACGCGCGAGATTCCGGTCATCATGCTCACTGCCAAGGCCCAGGATGCGGACGTCTTCCGGGGCTGGGCCTCCGGGGTGAGCGCCTACCTGACGAAACCCTTCAACCCGCTGGAGCTGATCACATTCGTGAAGCGGATCTTCAGTGGCACCGATGAGTACGACGAGGGCGAGAAGACCTGGGAGCTGTAGCGAGGAGAGCAGTGGCCGGGGAAGAGCGCGAGGACCACGATGGCAACGCCTGGCTCTGGGTGGCGGGCGCAGCCGGGCTGGCGCTGGGGGCGGCAGCGGTGGTCTGGCTGCTGCGTTACCATGACCCGGTGCGCCGCATGAGCCGGTTGCTGCGGCGCTGCCAGGAGCGGATCAACGGGATCGAGAGCGCCCTCTCCGAGCTGGAGTCCACGCTCCCAGCGGCCGCACTGGGCGGGCCAGTCGGCCGGTCGCCCTCCCGCGCCTGAGCGCGCTTCTCCTCTCCATCCCCCCGCCGTGTGCGACTGAGTTCTTCTGGTCGCTGAGGCCGATTCTTGATCGCCGCGTGGACGGTCTCCCACAAGGGGCGACACATGCTCAGATTTCCGCGCGGACTACCACGGATTCTCTTGCATCAGGGTAAGACCCCTGATGCAAGAGAATCCCTCAGAAGGGCGCCAGACGCTCTCCTGGGGAGTCTCTTGAATCATGGTCTCTCACCATGATTCACGAGACTCTGCAGGTGGTCGAGACTAACAGAGACGCATGACCCACCACCCACACCCGCAGACCGGCGCGTATGGTGCGGCGGCTGAGACGTCAGTCGCCGCGCCCGCGTCCCGCGATGGAAGGCCCGCCCCGCCTCCCGCGCTTCGCTGGAACTTCCTCGTCATCGTGCTGGATGCCAGCTTCTTCTTCGCCGGCTTCGCCTTCCTCGACCCGGTGGCCGTGCTGAACATCCTGCTCGACGAGCTGAGCGGCTCGAAGGTCATCGTGGGCCTGATGAGCGCGCTTCAGCGCGCCGGGTGGCTGGTCCCCCAGTTGCTGGCGGCCAGCTTCGTCCTCCATCGTCCCCGCAAGAAGCCGTTCGTCATCTACCCCTGCCTGCTCAGCCGTCTTCCCTTCCTAGTGCTGGCGGTGGCCTTCAACGTGCCGTGGGGGAGGGCGCACCCGCAGGCCCTGCTGCTGCTCCTGCTGATCTGCTTCTCGGTTTTCTTCTTCGGCGACGGCTTCTCCGGGGTGCCCTGGCATGACATCGTCGGGCGGGCCATTCCGGCGAACCTGCGGGGGCGGTTTTTCGGCAGCATGCAGTTCCTCGGCGGCATCCTGGCGATTGGCGCGGGCGCGGTGGTTCGCCGCGTGCTCTCCGACCAGTCCTTGCCCTTCCCCTACAACTATGGTCGCCTGTTCATCTTCCTGGTGATGGGGATGGCGCTCTCCACGCTCTTCCTGGCGCTCATCCGTGAGCCGCCCGGCCCGGCCGCCGAGGAGGCCCAGCCGCTGCCCCGGCTGCTGCGCGCGGTGCCCTCCACGCTGCGGCGCTACCCGCGGCTGCGGCGGCTCATCGTGGGCCAGATCCTGTGCGGCTTCGCCGGCCTGGCCGTCCCTTTCTACGCCCTCTACGGGCGTTCGCGGCTTGGCCTTCCCCCCGCGGCGAGCGGCCTGTTCATCTGGGCCGCCACCCTCGGCTCGGTCGGGGCGAGCATCATCTGGGCTTACCTGAGCGACCGCTTCGGCAGCACCGCGGCGATCCGAGGGGTCTCCTGGATCGTGATCGCCTCGCCCATGATGGCCTTGATTCTCCCGACCCTTGCCCCTATCATGGGGGTCGAGGGAGCGATGGCCTACATCTACGCGGTCGTCTTCCTGCTCACCGGGGCGATCTGGGGCGGAACCTGGATAGGGTTCACCAACTATGTGCTGGAGATCGCGCCTCCCCACATTCGGCCGCTCTTCCTCGGCCTCCAGGCGACGCTGTCTGCTCCCACGGTGATCATGCCCGTGCTGGGTGGATGGCTGCTTTCCGTGCTCCCCTATGAGGCGCTCTTCGCGCTCGTCGCGGGGGCCGGCGTGGTCAGCACCGTTTACGTGTATCGCCTCCCCGAGCCTCGCGCAGCGAAGGGGTCACTATGACCGCCACCGCCGGCCGGCTGCGGCCCCTCGATCTGTGTGATGTGCTCGACCAGTCGGTGGCCCTCTACCGGGAGAACCTGATCACACTGCTGGGCATCCACGCAGTGGGCTATGTGCCTTTCTGGCTGCTGATCGGCCTGGCAGGGCACTTCCTCGCGGGCTCTCTCCTGAGGGCAGTCTCCTGGGAGGTGCCGGAGGCGGCCGTCGAGACTGCGATCACCTCCGCGTTCTTCGGCAGCTTCACCTTGTTCTTTGTTCTGGGTGGGGCCCTGCTGGTGCTGGAGCCGCTGGTGGCCGGGGCGATGGCCCGCGCCGTCTCCGACCAGATGCTGGGCCGGCGCGCCTCGATCCGCTCGGCCTATGCCGCGCTGCGAGGTCGCCGACTGGCCCTCGTCTTCGCCTCTTTCATACGGCTGTCGGCAGTCTATGGGGCGGTGAATGTGGTGTCATTCCCGGGGATGATGGTCACTGGTCTGGCCGCCAACCAGGGAGGGGTCTACGCCATCATCGGTGCGGTGGTGCTGAACCTGGCTGCGCTCGCGGTGGGTGGGTTCATCTTCGTCTACCTGGGCTTCCTGGGGCAGATCATCGTGATCGAGCGGCGGGGCCTGGGGGACGCGCTCTCCCGCAGTTGGCGGCTGGTGTCCGGGCGGCTCTGGCGGACCAGCGCGATGGCGGCCTTCCTGCTGCTGCTGGTGGGCGCGGTCACGGGGGCCTTTCAGTCCCCGTTCCTGGTGGGCTTTGCTGTCTGGAATCCCCTCCAGGTGACGCCGGAAACCATGTCTGCCTTGGCCACTCTTCTGATCGCGACCCTGGCGGTCAGCTCTCTCGTCGGCAGCCCCATCCTGCCCATAGGCACCACCCTGATGTACTTCGATCTGCGGGTGCGGCGGGAAGGGCTGGATGTGGAGATGATCGCGGCCAGCATCGGCCGCGGCGAGAGGGCGCCGTGAGTCCGGGGTGGCGCCGGCTGAGCTGGTGTCCTGTAGGGCGGGCGTGCCTACGCCCGCCGTCACGCGCAATGACACTGCTCGCCTTCTGCCTGCTCGCCCTCCCGCTGGCCGCGGGCCCTGCTTCCGGGGAGACGCTCGACCAGTACCAGGCGCGGCTGGCCCGCTGGTCGGGCACGGTGGCGAAAGCGCGAGGTGAACTTGGCCGCGGCGACCCGGGGTGGCGCGTCACCATGAAAGCGCTGGCTGGCGAGGCAAGCCGGCCGGTTGCGGTGGCGCGGCCGGAGGGCGTCAGGGTGGGAGCAGATCATGGCTGGCTGACCTCGCACCTCGGCCGGGCGCTGGCCGCGCCCAGTCGGCGCAGCGCCAAGGCCGCCCTGGAGGTGACGGCGGCCGAGGTGGCCGCCTACCGGGCCGCGCTCGCGCCAGCTCCTCGGGTTGACCGGGCTCGGCTCCGCGCCGTCCTCGCCAGGGCGGTGCCGGCCGCCGGGGCCGGCCGGAGGCTGCCTCTCCAATGGCTGGGCAAGCTGCTGGGCCGGCTCATGTCCTGGCTCGAGAAGCTCCTCTCTCGCCTGCCGAGGCGCTGGGGGTCCGCGCCCCGCCTCCTCTTCTGGGTCATCGTCGGCCTGGCTGGGGCCGTGCTCGCGGCCGCGCTGGGCCTGGCGATCCGAGCGATCTTCGGTCGCTTCTCCCGGGGCGCGCGGGCTCCTCGCCCCAGTGTAGAGGTGGGCCGCCCCTGGGCGCCGCCAGATGCCGACGCCGTGCTCGACCGCGCCCGGCAGGCGGCGGCCGCCGGGTCCTATCGCGAGGCCATCAGGCACCTCTACCTGGCCCTGCTGCTGAAGTTGGACCTGGCTGGTCTGCTCAGCTACCAGCCATCGAGGACGAACTGGGAGTACCTGCGGGCCCTGCGAGCAAGCGGCCGGCTGCCGACGGGGGAGGTCACTTCACTGACCGGCATCTTCGACCGCAAGTGGTACGGCGGCGAGTCTGCCGCGGCCTCGGACTACCGCCACTGCGAGCAGCTCTTCGGCCGGGTGCTCTCTCAGGCGTCGGCCGCGGCGGGGGCAGCATGAGGGCCTCTCGCGGCGACCTGATTGTGGTGCTGCTCGTGCTCGCGGCGTTCGCGGCTGGCAATGTCTGGCTGGCCAGGCGAGGGGCGCGGGCAGTCAGCGGCCTGGAGTTGATGCCGGTTGCATCGGCCTTCAACGGGGGCCCGTCGGGCCTGCGGGGCCTCTACTCCGCGTGGAGGCAGTTCGGCTTCGAGGTGGGCATCTGGCGCCGGCCCTGGAGCGACTTGCCGTCTCAGGCCGGGCTCCTGGTGGTGGCCTCTCCTTTCTTCCCCAGGGATGAGGTGAGCTCGGCGGAAGCCCGTCAGCTCATGGCGTGGGTGAAGGCTGGGGGCTGCGTCCTCCTGCTCGGAGGGCCGGAGGAACTGCTGGCCGCCGCAGGACTGCGCGGCCCTGGCGGGCATGGGTATGCCCCCCCTACAGCCGCGGAGAGACGGAGGCCGCTGTCTCCGGCCGCGCCCACCGGGCTGATGACTGGAGTCGAGCAGCTCAGCCTCAGCCAGGAGCGATGGAGGCGGGTCCAGTCGCCGGCCGTGGTCCATGCCGGTGACCGCCGCGGCCCGGCGCTCATCTCCCGGCCCCTGGGCCGGGGGCAGATCATCGCGCTCTCCGACCCCAGCGCGCTCACCAACCGCCATCTCAAGGAGGCCGACAACGCCGTGCTCGCGGTCAACCTGGCTGGCGTGTTCAGCGTCCGCCGGCTCGACCTGGCGAGTCTGGCGAAGGGGCCGGTCTACTTTGACGAGTACCACCACGGCCTCCGAGAGAAGAGAAGCCTGGCCTCTGTGCTGGTGCGCCCGCCCCTGCTGTGGGTGACGCTCCAGGTGGTGCTCGCATTGCTGCTCTTCTTGCACGCGGCAAGCCGGCGGTTCGGCCCTCCTGCGCCCCTGGCCAGAGAGCGAGCACATCGTGCGAGCAGGGAGTACGTGGCCGCCATGGCCTCCCTCTACCAGTCGGCGGGGGCGCGGGGTGTAGTCCTCCAGCGCCTCGCGCAAGGATTCCGCCGCGAGGTGGCGCGCGCCCTGGGGTTGTCCCCTGGCGCGCCCATCCCGCAGCTCGCGGAGGCTGCGGCGCGGCGCTCGGGAGTGGACCCGGCCCGGCTCACGCGGGTGCTCGAAGTCTGCGAAGGGCAGGTCACCGCGGGCCTCAGGCCGAAAGAGGGGCTGCTGCTCTGGGTGGGATCGGAACTGGAGAGCCTCCGCAGGCAGGTCACCCGGGTGGGGAGGGAACGCGGGAGGCGGGTCGAGCCGGTGGGGGTTGGGGCAGGGAGGGAGCTTATGGCATGAGCGACATCACTCCCGAAGGGCGCGTTGGAGAGGCGCCTCCTCAGGTGACCGCAGCTCTCCAGGAGGTCGGCGAGCGGATTCGCCGCGAGATCGGCAAGGTGGTGGTGGGCCAGGAGAAGGTGATCGAGCAGCTTCTGGTGGCCGCGCTGGCGCGGGGCCACGTGCTGCTGGAGGGGGTGCCGGGGACGGCGAAGACGCTGATCACGAAGGCCCTCGCCATCTGCCTGCGGGGCGAGTTCAAGCGGGTGCAGTTCACCCCCGACCTGATGCCCTCCGATGTCATCGGCACAAATGTGTTCGACCTGCGCGCCGGCACCTTCCACCTGCGCAAGGGTCCGATCTTCACCAACTTCCTGCTGGCTGATGAGGTGAACCGCACTCCCCCGAAGACCCAGGCGGCACTGCTGGAGGCGATGGAGGAGCGGCAGGTGACCATAGATGGGCTCACCTACCCTCTCGAGGAGCCCTTCGCAGTGTTCGCCACACAGAATCCCATCGAGTACGAGGGCACCTATCCGCTGCCAGAGGCCCAGCTCGACCGGTTCATCTTCAAGGTGCTGATCGAGTACCCGTCTGAGGGGGAGGAGGTGCAACTGCTGGGCAACTACCATCGCGGGTTCGATCCCCACCGGCTCGACCTGGCCGGGGTCCAGTCGGTGGCGGCTCCGGGCCAGATCGGGGAGTGGCGAGCCGAGATCCAGCGGGTGACCGTGTCAGAGGATATCCTCAGCTACATCGCCCGGATCGTGCGCCAGACCCGGCAGCTTTCCGGCGCTCTCCTGGGAGGCAGCCCGCGCGCCTCCATCGCCTTGCTGCTGGGGGCGAAGGCCCTGGCCGCGCTGCGGGGCCGGGCCTACGTGATCCCGGATGACGTCAAGGAGCTGGCTTACCCGGCGCTCCGCCACCGGATTATCCTGCGCGCCGAGGCCGAGATCGAGGGCCTGACCACGGACGCGGTGATCGGCAATCTGCTGAGCCAGGTCCCGGTCCCGCGGTGACTTGCCAGAGGGCCGGGGCTTGCCTTCGCCGACCAGGTGACCAGCCATGTTCGCGAGCCGGAGGCTGATAGGTCTGGCCGCGTTCGGCGCCCTGTTTCTGGTGCTGGGCGCGTGGGAGCCGCACCTCGTCCTGGTGGGGACCGGGTATAACTGCGCGCTGGCGCTCGCGCTGGGTGCCGACTACCTGCTCTCTCGCCGCCCCAGCCACCGGGCCGTCACGGCCCAGCGGGCCGCGCCCGACCCGCTCTCTCTGGGGGCGACGAACACGGTGACGCTCCGGCTGCGGAGCCGGAGCACCTCCCGCCTACGGCTGCTGGTGAAGGACCAGCCCCCTCGCGGCCTTCCTACCAACGCGGTCCCCTTCTCGCTCCTGCTGGCCCCGGGGGAGGAGGCGGTGGCCCGCTACCAGATCACGCCTCGCGCCAAGGGCGACTACGAGTTTGGGGACATCGGGCTGCGCCTCTGGTCCCCGCTGGGCCTGATGGTGATCCAGGTGATGGCGCCGGCCGCCCAGCGGGTCCGGGTCTACCCGAATTTGATGGCGGTCAGCCGCTACGAGCTGCTGGCCCGCCGCGGCCGGCTGCTGGAGGCCGGCATCCGGGCAGCCCGGTACCGGGGCCGGGGCACGGAGTTCGAGAGCCTGCGCGCCTATCTGCCTGATGATGACTCCCGGCTGATCAACTGGAAGGCGACGGCGCGCCGCCATCAGCTCATCAGCTCCGAGTTCCAGTCCGAGCGGAGCCAGAACCTGATCCTCGTGCTCGACGCAGGGCGAATGATGGCCGGCCGGGTGGGGGAGATGACCAAGCTGGACTACGCCATCAACGCGGCCCTCATGTCGGCCTATGTGGGCGCGGCGATGGGTGACCGGGTGGGGCTGCTCGCCTTCGCAGGTGAAGTCCGAGCTTACCTGCCGCCTCGCCGGGGGCGGAGTCAGGTCTTCCGCCTGCTGGAGAGCCTGTACCGGCTCGAACCCGAGCTGCTGGAGCCCGACTACGACGCGGCCTTCCGCTATCTCGCCCTGCGCCAGCGCCGCCGGTCACTGGTGGTCATCTTCACCGACCTGGTTGACCCGGATTGCTCCGAGGCCCTGCTGAAGCAGGTGGGCGCGCTCCACCCGCATCACCTGGTGCTCTGCGTCACCGTCGCCGACGCCGACCTGCTGCGCCTGGCGCACCTCTCCCCGGCCGAGAGCGGCGCAGTCTACCAGAAGGCCGTCGCCTATCAAGTGCTGGGCGATCGCGAGGCCGCGCTCTCCTATCTGCGCCAGCGGGGAGTCAACATCATAGACGTGCCGGCCGATCAGCTCACCGCCGCCACTATCAATCGCTACCTGGAGCTGAAAGCGAGAAGCCTGGTGTGATGATGCGGGAACGGGCTGCCCCGCTCTATGCCATCGCCAAGATGCTGCTGCGCGGGTTCTTCCGGGCCTTCAACCGCTGGGAGGTGAGGGGCCAGGAGCTGGTGCCAGGGGGAGGAGGCGTGCTCCTCATCGCCAACCACACCAGCTACGCCGACCCCCCGATCGTGGGGACCGCCTCTCCGCGTCCAGTGCACTTCATGGCCAAGGCAGAGCTGTTTGATGTGCCGGTGCTGGGCTGGCTGATCCGCCGCACCCATGCCTTCCCGGTGCGCCGGGGCGCGGGCGATCGAGAGGCGCTGCGCCGGGGGGTGAAGGTGCTGCGGGAGGGCAAAGTGCTGCTCGTCTTTCCCGAGGGGACCCGGAGCCGTGACGGGAGACTCCAGCCGCCGGAGCAGGGAGCCGCCTTCGTCGCCCTGGCCGCCGGGGCCCAGGTGGTCCCGATGGCGATAGTGGGGGCAGACCGCTTGCTTCCTCGTCACAGCCCCATCCCGCGGCCGGCGAAGCTGCGGGTGCGCTTCGGCCGGCCCCTCGATCTCACCCGCTGGCGAGGGGCGCGCCCCACGCGGGAGGTGCTCCAGCAGGTGTCCCAGCAGATGATGGAGGCGCTGCGCGAGCTGCTGCCACCGGAGCGGCGCTGACTGACACCGCAACCCCCGGCACGCGTGCGTGTCCAAGGATCCGCGGAGCTTTGTGGCCGCACACGCGCGCGTTGCCTCGGCTCCTGCCGGTGGCGCGCAACCTGGTATGATAGCGATGGAGGGCAGAGCTATGAGCTTGAGCGCTGCATCTCGTGACAATGCAGGCCTGCCTCGCTGGCCTGCGCTGGTGGTGATGCTGCTGGTGAGCGCGGTCCTGGGCGGACTCATCGGGGCCGGGCTTCTGGGCGGTCTTCGTCCGGCGCCGCTCCACGCCCAGCCAGCGCGGCTGGCGGCCGTGCCGTTTGACTTCGCGGCGGTGGCCGATGAGGTGAAGCCGATGGTGGTCAACATCAACACCGAGCAGGAGATCCGCCGGCAGGTCTGGGGGCTGGACTTCTTCAACTTCGATCCCTGGAGCGAGCAGTGGCCGCCGTTCCGCCCTTACACCCAGGTCCGGAAGGTGACCAGCCTCGGCTCGGGTGTGATCATAAGCTCCGAGGGACACATTCTCACCAACGCCCACGTGATTGCGGGCATGCAGCCTAGCGGGGCGAAGCCCAAGATCAGCGTAACCTTGTCGGACGGAAAGACCTATGCTGCGCGACTGGCAAGTGCTTCTCTGGAGAACGACCTGGCAGTGGTCAAGATCAACGCGGGCCGGTCGCTGTCGGCCGCGCGCCTGGGTGACGCCGACAAGGTGAAGGTTGGCTCCTGGGCCATCGCCATCGGCAGCCCCTTCGGGTTCACCGAAAGCGTGACCGTGGGCGTGATCAGCGCCAAGGGGAGGGTAGTGCGCCAGGAGGGCGGTCGGGAGGTCTTCCGGGACCTGCTCCAGACCGACGCGGCCATCAACTTGGGCAACTCGGGAGGCCCGCTGGTCAACCTTGCGGGCGAGGTGATTGGCATCAACCAGGCGATCTTCTCTCCCAGCGGAGTGGGCAACATCGGCATCGGCTTCGCCATCCCCGTCAAGGAGCCGACCAAGTCGGCGATCCTCAATAGCCTCCAGGTCGCCCGGCGGCGCGCGTAGCCCCTCTACTCGCCATCGCCCCCGCCCCGCCATGAACTCCTGCAGTGGCGTGGGTCTGCCACGAGCGTAAGCGACGGCAAGCGGCGAAGGTACGGCCGCGCGCCGTCACCTCACCATCCCCACCGCGCCCTCACCGCTAGCAGTGCGAGCGCGGCCGCGAGCGCGATCCAGGTCTGGTGCTCCTTGTTCAGCCAGACCCAGGGCCACTGGAACTGGCTCTGCCGCACTGCGATGCCGTGCAGCTTCACTGGCCTCAACCGCGGCAGGATGGCTGGCACTCGCCGCCTGTACTCGTCAAAGACCTCGCCGTGCATGCGACGCAGGTAGTCCTCTTCCTGTTTGATCGTCGGCAGGTAGATGGCGAGGGCGATCACCACGAAGGCTGCGGCCAGCCGCCAGTCGCCCACGATCAGCATGAACCCCAGGCCGGAGAGCGAGCTGCCGAGGTAGAGGGGATTGCGCACGTGTGCGTAGGGACCGCCGACAGTGAGCTGCTCATCCTTCAGCAAGTGGCCCGCGGCCCAGGTGCGCAGGCCCTCTCCAGCCAGCACCAGGGGGATGCCCCAGAGATGCCAGGCCGGCCGCCGCAGCAGAACAGCCAAGAGCACGAAGGCCGGCGGCAGCCATATTCGCACCCGGTTGAGCCAGATCTCGCGCCTGGTCTTGGGGATGAGCACGGCGAGTGCTCTTCTCCTGCTGTTCGCATCCTCCCTTGCGCCTCCTGGCAGGCTCGGCCCTGGGCGCGGCGAACCCTATGGCCGTGGCGGACATCCCCGCCCAGCTCGACGACGGCGCCTGGTTCCACGGCTCACCCCTGGAAGTCGATGTGCTGCGGGGCGGGCATCGCCATGCCCGCCGGGACAGGTCGCGGACCTGTCCTACCGAGTGAGGGTGGGGGGTGGGCAGGTCGCGGAGGTGCCCAGGCGGGTTTGAGAAGGTCCGCAGGATCACCTGTCGAAGAGCGCTACTGAGAGCCGGCCGAGGTTTGCGGCTCTCTACCCGCGGCTAGCTGGGGCTCTGCCATGCTGCACATCGTCGCCTGCATCAAGCAAGTGCCTGATACCACTCAGGTGCGGATTGACCCGGAGACCAACACCCTGGTGCGGGAGGGCATCCCGGCCATCATCAACCCCTTCGACCTGCACGCCATCGAGACCGCGGCGCGGCTGAAGGAGAGGTACGGGGGGCAGGTGAGCCTGCTCTCCATGGGCCCGCCGCAGGCTGTGGAGGCGCTCCAGAAGGGGCTCTCCTTTGGCGCGGACCGGGCGGTGCTGCTCTCAGATGGGGCCTTCCGGGGCAGCGACACGCTCGCCACCTCAGCCGCGCTCACCGCGGGCATCCGGGCGCTGGCCAAGGAGCAGCCGGTGGACATCGTGATCTGCGGCAAGCAGACCATAGATGGCGACACCGCGCAGGTGGGCCCGGGGATCGCCACCCGGCTGGGCTACTCGCAGCTCACCTATGTGGGCAAAGTGGAATCCGTTGACCTGGAGGCGCGCCGCATTCGCGTGCGGCGCATCCTGGAGGGCGCGGAGGAAGTGCTGGAGGCCCCCCTGCCAGTGGTGTTGACGGTGCTGAAGGAGATCGGTGAGCCCCGCTACGCGGCACTCCCTGCGGTGATCAGAGGATTGCGCACTCCCGTGCCAGTGTGGGCGATCAAAGATGTGGAGATCAGCCCGGACGAGGTCGGGCTGGCTGGCTCTCCCACGCAGGTGCGCCGCATCTTCGCTCCGCCTCAGCGCTCAGGCGGGGAGGTGATATCGGTGGACGGGGATGCGGACCGGGTCGCGAACGAGGTGCTCGACCGGCTGATAGCCGCGGGTGTTCTCGAGGCCGGGGTCACAGGATAGGGGATCATGTCTGAGCAACCGCGCATCGCTGTCATCGCCAAGGAAGGCTGCATCGGGTGCGAGCAGTGCCTCGCGGTCTGCCCGGCCGATGCCATCCGAATGGAGGGGGGAATCGCTGTCGTAGACCCGGCGCGGTGCACCGGCTGCGAGAAGTGTGTGCCGATCTGTCCGGCCTCAGTCATCTCGATGAGCGGCGGCGCGCCCGCCATCGGGCCGGCGGCCCCGGCGGCAGAGGCGGCGGCCCCCGTCGAGGCCCCGGCGGTCGCCGAGGGCGCCGCGGGCGAAGTCTGGGTCTTCGTCGAGCATACCGACGGCCGCCCCGCGCCCGTGTCCTGGGAGCTGCTGGGCAAAGGCCGAGAGCTAGCGGATGCCCTGGGCGGGCAGGTGTGCTCGGTGCTCCTGGGCCATCAGGTGGGGGCGCTGATCGGGGAGGCCCTCGCCTACGGCGCGGACCGAGTGTACGTCATAGACGATCCGGTGCTGGGGCACTACCGCACGCAGTCGTACCTCCACGGCGTGATCAAGCTGATCAAGAAGCACCGCCCCGAGATCATGCTGCTTGGCGCGACCACCATGGGCCGGGATCTGGCCGGGGCAGTGGCCACCAGCCTCGGGACGGGGCTGACGGCTGACTGCACGGGCCTGAGCATTGATCCCCAGAGCAGGCTGCTGGAGCAGACCCGTCCGGCCTACGGCGGCAACATCATGGCCACCATCTTGTGCGAGCAGCGCCGACCCCAGATGGCCACGGTGCGGCCCAGGGTGATGGCCCTGCCGCCGCGGAGCGAAGGCCGCACCGGCGTCGTGGTGCGCGAGGAGCTGGGCCTGGCCGAGAGCGATGTGCTGGTGCGCCTGGTCGAGTACCTGCGGGAGGAGGGGGGTGAAACCACCCGCATCGAGGACGCCAACGTGCTGGTCTCGGGCGGACGGGGGCTGGGTGGGCCAGAAGGCTTCCGGGTGCTGCAAGAGCTGGCGGATGCCATCGGCGGGTGCGTATCAGGCTCCCGGGCGGCGGTTGACCAGGGCTGGATCCCCCACGAGCGACAAGTGGGGCAGACCGGCAAGACGGTCCGCCCCAAGCTCTACATCGCCTGCGGGATTTCGGGCGCGATCCAGCACCTGGTGGGGATGCAGACCTCGGACGTGATCGTGGCCATCAACCGGGACCCGAACGCGCCCATCTTCGGGGTGGCGACCTATGGGATCGTGGGCGACGTGTACGAGATCGTCCCCGCGCTGACGCGCGCTTGCCTGGCGCGGCTGCCCTGCGCGGTGCGCGCGCAGGCGGCGTCGGGCGCGCCGGCCGGGGAGGGCTGAGCAATGAACCGGGCTGGAGAGAAGTTCGATGTGATCGTGGTGGGGGCCGGTCCCGCTGGCCTGGCGGCCGCTTATCTCTTGGCCAAAGCGGGGCTGAAGGTGGCGGTGGTGGAGCGGGGTGATTTCCCTGGCTCCAAGAATGTGATGGGGGGCGTGGTCTACCGTCAGCCGACCGAGGAGATCTTCCCCGGCTTCTCGCAGGAAGGGCCCCTCGAGCGGGTCATCGTCGAGCAGCGCGCCTGGGTGCTCACCGAGCAGGCCGCCTTCAAGTTCGGCCACACCCATCGCACCTTCGCCGAGGAACCATACAACGCGTTCACGGTGATGCGCGCCCGCTTCGACAAGTGGGCGGGACAGCAGGCGCGGGGGGCCGGCGCGCTGATCATCCCCGAGACTGTCGTGGAGTCAGTCATCTGGGAGGGAGAGCGCGTGGTCGGAGTCCACACGGGCCGGCCAGATGGCGATCTCTACGGGGACGTGGTGATCGCCGCCGACGGCGTCAACTCACTTCTCGCCCAGAACGCCGGGCTGCGTCAGGAGCTCGACCCCGACCAGGTGGCGATCGCGGTGAAGGAGGTGATCGCCCTTCCCCGGGAGGCGATCGAGCAGCGCTTCAACGTGACCGGGGAGGAGGGCGTCACCATCGAGCTCTACGCGGAGGCGAGCTGGGGCATGGTCGGCACCGGCTTCATCTACACGAACAAGGAGTCCCTCTCGGTGGGCTGCGGCGCGCTCCTCTCCCAGTTGACGCAGCGGGGGGTCACGCCCAACGATCTGCTGGAGCACATGAAGGCTCACCCCGCGGTGGCGCGCTTGCTGGAGGGCGGCGAGACCCGGGAGTACCTGGCCCACCTCATCCCCGAGGGCGGCCTGCGGGCGATGCCCAAGCTCTCCACTGGCGGCATGCTGGTGGTGGGCGATGCTGCCATGATGGTCAACAGCATGCACCGGGAGGGCTCGAACCTGGCGATGGCCTCGGGCCGGCTCGCCGCCCAGGCGGTGCTGCGCGCCAAGGAGTGGAACGACTACTCGGCGGAGAGCCTGAGCTACTACGACCAGCTCGTGCGGGACAGCGCCATCTACAAGGACCTCTACAAGTACCGCAACATGGCGCGCTTCTTCGAGGGACACCCCGAGTTCTTCGGTTTGTACCCCGACCTGCTCAACGAGGCGGCGCGGGTGATGCTGACTGTAGACGGGGTCTCGAAGCGAAGCAAGCAGAGGAGCATCTTCTGGGAGGCGCTCCGCAAGCGCGCCCCCTGGTGGATGGCCCTGGACTTCTACCGGGCCTGGAGGGCGATCGCATGAAACAGCTCACACTCGAGCAGAAGCTGTTCCTCAACGGCTTCCGCCCGGACAAGGAGTCGCACCTGCGGATCAAGGACCAGGAGAAGTGCAAGGGCTGCAAGCTGCGCCAGTGCACCTACATCTGTCCGGTGAATACCTACCGCTGGGAGAACGACCAGGTCACGGTGTTCTTCGAGGGCTGCCTGGAATGCGGCGCCTGCCGGGTGGCCTGCAAGGAGTGCGACAACCTGGAGTGGCGCTACCCGCGGGGCGGGTTCGGGATCAACTACCGCACGGGCTGAGCGGCCCGGCTGCTGGCCAGAAGAGGAAGGAACGGGGGCGGGCCCTGCCCGCCCCCGTGGCTTTCGCCGGTTAGCCGAGGATCGGCGGAGCGGCTACATCGGCAGCTCGAACGCCTGGGCGACGTACACCGCCATCTGGTCCCGGGTGCAGACGTACTCGGGATGGTAGCGGCCGTCCACGTAGCCGGTGACCACGCCCTGGTCGTAGAGGTACTCGACGTGGTGGTAGCACCAGCCCCACTCGTTGGTGGGTGTGACATCCGGGAAGGCCGGCCCGTCCATGTCCATAGGCACACCCGAGTCGCCCAGAGGCTGGACCCGCGCCCGTGCCATGAAGACCGCCATCTGGCCGCGATCCACGTTGTCCTGGGGATGGTAGAGGCCGTCCTGGCACCCTTGGACGATCTTCAGGTTATAGGCATACTCCACGTACTTGTAGGCCCAACTGCCGACCGGCACATCGGTGAAGTGGCCGGTGGAGGGCCCATCCGGCACCTTGGCCTCACCTCCGGCCACGGCCCGGGAGACGAAGGCGGCCATCTCCCCACGGTTCACGGGCAGCTTCGGCTGGTAGCTGCCATCCGGATAGCCGGTGACGATGCCGGCCTGGGCGCAGGCGATGATCTCATCCGCGGCCCAGTAGTCGGCCGGGATATCGGTGAAGCCGGTGGCGGACTTGACCTCCAGGCTGCCATCGGTGGCGACGGAGGGGATCTCGGTCGGCATCAGGTCAACCACCTTGGTCAGCCTGCACTCCACGAATCGGAGGGCAGTCTTGCCAGAGGGAGCGACGGCCTGGAAGTCAATGTCCACGAATGGGCCGCCGCCTCCTGCGATGCCCGACAGCTTGATCATCGCGATCCCCAGCGAACCTGCGACGTTGTCTATGCTCGGCACGAACAGGAAGCCGCTGGTGAGGGCGGTGGGGCGGGCCTCGATCACCCTGACAATGGTCGGATCGTAACGGACTGTGAAGTCGGCCCCGACAACGCCGGTGGCATCGTCAACGCTGATGGGCACCGTCACGGTTTCGCCGGCGGTGACCGTCGCGGCCGGCAGGCTGACCACGCGGGCGCCCACGGTGGCCGCGCTCACCGCAGGGGCCGCGCGGCTCGCCGCAGCGCCAGCTGCGGCCGCTTCCACGCCCTCCAGCGGGAATGGCAGATCGCCGCCAGCGGCCGCGATCGCCAGCGCGATGGCCGCGTCCCCGGAGTCTATCACCCCGTCCCCGTTGATGTCGTTGCACTCCAGTGGAGGCCAGTCCCAGGGCCAATCGGTGGGTTTGGCCAGGCCCACCGCTGCCTCCAGCAGGAGGATGGCATCATCGGTGGTGACCTGCTGATCCCGGTTGACGTCGGCGATGAACGGGCACTCCTGGAGGTCAATGAAGCTCTCACACTTACCGTCGGGACCACCACCGCCGGTGCACAGCGGCAGCGGCTGTCCGAACATGTCGTAGATCTTGGTGTCGGTGATGGAGAGAGTGGTGCTTTGCCCTGCTGTCGCCCCCTGGGCCGGGGCCAGCTCGATGTAGCAGACTCGGCCGGTCTCGCCCGGGGCCATCGGCTGGTCGTTGGCCATGGCGATGCTAACAGAGCCCTCGGTGTTGTTGATGTTGAACTGCAGCTCCCAGTTGGAGGTGAGCACAAGGTCGCCGGCGATCTGGGTGGTCGAGACGTTGACGCACTGGACCACTTTCGGGTCGAAGTGGAAGACGAAGTTGATGCCCTGGACGTTGTCGGACTGGTTGAGGTCAATCGGCACCGAGACCACGTAGAGGAGGGGCAGGTAGCCGCCGTCAATGATCAGCCCGTAGCAGCCCCCGATGTCCTCGCCCCCGCCGGGCCCCGGCACGTTGACGAACACGTCGGCTTTCCCGTTGCCGTCGGTGGAGACCAGGTTGGAGGCCTCCGACCAGAAGGCGATCACCGTGCCGTTCTCGTTCACCGCCGGCCCCCAGGAGTTGCCGTTGGACTCCACCCGGAAGCCAGTGCTCAGCCGGCGGGTGAGGCCCGCGCCCCGGTCTCGCAGGAACACGTCGAAATAGCCGTTGGTGTCAGCTCCGGTGAGGTTGGTGGCCCGGGAGGCAAAGGCCACGAAGCCGCCGTCCGGGCTGATCGCCGGGTCCACGGAGTCGAGGTCCGCCTGGAGGCCGGAGGTGCTCATGCTCATCAGCGTCGTGGTCTTCGCCTCCAGGTCGCGCAGCAAGATGTCGCACCTCAGGTTCGTGTCAGGGGCGAACAGGTTGGTGGCGTAGGACTTGAAGACAACCAGCTTGCCGTTTCTGCTGATGGCGGGATCCTGAGAATGGCTGTTCCCCTGCCCGCCCTCGGTGCTGACACTCACCCGGTCGGTCACCCCCGCGATGCGCGCGAAGACGTCGTCGGCGCGATTGGTGTCACCTGAGACCAGGTTGGAGGCAGATGAGCAGAACGCGACTACCGTGCCATCGCCGCTGATGGCGGGATCCCGGGAGGGGCCATTGGCCTCTACGCCGCCGGCGCCCACGGAGACGCGGTCGGTTCCATTGGTGCTGCGGTCATGGAGGAATACGTCGGAGACGCCGTTGGTGTCGCCGCCCACCAGGTTGGTGGCCTCGGAGGTGAAGGCGACCAGGCGACCCTCCGCGCCGATGCGGGGTTCCCGGCTCGGGCCGTTGGCCTGGCCTGCGCCAGAGGCCACGCTCACCCGGACGGTTTCGCCGGAGCTGAGGTTGGTGACGAACACGTCCCTGACGCCGTTGGTGTCATCCGGCACCAGGTTGGTGGCATCGGAGGAGAAGGCCACCCAGCCGCCGTCTGGACTGATCACCGGCTCCCAGCAATCGTCGTTGGCCTGAACCCCGGCGGGGCCGAGGCTCACCCGCCTGGTCTGGCCGGTGGCCCGGTAGCGCACGAAGATGTCCCGCGCCTCATTGGTGTCGCCTGGCACCAGGGTGCTCGCCAGGGACATGAAGGCCACGGTGTTCCCGTCGGCGCTGATGGAGGGCACCCAGCTACTGTCGTTGCCCTGTTCACCATTGCTCCCCACGCTGACGCGGAACAAGGCCGCGGCGAGCGGACTAGCAGAGCTACAGAGTAGGACTAGCAGGCCCGGCAGCAAGTGGCGCAGACGCATTTGCTCCTTACCCCCATGCGAGTCGGGTTGTCGGCCGCCCATTCCGGCCCCCTCCGCCTCGTCGCCCTGTCTGAGGCGCGCGAACTCGTTGCGGCCGTCACTCAGCACGCCTCGCGCATTATAGCATACTTCCGCGGCTTTGACGCGGCAGGAGGCGAAAAAGTTCCGCTGGCCCCATTGGGAGGCCGCAGAAGGCGGCAGGGCACCGTTGCCGCGCCCCTCTGGGTCGCCCTGGCTCTCGGCCGAGGCAGTCTCACATCAGCTTGAAGGCCCTCCCGATGAAGGCCGCCATCTGGTCCCGGGTCACGGGGTAGAGAGGATGGTAGAGGCCGTCGGGATAGCCAGACACGACCTGCTCCTTTGCCAGGAACTCGACATGGGGGTAGACCCAGGCCCAGTCATTGGTGGCGGTGACATCCGGGAACGTGGAGGTCGCAGGAGGTGGGGGGACGCCGGCGTCGCCCTCGGGCACGACCATCGCCCGGGCGATGAACACTGCCATCTGGCCGCGGTCTATCAGGAGGGCCGGGCGATAGAGGCCGTCCGAGAACCCTTTGGCGACGTTCTGGTCCTGGCAGTACTCGATGTAGCGGTAGGCGTAGTGGGTCTTCGGCACATCCGGGAAGGTAGGGGTCGCCGGGCCGGTGGGCACCTGGGCATCTCCTCCCGCGATGGCGCGGGCGAGGAAGGCCGCCATCTGTCCCCGGTCCACCGAGACCTCTGGGTGGAACAGCCCATCGGCGTACCCCGTTGAGATCTCCGCCTTCGCTATCGCCTCGACGCTCTCCCAGGCCCAGTGAGTGGTCGGCACATCCGGGAACCGGGGGCCGGCCTGGCCGTCGCCGAAGTTGGCGCGCAGCAGCCAGGCGAGCTCCTCCGCGGAGACCAGGTGCACCGCTGGGTCGGCGCGGAGCAGGTCAGCCAGTCTGGCGACCTGGTCCATGATGCTCGTGCCATCGGGATCGCCGTCCCAGTAAGCGAACGGGTAGACCGCGACCAGGGAATAGGAGAGGGGGTCCGTGCCCGGCTTTCGGTGCGGGTCATAGAGGATGGCCTCGGCGATGCCCTCCGCGGTGTTCTCGGGCCGGCCGTTGTTCCACAGCGCGTAGCGGTAGGGCCAGATCACTTTCCCGGCCTGGACATCGTAGGTGCCAGGGGAGATCCCTGTGTAGTAGTCGCCCCGCGCGTTGTTCGTCTTGTAGAAGACGGCGAGCACTTCGGCTCGGGCCACAATGGGCCCGGCCGAGGAGAGCGCGGCGTGGGGCTGATCGCCCATGACATTCACCACGCGCAGGTCGGCCTGCTTCACCTTGGGGCCCAGGAACTCCGCGTAGCCCTGCAGATCAGGGTAGGAGTCGGGATAGAGCAGGCCATACCCCGAGGGGGAGGAGACGAAGAAATCGTTGTCGCTGGCCTGCGAGTAGAAGAACTCCAGGGCGGGTGGGGCGAAGTCCGATAGGGCGGGCGAGATCTCCCAGTTCATCGGGAAGTCGCCCCGGCGGGGATGGCCGAACCAGTTCGGCCTGCCAAAGCGGTTGAGGGTCCAGCCGATGTCCCACCCGCCGTCCATGACCAGGCAGACGTAGTGCGCGCCGGGGAGAGTGCTCACCTGGCCGGTGTGCGAGACGGCCTGCTGATTGTGGGTCTGGCCCTTGCCGATCCCGGAGAGCACGGAGAGGTTGTGGCAGGTGTCCGCTCGGACCGCGGGGTGCTGCTGCTGGCTCGCGGCGCGAATCCAGGCGATCTCGCCCCCACTCTGGGGGAACCCCAGCACGTAGGAGTGGGCCTCCGTGAGCCCCATGGCCACGTCGCGCACGCTGGCGCAGCCGTCGAGGGCGCCATCTGTGTAGGTGAACGCCCTCTCGGAGGCGGAGAGGTCGCGCAGATGCCTCGGGCCGTTCCCCAGCAGTGCCAGCTCGATGAGCAGCCGCTGGTTCAGATCGGCGAAGCGCGCGCCGCACCAGTAGGTCTCATTGAACTGCCGCACGTCCTTGATCACGGGTAGCGCGAGGTCGGTCGAGAGGATCTCCGCCAGCTCCGGCGTGGCCGCGGTCACGGCCTCGTCAATGCCGGCGAGCGGCGCGGCCACGTTCAGCGACCGCAAGGGCAGGTGGCACCAGTCGTAGCCCTTGATCCTGGTGGCGAAGGCGCGGAGCAGGCCGAACGGATCGGATCCGAAGCTCACCAGGATGCCGTACTGCTGGCGCAGGTAGTCGAGCAGGCCGGGATCAACCTCCCCTGAGATCCAAATCTGGGGGGTCCTCTCCGCGGCCTTGCTGGCGATGACACCCTGAAGGCTCTGCACCATCACCAGTTCATCGGCCCGGAGCTGCGAGGCATCTATCACGTGGAGCCGGTTGGGGATCGCCCCGAGCCCCAGGGTGCCGCCTGTGAGCAGCGCTGCCGCGGCCATCGCCGCGCAGGCCATCCGACGGAACCGTGTCATTGGACCCACCTCTGATCAGCTTTGCGGATGGTAGTCAGGTGCCGAAGACGTCGCTTCCCCCAGCCAGGTCGCGCGCTCCCGCCCCTGGCGGCCACACGGCTGTGCGCTGAGTTCGCCACGCCCGGCCGCTTTCCTGGCGCGGCCAGGCGGCTGCTGTGCGTGCTCTCACCCAGAGAGCATCCGTCAGAACTGTAGCCTCCCTTGAATCAGCGTGATGCGCACCTCAACCCGTCTGTCAGGGATGGGCCGGCCGTCTGGACAGAGGGGCTGTGCAGGTGCGTTCCGCCATCAGAGGCGTCCTTCTTCGATCAAAGGGAGCAGCGGAGGTTTCCGCCAGCGGCTCCAAGCAGCGCGGCGCTACACCGCGAGCTTGAGGGCTTTGGCCAGATACACGGCGACTTGATCTCTGGCGCCGGGATGCTCGGGGTGGAAGAGCCCGTCGGGCTGGGCCTGAGCGATCCCTTGGGAGGCGAGGTACTCGACGTGCTGGTGGCACCAGCGCCACTCGTTGTCCGGCCTCACATCCGGGAAGGTTGGCGCAGTCGGGGGGGCATATGCGGCCAGGCCCGCGTCGCCGGTCGGGGTGACCATGGCGCGCGCCACGAACAGCGCCATCTGGCCGCGGTTCACCGGCTCCGCGGGGTGGTAGAGGCCGTCGGCACAGCCCCCGATGATGGCGTGCGCCTTCCCCCACTCGATGTGCCGGTACGCCCAGTAGCCGGCCGGGACATCGGGAAAGGAGGGCGAGGCCGGCCCGGCGGGGAGGTTGCCGCGGCCCACCAGGGCGTGGGAGATGAAGACCGCGATGTCGTCTCGCCGCACCGGCTCGGTCGGGCGGAAGGTGCCATCCACGTAGCCGCCCACAATCCCGGCGGCCTGGGCGGCAGCGATGGCCGGCTGGGCCCAGAAGTCGAGGCGCACATCGGGGAACGGGCTCACCCGATGCTGCCTCGACATCCTGACATAGGAGTCATAGTGGTGAATGGCGACACCCGAGAGAGCGCCTCCTTGGCGGGCGAGCAGGGAGGGAAGCTTCGCCAGCTCGGCCTCCATGTGGTCCCATCCCTCCTCGTAGTAGGTGACGTAATCCTGGTCGGCCAGGTGCTGGGTCTCGGCCCCGATGTAGAACCCCTTCCGGCGGCGCGCTGCCGCGAGCGCCTCGGGAACGGCGCAGCTCACCTGCGCGCCCGCCGTGTCGCGGTAAGCCATGCACAGGACGTAGTCGCACAGCGCGATCGCATCCGGGTACTGGGGGGTGGAATCGTCGCCCCTCCCCGCCCACCAGAACCCGAGGTCGGCCGCCAGGGTCATGCGGCGCGCCCCCGTCGCCTTGTGCGAATCAACTCTGGAACGCAAGTGGGCCAGGAGATCGCGGAAGGCTCGCTGGCTCCACTGGCCTGCGGTTTCGAGATCGAGATGGATGCCGTCGAAGCGCTCGGCCGGGCTCTTGCTCGCGCTGGGGGCCTCCACCACCTCACTGCAGGCGCGCTTCGCGCCTTCTAGGCGCTGCGCCTGCCAGCCGCGCTCGCCGAAGAGGAACTCGACCCTCAGCCCACGCTCATGGGCGGCCGCGAGGAAGGCGCGCAGGTCCGCCTGCTCCATGTCCAGGGGCGGCTCGAGGTAGATGGCGTTGATCCGCGCCGCCGCGTTCTCGTGAGGCGCGTCACAGAAGTCGAAGAAGCTCGACCAGCCCGAGGGATTGCGAACCACCCCGGAGGCCAAGGGCGTGGCCCACACCCACATCGCCCGCGCGGGTCGGGAGGCAGTCAGCCGCTGCGCCCCTATGCCTTCAGCCATCGGTCGAACCAGGCGAACGCTTCCTCCTGCATCGCCGCGTCGAACTTGTGGGTGCCTGGATAGAAGCTGCAGGCGTAGCGGCCGCCCGCCCCGGCCTTGTCGTAAACCTGGCGCACGATGTCATCAGCGCGGTGCATCTCGGACAGGCTGAACAGCGGGTCCTCGTCATTGTTCAGCACCATCGTGGGCTGGGGCACTCGCAGGGCCAAGATTTCGGGATAGTCCAGGCGCCTGGGCAGGCCCGGAACCCACATCATCCAGGTGTGATTGCCGCACTTCTGGAGCACCAGGTCTCGCCAGGTGGTCATCATCCCCACGCAGATGGCGCATCCGATGCGGTCGTCGAGCCCGCCCAGGAACAGCGTTCGCGCGCCGCCCCCCGAGAGGCCGCAGCAGCCGATGCGGCTCGGATCCACCTCCGGCCGCGCGGAGAGCACGTCCACTGCTCTTCGATCATCGAAGGTGAAGATCCCGGCCCAGGTGGTGCCCGCGGCGAACAGGCTCTTGGCGGTGATGTGCTCGTGCTGCGCGGCCCACTGGTTGTAGGCGATGATGTCGGCCTCCTCCTCCACCTCGGTCACATCGCGGGCCTCGCCCCAGCGCAGATGCTCGGGCACTTGAGAGACCAGGACGCGCCGCGAGGCGAAGGGGAAGCAGTCGTGGCAGAGCACCGCATAGCCGCGCTTGGCCAGCTCGTTCGCCCACGCTACCCCACTGTACCCGCCCTCGCGGTGTTGCCGGAGAATGGGATGCACGGCCCGGCCGTCATCCGCGATCTTCCGCCAGCCGAAGTACTTCAGCCCACCGTGATCGTGGAGGGCCACCACTCCGGGCAGCGGCCCCGTCGCGCCGGCCGGCTTGAGGAACACGCCCTCGGTGGGCGGGCCGAAGGAGAGCTGCCAGCGCAGCAGCTCCACCTCCACGCCCTCCACCTCGGTCTTCTTCACCACCTCCGGCCGCGGCCTCTCGCCCGTGTCCGGGAAAGCGACCAGCTCCAGCACCTTCGCCCTCGCCTGCTGCTTCCAGTCGGCCAGGTTGCGGAAACGCGGCTGGCGATAGGACAGCAGTGGAGGCCCATCCCCCAGTATCTGCTCCGCCGCGAATGGCCCATAGGGCCCGATCATGGTTTCTCCCATCTCTCTGCCTCCGTGACCTCCACCTCTTTTTCTGCACCCATCGCCGGCGCCCCTATCTCTCGGCCGGGTAGGGCAGGTCCGCGACCTGCCCGAGCCGCCGTAGGCGGCTCCCTCGGCCCGCCTCCGGCAGGCCTAGCCACGGTCGCCATGCCGACCTACTGAGTCTCGCCTAATGCAGTCAGGGCGAGACTCAGACAGAACACGTCAGGAAGCTCCACGAAACCCCTGCCGCTGTGACTGCAAGATGCGAAGCTCCATAGCCACCCCGTCCTCCGGGCGACCATCCTCCGTCGGGCAGGAGTCTCCCCCCTGGATCGCCGAATAGCCGGAGACTGCTCACATCTCCTGGGATCACATGGAACTCCTCAAGGCCGCCATCCTGGGCATCGTTCAGGGGCTCACCGAATTCCTCCCAATCAGCAGCTCGGGGCACCTGATCCTGGTGCGCGAGGCCGCGGGCTGGAAGCTGCTGGCCGACCCGCATCTGAACAAGGTGTTCGACGTGGCGCTGCACGCCGGCACCTTCCTCGCCTTGCTGGCGTACTTCCGCTCGGATGTCATGCGCTTGCTTGGCGCGCTGGCGAGCAGCCTGCGCGCTGGCATCAGGGGGCAGCCGGACCGGCGGCTGGCCTGGACCATCGTCATTGGGACTATCCCAGCGGCCATCGCGGGCCTCGCTGGGGAGGAGGTGGTCGAGAACAGGCTGGGCGCGCCCATGCTGGTGGTCGCCCAGTTGATCGTCTTCGCGCTGCTGCTGTGGCTGGCCGATGCGCGCGGCCGGAAGACGCGGACCATCACCCGGGCCGACTGGGGAGATGGGGTCATCATCGGCATAGCGCAGGCAGTCGCGCTGGCTCCGGGCGTCTCTCGCTCTGGCATCACCATCACCGCCGGGCTGATGCGCGCCATGACCCGGGAGAGCGCGGCCCGCTTCTCCTTCCTGCTCTCCATCCCCATCGTGGGCGGCACCGCGGCCTACAGCTTCCTCGGCCTGATCCGCCACCCATCCCTGCTGCCCGCGGGAAGCTGGTCGCTCTTCGCCGTCGGTCTGCTGGCCGCAGCCGTCTCCGGCTACCTGTGCATCCGCTGCTTCCTGCGCTACCTCCAGACGCGCACCCTCAGGCCGTTCGTGTGGTATCGGATTCTGTTGGGCCTCGTTCTGCTTGGCTGGTTCGCGGTCGGACGGTAGCGGGGGCCACGCCAGCGAGGAGGTGACAGAACTCGGGCCATCACCCCCAGCGCGGCCCGAGGCCTCGGTTGGGCAGGGCACACACTCCTGGCCTGGGCGCTGCTGCCTGATAGGACAGGTTGCCGACCTGCGCTGTGCCCATCGCCGCTCATCCGCGGTTGCCGAGGCAGTCCGGCAAGAGCGCAGCGAGAGAGCAGGACTAGCCGCTTTCAGCCGGAAGGTTCCCCTCCACCGCGCGGGGCGAGGATCGCGCCTGACGGCGGGCGCGCGCCGCGTCGGAATTCGAGGAGGCAGGAGGTTCTCACATGAGACTGCTGGTGACGGGCCTGATGGTCGCAGTGGCCCTGGCCGCGGCAGCCCTTTCGGCAGCAGCAGGCGGAGGGGGCCCCGCCCAGCCTTGCGTTCCCGCCGAGACCCGGACGGCCCTCCTGCCTGCCATCAACCTGACGGGCGAGGACATGGAGGAGACGCTCAACGATGTCGAGATGGCAGACCACGTCTTGGCGGCGCTCTTCCTGGAGCGAGGGTTTCAGGTTGTCGAGGACACCGCAGTGCTGGCAGCCATGGCCGAGGCCGCTATGCCCGTCCACGACCGAGCCGAACGCACGCCCGAGAAGCTCAGCGCGGTCGCCCGAGCGACGAACGCGCGGCTGGTGGTCAGCCTGCTGCTGAGCGATAAGCGATCATCCCTTCGCACCCGCCCGTTCGGTCTCCATGAGAAAGAGGGACGAGCCGCCGCCAGCGCCATCGTATGGGATGAGGTGGCAAAGGCCGTTGTGTGCGACAAGGTCGGCGCGGGGGTGACTGACAGCGGCGCTGACTTCTTCGCCGGCGCGGTCAAGTACAGCGGCCTCCGCGAGAAAGCCCTCCAGCTCGCGGTGCAGAACGCCCTGTCAGAGTTCCTCGCCCCCTACCCGGTCACCGGGAGTAAGGTGGATGTCTCGGCGCGGAAGGGCTACCGTCCGGCCATGGCGGAGGCGCTCGCCGCCCCGGGTGCCAAGTGGGATCCGAAGCAGACCAGAGTACTGGTGCTGCCGTTTCTGGACGAGACGAAGGCGGAGCGCCGCGATGCCGACAGCGCGCAGGTGGCGGCCGAAGCCTCCACCTGCGCGGCGCAGGAGTTCGCCAAGTGCGGCTTCCAGATGCTGGCGAGCGGCCAGGCGGCCACCTCGGCCAAGGAGTCAGGCATTGACCTTGCTGATGCGAAGGCGCGAACCCGAGACGCGGTTCGCAGCCTGGGCCAGGCGGCGGGAGCGGACGTGGTCGTGACCGGGAGCTTTCTGCTGAGCGTCCTCGACCGCGGCTCCCGCATCGTCAAGGTTGAGGTGAAGGTATACGAGACGGCCTCGGACCGGTATGTAGTCGCCGCGGCAGGGTCGGCCGGCAGTCTCAGCCGAGGCCGCGCCCTCTCCGGGGCCGTCTACCACGCGCTGAAGGAGTGCCTGGCTCCCTACCGACCACAGGAAGCCAGCCGCTAGCCGGCACCTTTGTCACGCGCCTGGGGCATCTGCATGGAGCGCTGTCGGTTCCACGTTGACGTGATGGGCGGCGTGCGGAGGGAGGTGGTTGGCCGGAGGCAGGGTGCGGGTGGTCTGGGCGGGCGCGAAGGGGCCAGGGCCGCACGCATGTAGTGCCGGTGGCCCTGTTTCCGCCCATGTGGTGTCACTGTGCGAGTGTATGCTACACTTGGGTGACATCGCTCTGCGCCTCTCAGGGGGCTACTGGGATGGACATACGCTTGCTGCGCCTGTTCCAGGGTGAAGTTGAGCGGCAGTGCCGGTTTGCCGTGATGGCCTCGCGGGACATAGAGCGGTCGTTGGCAACTCAGAACAACGATCTTCTCTGGTACTCCGTGCAAGCTTTTCTTGTTGCTGTAGGGAACATGTCCAGGCTGCTGTGGCCGCCGAGGCCGCGTCTGCCGGGGCGCGGTGAGGCCCTGCGGGAGAGTCTGTCTGTCAGCGGCGACTCACCATTGGAGCCGAGGCACTTCCGGAACCACTTTGAGCACTTCGACGAGCGGCTGGAGGAGTGGGCGGAAGCCTCGCGAGAAGGTGCGTTTGTTGATTCCAACGTGGGTCTCGGGGGCCGCGTCGCGGGCGCGCCCCAAAGGAGTTGGCTCCGCAACTTCGAGTCGGCAACCTGGGCGGTTACTTTCCGAGGCGACCGCTACCATCTGCGTCAGCTACTCCCGGAGATCCACGTGCTCCGGGCGTGTGCGGCCATCGAAGCAGCAAGGCCATAGCAGGCGCGGGTCCTCCAGGGGCAGAGGGCCATTGCGTGTGATGTGGGGCAACAACGGGGCAGGCAGCGGTGCCTGAATCCGTCGCTCGGGCGAGCGGGACGACGGAGCCACTACGCACGCCCTGTGCCCATCCTGTCGCTGACCCCGCCCAGCCCGCCGCGCAGGCCAACCTGCGCCCCCGACCTACCCTGGTCGCGTGGCTGCCTCTCGCTGTGCTAGGGGCAGGATGGAATCCTGCCCTACCGTCCTTTCCGTGTGCATCCGCGTTCATCTGTGGCTCCGGGTCGCTGGCCCCCCAGGCCGCCCCGCACGCGCAGCCACCAAGCCAGTATCAGGGACAGAGCAGAGCTCAGCGACAGCACCCCTCGCGGCATCGGCAACTCTCCTCTCCGTTCCTGCGCATTCCAGCGCCCGCGCGAGGCCATGTCTATCGCAGCCGGCCCTCAGGAGGCCACCCGCACCACCTCCAGCTCCCCCCAGGCCCCGAAGTGGTCGCCGATGACCACGGCGGCGCCGAGGAGGCCGGGGATGGTCTGCACGTGCTCCAGCGCGGCCGGGATGTCATCGGCGGTCTGGATGCGGTTGCCCAGGGCGGTGGCGGCGGCATCGGCGAGGGCCGCGGAATCGGCCAGGACGATGGCGGCGTCGGCCTTCCCGAAGCTGAGAGAGGGGCCGACTGTGCCAGAGGAGGTGCAGAGGCCGAGGGGCCGGTTCGTGAGTGAGATGGTGAGGCCCAGCCGGCCGGAGAGAGGGGAGGAGCCGGCGTAGATGGCGGCCGTCCGGGGTCGGGCGGTGTGGAGGAAGATGTCGCCGCCGTTCTCCACGATGACCTGGCGGGTCTGCGCCAGCAGCGCCCGCCCCACGTGCTCGGCCACCGCGCCGGCCACCGCTGCCATCGGGCCCACCTCAGCTAAGCGCGCCGCCTCCGCCATCTCCCGCGCGATGGGCGGCGCGTCGGGCTGGGACTCATAGGGGCGAAGCGCGGCGGCGAAGCCGGGATCACGCCGCAGGTAGGCCTCCAGGTCAGCGCGCACAGACCGGAGCGCCCGCTCCGCCAGGTCGGGGAGCGGGCGCTCTGCGCTGATCAGCAGACCGGACTCATCTATGCGCACCCGGAATGAGCGCAGTTCGCTGCGAAGCCATCGCCGATAGGTGCGCTCTTCATCAGGCATGGGCCGGCCTCGGGGCGGCCGTAGGGAAGTCCCCCGGGGGGTCCCCCGCCCTCAGAAGTGGAGCTCCATCGCCCGCACCGGGCAGGTGGGCACGCACTCGCCGCAGGCCACGCAGTCGTCGGCGCGGAAGATTACCTTCATGGAGGGCCGCTCGAGGGCGAGCGCCTGGGAGGGGCAGACCGCGACGCAGGCCCCGCAGTCCACGCAGCGCTCATCGTTCTTCTGGATGTCCTGAAGCAGCGGCTGAAGCCTGATGCCCTGCTTCGCCAGGTAGTCGCTGGCGCGCCGGTAATCGGACTCCTCCCCGCTGAGCTCGAGGACCATCAGGCCCTCCTCCTGCGGAGTGATCATCGCCTTCAGGATGTTGAACGCCAGCCCATAGTCCCGGGCGAGATAGTAGATCACCGGCTGCTCCACCACGGCTGCCGGGAAGTGAAGCACCACCTTATGGGAAACAGTCATCGCGGTCTCCTCTCATAGAGCCTGTTGGACCATGGCAATGCTGCAGCCGCTCACAAGGGCGTCTGCGGGACGCCTGAGCGCCATCTCTTGCATTACCGTGTTGCGGTAATGCAAGACATGCTGTACCTCAACTCGCCGACTGGCTGGGCTCGGGAGCATGGTCCGGCATCGGGCCCATCACCAGCCCGGAGTCGGGCCCTGGAATGGCGGCTGCGGGCGCGGTCAGCTCGAACTTGCCACTGGCGACCCACTCCTTGAGCAACTGCGCGGCCTCTCGCGCCCGCGGGTAGCTGGAGAGCGGGGTGGTGGGCACGCTCTTCCCCTCCACCTCGATGGCGCCGGACTTGAGCTGCGCGTAGGTGACGTGGCAGATCACCTCCGGCTCCCGGTTGGGATAGGCGCGGCTGTAGTCAACCACGGGGGCCTGGATGTCGGCGTCGGAGACGCCAGCATGGGCTGCAATCTCCTCATCCAGCACCGGGATGGGGATGCCCAGCCCGACCATGAGGGTCGTCCCGTAGCCGCGGAAGCTGGCCCCCCGCAGCCAGTTGACGGACATCTGCTTCAGGTCGCCGATCACGGCCAGGGTGGCGGCCCCGCCCAGGGGTAGGCCGCGCTGATTGCGCCTGGCGGCCGGGCTGTGCTGGGTTCCCTGCCAGACCACATAGCCCACTCCACCACCCAGGAAGATGCGGGTGCCGATGCCGATGGTGCGGCAGAACGGGTCGTTGAGCAGTGGGGAGAGCTGCCCGGCGCTGCAGTAGTTCGCCCCGCCCAGCCGGGGCCTCAGTGTCCCCATGTAGGTGTAGATGGCGCGGTCGGAGCGGTTGACCGCGACATTGTAGTTCTGGTAGCCGTTCCTCGGGTTGAAGAGGTAGGCCTCGTTCACCTCCTGCAAGGTGATCCAAGTGCTGAGCTGACGGCGAGGGTAGCAGTCAGTGCCATAGGCGGTGGCCTCCAGGAGCACGCGGCGGCCCGCCACCAGGTCTTCCATGACGTGGGCGCCGCCGTAGCGGAACTCGCCGGGGAAGACCGCGTTCCGGGGGTCCTCGTCAGGGACCGCGGTGGCGCCCAGGTAGATGTCCACCGCGGCCAGCCCGGCGTAGGCGGGGACGCGGTTGAGCCTCACCTGGCCGCCGCCCAGCTTGATGCGAGGCCGAGAATGGCCGAGGTTCATCATCATGCCGGAGGAGCACATCGCGCCGAACGTGCCAGTGGTCACCACGTCAATGGCCTGGGCGGCCTGCTTGGCCCCCTTCTCGGCCACCACCTCCACCATCTCCTCGGCGGTGACCACGACCACTCCGCCCTGCTTGATCTTCCGGTTGATCTCCTCCAGCGTCTTCGCCATTCCGCTCCTCCTGAGCATGGTCTCGAGGCTCTGGGGCCCCTAATAAGTTCGCGCCTTTTGGCGCGGATTTTTCAAGAGGTTAGCATGTGGGCGCGGGTTCCGTCAAGCAGCAGAGCCGCCCGCGGCGGCGGGCGGCAGCACGCGGCAAGTATACCGCTCCGGGGAGCAGATGTGAAGGCCGGGAGGGTCGGGCTGGAGGCGCCCGCACTGGGTCCGCGCGCCGCGGCAACCAGTATGGAATAACCAAGTGTACGGTGGCAGGGATTCTGGAAGGGGGTAGTGGAGTTGGTCTGCCCTGTCTGTGAGTCGGAGCACAGCCGGCCGGGGGACTGGTGTGCGGTGTGCGGGGCCTATCTGGGCTTCCTGCGACGCCATCCCAGGAGGGTGGCCTACTGCATCTGCGTCTCCATTGGGCTGGGGGTGGGGCTATTCGTGGCGCTCGCTTGGCAGGTCTTCTCGCCCGTGCTGCGCGGCTCCTCGCCCGCCGGGCCCGGCCAGTGGTTCTGGTGGGGGTTCGCGCTGGGCACGTTCTTTCTCTCGTTTGGCTTGACCGCACGACGGCATCTCGCCGGCTTCCTGCAGCGTGTCTTTGGCGCGCCGGCCGCGTGACGGACAGCACAGCGGCTCTCCAGGCAGGGGCACGGCCCGCCGTGCCCCTGCCGTGCATTTCACTGGTGGGGAGAAGGTCACTGGGGACAGACAACGCGGCACGCGGCGGACAGGCGCCGGCCTGAGCTAGCGTTGCCTCCGAACCGGCCGGCTAGCCTCGCTGTCTCTCTTCGGCGGCCTGGAGCAGATGGTGATAGCCGTTGCGCAGGGTGCAGCGGGCGATCTGCGCGTACATGATGGCCCGGGAGGCCAGTCCCCGGATCACCCCCCGCTTGTGCTCCTTCACCACATGGGTGATGTCTGGCAAGTGGACATAGCGGATGCGCAGGCCCTTGCTGGCGGCGTAGCGGGTGACCATGACTTCGACGCCAAAACCTGTGTCTGCCACATCGGGGATGGCGAGGAAGTCGGCGGCCCGCATCGCCCGCTGCCCCGAGATCGCGGGGCAGAAGCGCATCCAGACGGTGACCAGAGGCGATCCGGTCCAGAACTGCCCAACGGTCATGTCGGCCTCGCCCGAGAGCACCGGTGCGACCAGGTCGTCCACGTGCTTCTCGGTCAGGCCGACCAGGTCGGCGTCCAGGAACACGACCACCGGATTGGCCGCCTTCCGCACACCCGCCGCGAGCGCCCCGGCCTTGCCCCGGTTCCGCGGCAGGCCCAGCACCAAGGCCCCGTTGTGGGCCGCTGCTACCGCTGCGGTATCGTCCTCCGATCCATCGTCCACCACGATCACCTCGTCCACCAGAGTCGAGCCTGCGATGGCATCCAGAACCGGCCTGATGCGCTCCGCCTCGTTGTAGGCGGGGACAATCGCGGTGGCTTTCATTGGCTCCTCGGTAGGGGGGCTGCCAACCAGTCGGCGCGCCGGGCAGGATTATAGGCGTCTGGTCGGGCCGCTGTCAAATCCCTCGCCGCGCTCTCATTCCATCAAACGGCGTCGCGCGCCAACCCTATCGAGCTTCGCACATCACGGTGATGGTGCCAGCGGGCTGCTGGAGCGTCCTGACGTGTTCTCTCTGAGTCTCCCTCTCACTGCATTAGACGAGACTCAGTGCTGCCGTGTGACCGAAACAGCTTGAGAACCGGCAAGGAGCCGCTAGTCAGAGACCAAGCGCTGTTCAGGCGTTCTTGGGAACTTGGGTGCGCCTGTGCCGTCTCGGGCGCGGCTGAGTCGGTCATGCGCCATTCTCAAGGTACCTCCGAGACGGCGCAGCAGCTGGTGCGCGACGCAGCCAGGCGCCCGCGTGCTGCCCCTGGCCCTCAGAACTGGCGCTTCTGCTGCCCCTCGGCGATGAGATCGTCTCCGGCCTGGCTGGGCGGGAGCGGGATGTGACGGAAGGTGATCGCCTCCGTAGCCATGCCCCGCGGGGCGCCGCTGCTAATCGTCACGGAAACCTCAGTCGGGGCGGCCCCCGGGGTGCTGGGTTTGCCGCGGCTCAGTCGCATCCTCACATGCACGTCGGGCTGCGCGAAGAACACGGGGTCTGCGTAGCCCTTCACGACCCTGGGCGTGTCGAACTGATGGCCCCGCGTGGATGGGGCGTAGCTGACGCCGCAGTCATCCACCGCCCGCGCCGCCCCCGCCAGCATAGGAAGGCTCCATCCGTTAGACCGTTCTCTGGCGGCCGGCTTCTGCTTGCGGGAGAAGGTGATGAAGACGTCGCCGTGCCGGTTCACATCGAGGGCGTGCAGCGTCACCTCCCAGGAGCGAGTGGCGCCAGCGCGGAGGACCGATGCGAGCCGCTTGCTCCACCAGGGATCAACCAGCTCGACGTGGCCCTGGGGAGGCGCCACTTCGCGCACCTCCTTTGGCACCTCTGCGTCCCAGGCTATCGAGTCGGTGACGTAGATGGGCCGCCAGGCGCCGTTCACGAGCTTCAGGACTGCCAGCGAACTCAGCTTGCCTGACGCGGGATCGGTCTCGGCCCGCACTCGGATGCGGTCGCCCTGCCAGAGGACCAAGGGGAGGAAGACGACGTTGCCCAAAGAGATGGCTTGCCGCGCCCGCCCCTCCGCTGCCACCACCTCGCGCAGGCCGCCCCACAGCGTGCGCTCTCGCTTTTCGGTGACCCTGAGTGCAAACAGGTCCTTCAGGTGGAAGAGCCTGGCCACGACCTGCTTGCGCCCCCCCGGCCACTGAGCCTCCGGCGTGTCCCAGATGGGGGGCAGCACGTTGCCCCGGTCGAAGGCAAAGTGCAGCTCGGGGCCCAGGAGGCCGATGCCGACGCCACTCGGAGGCGCTCCGCCGAGCCCCTGGACGGCCTGGAGAGTGTTCGAGTCCGGGATTACCTGCCGGCCGCCCCGGTCGTAGAGCGACATTGCAAGCAGGCGGCCCTGGTGCCTCAGGTCGAACCGGCTGAAGCCGTCTCCTGAGCGCCATTGCTCGAAGCTGAACTCTCCCGCCGCAGTGAACATCCGGCCAGTGACATGGAGCCCGCGGGTCTTCTCCGCCGCCGCCACGGCCCGATCCCAGGCGCCCTTCGCGCTGCCAGCCGGGAAGGGGAGGAAGCCCAGCCCGAGGAGCAGCGCCACCGCGGCAGTGGCGAGCGCCACTACCCGAAGCCGCGAAGCTCGTCGCCGCGGCCCCACCTTCGCCATCGCCTCCAGCGCCCGATCTCTGAGTTCCGGCCGCGGCGGAGGGGCGGCCTGGGTGATGAGTTGTGCCACCTGGATGTCCTCGCGCCTATCCGTCATCGCCCACCAGCCTTTCCCGGGCCTTCGTTCTCGCCCGGTGCAGGATCGAGTGGACGGCTCGTTCCGACCGGCCGATCAACTGCCCAATCTCTCCAGCCGAGAGCTGCTCCACGCACGAGAAAACTAGCACCTCCATCTCCAGGTCGGAGAGGTGGGCGCGCAAGTGGGCCACCTTCTGCTGCGCGTCGAGCCTGGAGCCGGCATCCGCGGCGAGATCTCCCTCGGCGGCTGTCTCCAGCGCCGCTTCCATCGGTACGCGGGCAGCGGCCGGCAGCGTCTTGCGCCTCCTCTGTCGGCGGATCTCCATCTGCACCCGCCGCCTGGCGATGCCGAAGAGCCACGCCGACAGGGATGAGCGGCGGGGCTTGAAGGTGGTGATGGAGCGGCACGCGTCGGCCAGCGTCTCCACCACCAGGTCCTCCGCCACCCCGATGTCGCCCCCCAGGCGGGTGAGCGCGAAGCGGTGGAGGCTGGGGGCGAAGCGGTCATAGAGCTGGGCGCTGGCCTCGGGCCTGCGCTGGCGCAAGCCCAGCACCAGAGCTGCGTCCGCGCTCCCGGTTCGACCTCGGGTCCCGGCCAGATCAACCTCGCTCATCGCTCCCCACTTCGCCGACGTTCAGGTCGAGCCGTCCCATCCTTTCTGTTGCCAACGGGGCGGCACTGTCGCGGTGGGTAGATAACCTGAAGGCGCCTGGTCAGCCGAAGGCCCGGGGTTGCCGGCCCGTCGCCGCAGCGCCCAGATGCAGGGCCGAGAGGCAGGCGCGATGTGGGCCCACAAGAGCCAGAGCGGCCAGAGCATGCCAGATTTACTGGCCATCCAACTGGGCGTGATGTCGCGAGTTCTTGACATTGGGACTGGTGCTTGTGGCTGCCTAAGCTGCTACAATGGCAATATAGTTTGAGCAGGCGCACCTCCGGGTACATACCATGTGGCGGTACCGGCTCTTGCTGTAGCAACTAACGAACCAGGTGGGCCGGAAACAGACTGTAGTGAGAAGGGACGGTACCGTCCTACTCGGGAGGCTCAGGCCGACACCCCCCCTCGCCCCGGCTTGTGCCTCCCTTTACTTTGGGCCTCCGATCACGGCAGGAGCCGACCGCACCCCAGAGTCCCTTCGGGGTCATAGGCCTGCTTGAGCGCTCGCATCAGGTCGGCGTTGGCGATGTCCCCCCAGACCGGCAGGGCGCGCTTCAAGGCCACCGGCCCGGACTCCAGCACGGCGTAGCCGCCCACACTCTCGGCCTGGGAGCGCAGTCCAGTGAGCGCCCGCCGCGTGTCTTCCAGGTCATCCCAGACGGATGGAGAGGCATAGACCAAGCCGTCCGCGGCGCGGGCTGTCGTCTGCCAGCCCTGCCGCGCCGGAATCGCGGCGAGGATAGTCGGGATCTCGGAGAGGGGGACACCAATGCGCATCAGGGGCGCGCCATTGTGGGGATAGGCAAGAGACCGCAGCCCGCGCCACAGCGCATCTGCCTCGGCACCCTCGAGCCACGCGCAGTTGCCGCCCAGCAGGCCGCGGATATCGCGCTCCTGGCGGCGTATTGCCTCCTGCTCTCCCAGCAAGCCGATCACAAGTACCTGTTCATCAGGCCCGGCCGAAACGGCTGATGGCGCCAGTCGCTCCGCGGCCGCCTGGTTAAGAATCTCGCAGGTCGCCGCCTCGAGCCGCGAGCTGACGAGTTGAGCGGCCCCAGCGCACGCTTCGGCCGGAGGCAGCGCCGTCACCACCATGGCCCGCGCCTGGGGCAGGGGAGCCAGGCGCAAGGTGATCTCGACCACGGCTCCCACGCTTCCCAGAGCGCCGATGAAGAGCTTGCTTAGGTCGTAGCCCGCTACGTTCTTGACTGTGCGGCCGCCGGTCTTGATTACCTCTCCGTTGGTCAGGGCCACTCGCAAGCCGAGCACCAGATCGCGAGGCGAACCGTAGGCCATCCGCATCGGGCCGGCCAGGTTGGCGGAGACGATGCCTCCCAGGGTCGCGCTGGCCGGGCCCGGCGGATCGAGGGGCAGCATTTGGCGGCGCGCGCCGACGATCTTCTGGAGCGCCTCCAGAGTCACGCCCGCCTGGAGTGTGACGGTGACATCCTCGGCGTCGTAGGCGACGATCTGGTTGAGGCGCGCCACAGAGACGACCAGCCCGATCGGCCCGGGAGGCGCGCCGAGATAGAGATGATGCCCCGCGCCCCGCAGCAGCACCGACAACTTTGCCTGCGAGGCGGTCCGGAGCAGGGCCGCCGCCTCTTCGCCTGACCCGGGGGAGGCCACGGCCAGGGGGGTCTGCCCCTCCAGCGCGTACTGCGCTCTCGCGTCGGTGGCAGTGAGCAAGTGGGGAGCGCCGACGATCTCCTCCAGCTCCCGCAGCGTTGGGGTGAGACCGGTCACGCGGCGCTCCCTGCCATCGCCGTCGGCTCTTCGGGTGGCAGCACCTTTCCGGGGTTGGCGATGCCGAAGGGATCGAGAAGCTGCTTGAGCTTTCGCTGTGCGGCGAGGTCTGCGGCTGAGTAGATCAGGCGCAGGTACTCCGGCTTCTCTGCGCCCACGCCGTGCTCTCCGGTGATGGTGCCGCCCGCCGCCGCGCAGACGTGGAAGATGTCCACGCTGGCGGCCTTGGCACGCTCCAGCTCCTTCGGGTCGTCGCGCTTGAAGAGGATGTTGGAGTGGAGGTTGCCGTCGCCCGCGTGGAAGACTTTGGCGATCCGTAGACCGTGCCTGCGCTCGATCTGCTGGATCTGGCGCAGCACTTCCGGCAGCCGCGTGCGAGGCACGGTGGCATCGTTGACCAGCATCGCCGGGCTCCAGCGCGCGGTGGCCCCGAAGGCCGAGCGCCGCGCGGTCCACAGCCGATCGCTATCTTCCGGGGTGCGGCCGATCTCGACCTGGCGGGCACTGAGCTCCCGGCAAATCGCGGCACACTGCTCGGCCTGTCGGTCGAGCGCCTCCCTCAGGCCGGCCAGTTCGATCAGCAGGAACGCCTCTGCGTCAGTGGGCAGGCCGGAGGGGAAGGAGGCCTCTACCGCCTGGATGGTGGAGCGGTCCATGATCTCGAGCGCAGCGGCCACGATGCCAGCGGCGATGATCCGAGAGACCGCCTCTCCCGAGGCCTCCAGGGTGTCGAAGATCGCCACCACCACCTGGGTGCTCTCAGGCAGAGGGCGCAGGCGCAGCACCATCTCGGTGACGATGCCCAGCGTGCCCTCCGACCCCACGAACAGGCCCACCAGATCGTATCCGGGCGGGTCGAGCGCTTTCCCTCCGAAGCGCCGCACTTCCCCAGAGGGCAGCACCACGGTCAGGCCCAGCACGTGGTTGGTGGTCACGCCGTGCTTCAGGCAGTGGGGCCCACCGGCGTTCTCGGCCACATTGCCGCCGATGGTGGAGACCTTCTGGCTGGCGGGATCGGGGCAGAACTGGAGCCCGTAGCGGGCCAGCACTCCCTGCAATGGGAGGTTGACGACTCCCGGCTGCACTACCGCGCGCTGGTTGGCGGCGTCAACCTCCAGCACCTTGCTCATCCGGGAGAGCCCGATCACGACTCCGCCGTGGGTGGGGGCTGCGCCGCCGGAGAGATTGGTGCCCGCGCCGCGGGCCACGAATGGTATGCGGCGCTGGTGGCAGAGCTTGACGACCTGGGAGACCTCTTCGGTCGAGGCCGGCAGCACCACCGCGTCGGGAGTGCCGCGCGCGGTGGAGGAATCGTAGCTGTAAACGAGCAGATCGGCCGGCTGAGTGAGCACGTGTCGCCGGCCGACGATGCGCGCCAAGACCTTGACGACTCTTCGGTCGAGCACCTCACTTCACTTCGTTGGCCACGGCCCCGCCTCCTGCCCCGAAGTCCCGCCGAGAGAGGGGTGGCCATCACGGGGATGGAATCCCATAGAGCCCCTTGCGTTATGCTGATGGCGTAGCCGGTCACAAGGGCCTCTGCGGGGCGCTCGTCTCGCCGGGGCGACGGCGCTGGGGGCCGCAAGAGGTGAAGCGGTTGCGATGACTGTGGGCAATGAGCTACCGCGCAGCCAGCGCCGGCTAGCTATCGCCTTTCTGATAGTGGTGTTCCTGTGCATCGCCGCGATGCGATGGACGGACCAGCCCCCTATCGGCACCGACAACGATGAGCACTTGATCGTGGCCCGCACCTTCGCCAGGACGGGCCACTTCTCCGTGGCCGACGTTCACGCGACGAAGTATCCGCCTCTCATATCATCAATCGCGGTTCTCTTTCAGAGCCTGGGCCTCAATGTTCCGGTGTCCATGGTGGTCATGAACTACCTGGCTGTACTGGCTTCTTCGCTCGCGCTGTACTGCTTCGTCCTGCGCAGCAACAGGATTGGCACGTTCTCGCTCTTGCCAGCCGTCTACCTGATGACGAATACCGTCCTCTGGAGCTCTGCGAGCGAGATCATCGCGGATGCCCTGTGTTTCCTCCTCGTGACCGTGGTGCTGCTGCTCGCCCTGATAGCAGAGGAGTGGACTCTTCGCACGACGCTCCTGGCAACCTTGCTCGCGTTCCTGGCGACTATGGCGAGAAGCATTGGCATCGTGGCCGTGTTCCCGCTTGCGGCCTCGATCATCTCCAGCGATCTCCGGCGAGGGCGTTCGTTCCCCTACAAGAGACTCGCATTGCTGGGCCTCTTGCCGCTCGCCGGTCTGGTCCTTTTCATGATCTACCAAGCGGGCTTCGGCCCCCATCCCACGGGCTACGTCGAGACCTTCTTGCTGGACGACCCGTACGACGCGAGCAAAGGAAGCTTGACCTTGTCAGGCTTCCTGGGAAGAACGATCCGCGGATGTGTTGGTTCTCTGCGCGACCTTCGCGATCTGACGGTTTTCCCTGCTTGGGCGGGCCTGTTCTCATTCGCGCTCCCGCTGGTGCTGTTCATCTTTGCGCTCGGCAGAGACAGGAAGAGGATCTTCGTGCTCTGCTCATTCGTGCTACCTTACCTGGCCGTGGTCTGTCTATGGCCGTACAAGATGCCGCGCTTCGTGCTGCCACTGTTGCCGATCGCGGCCCTGGGTGTGGCCGGCGCTGTCGCGTCAGGGCTGCGAAGCCGAGGCCGCGTTGTTGGCCCCATCGTGGTGCTTCTGGTGATCGGCCACATAGCTGTCAACAGTGCGAATCTGCGCAGAGAAGCAGGAGAGGTGGAGCAAGCACGAGCGTTCCTGAATTCCCGGTTCGGACAAGCGGCAGAGTGGTGCAAAGCGCATATCCCGGAGAGTGAGAAGATCGCGTCGTTCGACTACAGGGAGCTGATGCTCAGACTGGACCGGCCGGTGGTGCCGCTGAGGTACAGCTCCGATGCGAAGATGCACATCGCGCAGCTCGAGCGAGAGGGGGTGAAGTGGCTCGTTCTGTGCTGGCACATCTACCCTCTCAGGGGGTCATATGCCAAGAGCATCGTAGACGCGTTGGGGGCAAGGGCGAGGCTGGAGTACAGGAATGACAGTTGCGAAGTGTACCGGATCCGCCCGGCCGCGCCACCGAGAAGGAGTCCAGGCCTGGTGCTGGCGGCCTTGCCCCCAAGAACGCACCTGACTTGCCCCGGAGGTCGGCTCCTGAGAGAGGGGTGATCATCACGCGCATGGAATCGTGCGCTATCACAAGCGCAAGGGTGACGCGGAGGTGCCTCGATGCAGTTCATCATGTTCACGAAGCACGTGCAGGAGTACACGGTCCCGCAGTTGGTGAGCGCGCTCAAGGGCGCGGGGATGGACGGCGCCGATCTGTGCGTGCGGCCTGGCTATCCGGTGACACCTGAGAACGCGCCGCAGAAGCTAAAGGAGGTGGCGAAGGCCTTTGGGGAGGCGGGTTTGTCCATCCCACTGATCACCACGCCGGGGGAGTTCACGGAGCCAGATGGCAGAGAGGTCGAGCCGCTCTTCGCGGCGTGTGGGCAGGCGGGGGTGAAGCTGGTCAAGCTTGGCTACTGGACCTACTCGGCCGGCGACTACTCGGCCCAGCTCGACTCTTGCCGGAAGAAGCTAGCCGGCTTCGCCGTGCTGGGCGAGAAGCACGGCGTGAAGCCGGTGGTGCACATGCACTCGGGCAGCACCATGGGGCTCAACGCCAGCGCGGCGATGCGCCTGGTGGAGGGACTCGATCCCAGATCGGTGGGCATCTTCGCTGACCCGGGGCACTTGGCGATCTGCGGCGAGCCCCTGCACATGGCCTTCAACATCATCAAGGACTACGCGGCCTGCTTCGCCTTCAAGGACGTGGTCAAGCTGCCGGTGACGCGCGACCGCCGGGAGGTCTACACGATGCGCGTCCGTCGGCTGGGCGAGGGCATTGTGGACTGGCACCTAGCGGTGAAGACTATCCTCGACCTGAAGCTCGACTCGCTCCCCATCAGCATCCACTGCGAGTACGAGGGCGAGCCGGCCGACTCGGTGGTTGACCTGGCGAGGGTTGATCTGAGGTACGTGAAGAAGCTGTTCGCAGAGATCGGGGGGAAGTGAGCCGGCCCGTCCGACTTGCCAGCCTCAGCGGCGGAGCGCTGAGGCGCTCCGCCGCTGATGTGCATGACCATCATCACGGGCGGCCGGGCCGGCCGCCGCGGCTGAGCTACAGCTTCGCCGCGCTGGACTTGGAGGAAGAGAGCACCTCCTCTGCGGTCACCTCCCGGCCCAGCCGGTCGGAGAGGTAGATGCCCTCGCTGATCAGCATGGTGTGGAGTGCCAGCTCGGCGGTGGGCAGCAGGTCCACGCGTCCTTGCAGGGCTGCGATCCAGTGCTGCTGGGGGGACTGGTAGGCATCGCGGTTCTCTCGCAACTGTCCCCAGCGCCAGTCCCAGGAGTCGAGGTCGAAGCTGCCGTTCATCTCGATGTCGCTCTCGGTGCAGTAGAAGCCGAAGGGACGGAGCCTGATGCCGCCCTTGCTGCCCACGATGCTGCTGCCCTCGAAGCCGTCCAGGTGGATGGCCCAGGACTCGATCAGGTCCAGGGTCACCCCACCGGCCATCCTCACCAGGCCCAGTCCCAGCTCCTCGACGTTGTAGCCGCTGCTCTGCCTGCGGCCCGGGTCCATGTCGGTCTCCTGGTAGACCTTGCCGCTGATGCGCTCGATCCGCTGCTGGCCGAGGAGATAGAGCATCTGGGCGATGTGGTAGACGCCCATGTCGTAGAGCGCGCCGCCGGCCGCGATCTCCTTCTTCACGAAAGAAGCTGTCCCGTACCCGTCCACATAGGGCCGGCCCCGGCGGCGGAACCCGGTCGAGCGCGCATGATAGACCCTGCCCAGCTTGCCCGCATCAATCAGATGCTTGGCGGCTTTGGTCTCCTTCGAGAAAAGAGTGGCGAGCTGGACGCTCAGCTTCTTCTTGCACTCCTGCGCGGTGTCGAACATGGCCTTGGCATCCACATAGGAGCCGGCCATCGGCTTCTCGCAGTAGACGTGCTTGCCGGCGCGGAGGGCGGCCACGGTCACGGGTGAGTGCAGGTTGTTGTGGAGACAGACATCCACCGCCTGGATATCCTCCCGCTTCAGCAGCTCCCGGAAGTCAGAATAGGTATGGGGGATGTTGAACTGGTCGGCGACCTTGCGCAGCTCCGCCGCGTCCACATCCGCGGCCGCCACCATCTCCGCGGCAGGGATCTTCGCATAGGTTTGCAGATGCGCCTTGCCAATCTGACCGACGCCGACAATGCCAAGCCGTACTCTCTCCATGGTCGCTCCTCATCTCGGCCCGCGCCCGCTCGCGAGTGGGGCCGCCGGTGGTTGTGGGCCGAGCGCGGCCCTCTGGGCGCTCGGCAGCGCTCCCGCTGGCGCGATCGGTCTGGCCCTCCCCACTACCCGGCTCCTCCAGATCGGCCGGCGGGTGGCCCTCCTTGTTCCGGATGGGGATTCGAGTTCCTCTCTACAGGGTCTCTTGAATCATGGTCTGTCACCATGATTCAAGAAACTCTGTAGGCGAGACTCAGTAGGCGGGTGCTGGCCAAGGGAAGGGGCCGGCAGCGCCAGCGGCGCTGCCGGCCCCGGGAACTCAGGTGAGCTGGTTCCGTGTTAGAGGAGGGAAGGCCGGGGCGTGAGCGGCCGGAACTTCATCTCCGGCGGGGCCCCAGGTAGGAGCGGCACTGCGGGAGGGGTCACCGGAACGACCTCGACCGCAGGCGGCAGCGGGAACAAAGCCGGCCCTTCCATCAGCACGGTGAAGTGCTCGTCCCACTCGGCCCAGTGGATGTGGGGGGTATAGCCGTCCGTGGTGCGGTTGTAGGCGACCAGGCGGAACTGGTAGGCGCAGGGGGTGGGGGCGCGCCACATGGCCGGCGGTGCCGGCCTGGTCAGCGAGGTGACGCCCGCCCAGATGCGAGTGGGGCTGACGTGCGCGGCGTAGCTGTCAGCCGCGATCGGCCCCCGGGGGTCGGTGCGGTTGCTTCCATAGTGAGCAACCAGTGAATAGCCTCCCAGGTGGCCCGAGTGGTCCGTCGCGGTGAAGGTGAAGTTGAGGCCATCGGGCTCGGGGCCGAGGTGCACGATGGCGCATTCCTCCAGCCTGACGCCGGCGTGGGTGACCTGGTGTATCTGGGCGAAGGGCGGGGTGTTGTCCAACATCAATGCCAGGTAGTTGTGCTCAGGCTCGGGGAGCGGGTTCTTGGCCGCGTCGAAGAGCGCCACCTTGAGCTCCCACAGCCCGTCGGCCAGCTCCGAGGTGGGCCAGCGGACGAGGATATCCCGCAGGGACCAGATCTCCGCGGCCGGCGGGATGGTGTAGCGGTCTTGGTCATCGGGCGCGATCTGCCGAAGGACGAACTTGTCCACCTCCCAGCGGTAGTTCGACCAGGTCAAGCGCAGCGGCGTGTAATCGGCTGCGCCCGCCTTCCTGGCAAGCACCTGATAGTGCTTCGCCCCGGCGCTCCGCAGGGTATCGAAGTGGCTGAAGATGTTGAGCGTACTGCCAAAGGGCGAGTCCTTGACCTCCCGCATGTAGCTGGGGTCAACCGTCGCGTAGCCGTCCTGAATCTCGGTGGAGGGGATGATCCCGACCGTGGCAAAGACCGGGCCGCCGACCCCGGTGAGGTCCGGGCTCAGCGCGAGCAGGATGCGGTAGAAGCGGGAGAAGTCGGTGAGCACGTTGGTGGGTAGATAGTCGGAGATGGCCGGGCTCTGGGAGACGATATGCAGGCCCAGACGGAGCGGGTGCGCGTCGAGGGGGTCGTCCAGCCAGTGGCTGGGATGAGCGCCGATCTCCACGAGCCGGATGGCGATCTCCCAGAAACGATGCGGGGTGGCCGAGGCTGAAGAGGGGCCGAAGCCCATCGCCATCCGCGAGGCCGAGGGGCCGATGCCGGTCAGCGCGCCGGGCCGGACGAAGCGGCTCACCCCTAGGGTGGTGGTGCCGGGGTAGACGCCGTGCAGGAGGTCCACCCCGGCGGTGACGTTGCCGTCGCCGTTGACATCCCACACCAGCCAGAAGTAGTCGCCCCAAGGGCTGGTGTCCTGGATGGGATCGTCGCCGGTGTCCGCGGTCACGTCGAGCAGCAGGTAGAGGTGCTGCAGGTCGTTTTGCATCCTGAGCACGCCGTGCGGCAGGTTCATGCTCGCCGCGCCTTCCCACTCGGCCGCGCCGGCCGCGCCATCCAGCACTGGCGGCTCCTCTGCCCAGTTGCTCAGGAACGGCGCGGTCGGTCGGAACACGAGCCCGGGCCTCAACAGCGGAGGCCTCCTGATCCTGGCCCGGGGGATCGGCTGGATGCGGACCGCCGCACCCGCCTCCGCCAGCCCGATGCCAACCAAGGCCATCGCCAGTACAGCGCACATCGTGCTTACCTTCCCACATCTGCCCATCTCACGTCTCCTCCCTTCGACCGCCGATTTCTCATCGCCCCGTGGACGGGGCTCCCACAGAGGGCGGCTCGTGAGCCCGTGGGAACGGCTAGGCCCTTCGGGCCGCCGTGGCGGCCGCCATCGCGGCCTAGCCACCTCGTCTTCCGGGCGACACATGCTCAAATTTGCGCTCACCAGGAAACGGGCCTCACGCCCCTTGCATCACCGCCATTGGGATGATGCAGGAGACCCTCTACATTGCCACGCGCGCGCCCGTCTTTCCCGCGCTGTGCTTTGCTGCTCTGTTCCGCCGGGCCTGCCTTTCTGCGTAGAGAGCGAGTTCACACAACCTACGCGGCCGAGAGCGCGTAACGGTAGTCCGCGAGCCGGTCCATGTCGAGGGCCAGCTCCGGCGCGCAGTCCCTGATGGCTGCGCCTCGGCAGTGGGTCAGGGCCTGGCAGCGCTGCTCGATGTCGGCCACCCCGACCCGGCCGGTGAGAAAGCGGAGGATGAACGCCAACCCCAGAAGGCGCGCCATCACTACCGGGTGCTTGCGGGCTGCGAACAGCCGCTCGATCAGGGCGCGGTTCGCTTGCATGGCAGCAGGGCTCACCAGGAATGCGCAGCCCATGATCACCTGCCCGTCTCGCAAGCGGAGGTACTTCACCGGAGACCCGGGGAAGCGCGCCTCGAAGGCGTCGCGCCGGATGACCGGCACGCACATCTCCGCCTCCGGCGGGCAAGCGGCCAAGAAGCCGGTGACAGCTTCCGGGGTAAGGAAGGGCAGGTCGCTGGTGACGATGAGCACGCGCTCGGCCGCGGCTGCGCCGCCGGGCTCTCCCAGCCAGTCCAGGCCCCGCAGGATGTTCGCCGGCCCAGAAGTCTCGGCCGGAAGCGCGGCGTCTGCCAGCCGCGCCGCGGGGTGCGCGAGCAGCTCCGGCGGGCCGACGACGACGACTCGCGCCACGCAGCCTGTCGCCCGCAGGGCTTTCACGGTTCGTTCCAGCAGTGTCCGGCCGTGGAGCGAGATCAGCGCCTTGACCTCTGCCCGGACCTCGGCCGCGAACCGGCCGCGGACCCGGCCCCCCGCAGGCAGAATCACGTCAACCCGCGCTGGCGTGCTCATCGGGGCCAGCCCGACTCTGCCACCGCCGGCGCAGGATCACCACCTGCTGACACGGAACTGCTTCGCATGAGTCGCCTTGGCATGCATGCTTCCGCTCGACTGCTTCGGTCGGCATTGTGGTTTCCCTTCCTCGTGTCTGCGCTGATGCTCGGCGCCGCGAGCCTGACCCCTGGGGACCGGACCGATGCGGCGACCACGATAGGCGAGCAAGGGCCAGCCGCCTCCCCTGGCGAGCCAAGATCGCACCTTGAACGGGCGCTCGGCTGGGACCAGGCTGCTCAACGCTGGATCAACCGGCATCACCACCCGATCGCGGACTGGGTGCTGAGAGGGGTCTCGGCGCTCGGGGACGGGGGCGCGATCTGGATCCTGACCGGCGTGGCGCTGCTTGTCTTCGGCAGGGGCTCGGCCCGCATCACCGGCGCGCTTCTGCTCGGGGCGATGCTGGTGGCCGACCGGCTCATCGGCGCGCCTCTTGCGTGGCTCTCCCACCGCACTCGGCCCTATCTCGCCGACCCAGCGATCCGGCACCTGGGCGCTGCCTGGGCCGGCAGCTCCTTTCCCTCGGCCCATGCCCACAGCGTGGTGATCGCGACCATTTTGCTGGGAAGCCAGTATCGGCGAATGGCGCCCGCCCTCTGCCTGTTCGCGCTCCTCACGCTCTACAGCCGCCCGTACCTGGGTATGCACTACCCGCTCGATACGCTGGGCGGGGCCGCGATCGGCCTGATTGTGGGCCTGGCGGCACGGCGTGTCGCGCTCCTCTGGCAGGCCGAGGCAAGGAGGCGCTCGAACGAGCAGGGACCGGGCCCTCGAGGGCCTGCTTGAAGTCGAGCCAGCTCTCATCTGTAGACTCTCTTGCGCTATGGTAATGCCGCAGCCGGTCCCGAGGGCCTGAGCGCCATCTCTGGCATCACTGCGTTGCGGTGATGCCAGAGATGCTGTGATACCGAATGGAGCCACCAGGAGGTGTGCTGTGTTCTCCAGCTACGAACGCGAGGGGTGGCAGAGCTACCGTATGGACTACTACCGGCCACACAAGGCGCTCGAGCCGCTGGAGGAAGAAGTGGCGGCCGTTGCCGAGGCCCTGGGGGCGCTGCGCGAAGCCGGGATCCTGCCTCACACGCGCTACGACCAAGGCAAGATGCTGGCTCACCGGCGGGCGGTGCGGGAGCTATTCGACATCCCGTGGACGGCGGTCACTCCCCGGATGCAGCGGCTGCTCTATGCCATCAACGCCATCGTCCAGCCGAAGAACATGATCGCGGCGGGGGTGTTCTGCGGCAATACCTTCATCTCCAATGCCGGCGCGGCGGTGGGCCCTGGCGCGTGCTACCGGGCCGAGAACCTGATTGGCGTGGAGATCAACGCGGCGGAGGCCGAGCGAGCTGAGCGCAATGTCAGGCGAATGGACTCGACCGGCGTAGCCCGGGTGGTGGCCGCCGACGCGGTGGATGTGGTGGCCGGGTTCAAGGAACCGATCCATCTGCTCTATCTGGACGCCGATGGCGATGGCCGCCGGGGGAAGGGCATCTACCTCGATATCCTCGAAACCGGCTATGCGCAGATGCCTTCCGGCGGGGTGGTGCTCGCCCACAACAGTGTGAACTGCGCTGACCGGCTAGAAGACTACCTGAGCTTCGTGCGGGAGGGGCGCAACTTCCGCGCCAGCGTCAACGTCGTCCTGGACATCGAGGGGCTCGAGGTGTCGGTCAGGTAGCGGGCCGGCTTGGAAGCTGTATCAGAGCTCCTCCCCGCGGGCCTCAGAGCCGCCGCACTCGCTCTGATACGGCACGCGGCCGGGTTCTGTCCAGGACTCTTAGCGTTGACAAGCTCGCGCGGCCCGACTATCATCGCCGCCGACTTGTGTCGCCTCGCAGATCCCAAGAGTGCAGAGGTCACCATGATGCGACTGAGTCCACGACAGTGCAGGGGTGTTTCTGGTCTCCGGGTCCTGCCGGCTGTGTGTGCGCTGGGCCTGGGGATCTCCCTCCCCGCGATGGCCGGGCAGCCTGTCCCCCTGAAAGATGAGATGCGCATGCCCTGGCGCAGGCCGCCGGGGCCGGGCGCCGCCTTCATCAGCACCTGGCTAGTGTGCGGCGAGTTCCCGAACCTGCCCAAGGAGCCGGGCGCTCCTGGGCGGGAGGCGCCAAGCACCGGCCTGGAGACCGACTTCCTCGCGGAGCGGGGAGGTGAAGCCGGCATCACCCCCACGGAGGGCATGACCCATACCCGGCCCGATGGAAGCACCGCCGCATGGAAGCAGTTCACCTCCTCCCGGGACACAGTGGACTTCCGCCAGGCGTTCGCGGGCCGGCCGACGGAGAACGTGGTCGGCTACGCCTTCACGACCATCAACCGCGAGAGCGCCGGCAAGGCTTATATCGCTCTGGGCAGTGACGATGGCGTCAGGCTCTGGGCCAATGGGCGGCTGGTGCACGATCACGCGATCCGGCGGGCAGTGCGGCCGGATGAGGATCTGGTAGAAGTGCCCCTCAACGCCGGCGCGAACCGGCTGCTGGTGAAGGTCGAGCAGGGGACGGGTGACTGGGGGTTCTGCCTGCGGGTGCTAGAGCAGGCCGAAGCGCAACTGCTGGTGCAGGACATGTTCTCTCCCGCCATCGTGGCGGGTGAGGGCGACGAGGCCAAGACCCTTGCTGTGCTGACCAGCCGCCTCCCGCCAGCTCTGGACGCGACCCGCCCTGTGGTGAAGATAGAGGTGGTGGCACCTGGTGGCCGCGCGGTGGGCTCCGGGCAGGCGCGGCGCGGCGAGCGCGTCAGGTTCGAGACATCCGGGTGGCCGGACGGACCCTATGAGGTTGTGTGTCAGATGGCGGGCGCGGACGGCCGGGAGCTGACCGAGTATCTCCCCTGGTACAAGGGCGACGTCCTGGCCGCGGCGCGGGCGCTGGTGTCGAGCGCGGCTCAGGCCGATCCGTCTGCTCCGGCCGGGATGGTGCATGCGATGCTGGCCGAGATGGTGTCGGACAAGCTGGGAGGCAAGCTCGACGCCGCCTCGCCCGCACAGCTTGCCTCCCTCCACGGCACCCTGATGGAGTACGCGGAGCTGGCGCAAGAGCAGGCAGGAGGGCGAGGAGGCATGCGGCCCGGGGGCATGGTCCGCCTGGCCTATCGGGACGAGGTGGATGGCTCTCCCCAGTTCTGCCGCGCCTATCTGCCCCCTGGCTACGCGCCGGAGAAGAAGTGGCCCATGATCGTGAGCCTGCACGGCTACAACGCCCCCAACCCGCCTTACGTGCGCTGGTGGGGGAGCGACCAGAGGCACGACCGCTGGGCTGATCGCTACCACGTCATCATGCTGGCGCCCCACGGCCGGGGGAACACCTGGTACCGAGGGATCGGTGACCAGGACGTCGTCCGCTGCATCGAGTTGGCGAAGCAGCGCTTCTCGGTTGACGAAGAGCGCGTCTACCTCACCGGCTACTCGATGGGGGGCGGCGGGACCTGGCACATTGGCACTCGCCATCCAGAGCTGTTCGCCGCGATCGCCCCGTACTATGGCGGCTGGGACTACCACGTGAGCCTGCCGGAGGAGCGGCTGGCGAAGCTCACTCCGGCAGAGCGGCTCCGGCTGGAACGGGAGAGCTCCTTCGCGCAGGCCGAGCAACTCCTCAACCTGCCGATCTGGGTGATGCACGGGGACAGCGATCCAGTCGTGGAGGTGGCGCAGTCCCGCTACCCGGTGCGGATGCTCCAGAGGTGGGGCTATGACCTGCGCTACCAGGAGGTGCCGGGCCGCGCCCACGAGGACCTGGGGACAGAGGACGCGCTCTACCAGTGGTTCCTCACCCACAGGCGGGAAGCGAACCCGCGGCATGTGCGCCTCCGCGCCCCGGAGCTGAAGAGCGCGTCGGCCTACTGGCTGAAGGTGACTCAGCGCCGGGATCCGTCAGGGTTCGTCTACGCCGATGCCGAGGTGGTGTCTCCCGCTACGATCCGGCTGGACACAGACAACGCCTTGGAGGTCGTGCTCTCACCGGGGCCGTCGCTGGTTGATCCCGGGAAGCCGGTGCGCGTGATCTGGAATGGAGATGAGGTGCGGGAAATCCGGCTCGACAAGAACGGCGAGGCGGTGCTGCGCGCCCCCGGGTACTCCGGCGGTGCGCTGGTGAAGACGCCCGCCCTGGAGGGGCCGCTATCTGACTTCGAGACGACGCCCTTCGCCATCGCCGTGGGGACGATCTCGAAGGATCCCTTGATGAGGCGGCTGTGTGAGCAGCGGGCCCAGAAGATGGCCCGTGACTGGGAGCAGTGGCAGCACTGGAAGCCGCGCCTGTTCCAGGACACAGAGATCAGTGATGAGGCCCTCCGCAGCTACTCGCTCTCCCTGGTGGGCGGGCCGGAGGACAATCTGGTGACCAAGCGCCTGATTGAGAAGCTGCCGGTGCGGATCGCTCCCGACCGGATCACCATCGGCCCACCCGGTTCCTCTGTCCTCGGTGAAGGAGTGGGCGCTTTCTCTGTGCACGATGGAGTAGTGCGCATGATCTACCCTCACCCGCTCAATCGGGAGCGGCACGTGCAGCTCCTGGCTGCGACCTCGGCCGCGGGGATGTCCTTCGCTGACCGCCTGCCGGACTCGGCGGACTTCTCCATCTCGGAGGGCCGGCTGGCGAACCCGGAAGGGGGCCGGCCGGAGGAGAAGGTGCTGGTAGCGGTGGGCCGGTTCGACCACGCCTGGCGCCTGAGGGGAGAGTACATGACCCTGGGAGACCCCGAGGTTCGGGCCCAGTTGCCGGTGCGCAAAGCGCCGAAGCACGTGTCGGCCGCCGTCCCGGGAGATCACCTGATGCTGAGCGAGCTGATCCCGGCTCAGACGGAGGGGGCCTTCTCCCTGATGGTGCGCGATCTCAACTGGCAAGGCGAGCCGATTGCGCTCGGGGGCAAGACCTACGCCAGCGGCATCTGCGTCAACACCTGGGATGGCGCCAATGGCGCAGAGTTCGACCTCTCCGGTGTAGGCTGGAAGCGCCTCCGCGGCCTGGTCGGGATCGAGCTCTGGCCTGAGGACAAGGTCGGGCCGCAGCAGAAGGACAACACCAAGGTCGTGTTCGTCGTGAAAGGCGACGGGAAGGAGCTGTTCCGGTCGCAGCCGTTCGTCTGGGGCTCGACCACACCGGAGGCCCTCGATGTGGATGTGTCTGAGGTCAGGGTCCTGCGGCTGGAGGTGCTGACGACTGGGTCGTCCTTCGATGCCGTGTACTCGGCCGACTGGGTGGAGCTGCGGCTGGAGCGCTGAACCGACCTCGCAGGAGGCCGACTGCGTCGAGCAGGTCCGGTTGTGGTGCAGAGACATTGCGCTGTCGCCGTGAGCCCCGCCTGGTGAGCGGAAGTGCCTGTGGGAGCGCGGTCCTCCGGGCGATCTATTGAGCTTCGGATATTGCAGTGACGGCGGCAGGGGGTTCGTGGAGCTTCCTGACGTGTTCTGTCTGAGTCTCGCCCTCACTGCATTGGGTGAGACTCAGTAGGCGGTCGTCGGGAGGAGATTGCTGTCAGCACAGGCTGGGAAGGTGCTTGGCCCGGGAACCGGCCGCCTTGGCGGGTCCCCACATGGGTTTGGGCTGAGAGACGACCTGTGCCGCCTGACTTGCGGCCCCCTTCTCCTGCGAGCTGCGGCCGCAGGGGGATCGTGCCGGGCGCCACCGGGTATCTCGCGGAGCACTGCTGGAGGAGCAGCCCATGCCGCTGAAGTGGTGCGAGGTGCTGGTGGCCGATGAGGGCTGTGAATCGGCCGGCGCCTTTGCTGTGGACAACGACGGAGATGTGCCTCGGCTATGAGGGCGAACCGATGATCTACAGCTTCTGCCCCAGATGCGGCGCCCACCTCACAGTTCGGCGGGTCGAAGGCCGAGACCGGCAGATCTGTGCTGACTGCGGCTTCATCTACTATGCGCACTCGAGCCCGTGCGTGGGTGTGCTCATCGTGGAGGAGGGCAGGGTGCTGCTGGTGGAGCGTGCGGTCGAGCCGTTCCAGGGGTACTGGGATATCCCGGGGGGCTTCCTCGAGGCCGGCGAGCACCCGGCCGACGGCGCCATCCGGGAGGTCGAGGAAGAGACCGGCCTGCTGGTCGAGCCGACCGAGATTCTGGGTGTGTTCATGGATGTCTACGGCGCGGAGGAGGAGCCGACCCTGAACATCTGCTACGTCGCCCGGGTCGTCAGTGGTGAGGCGCGGGCCGGAAGCGATGCCACCTGTCTCCAGTGGTTCCCGCTCCAGGCCCTGCCGCAGAACATCGCCTTCACGTGGGAGGCGGAGGCGCTCGCGCTGCTGAGGGACAGAGTGTTGTAGGAGGGCCATGCCGGGTCGCTTCCACCGAGCCGCCCGATTGACAGGTCCCCCGCCCTGTGCTAACACCTCTCCGGTGTGTGTTCTCATGCCCTCGCGCACTGCGGAAAGGAGCAGGAAGATGGTGCGGGCGATGGCGGTGGTGGTGGTTCTTGTCGCTCTCTTGCTGGCCTTGGCAGCGCCTGCTTACTGCGGGGCTAAGGCCGAGGACTTCACCAGCTTGCTCTCTGGCAAGCAGATCCCGCTGAGCATGAAGCTGAAGGACCTCAGCAGCACCTGGCGGCGGTTCGGGGGGGCCTCGCCCTCGCCTTACGGCTTCCAGGGCCCGTACTACACGAAGGGCCATACGGTGACGGTGGGAGGCGAAGTCTACCTGATCACCTACGCGGCCCAGATCAGGCGGCCCGACTACTACGCGATGATGGGTCCGCGACCAAGTGTGAAGCTCGAGGAGGTGACCCCCGACACGCCGCTGGCCTTGTCGCTGCTTAGACTGGGGGCCCTGGCGAGCCTCATGGATATCCGCCCATTCAACCTGGAAGCTGAACTCGCCGACTACAAGCGGGCCAACGAGTCCATTTTGGCCGCGATGGCCGCGCGACGCACGGAGCTGGGTGAAGGTGAGGATAACCTGAAGAACCTAGCAGTCGCGCTCAACATGTACATGATAGACTATGAGGCGGCCCCTCCCATGGATACGCCCGAGAAGTTCCGCACCGCGCTGGCAGAGTATGTCGAGAGCGAGGACGCGTTCGTTGATCCGGATACAGGTGAAGCCTACGCGATCAACCGCGCGCTCTCAGGCAAGAAGGTGGGGGACATCGAAGACCCCCTGAAGATGGTGGCCATCTACCAGGCAGAGCCGGGGCGTGATGGCAAGCGCGGGGTCGCGTTTGTGGCCGGCAATGTCGGGCGCGTGAGCGAGTCCGAGTGGCAGGAGCTGAAGAGCGAATCGGAGATCCCCTGAGCCAGGCGCGAGCAGGGGCCCGCGGCAGCGCGGCGGAATAGGCCCGCCCGAGACAGCAGTTTCGGGGAGGCGCACTGTGGAGATTGGTCTGCTGACTGCACCCTTTGGGAAGGAGCCGCTGGAGCGGGTAGTCGCCTTTGCCAAGCAGCACGGGTTCCAGGCTCTGGAGGTCGCCTCGGGACCGGGAAGCGCCCAGCTCGACACGCAGGCGCTGACCGCTGAGCGGGCGAGTGAGATCAAGCGCCTGCTCGCTGAGAGCGGGGTCCGCATCTCCAGCTTGGCCTACTACGTCAACCTCCTGGACCCGGACCAGGCCAAGCGCGTCAAGCTCTCACAGGAGATGCGCGGCGTGGTGGAGGCCGCGGCGGCGCTGGGCGTGGAGGTGGTCTGCACCCTGGCCGGCATGCCCATGCTTGGAAAGGACCGGATGCACACCATCGAGGAGGACTTCCCGGGTGTGTTCCAGCCGCTGGTGGAGTTCGCCGCGGGCAGGGGCGTCAAGATCGCCTTCGAGAACTGGTTCGCCACCAACTTCCAGAATCTGGCGCACTGGCAGCGGGCCTTTGAGGTGGTGCCGGCGGCGAACCTGGGGCTGAACTTCGATCCCTCCCACCTGCTGTGGCAGGGGATTGACTACCTGGAGGCGGTCGAGCGCTTCCGCGACCGCATCTTCCACACCCACGCCAAGGACACCGAGGTCAAGCAGCACGTGCTCCGCTGGGTCGGCAGCCAGTCCTCCGGCTGGTGGCGCTACTGCATCCCCGGCTACGGTGAGGTGAATTGGGGCGTCTACATCGCGCGGCTGCGGGGCGTGGGCTACGACGGCGTGCTCAGCATCGAGCACGAGGACGGCACCTTCGGTGTCGAGGAGGGCTTCATCAAGGGCCGGCGCTACCTCGCCCAGTTCGTGTGACCCCGGCTGGCTGCGGGCCGCCTCCTGCTGATCCGGCCTGGGCTGGCCGCGGGCCGCGGGTGATCGCGGCCAGCGTGGCCTTCGCCTCCTGAGCTTCAGGAGCGTTGGGCGCGTGGCCGATGACATAGCGGAGCTGCTCCAGGGCAGCCGGCAGTTCCTGGAGCTTCAGGTGGCTGGAGGCCAGGTTCACGCGCGCCCGCCAGTAGTCGGGATTGAACTCAACCGCACGCAGGAACTCCTGCTTCGCCTGCACGTACAGGCCCTGGTTGAAGTAGCAGACGCCCAGCGCGTTGTAAGCCCCGGGCGAGCTCGGGTCCATCTGCACCCACTCTTTGGATACTGGCGCCGCCCGCTCGTATTGCCCCATGGTCAGGAGCAGGGAGACGAGCTGCTCCTTGAGCTTCACGTTGGTGGGCGCTTGCCTGGAGGCCTCCTCCAGCGCGTCGGCCAGGTCACCTGGCCGGCCCTGTTTCGAGTAGACCTCGCCCAGCAGGAGACGGATCTGGTAGTTCCCCGGCTCGATCCTGAGGGCTTCCTGCACCTCCGCCTCCGCCTCCGCCAGTCTCCCCTGGGCCAGCAGCATCTCGGCCAGGGCTGCGTGGTGGCGGGAGTTGGTGGGCATCAGCTTGACGGCCTCCCGGAAGTACTGCTCCGCAGTCTTGTAGTCGCCTTTCTCCTTGTAGCTGACGGCCAGGTTGTAGTAGATGCTGGCGTTGCCTGGCGAGAGGCCGAGCGCCCGCTTGTTCGCCTCGATCGCCTTGTCGAACTGCCTCGTCTTGCCCCAGGCATAGGCCGCCACATAGTAGGCCAGCGCGGAGTACGGACAGAGCTGGAGGGCGCGCTCCGCGGCATAGGCGGAGGCCTCGAAGTTCTCGGCCAAGGCAAGCGCCTGCGCCTCCCGCACGGCGCTCGAGGCGAGCACGGGTCGGATGGTCAGCCACGACAGCACTGCCAGCGCTCCGGCCAGAACCAGGCTGAGCGCAAGTAGGCTCGGCGCAGACCGGGGAGCGAAGTGCAGCTCTCGCAGGCGGGGCGGGGCCTGCCCCGCGCCCTGGCCGGGCACGGTCGCCCTGGCGACGACCATGAGCGCCAGAGAGAGCCAGAAGAACGTCACCGCGCCCGTCTGCCGGAACGTCACGCCGAAGAAGTTCTGGAACAGGAACGCGGTCATGCTGCCGGCCGCGGCCAGCCCGAAGACCGCCCATCCCGGGTCAGGGTGGCGCACTCCCACCCGGATAGCGAGCGCATATCCGCCAAGCAGGAAGGCGATGAAGAGCACGGCGCCGACGATCCCGGTATCGCCCGCCACCTGGAGGTACTCGTTGTGGGCATAGCCGGGCATCAGCATCTGCTCGGCGCGCCCCATGTCCTGGGCGTACCACTCGGCCGCCATGTCCTCGAGCGCGGAAACGCGGAAACTCCCGTAGCCCTCTCCCAAGATAGGGTGCTGCGCGAACATGCCCAGGCTCACTCTCCGGTGGAGGGCCCGCTCATCTGCGTGCGGGTCGTGGAGGTAGAGGATCTGCTGCACTCGCGCCTGGTCCCCGGGAGGCATGTGCCGCCAACCGAGGAAGCCCACGAGGGCGAGCACAAAGGCCGCTGCGATGGAGGCGGGGAGGGTGATCGGGAGCGCCCGGCGGCCGCCTCGCACTATCCCCAGCACGAAGGTCAGTGGGGCCGCCAGGGCCAGGCCGATGATCCCCCCCAAGGTGCGGGAGTAGTACAGGCAGAGAGCCATCATCACCGCCGTCCCGGTCAACAGCGCGGAGGCGAGGTAACGTCTCCGGCCGCCCTGGCCCATGTCCTCCCTCCTCCATACCGGCCAGGCGGCGGCCAGGACGAGGGGGATCACCAGGATCAGGAAGCCGCCCAGGTAAGTGGGGTTGCCGAGGAAGGAGAAGATGCGGGTGACGCGTGTGCTCCACTCGACGAAGTCTCTGCCGCCAGCCTGGAAGAAGCCGTAGATGCAGATGGGGACCGAGGCGACCGCCGCCGCGGCGATGACTCGCCTCACCTGGCTGAGGGCGCGCAGGCAGGCTATCGCGAGGATGAACAGCCCGACATGGGCGGCGAGCCGGCCGAACTCGGACACGGTGGCATACCGATACCGCGAGTAGATGATGCTGACTGCCGACCAGGCGGTGAACGCCAACACCGCGACGTTGAGCCGCGAGCTGGCCCAGGAGAGCCGACCGCGCGCCAGGCTCGCGATCAGCCAGATGCCCAGCCCGAAGGCCACCCCCAACCCGAGGGTGACGTCCTTGACATCATTGATGTTGCGCGAGCCGATGTTGATGACAATCGGGACCGCGATGACCAGCGCGATGATGACAGCTTCGCCCAGGATCTCTGGCCAGGCGCTTTGGGACTTCAGCGAGAGCTTGCGTCCCCTCTCCTTCGAGGCAGCCTTGTCGCGGGCGCGGCGCCCAAAGCCGGTGTCAGAACCGCCTGCCGATGGCCGTGGAGAGGCGGTTCTGCTAGCTGAACGCACACGCTTCTGGCGGGCCCTCTTCCTCATGCTCGGCGGGCCTGACTCACCGGGAGCAGAGCTCTGCTCAGCAGCCAGGCCCGCGAGAGGAGATACTACGCGCCGCGGCACCCCTCCTGCCCAATGGAGTGAGCTGTCGCCGAGCGGAGGCGACCAGCTTCGCGGTCAGTCGAGCCGGACGTCCCACGACAGCGACTTGGGGGAGGGCCGTGCCCGCAGCGTGGAGTCGCGTGTCCGGCGCACCTGCTTCCCCTTCTCTCCCTTGGGCCTGTAGAAGTGCTCGCGCTTCACCCTCAGGTCCATGTTGACGCCGCCGCAGCTTGGCAGCCACACCTCCCAGTTCTGCACGGTCTCGTACTCGCCCACCAGGTCGGTCCCTCGCTCTACCGGCTGCTGCCAGGCCGCGTGCTTCACGTTCGACAGGCCAGGGAGCGCGGCGGCGACCTCCTCACTGGTGGCGGGAAAGCGGTCGAGCAGGTACTTCAGGTTCACCGGTTCGTTGCGGAACTTCACGATGCTCGCCAGAGCCACCAGCCGGAAGAGCTGCTCCAACTGGGAGTAGATCCGCTCCTTCTTCGCGATCTGCGCGTAGTGCGCGCTGAAGGACGCCGCGAACTGCCGGGCCAGGGGATCGGGCCGGCCGGTGCCTTTGACCCCGGCTCGGGTGAGGTGCTGCTCCTCCGTCAGCAGGATGACCGGGCACTCCGTGATCAGCACGATGCCCTTTTCCTCGGCGTACCGGTTCGGGCCGGGGTAGAACCAGAAGCGGTTGAGGGACATCACCGGCATTGAGAGGGGCCGGCCCTGGGAGATCTCCTGCTGGATCCCGGCCATCGCCATATCGGAGAGTGGGGTGATCCCCGGCAGATTGAGCGCGACGGACCCATCTGCCAGGTGCTTGAGCAGGTAGTCCGCGTCCACCATCACGTTGGCGAAGTGGCTGTTGCGGGGCACGCCCATGACCCGCACCTTCTGAGGGGTCTCGCAGGCCGCCTCCCATTCGCGTATCGCGGCCTCGATGTCCTCGGTGGGCTGCTGGGCGCCGATGCGCTCGCTGATCTCGCTCAGCCTCTGGATCACCCCGGGATCGGGGTCTATCGAGCAGCCGGGCGCGGTGTAGTAGCGGACGCGGCCGCGTATGACGCCGTACTGTCGCCAGGCATAGCGGAGCGCGACCGCCAGGTCAGCGGTCCGGATCCCAGGCGCGGAGGGGTCGGCCTCGCCGAGCAGGACCAGGTCACGGCTCTTCTCATCCACCACATAGCCGGCGATCCGGGTGATGCCGCCCAGGCTGAGGGCCTGGGCAGGGGGCCGGGCCGCCTGCTGGATGGTCTCTTGGAGCACCCGGAGCGAAACTGCGCGCAGCTTGCGAGGGCCAGCAGGCCGCCGCTCCTGAGCGCCAAGCCTGTGGGGCAGCAGCAGGATGCACAGCAGCGCGAGGGCCGACACCGATCTGGTCATGTTTGCGCCTCCGACACCTGATCCCAAGAGGAAGGTTCCACAAGTCCTGCTAAGGTGAATATGCGCCAGACCGAGCGGGGCAGGAGCGGGTCTCCTGCCCAGTCCGAATTCCAGCAGCCGCGGGGGCAGGTTGGGAACCTGCCCCCACCCACTCTCGGCGGCCCCAGCCTACGGCAGGTCGAGGCCGTCAAGCACCTTGAGCGCCTCGTCAGGTGTTAGCTGGCGCTCGTGGACTGCCTTCAGGATGAGGCGGATGGGGCGATCGAGGTCGGGATCGCTCTCCTTGGGCCAGTCAGTGACGGCATTGCTGGTGAGCCACTGCTTCACGCGGTACCAATCGAAGCGCACGAAGGGCCAGCAGCGCAGCACGGGTAGTCCCCGCTGTACCCACTGGTACAGGGTCTGGGGAGAGCAGCGGAGGCGGCGGCAGACATCGCGGGCATCGTACACGGTGATGCGCTGCCGGCTCAGGGGGATGCCCCAGAGGTCCCTGCCCTTGCCAGCCGGCCGGCCCAATGTCTCGGCCAGCACGTCAACATCGGCGAGCTGCCAGTCTAGGTCCTCGATCCGGCAGCCGTACCCGGTTGCGTTGGCCTCGCAGTCTCTTCTCCGTCTCTCTCGCAAGGCCAGGCCCGCGATCCGGGCGGCCTCCGGGTCGAAGGCCATATCCTCCGGGTCGCCGCCAGCGTCGAACCCCGCCCGGGCCTGCATCTCCAGCACCTGTTGGGCGCGTTCGCCCGCCGCCTCCAGCTCGCCCTTCTCGGCCAGGCGCCGCGCCTCTCGCATCAGCCGCTCGATGGTCTCCTGCGTGAATCTGTCGTCTGGTCTCCGTCCTGTCAGCTCTTTCTCTGCCATGGCGAAAGCCTCCCTGAGTTTGGTGCGGGCGCGGCTGAGACGGCTCTTGACTGTGCCCTCCTGCACTCCCAGGAGCGAGGCCGCCTCTGCACAGGTGTATCCCCCGAGGTAGGTGAGCGCCACTGCCTGGCGCATGTGGTGGGGGAGCTGCTGGAGCAGTTCTGCTGCCTGGGCCTCGCCAGCCCAAGGGCAGCGGCCCCGCACCCGCTCCAACTGGGCCGGCTCTAGGGGTTCCTCTCGTCGGCCTCTGAGCCGGGCGAGAGCCAGCCGTTCGGTGAGGCGGCGAAGCCAGGGGAGCAGCGCCTCGGCCCTCTGGAGCTGGTGCAGCCGGAAGAAGGCCCGCACGAAGGCCTCCTGGGCCACGTCCTCCGCGTCTGCCAGGGAGCCCAGCCGCGCCGCTGCCAGGGCCACCAGGGCCCCGCGGTGCCGCTCCACGATCACCTCGAAGGCCGCGACCTCGCCCTGCTGCGCCCGGGCGACCAGTTGTGCGTCCGTCTCAGTGCTCATTGCGCCGACCGATGCGGCAAGCTGCCGCGCCACAGAGAAGATGCATCTCGGCGGTCCGAAGGTTCCATCGGCGCGTGGCAAGTGTCGCCTGGCAGCACAGCCAGTGCCTTCGGCGTGCTGCCGCCCTCAGTGGCCACCGCGAACCCCCGGAGGTCTGCCGCGCTCTTCTTGCGGCGGCCAGAAGCGTCATCGCGCGGCTGGTGCGGTGACGTGGTACAACGCGAGCACTATGGGCAGCCCACCGTTCGAAGACACAGGTGAGGCCGACGCTGGCGGCAGGGCGCGAGCCCGGCTGGTGCTAGCGCTCGCGACTCTGGTTGTGTTGTGGGTCCTGGGGAAGGGGCTCACGCTCTACGACCGGCTGCCGGAGTCCGTCCCGACGCATTTCGGCCCTGGCGGCGCGCCGAATGCCTGGGGGCACAAGAGCGTCTTCAGCGTGTTCGGCCTTCTGATGGTGGCAGGGGTGGTGCTGGCTGCCATGGCTCTGCTCCGGATGCGGCCCAGGTGGTACAACTTCCCCGGCAAGGAGCGAGTGCCGCGCCTGCCGCCCGAGCAGCAGGCTCAGGTCCATGCCCCACTCCAAGAGTCACTCGCCTGGCTGGGCGCGAGCATCGCCATCGGCCTGAGCCTGTTCTCGCAGGCGATCTGGGCGGTCGCCCTGGGCGAGCGCGGGCGCATCTCACCTCTGCCCATCGTGCTGTGCGTGGTCACCAGCATCGCCGCCGTGATCATCGGCACCATCGTTGCCGTTCGCCGGCTGCGCGCCTTCGAGGAGCAAGTCTGACGCGGCGGCGCGCCGGGGCCCTCTCAGGGCTACTGCGCGACCTGGGCCAGCCTGCTCTCCCACTCGACGTGGGCCCGGAAGTGCTGATTGGGATCGGCGATCATGACATAGGTCCAGTAGAGGCCGAAGACGCTGAGAGTGATGAGCGACAGGAAGAGGTACAACCAGAAGCTGCGTTCCGGGATCTGGCGTTGGGAGGCGATCCCGGCCCCGACACCCAGCTCGGAGAAGGCCGCATTGATGGCCGCGGCCAGCTCCACTTCGTTGATCTCGTGCCGCTTGTAGTCATCCATCAGCACGTACCAGAGCACCAGGTAGACGATCCCGCCGGCGAGGGCGCACAGGATGGTCCAGATGACCGCCCCCCGCTCACCCGCCTGGCCCCGCGTCGCCCGGTGGGCTGCTTCCAGGCGGGCGAGCCAAGCCTCTAGGTTTCGACCAGACTCCGCGGCGCGAGCTCGCAGGTAGACCGCCGCATCCTCGGCCAGCCGCGCCACGCGGCGGAAGTGCCGGTCTCGCCGGCTCACCAGTTGGTAGGTGATGTAGATGAACAGCGCCCAGCTTGCCAAGGCCAGGATGGCGAACAGCGCCATGCCGCCGGCGGCCGCGAGCTCCTCGGTCTCCTCGCCGAGGGTGCTCGCAAGCAAGCCCACGAACATGACGGCGAAGGCGACCGCCCACAGACCCACCATCGCCAGCAGCAACCAGGGCGAGATGAGGATGTCTGTGAAGGGCCGCTCTCGCAGGTCGGCCTGCAGGAAAGTGGTGTCGGCCAAGGGAGGTCCCCTCCCTATGCAGTCGGTTGGGAGCGGCTATTCGCCGAAGGCCCGCGGGAACCTGTGCGCCATACCGAGGCGGCCGGGCCAGAAGAGAGGGCGTGGGTGGGAAGAGGGGGTTCCATGCCCACGCCCGAGAGAGGTGCAGTGAGCTGGGGGATCACTGCACCGGAAGGCGTACTGATGCCGGATACCGGCATCCAGGCGGGATGTTAGCACGGGGCCCGCGGCGCGTCGCGGCTCCCGTTCCGACGAGATGTGCCGATAGCCCGACATTGGTCATCCTCTGTGCCATTGCCGCTGAGGAGACAGCCACACGGTGTGCCAGGTCAGGCGATCTGAGAGCTAGGACCCGGGATCTGAGATTCTGGGCCTGGAGAGCTCGGCAGGGGGTGCGCGCCCTGGCGGCCTGCGGGACCGGGGCGGGCGAGCCGATGGATTACACTCGACCCACGTGGAGCGCGACGGCGCCGAGTGCCAGTGCCGTGAAGCCGACATCTCGCAGGCCCGCGGCGCGGAACAGGGCTGCGATCTCCTCTGACCCCGCAAAGGCGAAGATGGTGCCGGCAAGATAGCGGTAGGCTGGCCCTTCGCTGACCAAGGGTGCCAGAGAGACCGCACACCGCAGGTAGAGGTGGTAGAGAGCGCGGACTGCTCGACACCTGGGCTGCGAAGTCTCGAGCGACACCACCCGGCCGCCGGGACGAACCACTCGCCTCATCTCTCGCAGCAACTGGGGCACCGAGGCGACGTTGCGCAGACTGAAGCCCACCGCCGCGGCGTCGAAGCTGCCGTCCCGGAAGGGCAGCTCCAGCGCGTCGCCGCGCACGAAAGCCACAGGTTTGCCGCGCGCCTTGGCGACACCGATCGCCACCATCTCCGGTGAGAAGTCCAGCGCCACCGCCCGTGCGCCGTGGGCCGCGATCGCCAGCGCGATGTCGGCGGTGCCGGCGCACACGTCGAGCACTCTCCCGCCCGGAGAGAGGCGGCAGGCCTGGGCCGCCAGCCGCTTCCAGCGGCGGTGCTGGGCGAGGCTGATGAGGTCGTTGACGAGGTCGTAGCGGCCGGCGATGCGGCCGAACATGCGGCGGACTTGCTCGCGCGGGGCGGTCACCCCTGGGAGCGCGCCGCCGCGGGCTGGGGTTCGGCCAGCACTCGGTTGGCCAGGTAGGAGAGCATCTCCAGCTCGCGGGTGAGATCCACATTTCGCAGCGCGATGCCCGGCGGAACGGTGAGCACCGTCGGGGCGAAGTTGAGGATCCCTCGGATGCCGGATGTGACCAGGAGGTCGGCCACCTCCTGCGCGGCTTCGGCTGGGACCGCGATCAGGCCGATGGTGGCCCGCAGCCTCTCGTTGATCTCCGCGAGCTGGTGGATGTCCTGGATCTCCAGGTTCCAGAGCATGCGCCCGATCTTGCCGAAGTTGTTGTCGAAGATGCCGACGATGCGGAAGGGGGTGCTGGAGAATCCCCAGTAGCCCACCAGTGCTGACCCGAGGTTACCGGCCCCGACGATCACCGCCCGCTGCTCGCGGTCCAGAGACATGATCTCGGTGAGCCGGGCCAGCAAGTGCTCGACGTCGTAGCCGATGCCGGGCCGGCCGAACTCGCCGAAGTGGGAGAGGTCCTTGCGGACCTGGGCCGAGGTGATGCCGAGGCGGGCCTCCAACTGCGCGGAGGAGATGGTCCTGACTCCCTCGCTGGCGAGCTTACGGAGAGTGCGCAGATAGAGGCTCAGTCTGGCCAGCGTAGGCTCTGGGACCCGCCCAGAGGTACCAGGCATTGCCATACCCCCTTTACTCCCCGACCTTCGCCCGCACCATCGGCCTCGCGCTGCGACACTTGCATGAACTCGCCTGCGCCAGGATTGTAGCGGACCCGGCCGCTTCGGTCAACATGAGCCGGGGCTGGGCCACCATTGCGGGGTTGTTGCGGCGCAGTCTGCGACCGGTCGCGGGGAGGACATCCCAGGCCGCTGCGGAAGACCCGACTGCTGAAAGGGGCTACTGTGAGAGTCTACATGATGACCGATCTCGAAGGGGTGGCCGGGGTGCTCAACTTCCAGGAGTGGACTGGGCCCGGGAAGCCCTACTACGAGTTGGCCAGGGAGTTCCTGACCCTGGAGGTGAACGCGGCGGTTGAGGGACTGTTCGAAGGCGGGGCGACCCAGATACTGGTGATGGATGCTCACGGACCCGGGGCCATCAATATCAGGCTCCTCGACCCGCGCGCAGAGGTCCAGCGCGGCTGGAGCCATCCCGTCTGGCCGCTGTGCCTAGGCGACTCCTACGACTTCGTGGTCTGGGTGGGGCAGCATGCCAAGGCCGGCACCGAGTATGCCCATCTTTGCCACACCCAGAGCCTGGCCTACCTGGACGAGTCGGTGAACGGCATCTCGATTGGGGAGTTTGGTGAGCTGGCGATGTGCGCCAGTGAACTCGGGGTGCGCGCCATCTTCGCTTCGGGCGACGCGGCGCTGGCCGCGGAGGCGCAGGTGCTCGTGCCCGGCATTGAGGGCGTGGCGGTGAAGTGGGGAGTCAAGCCGGGCACTGGCAATGACCTCAGCGAAGAGCAGTACGGGCTGTTCACCGGCTCGGCCCGCCATCTTCATCCGGTGCGCGCTCGCCGGCTCATCCAGGAGGGCGCATATCGCGCCATCCAGCGGGCGAAGGCCGAGGATTTCGGGATCATCCCGCTCAAGCCACCTTTCGAGCGCGCCATCACGCTGCGCCCGGGCAAGGATCGCCCTCACAAGACCATCGCTCGCATGACTCATCCGACTAGCTTCATCGGGGTGATGAACATGCGCGCCGACTTCGAGCCGCTCGAACTCAAGCCCGCGCGTGCCCCGAGGAAAGCCGGCCGGACCAAGCGGCGCCCCGCCAAGCGCTGATCCCCGCAGGAGGCGTCCGGAGACCCTCGCAGTGGGCAGTCCCCCGCCGGTCGCCTTGCCCACTCGGGCACAGCCCTGGCTCGCCCGCTGCTTGCGCCGAGCCGCGGTATTGCGCTACAGTTGGGTAACATGGTAGGGCAGGTCTGCGACCTGCCCCATACCGGAGGGACACACGATGGCCATCGCTGAGAAGCCGACCCTCGCGACCGTCAAGCTGGGCGACCTCGCGGTCAGCCGGTTCATCCTGGGGGGCAATCCTCAGAGCGGCTTCAGCCACTGGGACGCGCCGCTCGATGACGAGATGAGGCACTACTACACCACGGAGCGCTGCAAGGCCCTCTACCGCGAGGCCGAGAGCCTGGGGGTCACTACTCACATCGGCCGCGCCGACCACCACATCATCCGCATCCTCATGGAGTACTGGGACGAGGGGGGCACCATCCAGTGGATCGCGCAGACCTGCCCGGAGTTGGGCCCTCCCGAGCGGGGCGCGCTCAACGGCCTGCGCTACGGCGCCAAGGCGGTCTTCATCCACGGGGGCCAGACCGACCACCTGTATCACCAGGGCAAGCTGGAGGAGATTCAGCCGGTGGTCAACATGGTGCGAGACGCCGGTCTGCCCTGCGGTCTGGCCGGCCACAAGACGGAGATCTTCGCCTACGCCGAAGAGCACGTAGACTGCGACTTCTACATGTGCTGCTACTACGATCCCCTGCCCAGGGACCGCTCCCCCGAGCACATCACCCAGGAGGAGTACTTCGATCCGGCGCATCGGGAGAAGATGGCGAAGTTCATCCAGCAGCTCTCTCGCCCGGTGATCCACTACAAGATCATGGCCTCCGGCCGGAATGACCCAAGGGAGGCGTTCAGCTACGCGGCGCGCCACATGCGCCCCACCGATGCCGTGTGCGTCGGCATCTTCCAGAAGTACCGGCCCCACGAGCTGGCCGAGGGCGTGCGGCTGCTGAAGGAAGCCCTCGCGGCAGTGGGGCAGGAGGGGTAGGCGGGCGAGCGTCGTTGGGGCCGGCGGCGAGTGATCTGCCCCCCTACAGACTCCATCGCCAAAGCCTGTTGGGCAGGAGGCCCTAGGCCCTCCCTCGGCGGACCCAGCCACTTGCCTCCTGCCAGGTGACTCTCAGGGCGCATAGGCGTGACCTTCTCTGCCTTCGGCCAACTTCTGCGATACACTCTACGGAAGGCATCAGCGGAGGGCGGGAGGTGAGGGCTGAGCTGAGCCATCGCGAGCGAGTGCTGCGCGCCATCGGCCACCAGGAGGTGGACCGCATCCCGTGCTTCTTCGCCGCGGAGGAAGATGTGGAGGCGCGCTTGAGGCAGGAGTTCGGGCTGGCCGAGCTGGTGGACATCATCCGTTTCTTCGGCGGGGACACGGTCCAGGTGACCCTGAACGTTGCTCTCCCCGACCTGAGTGGGGTGGAGGCTCCAGAGGACCTCGAGCTGCACCCCTGGCCCGGCCCCGAGACCGTGGACCTCGCGGGGTACATGGGGCGCCTCCGGGCGGCTCGCGAGACCGGGCTGGCGGTGCTGGGCGGCGTCTGGGCGACGATCTTCACCGGCCCTCGGCGCGCCATGGGAGAGCCGGAGTTCCTGATGGCGATGCTCGATCGGCCCGGCCTCATCGCCCGTATCGTCGAGAAGGCCGCGGACTGCTATCTTGGCATCAACCAGGCCATCTTCTCAACCTGCGCGGACAGCCTTGACGTGTTCTACTTCGGGAGCGACTTCGGCACTCAGCGCGCGCTGTTCATCAGCCGGGAGGCCTTCCTGCGATTCTTCAGGCCGCACCTGACGCGGCTCGCCCGGCACGCCAAGGGATATGGCCTGAAGGTCATGTTCCACACCTGCGGCGCGGTGAGCGAGATCATCCCCGACCTGGTTGCCTGCGGCATAGACGTCCTCGACCCGGTGCAGGTGTCGGCCTCCTCCATGGAGCCGGCCCGGCTGGCCCGGGAGTACCTGGGGAAGCTCGCCTTCCACGGGGGCATCAGCACTCAGACCCTTCTTCCCCGCGCCACTCCGGCCCAGGTGCGGGCGGCCGTGAGGGAGACCATCCTGGCCCTCGCGCCCTCGGGCTATATCTGCGGCCCCGACCAGTGGATGATGGCCGACGTGCCGACCGAGAACATGATGGCCATGTACGAAGCTATCCGCACCTATGGCCGGCAGCCTGGGTAGTATCTGGAGGAAGCTGCTGGTTCCAGGTGTCACGTTCGCTCTTCTCTGGCCCCCTTCCCCGAGAGCGCGTTGTCTGCTACAATCCCCCTTGCCCCCACCAGGTGTGCCCGGCCGAGGCAGGCAAGCCTGGTGACAGCAAACATCACTTCACATCAAGGCTCTTGATAGCAACCGCCGGTTCAGATGCGGTAAAGGCAGCACACATCGCAGAAAGGGGCTTGCCGTGTACCTCAAGCAGCTCGAGCTGTCGGGCTTCAAGACCTTCGCCGAGCGCACCAGCCTCCAGTTTGGCCCCGGCATCACCGCCATCGTCGGCCCCAATGGGAGCGGCAAGAGCAACATCGCCGATGCCATCATCTGGTGCCTGGGGGAGCAGAGCCTGAAGTCGGTCCGCTCCTCCCACTCTCATGATGTGATCTTCGCGGGCAGCGAGTCGCGGCGCCGCGCTGGCGTGGGGGAGATCACCATCACTCTGGACAACGGCGATGGCGCGCTTCCCCTGGGCTTCTCGGAGGTGCAGGTGACGCGGCGCGTCTTCCGCACCGGAGAAGGGGAGTACTTCATCAACCGCGTCCCCTGCCGACTCCGGGACATCCACGAGCTGCTGCTGGACACCGGGATCGGCAGACATGCCTACTCGCTGATCAGCCAGAACGAGATTGACCGCATCCTCTCCGTGCGCTCGGAAGATCGCCGGGAGATCTTCGAGCAAGCGGCCGGCATCCAGCGGTACCGTCAGCGGAAGAACGAGGCCGCTCGCAAGCTGGACAAGGTGTGCACCAACCTGCTGCGGGTGAACGATATCATCCACGAGCTAGAGGCCCAGGTCGCGCCCCTCGCGGAGCAGTCCGAGGCCGCCCGCGAGTACCGGGCGGTGTCGAAGGAGCTGTTTGACCTCAAGCTCAGCTTGCTGGTCCACGAGCATCAGGCCCTGTCAGATAACCTGGCGCGGGGCCGCGATCGGGAGGCCGAGCTGGAGCGCGAGATAGAGGCCGCGCGGACCCGGGGCCATCAGCTCGGGGCGGAGGAGACGGAGTTGCGAGCCCGGCTCCAGGAGGTGGAGGGGAGGCTGGATGAGACCCGCATGTTGGTCTCTCGTCTCGCCCGAGAAGGGGAGCGCGCCGAGGGCCGGCTGAGCCTCGCCAGGCAGCGGATCGAGGACCTCCAGCGCCAGGCGACCGCGGCCAGAGAGGAGGCCGAGCAGCTCGCGGCGCGGCTGGCCGCCGCCGAGAAGGAGCTGAGCGAGGCGGCGCAGCAGCGCCCAGAGCTGGGCGCGCGCGCCGCGCAGTTGGGCGCCGAGGCAGCGGCTCGGCAGGAGCGGCTGCGAGAGGAGACTGGCTCGCTCGGCACGGCCGGTGACTCCGCGGACCAGCGGCGGGCCGAGCACCTCGATATCCTGCGTGAGCTGGCCGACGCGCGCAACCGCCAGGTGCAGTGTGAGTCTCTGCTCCAGGCCGCCCGGGCGCGCATCGCGCGGCTGGAGGAGCAGCGCGCCGCCCTCTCCTCCCGGCAGGAAAGCCTGGAGGCGCGCGCCGCGGAGGCGGCTCGCTCCGGCGAGGAGTTGCGGCAACGCAGGGAGCGGCTGCAGGCAGAGATCTACTCCCTCCACTCGGAGCAGCAGGCCGCATCTGCGGCCATCGCTGAGCTGAGCAAGGAGGAGCTGCGGCTCCGGGAGCAGCTTTCTGCTGCGCGGTCCCGCCATCGCGCCCTGGAGGAGATGGAGCGCTCCCGCGAGGGCCTGCGGGCGGGCGTGCGAGCGGTGCTGGCCGCGGCGCAGGCCGGCCGGCTCACAGGGGAGTATCACACCGTCGCCGACCTGCTGGTCGTGCCCCGGGAGCTCGAGCTGGCCATCGAGTCGGCCCTCGGGCCCGCGGCAGGCGACTTGGTGGTGGCAGACCAAGCGGAGGCGGCCGCGGCCATCGCCTTCTTGAAGGAAACTGCGGGGGGGCGCGCCACGTTCCTGCCTCGATCGAGCATCCGACCTGGGCCCAGGCCCGAGGGACTGGCGGAGCTGGCTCGCGCCCCTGGTTGCGTGGGCATTGCCGCAGACCTGATTTCCTGCCACCCCGCCGCAGAGGCGGTGGTCGAGCACCTGCTGGGCCGCGTGCTGGTTGTCGAGACCCTCGATTCTGGCTTGCAGCTTGGCCGCACCTCTCCGGGATGGCGAGCGATCGTGACCCTGGAAGGAGATGCCATCCGGCCCTGGGGCGCGATCACCGGCGGCAGTCGGCCCAGCGGCCCGCAGCTCGTCGGCCGGAGTCGCGAGATCGGGGAACTGGAGGCCGAGGAGGGCAAGCTGGAGGCCGCGCTGGCGCAGCTTGCCGCTGACCTGCGGCGGGTGCACGAGCAGGCCGAGGCGGCGCGCGGCAACAGCGACTCTCGCAGCGCCGAACTCGAGGAGCTGTCCTCCCCACTGGCCGAGGCCGAGCGGCTGGCGCAGGTGCTGGCCGAGAACGCGCGCCTCGAACGAGAGCGGCAAGAGGGGCTCGCCGCGGAGCAGGCCGCGCTCGCAGAGGAGATCGCGCAGAATGAGCAGGAGCTGGCCGGAGCCGCGGCACGGGTCGGTGAGCTGGAGGCGCGCAAGCAGGCAGTCGAGGAGGCCATGGCGGAGTCGGAGGGGGCTCTGCGCGCGGGCCGCGATGCGCGGGAGGCGCTCCGGGAGGTCGCCTCTGAACTGCGTGTCCAGTTGACCACGGTCGAGGGCGACCTGCGCGCGCTGGATGCGCGGATGGAGAAGGTGCGCGAGGGGCAGGAGCTGGTGCAGAGAGGGATCGAGGATAAGCGCGGGCTGCTGGAAGCGCTTGCCGCGTCTCAGCAACAGGCGGGCGCCGACCTTGTGGAAGCCGAGGCTGAGTGCGAGCGGATGCGGCAGCATCACCAGAAGGCCGAACAAGAGCTTGCGAGCCAGCAGGCCGAGCGGCAGCACTTCCTCGACCAGATCGCTAGCGCCCTCGAAGCGGCCGCTCGGAACCGCGAAGAGCTGGAGGCCCTGCAAGGCCGGCTCCACCGCTCACAGCTTCGCACCACCCAACTCGACAGCGAGATCAGCTTCACCGAGAGGACGCTCCTCGAGGAGTTCCGGCTCACGCTCGAGCAGGCCGAGCAAGCGGCTGGTCCCATCGAGAGCCGCACCGCGGCGCGGGAGCGGGCCGGCCGGCTCCAGGCTCAGCTCGACGCGCTCGGTGAGGTGAACCTGGGCGCCATCGAGGAGTACCAGCGGGTGAAGGAGCGGGTGGAGTTCCTCACCGGCCAACGCGCCGATCTCGAAGCGGCCCGGGAAGACCTCCAGCAGGCCATCACCCAGATTGACCAGGAAGCGACCGCTCGCTTCCTGAGTGCGTTCCAGGCCTTGCAGCGCGAGTTCGGAGAGTTCTTCGTGCGCCTCTTCGGCGGGGGCCACGCCGACCTCACCCTGACCAGCGCCGACAATGTGCTCGAGTGCGGTGTGGAGGTAACCGTCACCGTGCCCGGGAAGAAGACTCGCGACCTGCTTCAGCTCTCCGGCGGCGAACGAGCGCTCACCGCCACGGCGGTCCTGTTTGCCCTCCTCAAGGTGAAGCCGTCTCCCTTCGTGATCCTCGACGAAGTGGACGCTCCCCTGGACGACTTGAACGTAGGGCGCTACTGCGATGTGCTGCGAGAGTTCGCCCAGCAGTCGCAGTTCATCATCATCACCCACAACAAGGGCACCATGGAGGCGGCCGACACCCTCTATGGGGTCACCATGGAGGAGCCAGGAGTGAGCCGACTCATCGGTGTCAGGCTGCGTGATGCCGTCGAGCAGGCCGCCTCAACCCGCGATGAGAGAGCACTGGGAATGGCGCCGCAGGAGAGGCCTGTCGCCGCCGCGGGGGAAGGAGCGTAGCCGGGCCGCGAGGTGGGGCCGAGATGGGAGATTCGAGATCCGGCGCCTTGGGGGCCTCGCCCTCTCGCCAAGCTCCCGCCAGGAGAGCGTCTGGTGCCCTTCTGGGGGATTCTCTTGCATCAGGGGTCTTCCCCTGATGCAAGAGAATCTGTAGTATAACCATGCAGACCTGTCACGGTCTGGCCCTGGCGCGCCCAAGAGGTGGAGATGAGCAAGCATCTGCTGGCGGTCGCGATCTTCCTTGCCTATGGCCCTTTCGTTGTGATGCTGTTGCTCTACGCCATCGGCCTGTGGCTTCGCGCCACCGGCCGGCCCGGATTGCTGCAGCTACTGGTGCGGCGCACCGAGATCCCGCAGCCGGTCCAGCGGGAGGAGGCGGACTCGGACCAGTGACGCCCCTACGGGGCAGATGGGCTCGCTGAGGGGACCGGTACTTGCCATAGGGCCCGGCGGGAGCCGACTTCGGCCTCGGCAATGGCGTAGCTGCGGTCCGGGGACAGGGCGAAGCTCTCCACCAGCATGGAGCCCGAGATGTTGATTGAGTCGTGCTCGATCGCGAGCTGCCGCCAGCCTCCCATGTCTGGGGTCAGCCCGCTCACGGTTCCATCCTCAACGTTGACGGCGGCCAGGCCGCAGCCTCTCCCTTCGCCGCTCACTGTAGACGCCATCACGATGAGGGCGCGCGAATCGCGCAGCCACTCGAACTGAGCCTCCGCGGCTGCGGCCGGCACAAGCTCGGAGGCGTGCTCTGAGCGATACTTCACCGCTCGGTCGCCGGTCCCGTCAGCGGCCGCCACGCGCAGATCCAGCCACCAGTAGTGCATGTCCACGCCGAGATCGTGCCTCCACTCCCAGCGGCAGTAGGCGATCTTCTTCCCGTCGGGCGACCAGCGAGGGAGCAGGTCAACGACATCCTCCGGGGGTGTCGGCGTGACAGCTCTGCTCTTGCCTGACTCCAGGTCGGTGACCCAGATGGCAGCGGGGCGCAGATGCTTCTGTACTTCTCTGTCCTCGGCCTCTGGCCACCAGTCGAACGCGGTCCAGCTCGTGGCCACGCCCAGCTTGGCTTTCCACCTCGTGTCCTCGCAGGAGTAGGCAATCGCCTTCCCGTCGGGCGACCAATCCGGATTGGTGACATCGGCCCACTCGGGCGCCGACAGGTAGCGCATCTGCCGCGTTGACAGGGTGAGCAGCACGATCCGGCTACGGCCGCCTTCTGTCACCGGGATCGCCAGGCGCTTCCCATCGGGTGACCAGGAGAGGCGGTAGACCCAAGCGCCTGCTTGCCCGGCATAGGAGCAGGTTGCCACCCTCCGGTTGTCGTCGCCTTTGCTGGACATGAGGTAGACACCAACGGGCTCGTTGCCTCTCTCTGTGCTTCGCTGGGTGGCATAGGCGAGGTGAGCGCCATCTGGCGAGACGCTGCCGGTGAGGCATTCTGTGCCCTCGGGCAGAGGGGCGTAGCCAGAGGCCCTGCTTGGCGAGCCGACGACCCACAGCGAGGTCGTGCCCTCTGGCGAGGCGCTCCAGTCCGTCTGCGCATACCAGATGCGCCCGTCGGGGGCCACACTCAATACCTGGGCGGTCTCCCCAGCAGGACTCCGGTAGCTCCACACGAGCGAGATGCTCTCCTCGGCCTTCTCGGGAGCGGCCGGGCCAGCGCCTGTCAGGCGGGGTCGCAACGCCACAGGAGCAACGGCCGACCTCTCCCTGTAGAGGGTCCAGACGCGCGCCGCAAACGCGCCAACCACGACGAGCGATACCGTCAGGGCCACCACTCGCTGAGTCCGCATCTCAGGCCTTGCCGCGGTGCGTGGGCGAGCCCCCACTGCCTTGGTGCGCGCACCGGCACATCATCGCGCCCGGTGGGGGGCCAGTCAACCGTGAGATGGTGGCAGTCAACGCTCCTTGACGCCCCCTGCGGGCAGGGATATACTCGTTCCAGATTGACCGAACCCGGGGAGGTCTGGGTTGCGCTTGCGTCTCGGTCTGCCCAAGGGAAGCTTGCAGCAAGCCACTTTCGAGATGCTCTCCCGAGCGGGCTATCATGTCCACGTGGACGCTCGCTCCTACTACCCCACGGTGGACGACGCGGAGATCGAGCCGATGCTGATGCGCGCCCAGGAGATCCCTCGCTACGTGGGCGCGGGCGCGCTCGACGCCGGGCTCTCCGGCCTGGACTGGATCCTCGAGACAGGCTCGGATGTGATCCAGGTCTGTGATCTGGTGTACTCCAAGGCCACCAGGGGGCCGGCCCGGTGGGTGCTGGCGGTGGCCCAGGAGAGCGACATTCACTTTGCGAAGGATCTGCAGGGCAAGCGGATCGCCACTGAGGTGGTCAACGTCACCCGGCAGTATCTGGCCCGGCACGGCGTCGCGGCCGAGGTGGAGTTCTCCTGGGGGGCGACAGAGGTGAAGGTGCCAGAGCTGGTGGACGCCATCGTGGAGTTGACCGAGACCGGCTCCTCCCTGTTGGCGAACAACCTGCGGGTCGTTGACACCGTGCTGGAGACCAACACGAAGCTAATCGCCAGCCGCGCTGCCTGGTCTGATCCCTGGAAGAAGGCGAAGGTGGAGACCCTGGCTATCCTACTCCAGGGCGCTTTGCTGGGCGAGGAGAAGGTGGGCCTCAAGATGAACGTCGCCCGCGCCGACCTGGAGAAGCTGCTGGCCCTGCTGCCGGCGCTCCGCCAGCCGACGGTCTCGCCTCTCACCAATCCAGACTGGGTGGCGGTGGAGACGGTGCTGGATGAGCGGGCGGTGCGAGATCTCATCCCCAGGCTGCGAGAGGCGGGCGCGGAGGGCATCGTCGAGTATCCCCTGAACAAGGTAATCCCTTGAGGGCGGCGAGGTTTGCGGCCCAAAGCTGCGGGTAGGATCGGCGGGGATAGGGCCCAACGAGGAGGCAGACCGTGGCTCGGTGTCCGAAGTGCGGAACAGACAGCCCCGACCAGGCTCGTTTCTGCCGCGCCTGTGGCGACCCGCTGCCAGGCCGGGCAGGCATCTTCACTCCTCCTGCCGCTCTCAGCGCCGAGGAGCGCGCCCGGCGGCTGCTGGAGGACGCCTTCCGCCTGAGTGAGGAGGGGCGGGTGCTGGCCGCCATCCAGGCCTGCCAGCAGGCGATCGCCATCAACCCGAACTCGACCTCGGCCCACTCTCTGCTCGGCACTCTGTATGAGCGCCAGGGAGACCGGGACAATGCCATCCGCGAGTACGAGCAGGTCCTCACTCTCAGCCCCGGCAGCACCGTCGAGAGGCGACGCCTGAACGAACTCATGGGCGTGCCGGCCGCGCGGGAGGCGCTGGGCGTATCGCCTCGCGCCGCGCGGCTGGCGGTGACGGGGGGCGCCGCAGTGGTGGTGATGATCCTGGTGGTGGCGATCTTCAGCACCGTGCAGCGGGGCGCGCCTCCCGCGGGTGGGCCGGCGCCTCCCACGCGCGCTCTGGCCGCCTCCGAGGCCGCGGCCATTGCCGGCCCTGCGGAGTTCGTGCCCAGCCCCGGCAGCGTCTACGGGTTCTCGTCCCCGCCCGCAGCGCGTATGCCCGCGTCTGGCGTGGCGGCTCAGCGGCCCATCTCCCGGGGCTTCGGCGGCCAGGGTGGAGCGCAGTTCCTGGCCCCGGGCACGTATCTCCTGCCAGCGACTGGTGGCCAGCGGCCCGCGGCGGCGGCGCCCCCGCCCGCGCCTGCACCTCCCTTTGAGGGCGCCGAGCTCGTTGGGGGAATCCAGCAACCGCCGGTAAGGCTGCCAACTGGGGGACCGGCGCCGGCCGGGGCCCCTCTGGGCGCAGGCGCGTCGCCGCAGCTAGCTCGTGGCTACTACTTCCAAGGCAACTACCAGCGCGCGATCGAGGCCTATCAGGCCTACCTGGCCCAGAACCCGGGCGCGGGGGCCGCGCCGCGAGAGGAGCTGGCCTGGGTGTACACGGAGGCGGGAGATGCCCAGCGCGCCACCCGGGCCTATCGGAGCGCGCTCGGGAGCTACCAGGAGGACCTCGCGCGTGGTCACAATGTGGAGGCCGCTCGGCATGGCGTGCGCACCTGCGAGTCCGCGCTCAAGGCTCTGGAGAGCCCTTAGAACCCATAGCCGGATCCGGTTGCCTGCTGTATCAGAACCAACCTGGCGGCTCGCGGCCACGCCCGGAGGGTTCCTGATACAGTTCCTCAGTAGTCTCGCACTCCTGATCGCCTTCTCCGCAGCCGCACTGGCTGAGCAAGGCCCCACCCGATCGGTCCTGGTCTATCCGATCACGGGCCACTGGGTCAGCGGGCCGCTGGCCCAGGGAGTGACTCAGGCGCTGCCCGAGGCCTTGAGCGAGGTCGGGATCAGCACGATCACGTGGGAGCCGGCCGCCTCGGTGTTGCCGGCCTGGGCCGAGAACATCGTGAAGCCGGATACTCCGGAGCGAGACATGGCCGAGGTGGCCGAGCATCTGGCCCTGGCGGCCGGCGCGCAGGCGGCCCTCGCTGGGGAGGTGGCCGAAGGGCAGTCGGAGGTGACGCTCCGCGCCCAGTTGGTCGGCACCATCTCGCGGCAGCGAGTGGGCCTGGAAGTCTCGACCTCTGCCACAGGTGCCAAGGAGGAGCAGGCGCGGGGGCTGGCCGCGGCGCTGGCCGCCAAGCTCACCGGCGAAGTCTGGGTTCAGGCCGGAGCGGATGACGGGGGGCGGCAGAAGGCCGCACCCGAGCGCTACGCAGCAGGCCAGGCGGCGATGGCCGAGGGGCGCTGGGGTGATGCCGCGCTCCACCTCATGGCCGCCCTCGAGGTTCAGCCAGACAATCCCGAATGGCTGAAGGCCGCGGGCGAGGCGCAGCTCGCGGTCGGGAACCCCTCGTCGGCCCTGTCGCGGTATCAGCGCCTGGCCGAGCTGCGGCCTGAGCGGGAAGTGTTCTTGCGCACGGGAGACATCGCACTGCTGGCCGCGAAGGCGGCAGAGGCCGAGTCGGCCTTCCTGAAGGCAGCAGAGATTCAGCCAGTGGACCCGAGAGCGACCGAGGGGCTGGCGCGCGCGGCTCGGGCCGAAGGCAAAGTGGAGCGGGCCCGGGAGCACTATCAGCAACTCATCGCCAGTGTGCCTCAGCTCGCGCCAGCTCCCTCCTGGCTGGCGAGCGCGCTGGCTGACGAGCGCGACGACAGCATCCGGCTCACTGCCGTTGCACCCGAAGACATCAACCTGCCGCTTGCCCGCCTCTACCTGAAGACTGGCCACTATCCAGAGGGGGTGAGCGCCTTGCTGGCCTATCAAGCAGCGGGGGCTCGGTCGCCCTACCCAGATGGCGACTACCTGGCCATCGCCTCCGGCCTGGATGAGGAGGGCCAGCAGGTCGCCCAGCGGGTCGCCGTGCTCACCGCCAAGCCGCCGGACGCCCTCCCCAACGACAGCACGGATGCTGAGCTGGATGCACTCCACGAGCGATCAGACCGGCTCGCCGGCCTTGCCGAGAAGATGCAGGTCTCCTCCTTGCTGGACCCGGCCCACCGCTATCGGGTGCTGGCCTACAATCTACTGAACCAGTCGGACTTCGAGGCCCTGATGTACTTCCGGACACATGACGTGGACCGGCAGCGCCGGGCCGATTTCTGGCGAGAGGCCTTCCGGATCGCGCGCGCCCAGGCTCAGCAGCTTGGGGCGAATGCCGCGGGCTCAGCCAGATGAACCTGCTGCTGCACTGCTGCTGTGGCCCCTGTTCGCTCTCCGTGGCGCAGCACTTCCGCGCCCTGGGCCACCAGGTCACCGGGTGGTTCTTCAACCTGAACCTCTATCCCGACTCGGAGCACCAGCGCCGGCAGTCCGCGTTCCAGCAGGCGGCCCGGGAGCTGGGGCTGTCCGTGCTTCGCCAGCCCGATCCGACCGGCCTGCGCGGCTTCCTGCTGGCGCTCGCGCCCTACCCTGGCGGGCGGTGTCGCGCCTGCTACCAGGTGCGCCTGTCGGCCACCGCCCGGGAGGCGGCCGCCAGGGGTTTCGACGCCTTCTCTACCACACTGCTCATCAGCCCGCACCAGGACTTGACCGCCCTAGAGACCTGCGGCCGCGCCCTGGGCCAGCGCCTGGGCGTCGAGTTCCTCTTCGCCGATCTGCGGGAGAAGTACCCCGCGAGCTGCGACCGGGCGCGGGAACTGGGCCTGTACCGGCAGAACTACTGCGGCTGCCTGTTCAGCGGGCTGGAGCGCGCCCAGCGGCGAGCCAGCCGCTCCCTGGCAGCATCCCTGGCCTGAGCGAGCGCGCACCTCACGTGGCGCGGGAGCATCATGGCGCGTCTGCTCATCTGGTTCGGCCTGAGCCTGATCGTGATGGGCCTGCTGGTCGCAGCCCTAGGGCTGTGGCTGCGCGCCGGGGGCCCTCGGGGGTGGAGGCTGCTGCCTGGCGACATCGTCATCTCTCGGCCCGGGTTCACCTTCGTCTTCCCCATCGCCACCTCGCTGCTCATCAGTGTGGTGCTCACCCTGATCCTTTGGGCTATCGCCGCGGTGCGTCGTTGAGCGCGGTGAATGGAAGGCCGGAGGGGCTGCTGGCGCACGGACCCCAGGCCCTTGGCTAGGCAGGACCGGGCGCGCCCCAAGCGAAGTCACGGCCGGAGAGCGATGGCGAGCGGATGAACATCATCGTTGCCCCCGACAGCTTCAAGGGCAGCCTGACTGCCCTCCAAGCGACCGATGCGATCGTGCAGGGCATTCGCGATGTCCTGCCCGAGGCGGAGATCGTGTCCATGCCGCTGGCCGATGGAGGAGAGGGAACCGTCGAGGCGCTGGTGCTCGCCACCAAGGGCCGGCTGGTGAAGAGAGTGGTGACCGGGCCGATGGGAGAGCCGGCCGAGGCGGTGTTCGGGGTGTTGGGGGATGATGTCACCGGCGTGGTCGAGATGGCGCAGGCGGCCGGGTTGGCCCTGGTGCCAGAGGAGAGGCGGAACCCGCTGCTCGCCAGCACCTATGGAGTTGGGGAGCTGATGCTGGCGGCGCTGGAGGCGGGGTGCACCAAGCTCATCGTGGGCCTAGGGGGCAGCGCCACCAATGACGGAGGGGCCGGGATGGCCCAGGCGCTGGGAGCGCGGCTGCTGGCGGCCGACGGCGGGGAGATTCGTCGAGGCGCGGCGGCGCTGATGAGCCTGGACCGGGTGGACCTCTCGGCGCTCGATCCGCGCCTTGCCCGGACCACCACCTATGCCGCCTCCGATGTAACCAATCCCTTGCTCGGCCCACAGGGGGCGTCGGCCGTCTACGGCCCGCAGAAGGGCGCGAGCCCGCAACTGGTGGCGATGCTCGAGAAGGCGCTGGCCCACTACTCCGAGGTGGTCGAGCGGGACCTGTCTGTGGACTGCCGCGACCTCGCCGGCACCGGAGCGGCCGGGGGCCTGGGCTTCGGCCTGGTGGCCTTCTGCGGGGCCGAGATCCGCTCCGGCGCCAGCCTGGTGTTGAGCATGCTCCGCTTCGAGGAGCTGCTCGAAGTGGCCGATCTGGTGTTCACCGGAGAGGGGAGGATAGACGAGCAGTTCGAGTTCGGCAAAGCGATCAGCGGCCTGGCCCTGCTGGCCGAGAAGTACTCGGTGCCGGTGGTCGCCTTCACCGGCAGCGTGGAGATCGAGCCGGAGAAACTGCTCCGGCGGGGTGTCAAGGCCGCGGTGCCCATCACCCCGAGTCCGATGCCGGAGCGGGAAGCGATGGACCGAGCCGGGGAACTGCTCCAGGCCGCGGCCGAGCGGACCATGCGCCTGCTACTGCTGGGCCGGGGCCTGGGCGAGGGCCGCTGGCCCGTGGTCCCGGGCGCGGGAGGAGCCCTCACGTGATCCCGGCCCTGGCGGCCTGGCGGTGGGCAGGTCGGTGGTGAGCCGGTGCGCAATCCGGTGAGACCCTCCTGCCTCGCGGAGGCGGTGTGGACCGTTGATCTCGATGCACTGCTTGGCCGCGGCATCCGCGGCCTGATTCTCGACCTCGACAACACGGTGGTTGACTGGAACCAGGGCTGGGTGCGGCCCCAGGTACGGGACTGGCTGGAGGCGGCCCGGGAGCGCGGGCTGGGGCTCTGCCTGGTGAGCAACGCGCTGCGGGGAGAACGGGTGAGGCGGGTGGCGCGGGACCTGGGGATGAAGGCGGTGGTGCGGGCCGGCAAGCCTCTGCCGAGGGCATTCCGGCTGGGCATGGCGGCCCTGGGCACGCACCCGGCATCCACTTGCGCCGTCGGCGATCAGGTGTTCACTGATATCGTGGGCGCGAGCTGGCTGGGGCTGACGACGATCCTGGTGTGCCCTCTCAGTCCTCGGGAGTCACCTCACACTCGCCTCATCCGTCTCATCGAGCGCCCCCTCCGACGGCGATGGGCGAAGCGCGGGCGAAGGCAAGGGGCGAGCCGGTGCGCGGGAGCCGCCCGGGAGGGGGGGTAATTTGAGGGGGGTGTGACCGAACTGCGTTGGTCACACCCCTTGCATGGCGCCAGCGCGTGCCGCGGGTGTGCCCGTCCAGCCGGGAGTGGAGCCAGGGAGCAACTGAAAACGGTCACACCCTGAGGGGGGGAATCCGCTCCGCAGATCGGGCCGCGCTGTGGTATAATCAGGCAGGCGAGCGCGCCTGGCAGGGGCGGCAGAGGAATTTGGCGCGCCCCGGCGTAGTACTGGGAGGCAGGGCAGGCGCAGGGCGAGGCGGTGCGCGCGGCGGGCGAGCCCAGATCGGGGCAGGCGGCGCGCACAAGATGGCGGGGGAGGGCAGGGTTCGCCAGAGGACGTGGGCGAGTCGTGGAGCAGGCCCCTGCTGTCTTCCGAGGATCGGGCTGAACGGGACAGGAGCCGTGCTGCGCCGGGCCGCGCGATCGTCAGGAAGGAGTTGCGGGGGCCCATGATGTGTGGTATAATCCGCGCAGGTCCAGTGCGTACCCGGTTCAGTCATTTGTTCCTTTCTCCCAGTTCACCTACGGGTGTAACTGTCAGAGGCTAGCATGGCAACGCCACGTGGACCGAAGAAGCCGCTTGGTCAGATTCTCCTCGAGAAGGGCCTGGTCAAACAGGAACAGCTCGACGAGGCGCTCAAGGTACAGAAGAACACCACCGAGCAGCTCGGCCGGATTCTCACTGAACTGGGTCACGTCTCCGAGAAGGACGTGCTGCGGGCTCTCGCCGAGCAACTGGGCATCCCCTTCCTTGAGCTCGATCGCACCAGCGTAGACGAGGACGTCGCCAAGGCCATCCCCCAGAGCATCGTCCAGCGGTACAACGCTGTCCCCATCCGCCGCAACGGCAATCGCCTCACTGTGGCCATGGCCGATCCCACCAATGTCTTCGCCCTGGACGACATCCGGCTGATCACCGGCTACGAGATTGACCCGATGCTGGCGGCGCCTGATGACATCAGCGCGCTGCTGCGGGGGGCCGACGACGGCACCACCCAGGAGGAGATCCACACCGCCCTCCAGGCCCTTGACGGAGGCCTGGTCCAGTCCTTCGCCGAGGATATGGATGTCAGCGGAGGTGGCGTGGACGAGGACGTCGGCGCCGTCACCCCCGGGATGGAGGACGAGGCCCCCATCATCCGCGTCGTGAATGTCATCATCCAACAGGCGATCAAGGACCGAGCGAGCGACATCCACGTCGAGCCCGACCGACGGGGGGTCCGCATTCGCTACCGGATTGACGGCGTGCTCCACGAGGTGATGCACGTCCCGAAGTACGTGCACGCCCCCCTCATCGCCCGCGTCAAGATCATGGGGGATATGAACATCGCCGAGCGCCGCCTCCCCCAGGACGGCCGCATCCACGTGCGGCACGAGGGCAAGGACTACGACCTGCGCGTCTCCAGCCTTCCCACGGTGTTCGGGGAGAAGGTGGTGATGCGGATCCTCGACCAGAGCAGCGTGCTCATCGGTCTCAACCGGCTGGGCATGCTGCCGGAGACCCAGGCCCAGTTGGAGTCCATCATCATCCAGCCCAACGGCATGATCCTCTCCAGCGGGCCCACGGGGTCGGGCAAGACCACGACTCAGTATTCGGTGCTGAACAAGCTCAACTCCGTGGAGAAGAACATCACCACCATCGAGGAGCCGGTGGAGTACCAGCTCCGGGGGCTGAACCAGGTGCACGTGAACCGCAAGGCCGGCCTCACCTTCGCCAACGCCATGCGGTTCTTCGTGCGCCAGGACCCGGACATCATCATGGTGGGAGAGGTCCGCGACCTGGAGACCGCCGAAACCGCCATTCAGGCCTCCCTCACTGGTCACCTGGTGCTCTCCACGCTGCACACCAATGACGCCCCTTCCGCCGTCACCCGCCTGGTGGACATGGGGGTGGAGCCCTTCCTGATCTCCGCCTCCGTCATCGGCGTCCTGGCTCAGCGGCTGGGGCGGCGCATCTGCCCCAACTGCAAGGAGCCCTACAAGCCTCCCGCGGAGGCGCTGCGGCGCATCGGCTTCAAGGTGGAGGAGTACGACAGCGTGGTCTTCTACCGGGGCCGCGGTTGCGAGCACTGCCGCCACACCGGCTACTACGACCGCACCGGCATCTTCGAGCTGATGCTGATGAACGAGGAGATCCAGGACCTGATCGTGAAGCGGGCCCCGCTCTCCGAGGTGCGGGCGGCGGCCCTCGCCAACGGCATGAAGACGCTGAAGATGGACGGCTTCCAGAAGGTGTTGGAAGGTATCACCACGGTGGAAGAGGTGATGCGGGTCGTCTTCACCGCTGGCGCCACTTAGAATCCGTAAGAGACCCCGGTTGCGTGCTGTGTCAGAGCCAAGCTGGCAGCTCTGAGCCACGGGGGGAGCTCTGATTTAGCCTTTGGGGGGCGGCCGACATTGGTGTAGTATTGAGGCAGCCCAGCCGCAGGGGGCGAGCCGGCCGGGCCGAGCAGGAAGGTCAACTGATGACTGACACCACTGAAGTCGCGGCGGCCACCGCGGCGGGGGCCCTGCCCACAGCCCGGGTGACCGCGGCGCGCCCCATTGAGGAAGTCCATATTGACGATCTGCTGCGCCTGGTGGTGGAGAAGCGCGGCTCTGACCTCCACCTCGCCGCCGGGGTGCCGCCCGTGCTCCGCATTGACGGGCAACTGCTGGCGACGAACTACGAGGTGATGAGCGACTTCCAGGTCCAGAGGATGATCTACGCCATCCTCACCGACGAGCAGATCCGGACCTTCGAGACCGAGTACGAGCTGGACTGCTCCTATGAGCTGAAGGGCGTTTCTCGCTTCCGGGTGAACGTCTACCGCGACCGGGGCGCGGTCGCGGGCGCCTTTCGGGTGATCCCGTCCAGGATTCCCACGGTGCGGGAGCTGGGGCTGCCCCTGGTGCTGGAGGACCTCAGCCGTCGCCCCCGGGGGCTGGTGCTGGTCACGGGGCCGACCGGATCGGGCAAGTCCACCACGCTGGCCGCCATGATCGGGCAGATCAACAACGAGCGTTCCTGCCATATCATCACCATCGAGGACCCCATCGAGTACCTCCACACCCACCGGCGGAGCCTGATCAACCAGCGAGAGCTGGGGGCCGATACCCGCTCCTTCCCCCAGGCCCTGAAGCACGCCCTCCGGGAGGACCCGGACGTGATCCTGGTGGGCGAGATGCGGGACCTGGAGACCATGGCGCTGGCCATCACCGCGGCCGAGACCGGGCACCTGGTGTTCTCCACGGTGCACACCAACAACGCCGCGCAGACCGTTGACCGCATCGTGGACGTGTTCCCTCCGGGCCAGCAGGAGCAGATCAGGATTCAGCTCTCCAACAACCTGGAGGCAGTGCTCTCCCAGCAACTGCTGCCCCGGGCCGGCACGCCCGGCCGGATCGCCGCCATGGAGATCATGATCGCTTCGCCGGCCATCCGGAACCTGATCCGGGAGGCGAAGGCGCACCAGATCACCTCCATCATCCAGACCAGCGCCCACCTGGGCATGCAGACCATGGACCAGTGCCTGCGCGACCTGTATCAGCGCGGCCTCATCACCTATGAGGAAGCGATGGGTCGGGCGATGAACGTGGAGGAGTTGAAGAAGATGCTCTTCACGCGGGGCCAGGAGGAGTAGCAGCAGGTGAGGAGGCGATAAGATGGCGACCTACAACTACGTAGCAAAGGACGCACTCGGCAAGGTCATCACCGGCACCTCCGAGGCGGAGAACGAGCAGATCCTGGTTCGCCGCCTCCGGGAGAAGGGCTACTGGGTGCAGAAGGTCAATGCCGCCCGGGGCACCGCGGCCCGCCCGAGGGCCCGCGCCCAGCGGGGCGGCGGCTTCATGGCCTCCTTCGGCCGGGTCAGCGGCCGGGACCTGGCGGTCTTCTGCCGTCAGTTCGCCACCATGATTGACGCCGGGGTTTCCCTGGTGCGCTGTCTGGCGGTGCTGGAGGAGCAGACCGGCAGCGCCCGGCTCCGCCAGATCATCCGGGAAATCCAGGCCGCGGTGGAATCGGGGGAGACGCTCTCTCGCTCGCTCAGCCGCTGGCCCCGGGTGTTCAGCAACCTGTTCGTCGGCCTGGTGCGAGCCGGCGAAGTGGGTGGTGTGCTGGACGAGACCCTGAACCGGCTGGCCACCTTCATGGAAGAGAACGAGCGGCTGCGCCGGAAGGTGAAGTCGTCCATGACCTACCCGATCCTGGTGCTGTGCTTCGCCACCGCGGTGGTGATCGGGCTGGTGACTTTCATCCTACCCAAGTTCATCCAGGTGTTCAGGGACCTGGGCATCAGCGACAAGCTCCCTCTGCCCACCCGCATCATGGTTCAGGTCAGCAACTTCCTGACCACCAAGTACTACATCTTGATTGGCGGCATCGTGCTATTCGTGTTGGCCGTCAACCAGTATGGCCGGACCCGGATCGGTCGGCGGCACATGGACTGGGTGAAACTGAAGGTGCCGATCTTCGGGAAGCTCAATCACAAGATCTGCATCGCCCGCTTCTCCCGCACCCTTAGCACCTTGCTGGTGAGCGGCGTGCCCATCCTCCAGGCCCTGGAGACCGTGGCTGGCGCGGTGGACAACGAGATCATGTCCGACGCCATCCTCGCCGCGCGCGCCGCCATCCGGGAGGGTGAGCAGATCGGCGATCCCCTCCAGCGGAGCGGCATGTTCCCGCCCATGGTGGTGCAGATGGTGGCGATCGGCGAGGAGACCGGTTCTCTGGACTCCATGCTCTCCAAGATCGCAGACTTCTACGAGTCCGAGGTGGACGCCACCCTGGCCAGCCTCACCGCCGCCCTGGAGCCGTTGCTGATCGTGATCCTGGGTGTGATCGTAGGCTCCATCGTGATCTCGATGTTCCTGCCGCTGGTGCACGCCATCAGCGAGCTGCAATCCGGCGCTCTGGAGCGGGGTCGGGGCGGCGGAGGAGAATAAGGACGCCCTTGGGGCCGGGCATCCCGAGGGCGATCTCCTATCCATTGGCCTTCGCCCTGGGCTGTGTGGTAGGCAGCTTTCTGAATGTCTGCATCTACCGCATGCCCAGGGAGCGATCGGTGGTCTCGCCGCCATCGCACTGTCCTCAGTGCGGGGCGCGGCTCCGGGCGGTTGACCTGGTCCCGCTGCTCAGCTTCTTGGCGCTGGGGCGGAAGTGCCGCCACTGCGGCGGGCCTATTGCCTGGCGATACTCTGCGGTCGAGCTGATCACAGGCCTGGTTTTCGTGGCCGTGTGGGAGGCCTCGGGCGGGCGATGGCAACTGCTGCCCTGGTGGAGCTTCGCTTCCATCGTCATCGCGGTGGTGTTCACAGACCTGGATCACATGATCATACCGGACAAGCTGGTGATCGCCGCGCTCGCCGCCGCGCTGCTGAGCGAGGCCTTGCGGGCCGCCGGCGGAGCGCCCCTGCTCTCGGTTCGCCTCCCCTTCACCTCGGTCGCCCTCCCGCGCCTGGTCGCGGGCGGCCTGCTTGGGCTGGCGGTGTTCTTGGGGATTCGGGTCTTCAGCCAACTGCTGTTCCGGCGAGAGGGCATGGGCCTGGGCGACGTGAAGCTGGCGGGAGCGATCGGGGCGATGCTGGGGCCCACCTGGGCGCTGCTCAGCTTCGGCCTGGCGGTGGCCGCGGGGGCGCTGCTGGGGGTGGTGCTGCTGGTGCTGCGGCTGCGGCGGCGGATGGAGTACCTGCCCTTCGGTCCCTTCCTGGCGAGCTCGGCTCTGGTGGTGCTGCTCGCGCCGGCGGCGGTGGAGGGGGCGGCCAAGTCCCTGTATCGGCACTGGCTTGGCTTGCTTGGTTGGTAAGCTGCGTTTGGCCCTGGCCAGAGGGCGGGTATAGAGAGAACGGGCTGGGCTGCTGGCCTGACGGCATGGATGGCGCCGCCAGGGATGTGGCATTCGCGATCTGAGGAGCGAGGTGCAAGCATGTGCTATCGCCGCACTTGGCGGTCCGCATTCACCCTGGTCGAGCTGCTCATCGTCATCGCCATCATCACGGTGCTCATCGCCATCGGCCTGCCGGTGATGTCGCGGGTCCGGGAGAAGGCCCGCCAGACCCAGTGCATCGGGAACCTGCACAACATCGCCATGGCCCTCCGGCTCTATCGCATCGAAGAAGGCGGCTTCCCCGGCCCCTACGACCCGGTTACCGGGTGGGGCGGCCTCAACGCTCTCTATCCCACCTATCTCGACAACCGCAAGGCCCTCATCTGCCCGGATGATCCCATCGAGGACGGCGAGGATTACCGGGTTCAGTTCGCCCTGCCACAGTTTGATCCGCAGAATAACCGATATGCCACCCTGCTCGACCTCGCCGGGCAGATGTACAAGCCGGGCGAGAAAGGGCTCGATCCGGATACCGGCCTGCCCTACCAAGGCTGCAACTGGAAGGACCCGGTCTACTTCAGCGAGCACTACTGCAGCTACAACACCTTCTACAACTGGATGGGCTATGTCTGGTGGAAGCCGGAGCCCAGCGTGTCAGAGGACCTGCGCTACACCACCGACAAGCTGGGGCTGCTGCCCGGCACGCCGCCCGTCTACGTCAAGTCCCCGCTGAACTGCTGGGGCACCAGCATCGCCTACTGGTACGAGTGGTACCGGTGGGACCCGGAGAACGAGCTGCAGCTCCAGCGGCCCTATCGCGACGCCGGCGGGTTCTGGCACGAGGGGAACGCGAACTGGTACTTCGTGGACCAGTATCTGCCCCGGTTCATCGCCCGGCAGGTCTACTGGTCGAACTACGCAGTGGAGGACGGGACTCGTCTCACGGACAGCTTGCAGCGGCCGCTGTGGGACCCGGTGGCTCTCGAGGAGGACCCGCTCTTCCTTGGCATGCCGAGCGCGGTGTTCCCGGCTCTGGTGAATGACAACGCGCCGGAGAACACCATCGTGACCCGGTGCCCGCACCACCGCCAGTACACGAAGCGAACCGACATCGCCCTGCGGCTGGACGGCAGCACGGTGATGATCGCCGGCCCGCCTTACCTGGAGTACCAGTGGGCGGTCCAGCCTCGCCTCACCCACTGAGCCGCCGCGGGACAGGATCTCCTCGCGCTGAACGTACACTGGGGACAGGCGGACTTGACCAGAGAGCGAGCAGACAGGCCGACCGGTCGCCACATCCCCCCTGGGGCGGGCGCGCACGGCGGCCCGGCCTGCTCCCGGGCTGCGGGGTTCACCCTGGTCGAGCTCACTATCGTGGTGGCGATCATGGTGATCCTGATGGCCATCGTGGTCCCCAGCTACCGGGTGATGACCGCGCAGAGCCGCCGCAACACCTGTGCCGCCAATCTCAAGGCCATCGGGCAGGCGCTCGCGCTCTTCCGGGAGGACTACCAGTGCTTCCCGCCGGACCGCACCGAGTACCTGCCCGTGCCCGTGGCCGGGCACTCCAACAGCCCAGCGGAAGCGGGTGACGTCATCCACGCGGCCTACGACCCGACCACCGGCGCGCCCATCACGGAGCGCGGCGGCGCGCCCGCGCCCCACGGCCTGGGCCTCTACACCCTCTACTACCTGGGGGTCTACGCCTCGGTGCTGCCGCCGGTCAGCCTCGAGCCACTCACCCGCATAGGCAAGCCCCTCCGGGAGGAGCTGGCCGCGCACAAGCCCCAGGCCCAGGGGCTCAACGGTCTCCTTTGGTACCGCAGCGGAGGCTACATCACCAAGCTCGACGCCTACCACTGCCCGGCGAACCCGGTCAAGCTGCCCGACAACGCAGAGGACCAGAAGGCCCTGCTCACCACCTTCGGGAATCTGCCCGATCTGAAGGGCTGGAACAACTACGATATGCACTACCGGCGCAATTTCTGGAACCCCGGGACGCAGTTGCTGCCTATCACCAGCGGTGCGGTGGAGGACCGCCATCTCCTTCAGCCTTACCCGCCGGCCGACGCGGTGGTCACCTGGTGCCCCTATCACCGGTCCAGCAAGCCCCCCTCCCTGCCGGAGAAGGCCGGGGCAGTGCAGCCCGGCGACCGGGACCTAGTGCTGTTCGCGGATGGCAGCGTGCACCGCCTGACCAGCCGCGCCGATAACCGCATGTTCGAGCAGCCCAGGGGTGACGCGGGCTGGCCCGCAGGACCCATCATGTAGCTGGCGTATCAGAAGGGGCTATGTGCCGAGTGGACCGGAGTAGCACACGTGAGGATGGTGCTGTCATGCTGAGCGCAGCGAAGCATCTTGGGCGCGCTCTGGAGCCTCCAAGATCCTTCGCTCACGCTCAGGATGACAGATGGGGCGCCCGCGGCTTCACCCTGATCGAGCTGCTGGTGGCGCTGGTGGTGCTGGTGGTGGGCGTCTACGGGATGCTGCGCATCTTCCCGCCGGGCTACACCGCGATCGAGGCCGGCCAGCAGCAGACCACCGCGGCCCAGCTCGCGGATGCCGAGATCGCGCGCTGGCGGCTGGACCCGGAGGCGCTGCCGGACGCGGTCATCGCCACCGACTACAACGGGCGGGCGATCTCCGCCACCCTCATCAACAGCGGGGACAACCTCGGGCAGGTGCTGGTGTTCGCCCGGGAGACGGCGCTGATGGCCAGCCCGACCGATTACACCACCTTCGTGCCCAAGCAAGCGCAGTTCGCCACCTTGGCGAAGCCGCTCGTCTACAACCCCACTGACCTGACCCCGAGCCAGCTCGATGCCGCCCAGGGCTTCGTGGAGCAGCAGGGCGAGAAGCGGCCGGCCACCCTCCATCCCGGCTGGCAGCCCAACAGCCTCTACCTGCCCCGGACCATCGTGGGCGAGCGGATTGACATCCGCAGCCTGCCCCAGACCGCCGCCGCGGGCGTCCCGTTCTACCTGCTCTCGCACGCGCCCCTGGATGTGCTCCGCTGGGAGCTCGGAACTGGCGCGGTCCCGGCGACCCGCATGCCCGTCTTCTGTGATATCTACGATGCCCGGCCCTGGCGGCAGGTGCCGTATCCCGCTGTCCTCCGGGCGCGGGAGTTCGGCTACAGCGCAGAGACCAAACAGCTCTACTTCGGGCCCTCCGTCAACCCGCCCACCACGAAGCGCGAGTTCAAGGTGGACTACACGGACCTGACCACGCGCCAGCGGGTGCTGGGCGCGACGGTCATCATCACCAGTGGGGCCGGGCCGGGCACACTGCCGGCGCCGGCCGGGGCCGTGCCCGACCCCAACAGCCTCCAGGTGTACGAGCGCATGTTGGCGCTGAGCGACAGCGAATACCAGGCCGTCCTTCAGAACCCGCTGCTCTGGCCCCGCAACGCCTATCACGTTGACGCCAGCACTACGGTGAGCGGCCGCATCGAGTTCTCGCCTCTGCTCCAGACCAATCCTCTGCCCACCGATATCATGGTGGCGAAGGCCGACTACCGGGTGGCGGACTGGCAGGTGTTGATCTTCGACGTGGAGGTGCCGCCGAACGGGATGGTGGAGCTGCCGGTGCGCAACATCAAGTCGGCCGGCTACACCAACCCGCCGCGACACCCCAAGCCCAGGGAGGTGGCCCGCGGGATTCGGCGCTTCTACAGCGCCACCGGGGTTCAGACCGACGCGGCCGGAAGCGACATCCGGCAGGTGAACTGGACCGCGTGGGTCAACGACGCGCGGAGTTGGGCCTACGTGGTTGCGGTGGACCGGCAGAGCGGCGATATCCTCACAGACAACGAGGCCCTGGACTGGCCGCCCAATCCCTGGATGCGGCGCAGCCGCTTCAAGGTGGACTATAGGGAGGGCCTGCTCTACTTCAACTACGACCCAGGCAAGGTGTACGGCTTCAACGTCGCCGTGGACACCCCGAACCGCAGCGGCCGCACTTACCGCGTGTTTTGCCGAGCGGAGAACGACTGGGCGGTGCAGCTCTCCCTCGCCTCCCGGCAGTACGCTCGGGCCTCGAACAACCTTCCGGGCGGCCCACCCTCCGGGGTGACCCCTCCGGGCACGCTGCTCACCTATGCCTGGCTGAGAGAGGCGGATAAGCGAAAACAGCTCTTCTTCCCGCTGAACGATGCCGGACAGGCCGTGGCCATAGATTATTACTACCACGACGCCACCGCGGACATTGACATCTTTGTGAGCAACGAGGTCCACGAGATCGGTGGGCCCAATGTGCTCATCCTGGGCCAGTGGGTCTGTCCGCTGCGGGAGCCGCTGCGGCACGAGCCCAATGACTGGGGGCCCACTGCGGTGCGCGGCCTGAGCGTGCGGGCCCGCACCACCTGGGTCACGCCAGGCCGCTCCACCACTCTTCAGGAACTGGTGATGGGGATGCTGCCGGCCCCTCTGGGCCGCCCTGCTCGGGCCTCGCTTCAGGAAGCCTGGCACCAGGTGATGGTCACGACCTATCTCACGCGAGCGCCGATCTGAGATGAAGATGATCCGGGATCACCAGAGCGCGCGGTTCGTCCGTTCGGCAGGAGCTTGTTCCTGCCGTGGTGCGGCTACTCGGGGGGGCGGGCAGGTGAAGACATGCCCGCCCTACAGAAACGGGTGGGCCGGCTTCACCCTGGTGGAGGTGGTGATCACCGCCGGGCTGCTGGTGATCGTGCTGGGGCTGCTCTTCATCCCGATCTGGAACAGCCTCAACTACTTCCGCACCGCCTCGGCGCGGGCCGATGCGCAGACCGTGGCCCGCACCGCGCTGGACGCGGTGGCGCGGGAGATCTCCGAGGCGATGGCGGTGCAGCTCGATATGTACGACAGCAGCATGATCGCCTTCGTGCCGCCGCTGCGAGTGGATCCGGATGATCCTAACAGCGAGGTGGTGAGCCCGCCACGGCCGGACTGGGGCCGGGTCATCCGCTTCTGGAGGGCGCTGAACGAGCCCACCCGCAACTACAACCCCGGCACTCATCTGGAGCCGGGCAACATGTTCTTCCTCGCCCGCACCGTGGTCCCGGAACCGTTCAAGGTGGACGACTACTGGAACCGCTGGAACCTCTACTGGGCCCACCAGCAGAGCTCTCTGGTCGCGGAGGGAGTGAACAACTGGGCCCCTATCCCGCGGGCGGTGCATTCGGACGTGGACTATCGGGCGCGCACCGGCCAGATTGGGGCGCGCAACCGCACCCTCCAGCCCGGCTATCCCTACCTGGAGATCATGGACCAGCTCTACCAGGCGCGGGGCAACTATGCCGCGGCCCTGCCTCTGGAGGCGGTGCGCCGCTACCGCAGCGCAGTGGTGGGCCTGACGCCGAACGCCCCTGAGTACGATGTCTCTCAGCTCTCCTTCAGCCCCACCGTGGTGGCCGGGGAAAGGCTCCAACCAGCCGAGGGGGCCGATGGGCCCAACCTGACCCTCTACCGGGCTCGCTACCCGCTGTGGAGGTTGGGCTATCCCTACACCGGCTGGACGGTGCTGGCCGATAGGCCGGATGTGGTGCAGGCCCTTCAGAACCTGGGCCTGGCCACCTGGGCGCGGGATCCATTTCTGCTGATCCGCCGCTGGACCCCCGCCTCGCTGACTGATCCCCTGGCCGGGGGCGAGTACAAGCTGGCCGGCATCGGCGCCTTCGACCCGCGGACTCGCACCATGAAGGTGGTGGACCTGGGGAACAGCACGATCTACGACACCGGCGCCGACCCCAGCCAGCGCCCCGATCCGACCCTCCAGGGCAATCCCCGCTTCGGGTTCAGCATAGACTGGGTGGATGCCTCGCTGCGGTTCGACTCCCCCCAGCGTCTCCTCCTGGAGCAGGGGGCCCAGGACATCGCTCTCCACACCTATTGGGCCGGCTACGACCCCGGCCAGCCGCTGGGGATGTTCCTGGTGCCGGACTCGGTCTCGGCAGTAGTGCTCGACAGCAGCGGCAAGCCCAGCCGCACTCTCAAGCGGGTCTACTGCCAGCCCCGCGAGCGGTCGGACGAGTTCCAGCTCGGGGTGCAGCCGAAGCCCGAGGCCGGCCAGCCCAGGTACGGCTGGATCAGGCTGCCGGCGGTGCTCGCGGATGGGCAGGCTGTCACCACCCACAGACTCCAGATGGACTTCCGCTGGCGGAACAACGGGGTGGTGCCGCCCAGTGTGGGCAATCAGATCATGACCATGGATGATGAGCGGCCCGATCTCATCACTGCCTACTACCGCACCGATGCGGTGATTGACATTGGGATCACCGTCACCCGCGCCGATCCCAGCGCCCCGATCGAGAAACGCATCGCCCAGTCCGCTCACCTCAGTCGGCGGGTGAAGCTGCACAACGTCCTGCGTGAGATCCGCTATGGCGAAGAATAGCGTCGCTCTAGGTTGCCAGCCTGTCACCCGGAGCGACGGTGGAGCGCTCGGGATGGCAGGGAGGACTGCGCTGCCGAGATCCTTCGCTTCGCTCAGGATGACAAACAGGGCTGCGGGCAGGGCCTCCAGCGGCCAGGCGCTGATGATTGCGGTGCTGGTGCTGTTTGCAGTGGCCACCCTGGCCGCGCTCTTCGCCGCGCTCATCAGCTCCCAGCTTGCCCAGGTGGGGCGGCACAGTGATGTGGTCCAGCTTCGCAACATCGCCGAGGCGGGCCTGCGCTTCGCCAACCAGCAGCTCACCTATGGCATGGAGGGCGCGGACTGGCGGCCCTCCCAGAGCACCTACCGCACCGGTGGTGGCGAGGCCGAGATCAGGGTCAGCTACGGGCCCGCGCCCGGCCAGCTCCAAAGCCGCTTCATCCGCATCGTCGCCACCGCGATCTTCCCGGACAACCCCTTCCTGCGCCACACCGTGCTGGCCCTCAAGCCTCTGCTCCTCACCGACTACGCTCGCTTCATCACCGACCGCTTCGAAAGCCACCAGGCGGCCAGCCTGGGCGTCCTCGGCGTGGAGCTGGCCGGCGCCGCGCGTAGCGCCGCCAACGGCGGCCAGTACGCCTTCGGCGTGAGGGGGCCCATTCGCTCGAACACCGACCTCATCTGGTACGGCCCCTCCTGGGTTGATCTGATTGGCTCGTCGGACAGCCGCTGGTCGCCCCTGGGGATCCTCCGGGACGACAAGATCGAGGTGGCGGGCAAGCTGCTCCCGGGCAACACTGCCGATGCCGGCGCTGTCCTCAACCTGGCGGTTGACGGGCTGACCCGGATGAATGACCTCTTCCATCCGAGCACCGACTTGGAGAACATGAACTACGTCTCCGGCTGCCCCGACGTGTGGCGCAGCCAGGGGATCGCTGATCCTCGGCATGTCCGGGTGCTGGCCGAGCTGCCCGCTGACTACCAGCCGGCGGGGGCGGTGGTGCCGCTAGAGCCGGACTACCTCGCCGCCCCCCGGGTCCGGCCGCCGCAGCTCGACGCGGTGGACCCGGATCTCCAGACCAACCGGTACCTGGCGCTCACCCGGGATTCGGGCGAGTGGCTGCTTGCCGAGGATGGCGTCCTCTACGTCAACACCGGCCGCTCTGGCTGGGGTTGGACCAACTTCGGCGGCATCTACGTGGATAACACGGACGATATCCAGTATGCCCACGACCTGGAGAAGCTGCGGCTGAACTGGATGCGCTCGGTGGGACTTCACGGCCTCTACGGGGGAGAGGGCGACAAGCGGGGGGCTGGTCTGGACGGGGTGCTGGACCTCAACGATGTTCCTCCCTCCGGGCCGGCCGACTGGTGGGACAAGACGGGCCGCTACTACGCTCCGCCCGGAGCGGAGATCATCCTGCACGGGGCCGGCACCGCCTGCCCGTGGGTCGAGATCATCCGCTACGACAGGAAGCTGATCAAAGACGAGGCCGGCCAGGTGACCGGGGAGTTCTACTGGCGCTACCCCTCCGGCAACCCGATCCCGGTGACCGCGGAGTTCAAGTACACTGGCGGCAGGTGCTTGCCTCAGGGGACCGGGTATCCGCTCGGGGTGTCGGGCAACCTCGCCCGCTTCCCCTTCCCGGCGAACGGGGTGATCTACTGCGAGGGCAATGTGCGCATCCGGGGCACCATGCCGACGGTGCACATTGTCAACAACGAGAGGCCGGGGACCTATCTGCTGGGGAACTGGCAGCAGGGCCTGGGCCGCAGCCGGCGCTACGATCTCCAGGTCGTCTCCGGGGGCACCATCTACATCGAGGGGGACTTGCTCACACCTCGCGGTGCTGGTCTGGCTGTCCCCGGCGATCCCAACAACCTGATTGACCTGGACGCGGAGGACCGGGACTACGGCTCCCGCCTGGCGCTACTGGCGCGCGATTATGTCTGCCTGAACACCACCGCCCTCAACCCCCGGCCTACAGAGCTGTTCGAGGAAGTGCCAGTGGAAGCGAGCCCAGGGGCCTACCACTACCACAACGACCGCTTCCCGATCTATGGGACAGGGGGCTATTCTCCCGATCTTTTCTTCCGGGGACCGGAGGTTGCCTATGGGCAGTACCCGGATGGCGATGAGCCGATACCGGCGATTCCGACCCAGCCCGACCGCATCAGCTTCCTGTACCGGAACGTTCGCCTCCAGGACACACGCCCTGACGGCCTCCGGTCATTGCTGGCCGACCTGCGGCTCATCCTCGGGCATTCGGGCTGGTACTCGGACGATCCCGACAATGCGGAGGTGACACCGGAAGCGCCGCCGCCTCCTGACACCAACAAGGATGTTGACGATCCCGCGGTGGACATTTGGCTCAGGATCGGCGCGGCCGCGAAGACCTTCGCGGATGCCACGCCGTTCGCGTGGGAGCACGATAGCGAGGCCTACACATTCCTCCGGCCTGAGGTCGCCGATCTCGAGGGCGCAGATCAGTCAGGCCACTGGTACCTGCCGACTGTCAGCCGCCTGGAGTTCCTCCCGCTGGTGCGCCAGAAGATGGTGGTGCGGCGGACGGCTCAACCAGTGGTGGAGCTGCTGACCGGGGATGACATCCTCTACCTGAGTCCTCACGTCCACCCTGTGCGCAAGGTAGAGAAGGACGAGGATACTGGGGAGAAGACAGTCGTTGGCTGGGAGGTCAGGCCGGACCAACTCGCCTATGTGCTCGGCCCTGTGGCGATCGCGCCGCCGCGGGCGGCCGGTCCCATGCCGGTGCGCATCGAGGCCCTGATCTACGCGCAGAACGGCTCCTGGTTCATCATCCCGGGCCCCTGGTTCAAGGAGGAGGCGCCAACAACAGAGGAAGGGTGGGAGACCGAGTACAGTTACGACTATCCCGGCTATCACGAGCCGCTGAACTTCCAGATCACTGTCTTCGGCGCGATCGCGGAGAACCTGCCGGCGCCGGTGGGGGATGTCGCCGACTGGACCAGCAAGTGGTTGGGCATGGCCGGCAAGGCCGGGGGCCTGATTTATGAGTACGATCCCCTGCTGCGCTGGGTGCGGTGGCAGCAGGACCCGTCGCGCCCGACTGACCCGCGTGCGCTGGTGCAGGCGGCGCGCTTCCCCTCGCTGCCGCTCACTCCCGATCTCATGGTGTGGGGGGAGAGAATCTCCGGCCAGGCAGGAGGCTGAGGCCGGGCGCAGTAACAGGGGTCGGTCTATTTGTGGGGCGGGCATGCGGAGAGATGCCGGCCGGGCGTTGCGCGGCGGGCTGCGAGCGCGAGGAATCCGCAGCGGAGTGGCGTCCGCTCCAGCGGATAGTGACCTCTTGAACGGATTCTTCGCTCGTCCGCTGTTGGGGGACGGCTCAGGATGACAACAAAGGGCCGGCTGGGCTCCTGAACCGGCGGCCCCGGCGAGTGGGCGGGTGTAACCGAACTTCGTTGGTCACACCCCTTGCACGACGCGAGCGAGTGCAGCGGGTGTGCCCATCCGGCCGGGAGTGGACCCAGGGACCAACTGAAAACGGTCACACCCAGCGGGCTGGTTTCCTTGCGGAACAATTTCGGCCATGCTATAATCTAACCCCTGATTGTGGGAATCAAGGATGGGCAGTGGCGACAGTTGTGGGACAGAGGAGGTCAGATCCTCGCCGCGCAGTGCCTCCCCACGCTGTTGAGATAGGGCAAGGAGCCTGATAAGGGCGGAGGTTTCAACGCATCGCGGGGGGTGAGCAGGCAGCGGGCTCGCCTGGCGAGGGAGTTTGGGCCAGCACCCTCCCGGCAAGGGGACGACGGGCAGCCATGGCGGAGCAAGCGGTTCTCGGGCTCGACATCGGGACCAGCCGGATCAAGTTTGCGGAAGCGCGGGCGGGCCGCCGGGGCCCAGTGATCACCAGCGCCGGGGTCGGCCTGACCCCGCGGGACACCATCTCCAACGGGGTGATCGTGGACCCCAAGGCGCTGGGGGCGGCGCTGCGCCAGCTCTTGGACGACCGGGGGATCCGCACCAAGGCGGTGGTGAGCTCGGTCGCCAGCCAATCCTCCCTGGTGGTGCGGCCCATCGAGGTGCCGCGCATGACCCGGCAGGAGCTCGCCGACACGATGCAGTGGGAGGTGGAGCGGCACATCCCCTTCGCGGCCAGCGAAGTGGTGATGGACTTTCAGCCCCTGATCCCGCCGGAAGAGCTTCCCCCGGAGGCCCAGAACATGGAGGTCCTCCTGGCGGTGGCCCAGGAGGACATGATCAACGCGCACGTGGAGACGCTCTTCCAGGCCGGGCTCGATCCCGCGGCCCTGGACGTGGAGGCGCTCGCCGCGTGCCGGGCGCTGGTTGACATCAACCGGGATCGAGGCGCCTACGATCACGTCTACGCCTTGCTCAACATCGGGGCCAACACCACCGACCTGAGCATCGTCCGCAGGGGCCTGCTGAGCTTCACCCGGCCGGTGCCGCTGGCCGGGGATAACCTCACCAACGCCATTGCCGAGGCGCTGGGGTACGAGTTCCACGAGGCGGAGCGGCTGAAGCTGGAGGAGGGGACCCTCTATGTGGAGGGCGCTCCCGCCCTGGAGGCCCCGCGGCCGGCCCCGGCTGAGCCTGAGGTGGAGCGGGTGGTCACTCCGCCCGAGGAGGAGGGGCGACAGCCGGGCCGGGTCTTCGATCTGGGCGCGGACACTGGCCCCACCAGGCCGCCCTCGGAGCCGCCCCGCGTCGCCGGCCTGCCGATCCTGCATACCCCGGGCTCAGGGTCCCCCGGCCGGCAGGTGTACAACGCGATCCTGCCCACCTTGGTGGAGCTGGTCACCGAGATCAGGCGTTCTATCGAGTACTACGCGAACCGCTACCCGGAGGCGCGCGTTGACCGGGTCCTCCTCTACGGCGGGACCGCGCGGCTGCCGAACTTCGCGGAGTTCCTCACAAATGAGGTAGGCCTGGAGGTCGAGGTCGGCAATCCCTTCCACCGGCTGGAACTGGAGGGCAATGTGCCCAGCGAGTTCGTCCGCGAGAACATGGCCTTCATGCCCATCCCGGTCGGCCTCGCCATCCGGGACATGATCTCATAGCCTCGCGGGAGGGCGGGCCAGCGGCCCGCCTGCGGCGAGCCGGCCGGGGCAGGTGACCAACCTGCCGCAGTTGCTTCAGGAGATCGAGATGATCAAGATCAACCTGCTGCCCAGCTACATCATGGAGAGCCGGCGGGTCAAGGCCCTCCTGAGGGTGCTGATCGGGGTGCTGATCATCGAGGCCGCGGTGCTGAGCAGCTATGTGTGGGCACCTCTCCCCTTCTCCCTGAAGTCGCAGCAGAAGGCGGCCACCGACAACCTCAACCATTGGGTGGCCGAGCTGGATAAGGTGGTGCAGGTCGAGAGCCAGGTGGCCGAGGTGCAGGGCCGCTTTCAGGAGAAGGGCCAGTGGGTGGGGTGGGTGGACGAAGCGGACAAGATCCCGGAGCTGTGGCGGCGCTACTTCAACCTAGTCATCAAGTACATCCCGGACGATGTCGTGATCAGCGGCCTGCCTCTGCCCAGCGGCAATGTGCTGAGCCTGAGCGGCCAGACCAGTGACCTGCGGGCGGCCACGCGCTGGTACCTGAACATGCTGCGCTGTGAGATGGTGCAGCCCGATCCCAGCGCAGTCACGTTCAGCACTCCTACCGTGGGCTGGCCCGGGGAGATGCCTCAGGGCGCCAACCCGAAGATGCAGCAGCAGGTGAACATAACCATCGCCCTCAACCCGGACTACAACCCCATGAATGTGGCGGCGGCCGCTCCTCCCGCTGCCGCGGGCATTGGCGGCGGCCGCGGGGTGGTTGGCGTGGGCGGGGCTGGGCGCATGGGCGCGCGCGGCGGGCCCGGCCTGGGTGGCCGCGGTGGCATGGGCGGCCGGGGCGGCGCTGGCATGGGCGGCCGGGGCGGCGCCGGTAGGGGCGGCCGCGGCGGCGCCGGGATGGGCGGCGGTATGATGCGAGGCCGAGGAGGGTAGCTGCCGGGGCAGATCGCCAGGTTAGCTCCGCCAGGTCGAGAGCGAGGAGTCGCACTGTGAAGCAGATGCGTCTGACCAGGGTGCAGGTGCTGATTGTGGGGGGCGCGCTGGCGATCGCCATAGGGGCCGTCTTCTTTCTCGCCCTGATCCGGCCTCAGCGGGCGGCGATCAAGCAGACCACCGCTGATGCCCAGTACAACCGGGACGAAGTCAGCAAGCGAGGACCCCAGGCGAAGCGGGATCTGGAGCAGGCGCAGCAGCGGGAGGCGGTGGTCACGGCGCGCTTCGACCAGATCATGAAGACCCGCATGCCCGAGGTGGACCTCTCCGATCCCATCGCGGGCATGATCCGGCTGTGGCGGCTGCCGCGTGAGGAGGGCACTCTCCTGGACAGGTGGTTCAGGTCAATCGGCGCACTCTCGGTCAGCGGCTACAGCTTCCCGGCCTTCCCCTCCCAACGCGCGGACCCCAGCTTGCGGGTGCTGCCGCCGCTGAACTGGACGCTCACCTTTCAGGTGCGCAACTTCCCCGAGCTGCTGGAGCTCCTGCCGAAGCTTACCAAGGCCCCGCGCTTCATGGTGATGCACAGCGTGACGGTGGCCGGGCCCCGCGACCCTGGCCAGCCTCTGACGGCGACTATTCCGGTGACGCTCTACGAATGGACCAAGGCGGCCGAGCCGAAAGCCGTGGCGGCCGTTGCCGCCGGGGCCGAAGGGGCAGGGGCGGAAGGGGCCGGCTTCGGGGCCGGGCCAATGGGCGGAGGCCCAGGCATGGGCCGCGGCGGGATGCGAGGTGGCGGCCCCAGGGGTGGGATGCGGGGCGGCCCTATGGGTGGCGGCATGCGGGGTGGCGGTCGAGGCATGGGCCAGGGGATGCGGGGCGGAGGAGGATAGGCGACCTGTCGGGCCCGCCCTGTGGGGCCCGCGAAGGTGACGGGCGCCTGGCGCAGAAGACGATGGAGCGGGAGTGATGCATGAGCGCGGCCGACCGGAATAAGATAGCCATTGCCGGCGCGATTGCTGTTGTCGCGATCATTGCTATTTTGTTCTTCGTGATGCGGGGGCGAGGGAAGGGGCAGCCCCCGGCCACCGCCGCAGGCGGCTTTGGCGTGGCCCAGCAGCAGCCGGGGGTCCCTGGCGCTGCCGCGCCAGGCCAGGCCGCGCCGGCCGCTCCGGGCGCGGGCGCCGCCGTACCGGGCTCACCGGGAGCGGCCGGAGTAGAGCTGGCGGCGGCCCCGGCTGCGGCAGTTGCCCTCACCGTTCCAGGAACGCCTATCTTGATGGGCGCGGGTCCTGAGCTGCCCACCCGAAGCGACCCGTTCGTCACCTTCAATCCTCCCCCCGTGCCTGTCCCGCCTGAGCTCACCTTCAGCATCCCCCCTGTCACCCTCCAGCAAGGCGGGCTGAGGCCGCCGGGGGTGACCGAGGTAGCCGCGGGAACCATCGGCCGGCGTCGGGTGGCCGGGCTGCTGTTCGACGAAGGCGCATGGGCCATCCTGGAGCAGGATGGGAAGACCTTCATCGTCAAACCCGGGGATGTGGTGGAAGGGAACCGCATCACCGCCATAGGCCCTGGCGCGATCTTCGTCACCGACCCGGAAGGGAGGCGGTGGCGAGTGACCTTGCGCTCGCTTGCGCCGGGAGCAGGCGCGGCTGGGGCCACCGCCAGTAGCACCGTGCCGGGCATGCCGGAGACGCCGCCGGCCGGATACTGACCGGCGAGCGGTGAGAAGGTTGCTGGCCTGCTGCGGGCAGGACCAGTTCAGGGGGCGGCTGGGCGGGTGCCTGGGCCCTTAACAGGCTCAGGCTGATGTGGTAGAATAAAAGACCGCCACTCGCGGATAGCACATTGGAGCTGGAGGTAAGGGAGATGCTGGCAAGCCGTAGCCGTGTGCTGTTTCTCCTCCTCGGGGTCGTGGCCCTCCTGAGCAGCGCGCTGGCCTTCACCCCGGCCGCATATGCCCAGGAGGAAGAGCCCCGCATCACCGTTGACCTGAGGGATGCCCCTCTAGAAGCCGCGCTCCGGCTGATCTTCCGGCCTCCCTACAGCTTCACGCTGGAGCCGGGCGTGACGGGCACGGTGACCGTTTCCTTGCACGACGTGACCTTCTCTCAGGCGCTCCGGGCGATCCTGGACCTGAACAATCTCAAGTACCGCAAGGAAGCGAACAATGTCTATGTGATCTCCCGACAGCAGGAGGTCCAGCCCTCGGCCGCCCCGGTGGCTACCACCGAAGAGCCCGCGGTCGAGCAGCCCTACTTCTGGATCGGGCCCGGGGGGCGCTATGAGTTGCAGGCCCTGGACAGCAGGATCGTGGCCCAGTGGTTCGGCGGCTACTCGATTCTGCATGTGCCTATTCCCTACGCGGTGGCCTCGCCGGGCGGGGCAGGCATCGGCGGCGGTGGCATGGGCATGGGCGGAGGCTTGGGCGGCTTCGGTGGTGGCCTGGGCGGCAGCATGGGCGGCCTCGGCGCTGGCCTGGGCGGTCTCGGTGGTGGCCTGGGTGGTGGTGGCCTGGGCGGTGGCGGCGGCCTGGGCGGGGGTGGCGGCGGTGGTGGGGGTGGCGGCGGTGGCCGCGGTAGTGGTGGCGGCGGTGGCGGCGGTGGTAGTGGTGGCGGCGGTGGCGGCGGCCGCGGTAGTGGTGGCGGTGGCGGCGGTGGCAGCGGCGGGGGTGGCGGCGGCGGTGGCCGCGGTGGGGGCGGGTATGGCGGTGGTGGCGGCGGTGGCCGCGGCGGCGGGTAGCCCGGCAGCGTTGAGCTTGGCATATGACGGCGAGGGCGACAGGGGGCAGGCGGAGTTTTCTGACGTATTGTGTCTGAGTCTCGCCTCACTGCGTTAGGCGAGACTCAGCAGGAGGCGAGGGGCAGAGAGAGCATGTGGGCGAGGTGGCTCGTGCGCGGATGGTCGGGCGATGGGGCTGTCGCCGCGTCTCTGTCGGAGAGGCGATGCCGACACAGCCAGTGACCCACTTGGGAGGCAGAGCAATGAGGCGAAGTGTCATCGCGCTGGTGCTGTGCAGCCTGGTGACCGGCCTGGCGGCCGTGGTCGCGGTGGCGAGCGACAGTGCCCCTGGAACCGCGCGCACACCCATCAGCATCCACGTGCGCGACATGAGCATCCCGGATGTCATCCAGGTGGTGATGAAGGATGCCGGGGCCAACATCGTCATTGACGGCGAGGTCCAGGGCACCATCACGCTCGATCGCGACAACGTGCCCGTGGAGCGGGTGCTGGATGACATCTATGCGGCCAAGGGCTTCTACTGGTGGCGCGACCCGGAGGGCACCTACTTCGTCTCCACGCGCCCTCGGCCTCAGCCGAGTGTCGAGCGCACGGAGGCGCCCGGCCTGCCCGTCAGGTCGAATCCCAAACAGGTCTCAGAGCTGCATACGGTGCACTTCTGGCCTCCACAGTACTTGTGCTACCTGTTCGGCACCAGCGCCGACCCGGGTCCCATCCAGTACGAGAGCAGTGAGTCGGTCGCGCAGTTCGGGGCACCGCTTGTGCTCGGCGGCAAAGGGACCTCTGGCGTCGGCCTGGGCGAGCTGAAGGGCGGCGGCATGGGTGGCGGCGGCCGGGGCGGCATGGGCGGCGGCGGTGGCGGCATGGGTGGTGGGGGCCGGGGTGGCGGGGGCATGGGTGGCGGCATGGGTGGGATGGGTGGTGGTGGCCGGGGCGGCATGGGTGGGCTGGGTGGTGGTGGCCGGGGCGGCCTGGGTGGCATGGGCGGCGGCATGGGAGGCGTGGGCGCGGGCGGCGGATCGCTGATGCAGTTCCTGCCCACCGATGTCACAGATATCGTGGCTGTGCCGATCCTGAACGGGCTGATCATCCGCGGCAGCGAGCAGGGCGTCAGCGAGCTGATCGAGTTCATCAAGATGCTCGACCGGAAGCCGCAGCAGATCATCGTCGAGCTGCAGTCGGTGGTGGTGAACACCGAGTACACGAAGCGCTTCGGCATCCAGTGGTTCTACACTCTGGGCAACACCACCATCCAGCCCTTCGGGTTTGACCCGGGCGGCGGCAGTGTCCGCATCGGCTACAGCAACCACGAGAACTTCCAGGCCACGCTCAGCTATCTGCTCACCAGTGGCCACGGCCGGATCACGGACGCGATTCGCATCTCCACGATGAACCTGCTGCCCGCCTACAACGCGGTGGTGGTCCAGTATCCACTGATCCAGGTGGGCGGAGTGGCCGGCGGCGGGATCGGCGGCGGCGGCGTGCAGACTGTTGCCGTCCAGTACATCCCGATCCAGACCTACCTCTACATCCTCCCGCAGATCCTGGGAGATGGGACCATCAACATGGTCATCCCCTACCAGAAGACCACCCGCACCGGTAGTGTGCCTGTGCCGCTGGCCACCTACGGCACCTACGACGCGCCGATCTGGACCATCAACAGTCTGCTTACGACCATCAATGTGCGGGATGGCGAGACCTTCGTCGTGGGCGGCTTCGTGGGCGGCCGGACCGAGGAGAACGAGCTGCGATTCCCCCTCCTGGGAGACCTGCCGATGATCGGCGACCTGCTGTTCACCCGCCGGACGAAGACCGTCACCGAGAGCGAGACCCTGCTCTTCATCACCCCGCGCATCGTGAAAGAAGAGGCGGCGCCAGTTACGCTGGGTCCGATCTGAGCAACAGGAAACTGGTGGCGATCTCCGGGAAGCGGCGCTCCCACGGGGTGCCGCTTCCCTCAGTCTTGGTCACTGCCGATGCAGCAGTCAGAGGACACCCAAGAAGCGCTAGCTCCCCTCCGCGTGGAGCTCGGGCCTCGCTCCTACCAGATCCACATCGGCCCGGGGCTGCTGCGGCGGGCCGGGCAGCTCATCGCCCAGGCCGCTACACCCGGCCGCGGGTTCATCATCACGCATCCCCGCATTGACCAGCTCCACGGCGCAGCCCTGCGGGAGTCCATCACGGCTTTCCCTGCGGAGATGATCACTGTGCCGCCGGGCGAGCGCCAGAAGACGCTTCGCCGCGCCGCCATGCTCTACGATCAACTGCTTGCCCGGGGGGCGGAGCGGGGCTCGGCTGTGATCGCCTTCGGCGGCGGGGTGATTGGCGATCTCGCCGGATTCGTGGCCGCCACCTACATGCGCGGCATCGTCTATGTGCAGGTTCCCACCACCCTGCTCGCCCAGGTGGACGCCTCCATCGGCGGCAAGGTCGGGGTGGACCACCCGGAGGCGAAGAACCTGATCGGCGCGTTCCACCAACCCCGCGTCGTCATCGCTGACTCCGATGTGCTGCACACCCTGCGCGGCCGAGACTACCGCGCCGGCCTGGCGGAGGTGGTGAAGCATGCAGTGATCGGCGACCCCGGCTTCTTCGGCTGGCTGGAGGAGAATGTCCGAGCGCTGTTGCAGCGCGCCTCCTGGGCCGTGGCGCACTCGGTGCGGCGAAGCGGTGAGATCAAGGCCGAGGTGGTCCGGCAGGATGAGCGGGAGACCGGCCTCCGCGCAGTGCTCAACCTGGGACATACGGTGGGCCACGCCCTGGAGACCGTGACCGGCTACCGCGCGTTCCGCCACGGCGAGGCCGTCTCCATCGGCCTGGTGGCTGCGGCGAGGCTGGCCGAGGAGCTGGGCATGCTGACCGCCGGCCAGGGAGACGCGGTGGCCGGCCTGCTGGGCCGACTTCGCCTTCCCACCCGCCTCCCGGAGGTGAGGCTGGACGATCTCCTCGCCGCCATGGCCGCGGACAAGAAGGCGCTTGCCGGCATGCCGAGGTTCGTGCTGCCACGCGGCATCGGGTCGGTCCAGATCGGCTGCGAGGTGCCGGAGAGCGCGCTTCGCCGCGTCCTCGGGGCGCTCGGCGCGAGAGCCTGACCGGAGAGAACCCAATGGTCTTCGACTTCCACACTCACACCTTCCTGAGCGACGGGGTGCTGCTGCCGATCGAGCTCATCCACCGCGCGCTTCAGCGGGGCCACAGGGCCATCGCGGTGACCGACCACGTCTCACCCGGCCGCCTGGGGCCGGTGCTGGAGGCGGCTATCGCAGACTGTCAGCTAGCCGAGGATCACTGGGACATCCGCGCCCTGCCGGGTGTCGAGCTGACTCACTTGCCTCCGGCGGCCATCGCGGAAGCGGCCGCGGAGGCGCGGGGGCGAGGCGCGCAGCTCGTAGTGGTGCACGGCGAGACGCCGGTAGAGCCGGTGCCGGCCGGGACGAACCTGGCGGCCCTCCGCTGCCTGGAGGTGGATCTCCTGGCCCATCCGGGCCCTCTTGATGTTGAACTCGCCGGGCTGGCCGCGCGCAATGGCATCTTCCTCGAGATCTCGGCACGAGAAGGCCACTGTCTGTGCAACGGCGCGGTGGCGGCCGCGGCCCGGGAGGCGGGCGCGCTGCTGCTGGTCAACAGCGATGCCCATCGGCCCGGCGACCTTCTCACTGAGGACTTCGCGCGCCGCGTGGCTGTGGGAGCTGGCCTGTCGGAGTCCGAGGTGGAGGGCGCGCTGGTGGCCAATCCCCAGGCCCTCCTCTCCCGCATCGACGCGCGCCGCCGCGGCCGGGCCCCGACTCGTTGAGTCTCGCGAGTTTTTGACACCCGCTCGCGGGCCATGCTATACTCGCCCGTCGCGTAAGGAGGTTCCCCAAGATGGCCCGCGTTCGGACCGCACTCATCAGCGTCTCCGACAAGACCGGCCTGCGCGAGTTCGCGGCCGGCCTGGTCGAGCTGGGGGTTTCGATCCTGTCTTCCGGCGGCACCGCCGCGCACCTGCGCCAGGGCGGCATCCCGGTCACTGATGTCTCTGAGTACACCGGGTTTCCCGAGATGATGGACGGCCGGGTGAAGACCTTGCATCCCAAGGTGCACGGCGGCCTGCTCGCGCTGCGGGACAACCCGGAGCACATGGCCGCGGCCGAGCGCCACAGCATCACCATGATAGACCTGGTGGTGGTGAACCTCTATCCGTTCGAGCAGACGGTGGCGAAGCCGAGTGTGACCACGGAGGAGGCGATCGAGAACATTGACATCGGCGGCCCCTCCCTGCTCCGCTCTGCGGCGAAGAACCACCGCTACGTGACCGTGGTCTGCAATCCTCAGCACTACTCTTCGGTCCTGGAGGAGATGCGGCGGACCGGCGGCGAAGTGCCGTCACACTGCCGAGCGCGTCTCGCGGTGGAGGCCTTCGCGCACAGCGCGCGGTATGACAGCGCGATCTACAACTACCTGTCGCGACAGGTGATCGGGGCCGGGGCGCTGCCCGCCTTCTTCCTGTGGCCGTTCGAGAAGGTGAGCGACCTGGTCTACGGGGAGAACCCGCACCAGGCCGCGGCCTTCTACCGTCACGCCGCCCTGGGAGCCGTGGGCCTGGCAGCCGCTCGGCAGTTCCACGGGAAAGCGCTCTCTTTCAACAACTACCTGGATCTGGATGCCGTGCTCGGGTTCGTGCGCGAGTTCGAGAGACCGGCGGCGATCATTGTCAAGCACAACAGCCCGTGTGGCGCGGCCGTCGCCGACACGCTCGCCAAGGCCTACCGCGACGCGCTGGCCTGCGACCCGCTCTCCGCCTTCGGGGGCATCATCGGCCTCAACCAGGCCGTGGATGTGGAGACCGCAACCGCGATCCTGAGAGGCATCAAGCGCTACGGATTCATGAATTGCGTGCTCGCTCCAGGCTATGCTCCCGAGGCCCTGGAGGCGCTCAAGCGGAAGCGCGACCTGTGTCTGCTGGAGCTGCGCGATCTGGCCGCCATGGAGCCCTGGGCCATCAAGCAGGTGACGGGCGGCCTGGTTGTCCAGACCCCGGACACGGGTGGGGAGCCCGCGGAGCTGGGAATGGTGACAAAGCGCGCTCCAACGGCCAGGGAACAGGCCGCGCTGCGCTTCGCCTGGGTGGTCTGCAAGCACACCAAGTCGAACGCCATTGTGATCGCCCGCGGGTCGAGGGCGGTGGGCATCGGTGGGGGCGTCACCAGCCGCGTGGATGCGGCCGAGCTGGCGGTGAAGAAGGCGGGCGAGCGCGCCCGGGGGGCGGTGCTGGCCTCGGACGCGCTGATCCCATTCCCCGATGTGATCGAGGTAGCAGCGAAGGCGGGCGTGACCGCCATCATCCAGCCCGGCGGCTCGCGCTTGGTCGTCTCCGGCGGCGACCAGCAGGCGATCGAGGCCTGTGACCAGCACCGGATGGCGATGGTCTTCACCGGCATCCGGCATTTCCGCCACTGATGGCCGCTGCTGTCATCCGGCCAGACTCTCGCAAGGACGAGGAACGATGAACCGCACTCTCGGCCAATCAGATCCCGAGATCGCCACGGCGCTTCAGGAGGAGCTGGAGCGCCAGCGCACTTGCCTGGTGATGATCCCCTCGGAGAACTACGCCTCCAAGGCCGTGCTCCAGGCCCAGGGCTCGATCATGACCAACAAGTACGCCGAGGGGTATCCGGGGGCGCGCTGGTACAATGGCTGCGGTCCCGTTGACATGGCGGAGCAGCTCGCCATCGACCGCGCCAAGGAGCTGTTCGGCGCCGACCACGCGAATGTCCAGGCCCACACCGGGTCCCAGGCCAACATGGCCGCCTACTACGCCCTGCTCGAGCCGGGCGATACCATGCTGTCTCTTTCGGTTGACCACGGCGGCCACCTCAGCCACGGTCAGGCGACCAACTTCTCCGGCCGCTATTACCGCATTCACCACTACGCGCTGGATCGGGACACGGAGCTGCTCGACTACGAGTCGGCGCGGAAGATCGCGCAGCTCTATCGGCCCAAGCTGATCGTGGTGGGGTTCAGCGCCTACCCCAGGACCATTGATTGGGAGGTCTGGCGCTCGATTGCCGACGAGGTGAGCGCTTTCCTGATGGCGGACATCGCCCACATCGTCGGGCTGATCGCGGCGGGCGCTCACCCGAGCCCGGTGCCCTACGCCGATGCGGTGACCTCGACCACGCACAAGACGCTGCGCGGCCCCCGGGGCGCATTCATCATGTGCAAGCGCCACCTGGCCGATGCGGTGGACCGGGCGATCTTCCCGGGCATCCAGGCGGGGCCGCTGATGCACGTGATCGCCGCCAAGGCGGTGGCCTTCAAGGAGGCGATGACCGAGGAGTTCCGCAGCTACCAGCGCCAGATCATCAAGAACGCCCGCGCTCTCGGAGAGGCCCTCCAGGCCCAGGGCATCCGGCTGGTGTCCGGAGGCACAGACACCCACCTGCTGCTGTGCGACCTGCGGCCCCTCACCCTGAGCGGCCGGGACGCGGCGAACATCCTCGAGGAGGCGGGGATCATCGTCAACAAGAACAGCGTACCCTACGACCACCAGCCCCCTGCCATTGCCTCCGGGATCCGCCCCGGCACGCCAGCCCTCACCACGCGGGGGATGAAGGAGCCCGAGATGGCGCAGATCGGCGAGATGATGGGTCGGGTGCTGCGGAGTCCGCTGAACCAGGAGGTGCGCAGGCAGGTGCGAGAGGAGGTCCGCGAGCTCTGCGCCCGGTTCCCCATCTACCAGGATCTGGAGGTGGTGTAGGCTTGCCCCGAGCGTAGTCGAAGGGGCGGGCATGTCCACGGCGCACGTAAGGCATGCGCGCCACGGTGTGTGATTCTGAGGCGAAGCCAAGGAATCCGTTCCTGAACGGTCTGCGCCCGCCTGCGGCGGGCGCCTTTGTCTGAAACAGATACGCTGCGGCTTCGCTCAGGGCAGGCCTGTCCCGACTTCCATCGCGACATGAATGTCGCTCCTACGCAGACGGCGGGCATGGGAATGCCCGCCCTACAGCAGACAACGTGCCTT
>Ga0315307_1000004_pt1 | contig 109639 bp, 107 predicted proteins | sample TDP2_MG_FD_203079 | JGI IMG/M metagenome (GOLD analysis project Ga0315307, IMG submission 203079) | Freshwater sediment microbial communities from Lake Towuti, South Sulawesi, Indonesia - TDP2 | ecosystem: Environmental > Aquatic > Freshwater > Lake > Sediment | place: Indonesia: South...
AACCTCGAGGCGTCGACGGCGAGAAGGAAGAGCCTGGCGGAGATACTCGACGGCCTGAAGAAGCATCTAGACCAGCTTCAAGCCATGGAGGCCACGGAGAAGACCAGCCTGATCCGGGCAGAGGATGTTCTCAAGAGAGACGCCGAGCAGAAAGCCCTCCTAGAGGCGGAGATCGCGAGCGCGCACGGCATCGCGGAGAAGGCCCGCAGGACCGTAGATGACTTCAGAATACAGCTGCAGTTCGCCGAAAGCTTCGCCGCCGAGGACAGAGCCTTAGCCAAGATCGAGGAGATGGGAAAGGCCGGGGCGATCGAGGGCGTACACGGAAGGGTTAGGGATCTCGTCACGTTCCGACGCTCGCTCGCAAACGCGTTGGAGGCGGCCTCAGCCGGCTGGATGAAGGCGCTCGTCGTCGAGGACCTGGAGACGGCGAAGCGCTGCGTGGAAAGCCTGAAGCGGACACAGCTCGGCCGGATCAAGATGATCCCCGTCCGGGAGCTGAGGACAGTGAAGGCGGTAAGGCGGCCGTCCAGAGGAGGAGTGGTCGGGGTCGCCTCCTCCTTCGTCAGGTGTGTCCCATCCGTGCGGCCGGTCGCCAATTTCGTCTTCGGCGACACCGTCGTGGTTGAGAACAGCCAGGCGGCGTTGGAGCTCTCTCAGGACGGCTTCCGAGCGGTGACCGTCGACGGAGACCTTTACGAGGCCGAGGGCGTCATCGAGAGCGGCTTCTACCGGAGGCCCGTGGACATCGCCCAGCTGATTCCCAGCGACGAGCACGTCTCAAACCTGAACGCCGCCGTGGCGAAGCTTGAGGAGATCCTCCGCGAGAGGGAACGTGACATACGGCTGGTGAACGATGATCTGGGGAAGCACAGGGAGGAGAGGCTCCTGAGGGATAGGGCGATCGAGAGATTCCAGCATGAACTCGTGGAGGTAGCTCGGAGCATCGAGCGCGTCCAGAAGAACTTGGAGGAGCTGGACGCGCGAATGGGCGAGCTGACCAAGGAGCGGGATGAGGAACAGGCCGCATCTGCCAAGGTCTCGGAAGAGAGGGGCGCGCTGAAACAAAGATTGGAGGCGCTTCAGGGCGAGGCCTCCGCGACCAGGAGGCTTATCCGGCCTTCTACGTTGAGGAACGCGGAGGCGCAGCTTGGAGAGCTGCTTGAAGAGATGGCCATCGCCCAGCAGGTGCTGGCGAGGATCGACGGCGATGTCGCCTCCTTGGAGGCAAGCACCCAGTCCACTCTCAAGCCTGAGCTGGAGAAGGCGGAGATCGACCTCCGAAGCGTCCAAGGCCAGATCACGTACTTCACCTCCGAGATGGAGAAGGCGGGCAACTCCCTGGCGACCCTCAAAGCTCAACGGGCCGAGATGGAGAAGACTAAGAACAGCCTCTCCCAGTCCTTAGTCTCCGTCAAGGATGAGGCCAAGAGGTTCCAGGATGAGCTGACGGCGATAGACGCGAAGATGCAGGAGGTCGAGGCCAGATTCCTTCCCCTGAGCGAACGGCTGAGGAAGACGGAGGTGGAGATCCAGGCCAAGATCTCGCGGAGAAGCTTCCTAGAGGAAGACCTGAAGAGGCTGGGGTGGGAGAAGCCCCTGAGCGTTGAAGATGCCCAGGCCCGGGAGGCCGAGGAGTGGCTCCCACGCCTAAGAGAGGAGCTTAGCAGGCTTGGCTCCACCAACCAGCTGGCGATAGAGCAGTACGGCCCGCAGAAGGACAGCTACAAGCAGCTGTCCTCCCGGCTGAGCCAGCTGGAGAGCGAGAAGCTCGCCATCCTAGCCTTCATGAACGAGGTCGAGCGGGAGAAGCTAAGGGCGTTCATGGATGTCTACAACAGGGTGAACGAGCAGTTCGGCTTCTTCTTCGCCAAGCTGACGGGCGGCGGCAAGGGTCGCCTCCAGCTGCAGAACGAGCAAGACCCCTTCTCGGGGGGCGTCGACCTCTTCGCGGAGTTCCCGGGGAAGGGACAGAGGCTTGTAAGCTCCGCCAGCGGCGGGGAGAGGTCCGTCGCCGCCCTGGCCTTTCTCTTCGCCATAAGCCAGCTTCAGCCCGCGCCCTTCTACCTGTTAGACGAAGTGGACGCGCACCTAGACCCCTTGAACGTCGAGAGGCTCGCGGAGCTCGTAAAGGAGTTCTCCGCCGGCCGACAGTTCATCGTCATCTCCCTTAAGGACGCCGTGGTCGACCGGGCTGAGAAGATATACGGCGTCTACGTAGAGGACGGGGTCTCCGGGATCGTCTCGCCTCTCCTGCCGAGCCGAGGAGGCGCTTGATCATGGCGATGCGGCGCCCAACGGAGATGCCTGAGAAACCGCCCTGGGTTAGGCTGCCGTGGTCGGTTCTCTTCGAGCCAGGAGACCTGAGGGCGCTCAGGCCTTGGGAGATCGACCTCACCGGTCTCCTCGTCTCCTTCATCGAGGAGCTTAGGCGCTATGGCCTGGTCAACTTCTCGATCCCAGGGATCGCCCTGCTCTCTTCGGCCTCGATCTACAGGCTGAAGACCGAGCTTGTCCTGAAGCTTGAGGAGCCGGTGCCCCCTCCTGTGGCCCAAGGCCCTATTGAGGGCCCCATCGTTGCGCTGAGCCTACCCTTCAGGTACGAGTACGGTTCCCTGACGATCGAGGAGCTCCTAGCCGCGATACGGGAAATCCTCACGGGCGGCGGAGAGCCCCCAGCTGAAGCCCCCTTGAGGCTGCAGCCTCCAGAGCCCGCCATCCTGTTTACGCTCCCCGCGCCCGACGGATTCATGGCCCAGATCGAGGAGAGGATTGAGTTGCTTCACAGGAAGCTCCTAGCCCTGTTCGAAGCAGAGAAGCTTGTCTCCTTCTCCAAGCTCATCGAGGGCCTGGAGAGGCGTCCGGCCGTCCAGACGTTCATAGCGTTGCTCTTCCTCATCTGCCAGAGGAAGGTGTCGCTGTGGCAGCAGGAGGAGTCGGACGAGATCTACGTGGCGCCGCCGGAGGCGCGAAGGGAGGCAGAAGTGTGAGCGACCACGGCGCGGAGGAGGCAGCGAAGGCTGAGGAAGCCGAGGAGCTTGCGGTCATTGAGGCAGCCCTCTACGTGGCCGGTCGCCCCTTGGACCTTTCCACGCTTTGCTCCATCTCGGGGATAACGTCCAGGCGTCTCGTTTATCAGCTTACGAAGAAGCTTGCGAAGGAGTACAGCGAAGCGGGCGGCGCGTTGGAGCTCCTCGAGCTTCCAGAGCATAGGTTCGTCCTTCAACTTAAGGCTCAGTATGTGCCCCGTGTCAGGAGGCTCTCGATCAAGCCCTTACTCAGCGAGGGCCCGTTGAAGACGCTCTCGTTCATCGCCCTGAATCAGCCCGTGGCCCAGGTTCAGGCCGCCGTGGTGAGAGGCGGCCAAGTCTACGAGCACATACGGCTTCTGGAGAGAATGGGGCTTGTCTCCTCGAAGCCCGCGGGTAGGACGAAGCTGCTGAGCACGACGGATGTTTTCGCAGACTACTTCAGGCTGAGCCGCGATACCAAGACGATGAAGAGGCAGTTCAGATCCTTGGCCGAGGCGCAAGCAGAGTAGCCGCCCGTACATCGAGGAGCCACGCACGCGAGGCCGAGGAATCCTTTATAAGGCCCATATCCCTCTCGAACGATCCGGTTCAGGCTCCATGAGAAGGGCGTGAAGAAGCGTGGCCTACTGGCACAGCGACCTGCATAAGAGAAAGAAGTCAGGGGGGAAGAAGCATCCGCTGAGGAGGCGAAGGAAGAGCGAGCGCGGAGGGTTCCCCGCAGAGACCATTCTCGCAGAGCGGAAGCTGATCCCCCACACTGGGATGGGCAACAAGGAGAAGCTGGTCCGAGAGAGGCATGCTAACGTATCAAGTCGTTCCGGCGGGAAGACACAGAGGCTGGAGATCCTCCGCGTCGTCAGCAACCGCGCTAACGTGGACTACAACCGGACAGGCGTCATCACCAAGGGCGCGGTGATCGAGACCCCCGCCGGGCAGGCCCGGGTTACCTCCAAGCCGGGGAGAGACGGCGTAGTCAACGCCGTGCTCATTTAGGCTTGGCCTCCCAGGTGTGCAGCGTGAAGCTGAGCGACAGGGTCGTGTTGTGGCCTCGGTACCTCGATGGCACGCGGGCCAAGAGCGCGGGCAGACGGCTTCCAAAAAGGCTTTGCGTCGAGAGGCCGAAACTCCAGGAGCTGGCCACGGTCGCTGGGAGACTCGGCCTCAGCCCGGAGATCCGGGAGACGGCCGCGGACCCCAGACGTAACTGGGAGCACTCCGGCTACGTGATCGTTGACAAAAGGGGCTCGAAGACGAGGGTGCTACTTCTTCTCGCCGAGGCGCTGATAAGGGAGAGGGCAGGCCAGAGATGACCGCGGTTCGTCAGCCTCCTTGCCCTCGGCAAACCCTTAAATAGGGTGCAGCGTCTATTGGCCTGCCCGCAGAGGGCTTGGAGCAGAGATAGTGCGTCGAGTGGGCCGAGTGCTCCATCTCTCTAAGGACGGAAACCTTGTGGTGAAGGCCCAAGGCGAGGTTGCCATCGGGACCATAGCCTACGATAGCAGGCTGAGGCCCATCGGCGTCGTCTCAGACATCATAGGGCCCATGAGGACACCCTACGTTCTCGTAAGGTCAAAGCTCGATGAGGCACCTAGGCTACGCGGCCAAGTCATCTACGGGGAAGCCCGGAAAGGAGGCGGAGAGTAAGGGTGGACCAATCGCCGACGAGATGCTCGGAATGTGGAAGCACCAAGCTGATAAAGGACTACGAGACCGCTGAGGTAGTCTGTGCCGACTGCGGCTTCGTCGTAGCCGACAGGCTGGCGGACCCAGGACCGGAATGGCGGTCCTTCAACGACGAGCAGAGGGCGAAGAGAATGCGCGTGGGAGCCCCCGTGACATTCACCATCCACGACAAGGGGCTCTCCACGATGATCGACTGGCGGGGGCTACCGCACTCTAAGAGAATGAGCCCCGACCAGGCGGCTCAGATATACAACCTGAGGAAATGGCAGCGCAGGGTGCGGCTTTCAGATGCGACGGAGAGAAACCTGGCCTTCGCCCTGGCGGAGCTGAGCAAGATATCGACGTCGCTGAACATCCCTAGGCATATCTTGGAGACGGCCTCCGTCATCTACAGGAAGGCCTTGAAGAAGCGGCTGATAAGGGGAAGGTCGATCCAAGGCATCGCCGCGGCCTCGATCTACATGGCCTGCAGGCAATGCGGCGTCGCGAGAACGCTGGACGAGATCTCGAAGGTCTCGCTTCTCAGCAGAAAGGACATTGGGAGAAGCTACCGGTTCATGATAAAGGAGATGGGAGAGTTCGTGCCGCCCATCACGCCGCTCCAGTACGTGTCCAGGTTCTCGAACCAGCTGAGGCTGCAGGGCAAGACCGAGAGCCTGGCGTGCAACATCATCAGGCTTGCGACCGAGGTTAGGCTGACCAGCGGCCGAGGGCCCACGGGCATAGCGGCGGCGGCGCTTTACGTGGCCTCCATACTCACGGGCGACAGGCGAACCCAAAGGGAGATCGCTGAGATCGCCAACGTCACGGAAGTGACGGTGCGGAACAGGTACTCCAGCCTTCTAAAGAGCCTGGACATAGAGGTCAGAATCTGAGCGGCCCCTGCCCAGACCGCCCAGAGACCGGCAACGCTTATACTACGCCTTGCCGATAAGAATGGTATACGCGCTCGGCTGTGAAGCCTAGGGACCCTCATGAACAAGCGCAGGGAGATCGAGAGGCTTGCCCTGGAGATAGTCACTGAGTCTGGCAAGGAGGGCATCCTTCAGAGCGAGCTATGGAAAAGGCTTGGTGCCACGAGCCGCGAAGGGTCAAGGATCTCTCTGAGGCTTGAGCGGAGGAGGCTCGTCAGGCGGGACAGGGAGCTCTCCGTCAACCGGTGGACCTATCGTCTTTACCCCGTGCGGCAGCCTCTAACCATCGACTCCATCATAGACTGCCCCTGCCTGACCTGTTACACGAACCAGAAATGCAACGAGATCGACGTGGTGACGCCTAATCAATGCAGCAAGCTCATTGAGTGGGTCTTAGCTCCGAAGCCTCAGCCGCCCTCAGAGCCCTCCTCAGGCGCTCAAGGCGCCTAGGATCGCCTCAACAGGGGCGTCCGTTCTGAAGCCCGACGTCTCAAAGTGGGTCTCCACGAACGAGTACCCTCGTCGTTTGATCTCCGCCGCAAACTCAGCTCTCGCACGGAGCGGACGCTTCAGCTTAGCGCCAAGCTTAGCAGGAACGAAGTAGGTAGGCGGTGCTTGGGCCTCGGCCAGAGAGGCCGCGAGGAGAGAGAACGCCTCCTTTGGTTGTGAGAAGCTCATGTAGGTGGCAGTCTCAAGCATCTTGGCGCAGAAGCCCACATCGAATAGGGCCCCCGTCCAAAGCGGGCCGGCAACGCTGAAGGGTCGGCCGCAGCCTCCGCACTCTTGGCTTCCAGCGGGTAAGGCCCCGGGCCGGAGCGCTCGTCTCAGGCAGCGGAAGCAGTGGAATAGGTAACCTAGGCTTGAGAGCGCCTCCTGCCTCATCGTGGAGCCCACCTTGGCCTGGACGTGAAGCCTGAGAGCGTACCCTAGCCGATGAGCCGAGAGGGGACGTGCGCCAAGCCCTTGGCTGGCTAGGGTCCGCGCTATGAAGCCCATCAGTATGCGCGCCGCAACCTCGTGATGGTACTCCGTCTTGAGAGGCCTTGCCCAGTACCGTGCCAGGCAGGTCCTAGGGTATACGCCTGAGAGCGTCGCGGAGTCGGTCGCCGCCAGCGCGAGGACGCCGCCTCTCTTCAGCGCCGAGACGGCGGACTGCAGAAAGGGCGCGGGAGAACCGAAGGGATCGAGGTCGATGAAGTCAAACCGCTTGCCCAAGGCCGCGCGGTCTAGTAGAAAGACCCGCGCGTCCATACAAGAGAGCGAGACCCTTTTCTCCACACCGTTTAAGGCAGCAGCCTGTTCGGCCAAAGCCACGGCTTGGCGGCTCAGGTCGTTCGCGGAGACCTCAGTCTTCTCTGGGCCTTCTCTTGCGTACCTGAGAGCTCGGGCACCGAGGCCCGTCAGGGGATCAGCTACAGAGACAGGCCTCCCTACGCCGGAGGCATAGGCTTTCAACGCGAGCAAGGAGAGGTCTCGGCCTAGAGCCGCGTCCGGGTTATAGAACACAGGCGACTTTGCCGCCGGCCCGCGTGTGCGCGAGACCGGGGCTAGGGGAACGACGAGGAGGGTCTCGCCCTCCTTGATCACCTTTGTGGGAAAGGGGAACTCGCCCATGATCTTGCTCTACCCCGGCTTGGGGCCTCTGGCTTTCTTGGGTTTTTCTCCGATCCCCTGCTTCAGGTGTTCTGCCACGACCATGGCGTGGTCCTTATCGTACGGCTCAAGCGGGATCTGCTGCTTGATCCTGAAGCCTCTTCGCTCCAGCACCTCGACCTCGGCCTTGAAGACCTCGCTCGGTCTCCGGGCGACATCGATGCTCCTCGCCTTAACTGCGAGCATAGCGCCTCCGTGGTCTGCAAGAAACTGATCGCAGTTGTCGGCGAGAACCTTGGCCTGCTCGGGCTGGGCTATGTCGCAGTAGACCGCGTCCACCTGCCCAACGAGCGAGCGATACCGCTCAGGCATCCTCGCGTCTGCGAGCACCGGAAAGACATTCGTCCTGTAGGTGCACAGGTTCTCCACGAGTTCGCGCATCGACCTAGGAGAGAACTCGACGCAGTAAAGGCGTCCCTGCAGGCCGAGGAGATCTGAGACGTGGCTGCAGGTGGTGCCTGAGGCCGCGCCGAGGTAGAGGACCCTGGAGCCGCTGTTCATCGGGAGATACCTGAGGCCCTTCAGGATCGCGGCGGCCAACTTGCTCCGGTAGGGGTCCCAGACACGGTACTCGCGCCCCTCACTCGTCACAAGCCTCTCCCTATAGACTGTCCTCCCCCGGGCCAGGTTGATCGTTGCCGGCCTCTTGCTGCCGTCATCTAAGGTGACCCAGAAGACGCCGGGAAACTCCCTGTGAGGAGCAACGCTTAAGGGCATGGCGCTTAACCACGTCTCGCAGCCCGCTTGGGCGAAGGATACGTGGAGCGTATCTCCTCCACCCTCTTCTCCAAGTCGGCTTTCAACTGCTCGCCCATGTCCCTGCCCCCGAAGGCGTCAAGACGAGCGGCAATGGCGATCTTACCTGCAAGGGCCCGTGCGATCTTGCCCCTCAACCACCGCTGCGCCTGATGGACGAGCGGGTGCTGGAAGATGACTCCATGCTTCGGCGGCCTCGCTCCCGTTCTAAGCGAACGGAAGAGGGCCTTCTCCGCGCCGAGCACCTGGATGGTGCTTGACGGCATCCGTGAGAGCCTCTCGAGGTTCCCCGCGTAGGCGATCAGCCTCGCAGCCAAGACCGGCCCGGCCAAGGCGGCGGTGTTCGGCGCGACCTCTTTCATCGCCTGACCGAGGTAGGCTTCGAGGCGACGCCTCTGCTCCATAAGCGCCAGGATCCGGGCTGCGAACTCCTGGACCTCAAGCAGGTCTGCCTCGGAGACATCGGCGCCGAGACTGTTCTCCGCCGCCTGGGCGATGCTCGTCGCCTTTTCGGGCGCCTGGCCGCCCGCCTTGAGGGCCTCAACGGTGAAGTTCTCTCTTCGCCCCACCGCCTTGACCGCCGCCAGATAGGCTTCGGGCCTCTCGAGCGGCCCCGTCAACTCGGGGAAGTGGAGACCATACCATTCCCGTACCCTCGCTGAGAGGAGATTCACGGATTTATCGATCTCCTCCAGCGCGAGCACGGCCTGCGCCACCCAGGCGTCCCTTCTGGCCGCGGCGGCCTTCAACCTGCGATGGGCGAGGAGGAGCGAGACCGAACGGAGATAACCGAAGTACTCCTCCTCTCGCTCCGTGAAGCCCGTCTTAACCGCGTAGTAGGCAGGCCTCTGCGCGAACAGCCTGTCGGCGAGGTTATCCTTCACCGCCCGCGCGGCCAATCCTCCCCTTTTCCTCAGCGCAGACGCTACGCCTTCATCGGAGAGCAGGAGACTGTAGCCTCTGGTCTTGAGGCTTCTGCCGAGCTCCAGGGCCTCCTCGGTCGCCGCGCCCTGCTGGGCTCTCTCTACGCGCTCCGCCGCTTCTTCAGGGAGCCGGGGGAACAACCTGAAGCCGAGAACGGACTCGTTCTCGTCGAAGGCCAGGACGCCGAAGGGCGTCTGCACCAAGCTCGCTCTCTTGCCTCGCAACTCCTCAAGCGCCCCAACGCCTAATGCTCCCCTAGCCCCCTCTTTATAAATGGCCTCCATCCAGGCGGTTCGAGCCGACGCACGCCTCGTGCCTCGGGGAAAGCCTTATAGTACCTGCAGGAGGTACGGTGGTTGAGGCGGGGCGATGGCTGGAGAAGGGAAGATCCAGTGTCCCTGCGGGAGGTTCGTCGAGCGAGCTGAGGAGTACAAGCTCATCTTCCTCAAGAAGGAGATGAGGGAGATCGACATCCTCTGCCCTAACGACAGCTGCTACCTCAGGGAGATAGGCTACGTTAAGTTCGATGTTAAGGATAACAAACCCGTGTTCAAGGAAGCCATATTCTACCCGCCATTCGTGACGTGGAACATGAGCCAGCTAGGCGAGAAGGCCAGCCCAATGATGAAGCGACAGCTCACCGAGATGGTCACGAAGATAATAGACTGGAAGAAGATCACGGCGGATGTCCTCAAGGGGCAGGAGGCCGAGGCTGCCAGAGCGGAGGCCGCGAGAGTTGAGGCCGCAAGAGCCGCGGCTGAGGCCTCACGCCCCGGGCAGGCCGCCAAGACCGCTTAAGGCATCCCGCGTCTTGCCTCAGCCAGAAGGGGCTGAACGCTTAGCGTGCGCAGGAGACATCCTAACCGAGGCAGAAGCCCGGTGCAAGCCGAGGCCTAGGTCATTCCCTCTCGATGAACTCCGAGGCCTTGGGTGGCTCCGCCGAAAGCCCCTTGCGCTTCCTGATCTCCGCTATGAGCCGTGGCTGGAGCGTGGAGGGGACGGGAGCCCATCGTGAGAAGGAGAGGGACCAGAAGGCTCGGCCGGCGGTGGAAGACCTCAGGACCTCGGCGAGGTCGAAGGTCTCTGAGGCAGGTATCTCGGCGACCACCTCGCCCACGTAGCCCTTCTGCTGGAGCGAGATCACCTGCCCTCTTCGTCCCGCCACGATCTTCGTCACAGCTCCCACCAGGTCCATAGGAGACTTAGCGTCCAGCCGCATCACCGGCTCCAGCAGGATCGGGTCCGCGGAGAGAATGCCTGCGAATATGGCGTAGCGCGTCATGGGGATAACCTGCGCGGGGCCACGGTGGACGGCGTCCGAGTGGAGCTCCGCCCTTTCCAAGTTGACCTTGACGCCTCGGACGTATTCACGCGTTAGGGGACCGTCGTCCATCGCGTAGCTGAAGCCTGAGACCACGTAGTCCTTGACCTCGTTCAGGTACTGGACGCCCTTCGTCCTGTCGACGAGTATGCAGCCATGCTCGTCGATAGCCCAGATGTTCCGCGACTCCTCGGCATCCCAGCCTAGGTCTCTGAGGATCTTGGCCATGGTGCGCCTGTCCAGGTTCTCGTTCAGCTCGCCGGCTCGGATCTTCTCTATCACCTCAGGCTGAAGGGGCTCGACGCTCATGTTTACCCTGTTATGTTTGTTAGGCGACTTGGACGTGAAGGGGCCAGCGGACGAACGTATGCTCTCGCGGTAGATGACCGTGGGTTGCGAGGTGATTATCTCCAGCCCCGTCTTCGTGATGAGCGTCTGGGCGATCTCCAGGTGGACCTGGCCCATGCCGGAGATGAGGTACTCCCCGCTCTCCTGGTCTATCTTCGTCACCAGGTTGGGGTCCTCAATGGAGAGCTTCGTGAGGATGTCCACCAGCTTGGGAAGGTCGCGGCTGTACTTTGGCTCGACGGCTATGGTCATCACCGGCTCGGTGACGTATCTCACGGCCTCGAAGGGAACCATGTCCTTCAGGTCTGAGATCGTTTCGCCTATCCGCGCGTTCTCCAGCCCCAGCACCGCGGGGATGTTGCCGGCGAGGAGGTTGCCGACGATCTCACGGTAGGGGCCCATGTAGATGCAGACCTGCTGGACCCTGCCTTCAGTCTTCGCGTTCACCAGATGCACCTGCTCGCCCTCGTTCAGCGTGCCCGAGAAGAGTCTTCCCGTGGCGACGACGCCCGCCTGGGGGTCTACCGTGATGTTCGAGACGAACATCACCGCGGGCCCGTTGTCGTCGCATTCGATCATCGCCCTGCCTACCTCAGAGTTGAGGTCTCCGCGCCAGATCCTCGGTATCCTGTACTTCTGCGCCACTTGCGGCGCGGGCATGTGCTCGACGACCATGTTCAGTATCGCCTCATGCAATGGGAGGCTTGCGCTAAGCCCCTCGACCTCGCCCTTGTTGTAGGCCTCGACGATGTCGGAGAACCTCACACCCTTCTTCTGGGCGATGCCGAGGGTGAAGCCCCACCTGTGTTTCGCCGAGCCGAAGGCTACGTTGTTCGCGGTGGCGCTCACCTTCCATCTGTCCTTGAACTCCGGCTCTCCGTACATGTCGATGAGGTCGTTGAAGTCCTTGATGATCCGCCCGAGCGCCGATTGAACCTCCTCCGAGGTAAGCCGCAGCTCGGTGATGAGCCTGTCGATCTTATTGATGTAAAGCACCGGTCTGACGCGTTCTTCCAAGGCCTGTCGGGTCACTGTCTCCGTCTGCGTCATGACGCCCTCCACTGCGTCGACGACGACAACCGCGCCGTCGATCGCCCTGAGCGACCGCGTCACCTTGCCCGTGAAGTCGATGTGCCCCGGCGTGTCGATGAGGTTGATCACGTACGGCGTCTCCCCACGCTCATAGTAGAGGCTGATGTTCGCGGCCTTGATCGTCATCTGACGCTTCTGTTCCTCCTCCATGAAGTCCAGGGCGAGCGCTTCCCCCGCCACCGAGGGCGAAAGGAGCCCTGTCGCGGCGAGGAGGCTATCCGTCATGGTCGTCTTTCCATGATCCACATGAGCGATAATTCCAGTGTGTTCCGGGCTAAGGCGAAGTGAGTCGCCTAGGCCTTTCGGACCTGGTTCTTGTCCTTGACGATCCTCAGGATCTCCGCGGTGGACTTGTACTTCGGCAATGCTTTTTCTCCCTTTGGCCTTGGAAGGCACCGTTACTACCGAGGCTCCACTCTTAAGGGTTTAGGGCTCCACGCCACAGCCTCCGGCGAGACGGTGAAGCTGAGTCCCTCCGGAGAAGCCGGGATGAGCGCTTTGCAGCGTCCTTCTCCGCGTTTCCGGGTGGCTTCACGCCACCAAGAGGCGCCAGAGGGCCCTGGGTCAAGCGTAGCGCCAGGAGCCTCTGGTCGAAATCCTCTCCCCGGCGAAGTGGCAAAGCCTCGGTCTGGGCTGCATCGCTGACGCGGTGCACCGGCCGCTACTCGTGGCTCGGGGCTCCACGGGCAAGAGGCAAACGCAGACCAGCTAACGCATTTAGGCCCGGTACCGCTCATGCACTCTGGGAGGTCGCGGGTGAGAGGATGAGGCGCAGCGTTCTTTACTCCAGGGAGGAAGCCCACTTTCTCTCTGCCAGGGAGAGACAGTGGACGCCGCATGAACGACAGAAAGTGGACGTTATCCTAAGCCAGCTAGGGGGCGTCGATTCTATACTGGAGATTGGGTGTGGTTCAGGCCAGATCCTCAAGGAAGTCGTGAAGAGAGTTCGATACGTTGTGGGCGTGGATGAGAGCGCCGACAGGCTTCAAGACGCCGCGCGCGTCTGCAGAGGTGCGGAGCTCATCAGAGCTAGAGCCAATGAACTCGACTTCAGAGAACGATTTGACGCCGTCATAACCTCACAGATGCTACACGAGGTTAAGATGTTCGGCAGACCAGAAGAGATGAACGAGATCCTGCTGGTGATCAAGAGGGCGCTCAAACCTGAGGGCAGATACCTCTTACTCGATCATCTGGACCCTGGCGAGGGATCTGTCCGGATCAGGGTTCCAGGCGATACGGAAGCGCTGCTCTTGGAGTTCAAGTCAAGATTCAGGTATCGCCCCGTCCTCTTGAGGAAACTATGTGAAGGAAGGTATGAGATCAATAAACGGGACATCCAGGATTTCCTTACGAAGACTTGGTCCCTCAACAGCCCGATGGAGGAGATGGAGATGAACGAGACCCATGCCTCCTTCAGCAGAGAGGAGGCTGAGACTATGGTCGAAGGGATCGGTCTCTCGGTAGACACGTTCATTCCGTTCACGAATATCGAAGGAGACTTCAGAGTGCACCACGCTACCTTGGAGCCGCCGGCCCGTCCGTGGGAGAGGAAGTTCCTGCTCGTTGCGGTGAAACATGCCGAACAGGAGCCGCCTGCGGTTAACGGAGGCTGCCTTCACGGGCGTTAAAGGCTTAAGAGCCTAACGTCGCGAGTTCACGCATGGTTGAGAGGACACATAGAATGGGCTCTGGAGGCTTCTCTTCGACCGTGGCGATGGTGGACATCGGCGAGAAACCCGTGGTCCGGAGATCCGCGAGGGCAGAGGGCTTCCTGAGGCTGAGGCCGGAGACCCTGGCGGTCATCAGAGAGGGCAGAGTGAAGAAGGGGGATGTCTTCGCAACCGCTAAGCTCGCGGCGATCGCGGCGGCGAAGAGGACGCCTGAACTGGTTCTCCTCGCCCACCCAATCCCACTGACTGACGTGAGGGTGGGCCTCGCCTTGGATGAGCGACGGGGCGGGGTGAAGGCGTCCGTGGAAGTGAAGTCCGTCGCGCGAACAGGCGTGGAGCTGGAGGCCCTGCTGGGAGTCATGACCTGTCTGCTTAACGTCTTCGACATGACCAAGTACCTGGAGAAGGACGCGGGCGGCCAGTATCCGACGATGTGCTTCATGGACATAAGGGTCGTGGAGAAGTCCAAGGAGCCCCTCGGCGAGGCTGCGCGGGAAGGAGGATGATCGCGGGCGATCTGCTTAGCTTCGATGAAAGAGAACCGGCGCTTACTGGAGGGACGCGTTCTGAGCAAGAGCGTGGAGGAGCATAGGAGAAGGGCGCCGTCAAGCGTAGGCGTCTTCCTCATCACCTGCAGCTCTACGAGGTATGCCGCTCTGCGTGAGGGCCGAGAGCTCCCGGATGAGTCAGGCGACCTGGCGGCCGAACTCGTCGCCCGTTTTGGGCACCGGGTCGTCGGCCGCAGCCTGGTTCCCAACGTGGCGGAGGAGCTCAAGAGAACGGTCCTAGAGGTTGCCCGGGGCGGTAACGTGGATATCGTCGCGGTCCTCGGGGGGACGGGGCTCTCGCCTCGTGACATCAGCGTTGAGACCGTGGAATCGATGTTTGAGAAGAGCATTCCGGGCTTCGGGGAGTTCTTCAGGCGGCTAAGCTATGAGGCTGTTGGTTTGGCGGCGATGCTTAGCCGCGCCGTCGCGGGCACGGTCCTAGGCAAGGCGGTCTTCGTGACCCCGGGCTCGTCGCAGGCCGTAACCTTGGCTTTCGAGAAGATAATCCTCCCTGAGGCAGGCCACTTGGTGCACCACATCAGGGAACACTGAACGTGGAGTAGCCCAGTCTCGAAAGCTTAAATCAGGCCTGGGCACGTCAGCTGTTCAGTGCCATCGTTGCTTACCGACCCCTCTGGGAGAACACTGACACGCCTGCGTCTCTCGCTCACGGAGAGATGCAACCTCCGCTGCATCTACTGCGATAAGGAGGGGCTGAGCGCTCCCGACGATCACATGTCCTTAGAGGAGATCGTGAGGCTGGCCGAGGTAGGCTCCAGGCTAGGGATGAGCAAGATAAAGCTGACGGGAGGAGAGCCCCTCCTTCGACCTGACATCGTGGAGATCGTCCGCAGGATCGCCTCGTTGCCCCCTGTCTCGGAGGTCTCCATGGTCACGAACGGCACCCTCCTAGCGAAGACCGCTGACGCCCTAGCTAAGGCGGGGCTGAGAAGGGTCAACGTAAGCCTCGCAAGCCTCGACCCCGAAGTCTACAAGCGTATCTGCGGGGGCGACGTTCAAAGGGTGCTCGAAGGCATCAGGAAGGCGAAGGCCGCGGGCCTCACGCCGATAAAGATCAACACCGTCGTCCTGAAGGGGCTGAACGAGGACGGGATACCGGCGCTTATGGACTTCTGCACCTCGATGGGCACGGTTCTGCAGCTCATAGAGCTTCACTACGTGGAGGGAATCGTCGACGAGGCCTTCTTCAGACGCCATTACGTCAGTTTGGGCCCGATCGAGAAGGAGCTGAGCGCCTCCGCCGTAGAGGTGGTCCGGCGAATGGACATGCAGTTCAGGCCCAAGTACGTGCTTAAGGGCGGACTCGAAGTCGAATTGGTCAGGTTCACGGGTAACTGTGACTTCTGCGTTCACTGTACGAGGCTTCGGGTGACGAGCGACGGCAAGGTCAAGCCCTGCCTGATGAGGGACGACAACCTCGTGGATGCGCTCACAGCCCTGAGGAACGGGGCCGAGGACGAGGAGCTGGAGAAACGCTTCCTTATGGCGGTGGCGCTAAGGGAGCCCTACCAAGTCTGACAGGAGTCCGTGCAGGGAATCAAGGAGAGACAAGCTGGCCAAGAGCAAGGAGGAGATGCTCAGCGAGTTGATAAGGCAGCTTCACGTAGGCGCCTCGGTAGAGCAGGTCAAGGAGGAGTTCAGGCGGTTCTTGGAAGGCGCGACCTCCATTGAGACCGCCGTTCTCCATCCCCCACTGGTAAGAGCCTTACCCCCCTGCTTATGGGCTCCTTGTCGCATTCCCTGAGGTGTGCGCCTGTTCTTTTCCTCGATGGGTCTTCTTCCCATCCAAGACGCAGGGGCCGACGTTCGACCCTTGTTAGGTCTAGGACGACGACACGCATCCATGCCCGGCGGCTGAGCCTCGCTTTAGGCTAACAGCCGGAAGCCCGATCAGTCAAGTTCGTTCGCTAGACCACGGGGGCAGCTCAGCAAGCATCTTCGGCTATAGAGCTTCAGCCTTGGCGCTGTGGGATCATGGCCTCGCTATGATCATGTAATGGTAGGGTCCCAACTCCTTCACGGCCTCTATCCTGAAGCCTGCGGCCTTGATGCGGCTTGCTGCTTGCTCCTCGCTGAACCTTATCCGCAGCGGTGGACCTGGCTCCATGGGCTCCTTCCTCCAATCCAGGTCGATCAGTCGGCCCGTATGCTTGAGCATCCTCCTAGCGTTCCTTAAGACCCTAGCTGGGTCCTCAAAGTCATGAAGGACTATGCTGAGGAAGACGATGTCCGCGCATGCCTCGCACAGAACGGTCTCTTCAGCCACTCCCACCTTCAGCTCTATATTCCGCAAGCCCTCATTCACAGCTTTCTCCTTAAGCCTTCTTATGGCATCTTCGTTTATGTCTAAGGCGTAGACCTTACCGCCTTCGCCGACGAGCCTCGCGGCCGGGAGGGCGAAGAAGCCCTCGCCGCAGCCTATGTCCATGAACGTGAAGCCCGGTCTCAAGCCTATCTCCGCCAGTATGGCTTCCGGGTTCTGCCATCTTCTCCTCTCAACCTCAGCGTGGAACGACCGGTGAACGTCCAAGAGGACGATCTCCTACGTTCCCGGAAAAACAGCACCTCTTATATCCCTTCTGGCCCCTGAGAAGCCGAGAGACCAACCACCGACCCCTCTCTCGTGGAGCGCGGAGACATCAGATGCTTGGTCTGAGTCGATCCTGCACCCGTCCACGGGAAGGGTTGCCGGCATAATGTTGTTATCTACATCAGTTCAACGGCGTGGAAGAACTCCTCTAGGTACCTCTTGAGTTGTTCTCGGAATTCGCCCTCATCAATCTCCTCTTTGAGGCTGACCATAAGATGGTTGAGGTAATCGAACGTCCTCGCAGCCTCCGGGTTTACCCGAGATAGGAATCTCTGATTCCTGACCGCGGCCCTCTTGTCCACGTCCTCTATCCTGTGTCTCTGCATGTTGCTTATCGCGAAGCAGTTGTTCAGCAGTACTGACGCGTTCGTCCAGTTATCCCTTTCAGCGTCATTGGATCTCACCGGTTCATCCTTCACCCAGCTTAGGAAAAATCGGCCAGCTGGTCCATCGACGGCAGCTCCCTCTGATTCCGCGTGAACACCCGGATCACGCTATCGTCCGCATACAGGTCTTGCAGGTGGTTTATGACCTGATGGAGTATCCGCCCCTGGTACTCCTTGCTGACCTCGTGCTGCCTGGCAAGCGAGTTCGCTACCTCTGTGATGATCCCTCGATCATGCGAAGGATGGCCTCTCATCGTCCTGTAGATGTGGGACATCTCATGTATCAGGAGGCCTTCAAGCATGGGCGACCTGGCAGCGAAGCCGGAGACCACGATGAGGTGCCCATCCCGGGTCTCGGACGTATACCCTATAAAGGGGAGCCCCTCGTCAACCACCACTTGGATATCCCCGCCCATCTCAAAGCCCGCCTCCCTCATCATACGCCGTGCCTTTCTGAACCGCCCGGCCACTGTGTTGTCCATTTCGTGGTCTACCACGGTTGCGCCGGATAGGGGACATATCTCAAGCGCCTGCAAGTCGCTCCCTGCGCCAGACTCCAACTGTGGCCGACGAAGGGAGGAAGGCTTATCTGCTCTGCATCTTTACTGAGACGGCCGGATCGAGCGAGAAGGAGGATTCACGGTGGAGAAGCTTGGAAATCGGCCGGAACGCTTGGAGTGGTTCCGAGATCTCGGGTTCGGTCTCTTCGTCCATTGGAGCGTAGACAGCCAGCTAGGCTCGGTGATCAGCCATTCCCTCGTAGGGGCATCAGAAAGATACATAAGGAGGTTCTTCGAGACGCTCCCAAAGACCTTCAGTCCCCACAGGTTTGATCCCGACGATTGGGCGGTCCTCGCCAAGCTCGCGGGCTTCGAGTACGTGGTCTTCACGACAAAACATCATTCGGGCTTCTGTATGTATGACACATCGCTCACCGACTTCAGCATCATGAACACACCCTATGGGAAGGATATCACCGCGGAGATCGTGAGGGCTTTCCGCAAGCAGGGCATCGCGGTAGGATTCTACTTCTCGCCTGACGACTTCCACTTTCTACACAAGCAGGGAAAGCCGATCAGCCGGTCCCGGCCTGGGGTCATCCCTCCACAGAACCCACCTCTTCTGGAATACGACCGTGCGCAGATCAGAGAGTTGCTCACGAAGTACGGTGATATTGACATCATGTTCTTGGACGGCGCGGCTGAGGGATTAAGGGAGCTCTGCTGGGAGCTCCAGCCTAACATCGTGGTCACAAGAGGCGCCATCGAGACACCTGAGCAGCGCATCCCCGACGCGCCCCTGGAGGGACCTTGGGAGGCCTGTATGACCATGGGAACCCAGTGGCACTACAAGCCCCAGTACGAGACCTACAAGTCCGGAGTTGAACTGATCGAGACCCTGATCGAGACCAGGGCGAAAGGGGGGAACCTGCTACTGAACATTGGGCCCAAGCCTAACGGGGAGCTGGCCATCAAACAGGAGGAACGCCTCCGGCATATCGCCCTCTGGAACTTCGTCAACGGCGAGGCAATTCACGGCGTGCGCCCTTGGGCGGTCACGCGCGAGAACAACATCTGGTACACCAAGAAGAAGGACGAAGACACCGTCTACGCCTTCGTCACCAAATCGACCGAGCACCAGAACCATTGGAGGTTTGGTGAACCAAACCATCTTACGCTCAGGTACGTGAAGGCGAGGGAGGACACGGAGATCGAGGTGCTAGGCCAATCAGGTGAGGAGCTGGAGTATCGCCTCGACGTGATCCCGAGGACGAGGTGGCACCAAAGCGAGCTAGGCTTGCACATCACCGCCACGAGGGCCCAGCGCCTGTACAATGACGCCACGTGGCCTAATCCTATCGTGTTAGAGATCACGCATGCAGAGCCGGGCTGAGGCTAAAGGCCCGGGAACCCCTTCCCAGGCTCTTGCCATTTCATCTTACATCTAAGTGGGTTTAGCGCTCTAGGGGGGTGTGATGTATCCGATACCGTGGCCCTTCAACCGAAGGGGCGGAATCCCAGCCAGTACCATGTGAGCAGGCCCAGGGCTACCATGAAGGCTCCTGAGACTAGTCTGACCAGCCTTACCCTCTCTGCGCGCCACACGCCTACCATCCTACTGGTCATCTCCAAGCTCGACGCTAGCAGGAGCGCGACCAGTAAGGGTATGATGAACACGACATTATACATGAGAAGATACGATAGCCCCTGCCAGAACGCCGTTTGCAGCGATACAAGGGCTAGAATGCCGACGTAGATCCCTCCGGAGCAGGCAAAGGCACACAGGCCGACCAGTCCGCCTAACGCCAGGGCCGCAGGCAGGGTAGCTCTCTCCACTAGACTCTCAAGCCTAGGCAGGAATCTAGCTGGGATCCTAGGCGTGAACCTGCTAGGTACGAATATGTTGGCAACCTGGGCTAAGCCCAAGATGATGACTAGGAGGATTCCTAGCTGGCCGAAGAGATGCTCGATGCCAAAGAACGTCACGGTGCGAAGCAGACCCAGACCGCCGATGACGTGAGTGGTGAAGAGGCTTAGGATGTATGCAGAACCCATCAGAAGAACGTCTCTCCTAGCCTTGTGAACGTTGTAGAGGAAGGATAGGAAGAAGAGCAATAGAGCGAAGGCACAGGGTTGTACGCCGTCGATAAGCCCCGATACCGCGATCAACGGCACCGTAATGGTTAGGGATCTCCCGTAGCTGATGGTAGGAGGGAACCCGGCGAGATAGGCGTCTATGATCGGTTTCACCTTCTCCCATGTGATATCCTCCCCGGAGACCACGTACTCTCCGTTCAGAACTACTGCCGGCGAGTCGGTGAGGTTATACCTGCGTAGCGATTCTCTCCCTTCGGGGGTGGTTACATCAATCCAGCGCAGGTCCACCTTCGCCCCATATTCCCTCTTGATCCTCAGTAGGACGTTGTCTATGGCTGTCGTTTCAGGAGGATGTCCAGGTTCGCAGACCGGGCACGGCAGAAAGTACAAGTACTCTATAAGCAGGGCATTCTCTACACTTGCTTCCACGATCGAAGCTGATAATAGGAGCACTACGGCTAGGAAGATCGCCCTTTGAACCTTCATGGCCTGCACGACCCTCAACAATACGATTCGGTATATAACGATTTCCTATGTAAGCACATGAGCAGCTCGGAACTCACAGAGAACCGGCTTGAACGCCCAGCGACCCTCTGCCCAGATCGCGATCCTCGTCCATGAAAGAGATCACTAGTCCCAGTCGCCACCGCTGCATGAGGCGGGCTCAAGTTGATGCTAGGCCTTCGGAGGATCGTGGATGGCCGAGGCTCAGTCCTCGCCACTTCCAGAAGCACATCAGGTTCATCCTCGGCGCCCCGCGAAAAGCCTTAAGGCTTGCGCGCGCCCTACCGGTCTAGGCTCTACGGCAAGTTCGCCATCCAGCCTCGCGCAGAAGGTAGGAAGCCTATGTCGATACGGAACCTAGCTGAGACAAACGTTGCCGACAACCTAGAGATCTGGGCTGAGAAATATCGGCCGAAGAGGCTTGACGAGGTGATCGACCAACGTCATGTTGTGGACAGGGTTCAGGCCTTCGTGAAGGAGCGGAACGTTCCGCATATGATGTACGCTGGGCCGCCGGGCTCGGGGAAGACGACGATAGCCATCTGCGTCGCGGCCGAGCTTTTCGGCGAGGCCTGGCGTCAGAACACGCTGGAGACGAACGCGAGCGACGAGAGGGGCATAGACATCGTCCGGCGGAAGATCAAGGACTTCGCCAGGATCAGGGCTTTGGGCAAGGCGCCCTTCAAGCTCATCATCCTCGACGAGGCGGACGCCCTGACCCCCGAGGCCCAGCAGGCTTTGAGGCGCACGATGGAGAGCTTCACGCGGACCGCCCGCTTCATTCTCTGCGTCAACTACAGCTCCAGGGTCATCGAGCCCATCCAGAGCCGCTGCGCCGTCTTCAGGTTCAAGCCCCTCGTGAAGGAGGACATCATGACCTTCATCCAGCGGATCGCTCAAGGCGAGGACCTGAAGCTCGCCCTCGGAGCAGAGGAGGCCGTGATCCACCTTGCCGAAGGAGACCTGCGCAAGGTGGCAAACCTGTTACAGGCCGCGGCGGCGAAGAGCAAGAGCATCACGGAAGACACTGTCTACGACGTGGCCGCTCAGGCTCGGCCAGACGACGTGAGGGTGATGCTTCAGAGCGCCGTCGAGGGGAACTTCCGCGAGGCCCGAGCGAAGCTGCTCGACATGCTGCACGTGCAGGGACTGGCCGCAGATGACATCCTCAGGGAGATTCACAGGCAGATCTACGCGCTGGGCATCAGCGAGGAGCAGAAGGTCAGGCTGCTTGAAGCCCTCGGCGAGTTCGAGTTCCGCGTCTCACAGGGAGGGAACGAGTACATTCAGCTCGAGGCCTTCCTAGCCCAATGCCTTCTGCTGGCGAAGTCCTAGCGGTGATCCGGGCTGAGCCAGGACTCTACGTGGGCAAGGAAGCATCGGCCACGAAGCCTCGTTGAGCTCGTCGACCAGAAGCAGGCGGTCGACCGCTTCGTCGCGTGGATGAGGCACTGGAAGCCCGGAGCCAAGCCGCTCTTCTTCCATGGGCCACCGGGCGTCGGCAAGACCGCCCTCGTTGAGGCCTACGCCGAGGAGGCTGGCCTAGACCTGATCGAGATGAACGCGAGCGACTTCCGGTCTGCGTCGAGGATCGACGAGGTCCTGGGGCGTTCGATGATGCAGGCCTCCTTGACGGGCAGGCCCAAGCTGTTCCTCATCGACGAGGTGGACGGTCTCGCAGGCCGGGAGGACGCCGGGGGCGTCGAGGCGATACTGAGGCTGATCAAGGCGTCGAGGCATCCGGTCGTCCTGACGGCGAACGACCTGTACGATGCGAGGCTGAGGGCCCTTAGGTTCAGCTCTGAGCCCGTGGCGTTCAGGAAGCTCACCGTATGGGATATCGTCAGGAGGCTGGAGCAGGTCTGCAGGATGGAGGGCATCACGGCCGACAGGGAGCTCCTTCGCCTGATAGCGACAAAGAGCGAGGGCGACCTGAGGGCGGCGCTGAACGACCTGGAGACCCTGGCCAGAGGCCAGACGAAGCTGGCGGAGAAGGACCTGGATGCTCTGGGCTTCAGGGAGCGGGAGACGAGCGTCTTCGACGCCCTACGTGCGCTCTTCCAGGCCTCCTCGGTGATGGGAGCCCGGACTGCTCTGAACGGCGTGGACAAGACGCCTGATGAGCTCTTCCAGTGGATTGAGAGCAACGTCGCCGAGGAGTACGAGGACCCCGCGGAGATAGCGAAGGCGTTCGAGGCCCTCAGCCGCGCCGACCTCTTCAGGCAGCGGATACTGGCCACCCAGAACTGGAAGCTGCTGAGCTATAGCATCGATATGATGACGGGCGGCGTGGCGCTCGCGAAGAGGGAGCCGTACCGCAAGTTCACCAAGTATCATTACCCCGACCTGCTGATGATCCTCGGCCGGACTAGGTTTGAGAGGGCCAGGTCCCAGGCGGCCTTCAGCAAGCTGGGAGCGCTGCTGCACTGCTCCACCGCCACTGTCCGCTGGGAGTTCCTACCCTACCTGCGGATCCTGGCTCGGCGGGACCCGGATTTCCGCAGAGAGCTGGCAAGAGCCTTGGAGCTGGACGAGGAGGGCCTTGCGGCTCTCTTCGGTCCCATAGAGGAGCCGAGCCCTAAGCGTCCCGGCCGGCGCCTGACCTTGGATAGTGCTATATGACTGTGTAAAGGGCCTTCAGGTAGGGCAGGGCTCGGCCGTAGGCTTCGACCGCGTCTCCCATGGCCTTGTGCCATTCGATGGACATGAAGCCATCGTAGTTGACTTCCTTGAGTACGCGGAAGACCTCTCCGTAGTTGATCGTGCCCGTGCCCGGGTAGCCGCCGTGGTTCTCGGAGACGTGCATGTGGACGAGGTGCTTCGACGCGGTCCAGAGGGCTGAGGGCGTGGAGGCCTCCTCTATGCTCATATGGTAGAGGTCGGCCATCAACCGGACCATCTCCGTGCCCAGGCCGTCGATGTACGCCACCGTGTCCGCCATGCTCGCGAGCAGGTTCGTCTCATAGCGGTTCAGCGGCTCGATCGTCAAGTAGACGCCCAGCTTCTTCGCCGCCTGGTCCAGCTTCTTCAGGCTCTCCCCAGCCCGAGCTAAGACCTCTTCCTTCTTCGCGCCGGGCGGGGCTCGGAACGAAGGCACCAGGCTCACTCTCGTCCCTACGCTGTGAGCGACGTTCAGGAACTCCTCTCCTAAGGCGAGGGCCTTCTCACTCTCCTCTGGGAGGCCCAGGTCTACGAGGCTAGGTCCACCGCCGATGTCGGAGACCGCCAGCCCCAGCTCCCTCGTCAGATGGGCCAAGCTGTCAACGGCCTTCTCCCTCTGCTCCCGCGAGAGACGCCAGAGGAAGACCTCCACCCCGTCGAATCCCTGCCGCCGCATCCTCTCCAGCGGCTCCCTCTTGATCAGGTCCGTGCCCACGACTCCTGCAAACCGGATGGGCAAAAGCTCCACCGAGGCCTCGGTGAGGAGGCTTCGGCCTTAAAGCCTTTGCGCGCTTAGAGCACGCCTGAGGGGACCGCACGTTTTATCTGGCCGCTCCTCGCGAAGGGCGTCTGAGGTCTTTCCATGCCGAGAGAAGCTGTCGCCATAGCCCCAGAGAAGCTCGTCATCCACGAATACGAGGAGCCGCCGCTCAGACCCAGGGAGGTCCGCGTAAAGAGCCTGCTCTCAGCCGAGAAACACGGCACCACACTCGCCGTCTTCAGGGGCCTTCAGCCCGCTAGGTTTCCGATGCACGTAGGCAACATGACCGTAGGCTTGGTCAGCGACATCGGGCAGGACGCCTCTAGGTTCAGGCCTGGAGACCGGGTCTACGGCTACCTGCCCATCCGCGAGACCCACACGGTCCCCGAGGAGAGGCTTTCGCTCGCGCCTCTCGGCCTACGGGATGAGCAACTCGTCTGCATAGACCCCGCCGTCGTAGCCCTGATGGGCGTACGTGAGGGAAACGTGAAGCTCGGCGAGAACGTGGCGGTCTTCGGCCTGGGCGCGATAGGGCTTATGGTCGTTCAGCTCGCGAGGCTTTCAGGCGCGCTGGGCGTGATAGGCGTGGACCTGATAGAGCGGAGGCGGACGCTGGCTGAGAAGTACGGCGCGGAAACGGTCATAGACCCCATGGAGCGTGATGCGGCCGCGGAATGCCGGGAAAGAACGGAGGGAAAGGGCGTGGACATCGCCCTTGAGACCAGCGGCAGCTACGAGGCGCTCCAACAGGCGATGAAGGCGACAAGGTACGGCGGTGCCATCGTGACCGTCTCCTGGTATCACGGTGAGGCTAAGGGCCTACGCCTCGGCGAGGAGTGGCACTTCAGCCGCCAGATGATGGTGGCGGGCGCCCGCGTAGAGAGCGAGCCCTACCGCGACTACCCGCGATGGGACAGGCAACGCGTCTACGCCACGATCCTAGAGCTCTTCCAGCGAGGAAAGCTCACCGCCGAGGGCATGCTCACGCCCATCGTCAGCTTCGACGAGGTTGTGGAGGCCTACAGGGCCATCATCGAGAGGCCCCAGGACTCGATAAAGCTCGGCGTGCGATACTAGGCGTAGACCGACCCGTTGAGCTGGGCGAAATACCCACTTCTTCCCCGGACGCGCGAAGAGGAGGGCACGACCCGCCGCCGTTACCTGTAACCGGCTTCTCGGATGGACTACGGACCTCACTTGACGTAGGGTGACGGCTTAAATCAGCTGCCGCGAGCGCTAAGGGCGTACCGGTGGGCTGCGATGCGGGAGGTCCTAGTCGTCGACGCAGGCGGGCGTGGAAACGCCCTGGCCTATGGCTTCGCGCGCAGCCCCCTGGTCGATAGGGTCTACGTGGCGCCGGGGAACGCGGGCAGCTCGCTCTTGGCGAAGTGCAGACAGGTTCCCATTGCGGCAATCGACGCGATCCTGCGGTACGCGAAGGAGCAGGCCGTGAACCTGACCTTCGTCGGCCCCGAGGGCTATCTCTCCGACGGGATCGTGGACCGCTTCCACGCCGCCGGCCTGACGCGGATCGTGGGGCCCACGAAGGCGGCGACGGTGCTGGAGTCGAGCAAATGCGACACCAAGGACTTCCTAGAGAGGATCGGTGTGCCCATCCCGTTTCACAGGAACTTCAGCGACCCAGACGAGGCGAGGAGCTTCGTGGACGAGTTCTACCACCAGAACCCAGCCGAGAACCTCGTGGTCAAGGCCGACGGCCTGTGCGCTGGGAAGGGCTCCATCGTATGCAGCAGCCGTGAGCAGGCCCTTCACGCGGTGGACTACCTTATGGTGCGGCGGGCCTTCGGAGACGCTGGGAGTCGCGTCGACATCGAGCAGAGGCGGTACGGCGACGAGCTTATGTTCTTCGTCTTCACCGACGGTCGAACGGCGCTGCCCCTGGAGGCGGCGATGGACTACAAGCGCGCCTTCGACGGCGAGCCCGATGAGAGGACGGCGTACGAGCGGATGAGAAGGTTCGGTGTGGCGATCCCGAACACGGGCGGGATGGGCGGCTACTCGCCCCACCCCTGGTTGGACGAGGAGCTGCGAGACCAGGTAATGCGGACGATCGTGGTGCCGACGATCACGCGTTTCCGCGAGGAGCGGGGCATCACGTACAAGGGGATACTGTACTTCGGCTTGATGGTCTGCGAGAAGGATGGTGAAAGGAAGCCCTACGTGCTGGAGATCAACGTCCGCATGGGCGATCCAGAAGCTGAGATCACCCTTCCAAGGCTGAGGACGGACCTCTACCTTCTCTCGGAGGCGATCCTCGAGGAGAGGCTTCATGAGATAGACCTGGAATGGGATCCCACGTACCGCGTAGGCGTCTGCGCCGTGAGCAGCCGCATCCTTCGCCCGGCCCAGAGAGACCCGGGCCTAGACTGGTACTATCTCAGCGTCAGGGACGAGAGGTATGAGGATGAGAAGAACGTAGGCTATCCTGGGCCGCACATAACCAGCCAGCCTATAAGCGGACTTGAATGCGTCGATCCCAGCTGCCTCGTTTTCCATAACGGCACCGCGTTCGACACACGTCCCTCAGGCGGCCGTAGCAAGCACAGCGGCAGCCCAACGATAATGACCACTGGAGGCAGGGTCCTAACGCTCGTTGCGACAGGGCGAACGCTGGAGGAGGCGAGGCTCAAAGCCTACGAGTCCATGAAAAGACTGCATTTCCCGAACATGCGATGCCGCTGGGAGATCGGCCTACAGCGCCGGCAGCGCTCCACGCAACCAGAAGCCCCTTCAGGCCGCAGCAGTCATGCGATGCAGGGCCCAGCGGTTAGATAGGGAGCCAAACCTTTCACACGGCAAGGATCCGGGATGCCCGACGCCATAGCGGTTCTCCACGCGGAACTGCCGAGGAAGTCCATCCATCTTCTCGCAGTCCTCATCCCTCCCGTCTCCATCCTCTTCGGGAGAACCTTGGTCATCTCAGGCCTCGCCGCGGTGACCGTCCTCTATGCTCTAGCGGAGTACCTGCGCGTGCACAGGGCGCGAAGAACGGCGATCATCGATGCTTATTCCCGGCTCTTCAGGGTTAGCGAACGCGCGCGGGGCCGGATGGTCGCCACGCCTATCTATCTCGCCATCGGCGTCCTCACCTGTCTGGTCCTGTTCCCGGAGGCGACCGCCTACGCGGCCATCATGCTCGTCGGCCTCGGAGACGGCTTGGCAAGGATCGAACGCCTCCTCCTCACAGGCGAAACCAAGGGAAGGACGGGCTCAGGCATCGTCAGCTTCAGCCTCGGGTTCCTTGCCGCAGGCTTCTTTGTGGACCCCCTCGTGGCCTTCCCGGCGACAGTCGTAGCCTACCTCCTCGAGGCTTTTCCGACGCGGCTGAACGACAACATCACGGTCCCCCTCGGCGCAGCCTTCACCATCACATTCCTAGAGGTGACTGGCCTCGCCTCGGCGATTTCCCCCGCGGTCATCGGCCTCGATCTTTCAGCCTACTGGTGGCTGGCAGAGAACCGTTCGCCCCTCCTGTACGCAGTCTTTCTCTCGCTCGAGTACATTCTGCCCGTCGCCTACGCGGCGCTCGGCCTGTTCTACACGTTTAGAAATGGATGGAAAGCCGGGGCCCACCTCGGCGCGGCCACCTTGGCGATGATCCTCATCGGCCTCGCGGCTAAGAGCCTCATCGGAAGACCTAGGCCGTGCGTCTACTTCCACGGCCAAGGCGTCCCATCCTGCCCCGTGAAGGACTACAGCTTCCCCGGCTTACATGCCACTCTCGCGGGCACCTTCCTGGCCTATCCTGTGAGACTGCCGCCCCGACATGGGCTTGCCTGGAGGGCCGCCACGACCCTATTCGCCCTAATGGCCGCGTTCATAGGGCCATATACGGGTATCCACTGGATCAGCGATGTAGCCGCTGGGTTCCTCCTCAGCACCACCCTCACGCTCGGCACCAGGCAGCTTCACATAGCAAGGCCCCCGGCACCCGCTCTTGCTTAAGAGGCCTTTCAGCCAGAGCCTATCCGCGCCACTCTTCGTCTGGATCAGGGCTCGAACCGCGCTGCTTTGATGCGGGGCAGACCCACGGCAAGCCATGGGGAAAGGCCCATGAACACACGGACAGCCTATGGTTGCGAACTCGCCTCCTGACGTGCTTAGGCTCTGGCCAGTCGCCGGCAAACGTTTATAATCACGCTTGTTTCTCTCGGTGCAGAGGTGGGCGTTCGGGAACGTCCAGACAGCTGGTCATCTCCTTCTTTAAGGCCGAAGGCTGGTCTTGACAGGACTCTTGGATGCGTGCAAAACCTATGGCTAGAAGGCTTCGGAAGGTGCGGAAACTGAGAGGCTCTAGGACCTACGGCTGGGGCAAGGTCGGTCAGCACCGGAAGTCCGGCAGTAGAGGCGGCTTCGGCAAAGCTGGCCTGCACAAGCATAAGTGGACGTGGGTCCTTCGTTACGAGCCCGACTATTGGGGGAAGAGGGGCTTCGCCTCCCGCTACCGGAGACGCGGAAAGGCTGTCAACGTGGGAGAACTCGAGTCACTGGTTGATGCGTTGAAACACCAGGGCAAGCTGGTGGAGGAAGAGGGACGACCTGTCCTAGACCTCTCAGCGGCGGGCTTCGACAAGCTGCTGGGATATGGAAGCATTTCGAGGCCGCTGAGGGTCCTGGCGCCAAGGGCGTCGAAGATGGCTGTCGCAAAGGTTAAGGAGGCGGGCGGCGAGGTAGTGGTCCCCCAAGAGTTATCTGCGGCTGGTTAAGATGGCAGGGCGCTTCCTCACCCTCTTCGACCCCGTTTCCCGGCTCACGTTGACGGTCAAGTCTCCCACGAAGAGGGTGAGCTTCAACGAGAAGCTCTTCTGGACCTTCATCGTCCTCGTCCTCTACCTCATCATGAGCGAGATACCGCTCTTCGGTCTTCCCCAGACGGGCATCCAAGACCCCCTGGGAGCCATGCGGGTCATCTTCGCCTCCCACCGCGGCACCCTGATGGAGCTAGGCATAGGTCCCATAGTCACCGCGGGCCTGATCCTTCAGCTTCTCGTCGGCGCAAACATGATCGAATGCAATATGTCGGATCCAGACGACCGAAGCCTCTTCACCGTGGCCAGCAAGTTCTTCTCCGTGGTCATGACCGTCTTCCAAGCAGGCCTCTACTGGTTTGCCGGAGCCTGGGGCAGCATCAGCCTCGAGATCGGCGCCCTGATCTTTCTTCAGCTGGTAGCCGCGGGGCTCCTCCTGATGCTGATGGACGAGATGCTTCAGAAGGGCTGGGGCCTGGGAAGCGGCATCAGCCTCTTCATCGCCGCCGGCGTGGCCCAGACGATCCTCTGGCTAGCCTTCTCGCCGCTGCCCGGCCTCTCACCGGACAGGCTCCTGCTCGGCGCCGTTCCAGCCGCTATTCAGGGGCTTCTAGAGGGCCGAGCGTTCGCTCAGCTCCTTGAGAGGGAGGGAGGGTTCCCCGGCCTCCTAGGGCTGTTCTCGACGGTCGTCATCTTCATCATCGTCATCTACCTGGAAGGCGTGAGGATCGAGCTGCCCATCACCTATGCCAGGTACAGGGGCTTCAGGGGAAGATTCCCGGTCAAGCTGCTCTACGTCTCGAACATCCCCGTGATCTTCGCCTCCGCGCTCTTGGCGAACTTCTACCTGGGCGCGCAGATCGTCTGGTCCCGGTTCAACCCTCTGAACGCGGATCCGTGGCTGAACCTGCTCGGCCAGTTCAACTCCACGACGAACCAGCCGATCGGAGGCCTCGCTCTCTACTCCTCGCCTCCTGGGTCGTTTGACCGCGTGATCGCCGATCCGCTTCACGCCTTGGGCTACCTAGGCCTACTGGTGGCCCTCTGCGCCGGCTTCTCGTTGACCTGGATGGCCGTGGGCGGCATGGGGCCGCGGGACGTGGCAAAGCAGCTGATCGGCTCGGGGGTTCAGATCCCGGGGTTCAGGCGGACGCCAAGGACGATCGAGGACGTCCTGAAGAGGTACATTCCCACGGTGACCGTTCTGGGCGGCATCATAGTCGGGGTGGTCGCGGGGATAGCGGACTTCTTCAACGTCTTCGGGAGCGGCACGGGCATCCTGCTGACAGTGGGCATCTTATACCAGTATTACCAGCTGATCGCCCGGGAGCGGGTCTCGGAGATGTACCCTGCGCTCAGGCGTTTCCTAGGCGAGTGACCAGCGGCTATGACACCGTTAGACTGGCTTCTGGGGTTCTGGAACCTGCTCGTCAGCTTCCTCATACCCTTTACGCTGAACCCGCGCATTGCCTCCGTTTTCGTGATCGTTGCGGCCACGCTTTTCAACCTGACCTCCGCTGGGTTGAACAGGCTCTTCATCAACATCAAGGAGCAACAGGAGTACATGCAGCAGATCACCGAGTACAGGTCGCTGGTACGGGAGGCGACCGCCAGCGGAGACAGGAAGCTCCTGGCAAAGCTTAGGAAAAGGGAGGCTTCAGTGCGAACACTGGGAGGCAAGGTTGCGAAGCAGCAGCTCAAGATGACGGTGATCTCCCTAGTCCTTTTCGGGTTCTTCTTCAGCCTCATCGGCGCAGCGTTCGAGACGAGGCCGGCGGCGGTGCTTCCCTTCAGCCTAGACCCCGCGACCCAGTATATGGAACTCCCCATGTTCTACTGGTATCTGATATCGTCCATAGCCATCAGCCGTCCCCTCTATCGCATCATCGGCATCCCACTCGGCCTTGGGCTGCCTGGAACGCAGCCCACCGTGCCCGCTAAGGAACAACCCGCGCGCTAGCAAGACGAGGCCGCGGCGGACCTCCGCCGGGAGAAGGCTGGGATTACTACCTCACATACACGACTGAGCCGAGCTTGATCGCTCTCGCCAGCTGGCGCAGGTCTGCTTTGCGCGCGGCCTCGGGCAAGGGATTTATCTGGTGATGTCGGCTGTAGAACGTGTAGATCAGGGAGGACTTGGCAATGGAGCTTGGCCCGGTGATCGCGGTCTCTGGGCTTCACGGGTCAGGGCGCTCGACACACGCTAGGAGGCTTGCGAAGGCGTTCAACCTGCGCTACGTCTCCGCGGGGCAACTCTTCAGGGAGTTCGCCGCCCAGAAGGGCTTGGCGGTTCACCAGCTGGCCGAAGCGCTGGAGGAGGACCGGGCTGTAGACGAGTTCATCGACCACCGGACGAGGGAGGAAGCGTGCAAGGGAGGCGTGGTGCTCGACGGAGACCTCTCCGCCTGGGTAGCCGGCTACCAGGCGGATGTGAGGATCTTCCTAACCGCCCCTGACGAGGAGAGGTTCAGGCGCCTCTCTAAACGTGACCAGCGGCCTCTCGCGGCCGTTCGCGAGGAGACGCTTCGGCGGGAGGCCCGCGACAGGGAACGATTCCGGAGGTTCTACGGCATCGCGTTCGAGGACATCTCGATCTACGACATCATCCTCAACACGGGGAGGCTGCCTAGGGAGTCGGTCTTCAAAGTCTTAAAAGCCCTCGTCGAAGAGTGTCTCAAAACCGCAAGGCCGAGGAGCGTGGAAGACAGGCCAGAAAGGAAGCACGAGGAGAGCTGAGCATGATTGAGGCGGGAAGGATCTGCGTCAAGACAGCAGGCAGGGAGGCGGGCTTGAAATGCGTGGTCGTGGATATCCTCGACGAGAGGTTTGCGCTCGTCACGGGGCCAGAGTCCCTGACGGGCGTCAAGAGACGACGCGTCAACATCAGGCACCTGCAGCCGACAGAGTTGAAGGTGGAGATAAGGAGGGGCGCCTCAGACGAGAGGACGGCGGAAGCGATCGAGAAGGCAGGCCTGACCCGCGTGCTGAAGGCCGCCTAGCCAGATGGAGGAGGACGAAAGATAAGCTTGGCTTTGACGACGCCTTGGGAGATCAAACGCGAGAGCGTGCAGAAGGCTGTCGACGAGACAGACCCGGCTTACGGCTGTGAGCCCGCGAAGCGAAGCCTTGACCAACGCCTCGAGTATGGCTTCTTGAACGTGGATAAGCAGGCGGGACCCACCAGCCACGATGTCACGGCCATGGCCAGGCGCCTCATGGGCGCAAAGAAAGCCGGTCACAGCGGGACCCTAGAGGAGCACGGCTCCAGGGAGATCCCGGCGTGACCGGGGTTCTGCCCGTGGCGTTGAACGAGGCGACCAAGGTCCTTAAGGTGCTGCTGGAGGGCGGAAAGGAGTACGTCTGCGTCATGCAGCTGCACGACTCCGCCGAGCCCGGCGCCGTGGAGAGTGCCCTCGCCGAGTTTCACGGAGAGATCTACCAGCGCCCACCCCTGAGGGCGTCGGTTAAGAGGACGCTCCGAACGAGGATGATCTACTACATCCATCTCCTCGAGGTAGAGGATAGACGGGTGCTCTTCAAGGTCGGATGTCAAGCCGGAACTTATGTGCGAAAGCTCTGCTTCGACATCGGACAGGTCCTCGGCACAGGGGCGCACATGAAGGAGCTGCGGCGAACACGCGTCGGCCCCTTCATCGAAGACGAGACCTTGGCCAGTCTGGAGGCACTCGCCGAGGCCCATGACCAGTTTGAGGAAGGCGACCCAAGCCGCCTGCTCCGGCTGCTTCAGCCCGTGGAGCACGCCCTGGCCCTCATCCCTAAGGTAGCCGTGAGAGACTCGGCGGTGGACGCGCTCTGCCACGGCGCCGACCTGGCCATACCGGGTATTCTCAGCCTCGATAAGGGGATCACAGCGGGGAGCACCGTGGCTGTCTTCACCCTGAAGGGGGAGGCCGTGGCCCTAGGCCGAGCCCTCCTGTCCACGGAGGAGATTCTCGAGAAGGAGAGGGGCATGGCCGTGAAGACGGAACGCGTCATCATGAAGCCCGGCACATACCCCAAGAAATGGGGGCAGTAATCCGCCGCCTCAGGAGTTCGACGTCCACGCCGGAAGCGGCATTCGTGAGCCTGGCATGAGCGAGGATCAAGACGAGGAGTAGACCCGGCCGCAGCTCTCGTTCCCTGATCGCTGGGACGTGGTTCAGGCTTCGTCTTGCTTATATGCTGTGGTCGTGGTCTCAGGCGTCGTGAGCAGCGGTGTATCTGGGCTATTGGGCGAGCGGGGCGCCCCTCATCGGCAAGGACGGGAAGCTTTTCACGGATGTCACGCGTCTCCGGGAGGAGCTGAGCTTCGCCTTCGAGCACGGCCTCGAATGCATCCGCCTCAGCTATGGTGATACGCCGCCGGGTGGTGGACTCCAGCTCGCCGAGACGAGTGCGGCTGAGGTCAAACGGCTGCTTGGGGAGTATCGCTTGTTCGTGGAGAACATCACCAGCGGCGGCAACCACTTGGACCCGAACCCTGAAGCCAGGCGCAGGTGGAACACGCTCCTTAGGGCTACGGTGGATCTCTGCCGCCTCCTCGACGTGGAGGTCGTCGCGACGGACGTCGGCTCCCCTGCGGACATGTACATCTACGGGCTGCCCGGCCTCTTCGGCAGCCCACCGAGCACGGGACCGCGCGGCAGCAAGGTGGACCTGGCGATCGAGATGTATAAGGAGGCTATCACGCCCGTAGCGGAGCACGCGGAGAGCCAGGGCGTGAGGATCGCGTTTGAGAACAACTTCCGGGCGATGGCAGGCAACATCGCTCAAGGCCCCTACATCTGGGATCGCATGTTCCAGGCCGTGCCTTCAAAGGCGACAGGGCTGCGGATCGACCCCAGTCACTTCGTCTGCCTCATGATCGGCCCCGTGGAGAGCATCATCAGGCGCTACGGCGATCGGGTCTACGCGGTCGACGGCAAGGACTGCGAGATCATCCCTGAGATGCTGCAGGCGCAGGGGATCTACGGCAACCTCTGGTGGCGCTACCGCATTCCGGGCTACGGCGATCTCGACTGGCGGAAGGTGCTGTCGGCGCTCATGGACATCGGCTACAAGGGCGGCATAATCATAGAGAACGAGGACCCCAACTTCCCAGGCAGGGAAGGCATACTCCTAGGCGCACAATACCTGAGGCCGCTCCTACCTAAACGTGGTTAAGCCGGAGATAACTCCGACATCGCTTTGGGACGCAAGGAGACCAGAAAACGCAGATGCACAAGAGGAGAAAAGAGGGCACCTTCAATGGATCCAGCTGAGGAGATCGTCGGCATGTGGTTACAAAAGCATGGTTTCTTCACCATGTCCAATGTCACGGTAGGGTATCGTCGGAAGGAGATCGATTTCTTGGCAGTAAACCCCATCGCTGGGAGGAAGGCTCACGTAGAAGTTCACGCCTCGGTTTTTCCTCTAGGTCCCTTAAGAGCGTGGGGGCCGGTAAAATACGGGATAATGTCTATTGACGAACGGGTGAAACACTACTATAACAAGAAGTTCGTGGGAGCCACAGTGAAGGGAACAGGTGAACTCCTTAATCGATGCGTGGAGGACGCGGTTAAGGAGAAACTGGGCGATGGGGAGTACGAGAAGTGGTTGGTGTTTGGGACACTGCATCAGAAAGATCACGAGGATCAAGTAAGAAGGGAATTTCAAAAACATGGGGTGAAAGTTTTTCTCATTAGGGACATATTGAAGGAGATACCGTTTGAAGGAGTAGCGAGAGACCCTACCGGCAGGTTCCTTCAACTATTAGCTTCGCAGCTGAGCAAGGAGGCTAGAGTCAGCCTGCTCGGACAAGGAAGAGTTATGAAATAAGGGATGGGTGAATCATGCAGCGGAAGTCGGTTCGGCGATCGAAGAGCACGGAAAAAGCATGAGTAGGGGGTTTGCTGCGTCGAGACTTCTCAGGTTGCTGAAGACCCTCGTCCGGTATCAGGGTTCTTCATGCCTCTATCTTGGGTATGAGGCTTAGGATGGCGCCCTCTTGGGCGTCTATCAGCCATGTCTCCCAGGTGTCTCTGAAGCCGCTTCCTACGAGCCGGTTGAGCCTCCCATGAGGGATGGCAAGGATGAACCTTAACGAGTGACGCCTGTGAAGCGTGGCTTGATACCTGAACTCCTTCACTTTTCGGCTCTTGGCCTGAAGCCTGCGCGGGCTGGGGTTCGTCTCGCACTCCACGAGGGCTACGGAAGCCGACCCTGAGGCTTCGTTGAAGCCCATGAGGTCGGGCCTGAAGGAGTTCCACGCGACGCTGGGGAGCGGGGGCTCCGCGGGCTCTACGAGTACGTGGAAGCCTTCCGCTCTCAGCCTCCTGCAGACAGCCTCCTTCATCACCACGTGCAGCCGAGACTCTCCCAACCGGCAAGACCCTTGCAGCCCCCTAGGAGTATCTACGGCGCGGATAACACTTGGTAATACCACCCTCAATGCTCGAAGGTTACGACCTCACAGCGCTGACCGTGAGGAGGCCGCAGCGAGGAGTCGTGTAGAAGTCAAACTGCGCCGGCTTCACCGGGTGACTTTGCATTCTCTAGCGAGATCAGAGGCGTGGGGCCAAGCCGGATGGTCTGGCGTTGGAAGAACTCGAACCTGTCGGTTCCCATTTAAATCTGTATATGCTCATAATATCGGCGAAAAGCTATGACGGTCTCCTTCCCGCCCGAGGTCGTCTGGTTATTGGAAGAGGGCTTCTTCGGGTATGTCGGTACTGCCGGCAGGGATAGGCTGCCTCACGTAACTCCAGTCATCTTTGTCTATGATGGAAGAAACGTATTCTTCGTCACCTCAAAGGCGGCTAAGAAACTTCGTAACATACGACAAAACAGCAAGATAGCATTTCTGGTAGATATACGGGACCCTTCCAATCTGTACAACAATAGGGCTGTACTAATTCTGGGAAGGGCAAAGGTCTATGGTCTCCTTGACGTGGGTCTGAGCTATCGGCGAATGTCAAGAATCAAGACGCTCTTCTATCATAAGTACCCTCAGTATATGAGGATGTACGAGACGAAGAAGGGAGAGCTACCGACTGCATGGCGTACGACGCTCTTCGTAAGTCGCATCCTAGTAAGGGTCCACGCGGAGAGGATCGTCTATTGGCGGGAGGCCCGTCCAATTCCCAGATCGGGGTGAGAAGACGAGGCTTCCTCCTGAGATAAGGCGTCTCCTGAAGACCGCGGATTTCGCCTATCTTTGCACCATCGACGAGGAGAACCAGCCTCATATCACTCCAATGTTTTTCTTCTTCGACGAAGACGCTCAAGGCTTCTTCTTCTTGACCTCGGCTAGGTCAAGAAAGGTCTCTAACATACTTGAGAACCCGATGGTATCTTTCGTGGTCGATGAGAGGGACCCGGTAGACCCATTCAAGAACAGGGGCATAATGGTCGAGGGACGTGCAAGGGTTGAGGACTACTCTGCGAGAGTGTACGAGAAATTCGGCAGCAGATACTCTCTAGTGAAGGTTCAGGAACTGTACAGAGTCTCCACCGAGCAGGTCCTTGTGAAAGAAGTTGTAGTAAGTGTTACCCCTCGGAGGATGGTCTACTGGACGGAGGGACCCAACTTCAAAGCCATAAGGTTTGAACCGGGTTGTTGAGAGCCCTCGGGATGAATTTCTTGGAGCCCTTTGCCTCAGCCTTGCTCCCGGTCTAGGTAGGAAGCCGCACGGAAGAGTCGCAGGTAAGTCGCGTTGCCCTAAGCTGACCCTATAGGCTTGTGTTCAACGGGAGGTCAGAGCCCTGCGGCGCGGGCTAGGTAACGTACGGCGTTGAAGAGCTCGAAGGCCTGTATGAAGTCGGGTGCGGTGAAGGCTACGGTGCGTCCATCCACGCGTTCCACAAATGGTGGGTAGCTCGCGATATCCGCTAGGGAGGGCTCAGTGAAGGTTAGCTCCACGCGGACCGGAGGCCTGATCACGATCGGACGCTTAGAGGAGGCGTTCTCCGCCGCCTTCTTAGCCGTCTCCTTGATTAGCGTCCTCGCCCGGATGGGTGAGAGGCACCTCGCCGCGTAACGGCTTACGCCCTCCTTGACGGCCACTGTGTCCATGTCTCCGAGCAAGTCCCTAGCCTCCTGGCATGTGGCTGCATCCCCTGTGACGAGGACGACGGGGACGCCGAAGTGGCCTGCGATAGCCGCGTCTGTGCCGAGTTCGCCGACCTCCAAGCCGTTGAAGCGAAGCGAGAGGATGTCGCCTGTGAAGGTGTGAGCCATAACGCCCCTGGCCGTGCCTGCCTTCGCGTGGTAGCCGACGAGCATCGCTGCGTTGAAGCTCTCTTCTATGCCCGCCATGTGGCAGAGGGGTTTCGGTTTCCCGCTCAGAAAGGTGCAGCGGCTGTCAATCCTCTCCGGGATGATGTTCCGCATGTTCCCGTGAGCCTCCGTGACGAGCACCTCGGAGGCGCCGCCTTCAAACGCCCCCTGAACCGTCGCGTTTGCCTCCTCCGTCACAAACTCGCGCTCACGCAGCCTATCAGCCGGGTCCCACTGCACGTAACCCGCCACACCCTCCAGATCGACCGCAATGAAGACCTTCATGACGACCAGACTCCTGGGCGCGCCAGATGGCTGGGGCAAGGGATTAAAGACTTGCCTCCCGAGTTGACGGGAGGGAATGAGCCCCTTGAGGCTCATGGTTTCCAGCACCCGCTTTATTAGGCGAGCGGTCGCTGGAGAGACCGGGGCTCGCTACGCGATGCTGTGGTCTGAGTGTCTGCTCGATAGCATCGATCTCTCGGATGCGACTATCATGGACGCGGGAACGGGCGCGGGCAACACGACCCTGTTGCTTGCGACAAGACTTGCGGAGGCTGGTGGTAAGGGCAAGATCATAAGCGTGGACATAGACCCCGTAATCTTCCCAGCTGTGAGGGAGAAGCTTGGAGAACTCGCGAGGTTCGTCGAGTTCGTTGAGGCGGACCTGACCTCCATGCCTCAGTTCAAGGCGGAATCTTTCGACCTCGTCGTCTCCACGGGCACCCTATGCGCGTTGAACAACCGGCCGCTTAAAGCTCTGCGAGGCTTGGCTGAGTTCCACCGCGTACTGAAGAAGGGAGGCCGACTTGTCATCTCAGAGGAGTATCCTCTGCCCAGAGCCACGAAGCCTGAGGAAGAGGTGCAAGTGATGCATTGGCAATTGTACAAGTCCGTCGCGGAACTCGTAGAGGGTGAACACTGGACGGAGATATACCCTGAGGAACTGGAGTTCGCCGCCTCCTTGGTGGGCTTCAGGGAGATAGAGTGGAGCAGGTTTGAGGGAGCCCCGCTCAGGAAGGTAGCAATGGAAGAATGGAAGGAAGTTATGCCGAAGCTGATGAATAGGATAGAGGATGAGCAGACGCGCAGGGCCTTCCTATTCCTAGTTTCAAAGATCTATGGAAGTTTCCGGGAGCAAGGAGGCCTGTCTCCGCCAAGCTATATGATGAAGATGTGAACATAGTCTGCGTGAGGCTGGCATGGAGTCTTCTCTCCGGGGCATCGTACAACCTTGGTACGAGGCTTTGAAGGACCCCGGTCGGGCTCAGAGCCGCGTACTTGAGGAGTTGCTGGCAGGCTATAGGAGGACCGCCTACGGTAAGACTCGCGGCGCCGACGAGGTTACAAGCGTCTCAGAGTTCCGAAGCAGATTCCCAACGGTAAGCTACGCTGGCTTGATCCCTTACCTCGACGAGGTTAAGGCGGGAAGCTACGCGATTCTGCTTCCTGAGCCTCCTGTCTGCTGGGTGATGACCAGGGGCTCCACGGGTCGCCGGAAGGTGATCCCGGTTACGAGGACCCACCTAGGGCAGATCCTATCCTGCGGTGCCCGGGGGGTGGTTAACTACGCCCTGAGAACCGGGGATATAGACGTACTCAGGGGCGGCGTCCTCAACCTGAACTTCCCCTCCGTGGTGGAGTCCTTTGGCGAAGGCGCTCAGACCACATGGTACGGTTACAGCTCCGGGACCTACGCGAGGCTTAACCCGGCGTTGAATGAGGCTCAGCTCGTGCCGAGGCAGGAGGAGATCGACGGCCTAGGCCCCGGCATCGAGCGCGTCGACTGGGAGCGCAGGTTCGAGCTCATCTACCAGCGAGCCCTGAACCGCGACATAGTTGCGGCGATCGGGGTGGCGCCTGTCATCCTGTCCTTCGCGAGGTACGTGGAGAAGCATCATGGCAGGAAGCCCTCAGAGCTTTGGAAACTCCATGGCCTATTCTGCACGAGCGTGAGGAAGATCCATTTCCGTTACGCGCCGAGGCTTCGAGCCCTCTACGGCCCGGTGCCCGTGGTGGAGATCTACAGCGCCACGGAGGGCGTCTACGCCCAGCAGCTGGATGAGTTGCCCTACGTGACGCCGAACTACGACCAGTACCTCCTCGAGGTGGAGACCCACGGCGGCACGAAGATGCTTCATGAACTCCGGCGCGGCGAGTGGGGGAGGCTCGTCATCTCCTCCTGCCTCTTCCCAAGGTATGATATAGGCGACATGATAGAGGCCGCGGGCAAGAGCTACTTCCGCGTCTTCGGCCGAGCAAAGCGGCTTCACATCCTCGAGCATCAGGTGTACAGGCTGCTCCTAGGCTGGCTGCTCTAGGGCCTTGGGCTTCGTCTCCTCGCCGTGGTGGCCGCGTAGACGCCTAGGACGATGATGACCACGCCGACGATGAGGAGGAAGATCGGCCAGATGTGGGCGGCTCGTAACAGGCCTACCGTCATGAGGTAGAAGAGGAAGCCCAGGAAGACGAGGATGACGCCTCCTATGACCGGGCCGATGTACCCGGCTGGGCCCTTCTCGTACTTCTCGCCCTTCTCCCGCTTCTCCGCCTCCTTCTCGCGTTTCTCATACTTCTCATACCGCTCCGGTGGCGGAGGAGGCCGCGGCGGCGCCGCCGGAGCTGGCGCTGCCGGTGGGGGAGGCACGCCCGGCTTCAAGGGCGCCCCGCACCGGTTGCAGAAGCTCATCTCCTCCGTGACTTGGTTCCCACACCTTGAGCAGTAGGGCATCCCGGTGATCCTCTCTTAGAGCCATGAGGCCACGGTTATTTAAAGCGAACGCATCCCCGGCCGGTCATGCGAAGCATATTTAAGGAGGGCTTCCTCTCGTCTGAGAACAGTAAGGGGCTGGTAGATTCGATGACCATAACGGAGGCTGAGAGGCGGCGGAGAGAGCGGAGAGATGACCTCGCCCTCGTGAACGTCGGGTTCTTCCTCTTCCTGATAGGTCTCATCTACGCGCTCAATCCCGGCGTCGCGGGTGAGGTGGTCGATTTCTTCCGAGACCTGAGGCTGACTCCCGTGGTGCCCGGCGTGCTCCTTCCGGCGCCTGGTGGGAATCACCCTGGGCTATATTATCCTCTGTCGGAGTTCTCGTTCGTTTACGGCATCTTTCACGTCGCTATCCTGGCCGCTAGGTTTGTGATAGGCTCCCCGCTCTCGCAGAAGGCCTCCACGGTCTCAGGTATCATCTTCTGGCCGGGCCTAGGCTTCTTCTTCCTGATCCTAGGGAACGGGACCATCGCGTGGTTTGAGTTCGTGACCGGCGTGATCATCCTGATAGGCCTAGGATTGGTCGCTCAGGGCGCCGCCCTGGCCGCAGGCCGATCCCTGGCGAGGCCACGCCCATACGCCGAGACGGGTCCAGTCCGCCCGTGACCGAGCACGTTTCACGGCCTCCTCCACTCCGGCGGGCATCATCGCAAGGGTTTGCGAAAAGCTTAGGAAGCCTACACGCTGCTTGGTGGCGAGCATCCTTGCCGGCTCCCGCGTCTTCAACGATGGATGCACTGGGCTGGCTTCGCAGGTAGCTTAGAGAGGACGGAGGCTCGTGAACGCTAAGGAAAGGTTCGTTGAAACCGCCCTCTTTGGGAGGCCCGACAGGGTTCCCCTGGCGGTGGGCGACGTGAGGCCGGCGACGCTGGAGCGATGGCGTAAGGAGGGCCTCCCCGCCGACAAGACGGCGGCAGAGTTCTTCCGCCTCGACCTCTGCGGCATAAACGCGAGGGGAATCGCGTCCTATCCCTCGGCGGGCTTCCGCTGGGAGCCGAGCGCGTCAGCCGTGAACCTAGGCCCGATACCGCCTCACGAGTACGGGCTTCTGTGGGAGGATGAACGCTACCGGGTCTGGGTGGACAGCCTCGGCATCGTCCAGAGGGGCTTCCAAGAAGACTGGAGGCGCGGCTGGAGCGGCTTCGCCACCCGGGTCTTCATGGAGTTCCCCGTGAAGACCGAGGAGGACTTCTCGAAGATCAGGCGAAGGTACGATACAAAGGACCCGAGAAGATATCCCCGAGGCTGGGATGAACTTGTCAAGGCGCTGAGGACGAGCGGAAGCCCCATCTCGCTCGGCATAGAAGGCCCCTTCTGGTGGACGAGGAACCTCATGGGCCTACACAACCTTATCATAAACGCCTACACGAGGACGGAGTTCCTGCGGGAAGTCGTGGGCTTCTACACGGAGTTCCACGTGCAGACCCTCCACAGGGCGTTAGACGAGGTTGAGGTGGACTACGCCGTCATCTCGGAGGACATGGCATACAAGAAGGGCCCAATGCTCTCCCCGCGCATGGCGAGGGACCTGCTCTCGCCAGCGTACAGGCCGCTTGCGGCGCTCCTCAAGGAGCACGGCGTGAAGGTCATCCTAGTCGACAGCGACGGAAACCCGGAGCCACTGATCCCCGTCTGGCTTGAATCCGGCATAGACGGCCTCACGCCCTGTGAGATAGCATCAGGCCTAGACCTCCTCGCGCTACGGAGGCGCTACCCTAGGCTCGTCATGATCGGCGGCATAGACAAAAGGGAGCTGGCCAAGGACAGGGCGGCGATCGAAAGGGAGGTCCTCTCGAAGGTTCCCGCCCTCATAGAGCAAGGCGGCTACTTCCCCGGCGTGGACCATGCGGTTCCGCCAGATGTCTCCTTGGAGAGCTTCAGGCACCTCGTGCGAGTGCTCAGGAAGCTGTGCGGCTGGGCGGACTCACCCTAGGTCAGCCCCAGCCTCATCCCAGCTCAAGGCACCAGGCGCCTCACGAGTCCTCATCTGAAGCTGAGGGCTAAGCCTCCCCGCGGAGGCTAGTTCCGTCGGGCCACGTAAGGCTCTTAAATGCTATCGGCGACACGTATCAAGGCCGGAGGCGGTTAGGTGAAGGAGGAGGCTTTCAGGAGCCCAGGTAAGGAGTTCAGGGGTGCTCCCTTCTGGTCGCTGAACGACCGCTTGGAGGATGGGGAGCTGAGGAGGCAGATCGCCCTCATGGACGAGGGATGGTTTGGCGGCTTCTTCCTCCACGCCCGGGAGGGCTTGACCACGCCCTACATGACGCCTGAGTGGCTCGACAGGATGGCGGCCTGCGTGGAAGAGGCGGAGAGAAGAGGCATGTACGCTTGGCTCTATGACGAGGACAAATGGCCGAGCGGCTTCGGCGGCGGCATGGTCACGGCCCAGAGGCGGGAGTACAGGGCCAAGGCCTTGGCCATGATGATCAGCGGAAGGCTTGACGAGGTAAAGGAGGCCATCCGGGTCTTCGAATGCGACCTTGTGGACGGCAAGCCGGAGAACCCAAAGCCCACAGCCCGAGAGGAGACCACGCCGGGGAAGAACTACCTCTACTTCTGCCTCTGGCAGTCGGGCATAGGAAGCAAGTGGTACGACGGCTTCGCCTACCTAGATACGCTGAACCCCGAGGCGGTAAGGGCGTTCACAGAGTCCACCTACAAGCCCTACTACAGGAGGCTTGGGAAGAGCTTCGGCTCAACCATCCCTGGAATCTTCACAGACGAGCCTAACATCTACGCCGGCAGGAGCGTGGGCGTCTTGGATTACCCGTCGATCCCGTGGACAGAGGGCCTCCCAGAGTACTTCCAGGCCAGGAAAGGCTATGACGTAAGGGATCACCTGCCCAGCCTCTTCTTCGACGTGGGCGACTACCGAAGGGTGCGCTACGACTTCTGGGGCGTCTTGTCGACGCTCTTCCTGGAGGCCTTCACCAAGCAGCTGTACGACTGGTGCGAGCAGCATGGGCTGAGGTTCACGGGACACTACCTGGCCGAGGAGACGCTGCTAAGCCAGATCAGGTACACGGGCTCCATCCTGCCCCACTACGAGTACATGCACGTGCCGGGCATAGACCATCTCAGCAGGAACATCACGGGCTTTCTCACGGTCAAGCAGGTGGCGAGCGTCGCCAATCAGCTGGGGAAGGAGAGGGTTCTCTCCGAGACCTACGGCTGCAGCGGCCAGAACCTCTCCTTCGAGGACCGGAAGTGGATAGGCGACTGGGAGTACGTCCTAGGCGTGAACCTGCTCAACCATCACCTCTCGCTCTACACGATGCGGGGAAGACGGAAGCGCGACTACCCGCCCACCATCTTCTACCAGCAGCCCTGGTGGAGGCACAACCCGCTGATCGACGCCTACTTCGCAAGGCTGAGCTACGCCCTCTCCCAAGGCGCCAGGCTGGCTAACGTGCTGGTGCTTCACCCGATCGGAAGCGCCTGGGCCATCTACAGCCCCCTGAACGCCAGGGAGACCGAGAGGCTTCACGAAGGCTTCGAAGCCCTCTGTAGGCTCCTCCTAGAGCTTCACAGGGACTTCGAACTCGGAGACGAGGAGATCCTCGCCAAGCACGCGAGGGCCCAGGATGGAAGACTCCTCGTGGGAAGATGCTCCTACGAGGCTGTTCTCCTCCCGCCCGGCGTCACGATCGCCGAGACGACCCTGAGGCTCCTAGAGGGATTCATCCAAGGCGGGGGCCTCCTCATCACCGTCGAGCCTACGCCCAGCCTCGTCGAGGGAAAGCCGTCGGAGGCCCTTCAGGGGCTCCTGGCCAAAGCGGCGAAGATACGGCTGAGCGAAGCGCAGCTCCTTCAGGGGCTCAGGCGGCTGCAAGCCGAGGTGGAGGTCTCTGACCCCGCCGGGAGGCCCGCCCGAGACGTATGGTACCATCTCCGGCGGGACGGAAGCCAGAAGATCCTGTTCCTCGCGGATACGAACAGGGAGCGGGGCTTCCATGTGACCGTGAGGCTCAAAGGAACGGGCAGGCTGGAGGAATGGAATCCCCTCAACGGCGACGTGAAGGCGATTCCATCCAAGGCCCAAGACGGCTTCACGGTGGCAAGCCTCGACCTTCCACCGGTGGGCTCGAGGTTGCTGGTTCTCGACGAGGCAAAGGAGCCCCTGAGGCCTGAGGCGGAGTCGCCGAAGGCCCTGAGAGCGATCAGCCTTGAGAGGCGTTGGCTCCTTAGGCGTCATGACCCGAACGCCCTGACCTTGGACTACTGCCGGGTGAAGGTGGAGGATGGGGAATGGGGTCCGTTGGTGCCCGTCTGGAGGGCTCATAGGCAGGTCTCTCACCTGGGGCTTGGGGTTAGGTTCTCGGTCCAGTACAGCTTCGAGGCCGCCTTGGGCCCCAGGGAGGACGGTCGGGCATGGCTTGTCTTGGAGACCCCTGAGAGGTACGCCGTCAAGGTCAACGAGATGAGCGTCGCCCATAAAGAGGAGCATGGCTGGTGGGTGGATACCTCCTTTAGGAGGGTCCCGATCGGGGGCCTCCTCAGGCGCGGCCTGAACACCGTGGAACTTGAGGGAAGGACGGGCTTCCACAAGGAGATGATCGCGGGAACAGACGCTCACGAGTTCGAGACGGAGATCGAGCACGCCTACATCATAGGCGACTTCGCCGTCGAAAGCCTCGGAAACAGAGGCTTCAGGCTCGTGGAAGAGGGCCGCGAGGCCCGCTCCGGAGACCTTGTGAAGCAGGGCTACCCGTTCTTCGCCGGGACGGTCTCGCTGACCCAGGAGCTGGAGCTGTCGAAGGTACACGGTAGAGCGATCCTGGCGTTCGAGGGGCTCAGCGCCATCGTGGCGAACGTGCTCGTCAACGACAGGGAAGCCGGCCAGGTGTTCCTAAGGCCTCACGAGCTCGACGTGACAGGTCTGCTCAAGGAGGGAGGGAACACCATCGAGGTCCAGCTTGTCGGAAGCCTCAGGAACCTCCTCGGGCCGCACCATCACAAGGCCGGCGAGCTCTTCAGCGTGGGGCCCGGAAGCTTCACGGACGAGCTTAACTGGATCGACGGCTACAGCTTCGTGTCCTTCGGCTTGGAGGACGCAGAGCTTCTGATGGAGGCATAGAGCCCAGATCGCCCTCGAGGCAAGGATGACCCTTCATCTCCAGAAGACCTGGGCAAGCCTACGGGCGCCCTTCCTGGGGCTCTATTCGCCTTCACCAGTCCTCCCGCTGGGCTATTGAAGGCCGGGAAAGACGATAGTCTCCGCCCTATCCAGGGGTCTCATTCCCGAGAGGATTCTGCGCCTCAGCCATAGGAGCCCGAGCAGGAAGGCTAGGCCGACGAAGGCCATGCCCCTGGGGTTATCCGTTCTCGTCGCATCCAGCTCTTGGAGAGGCGCCAGCAGGATCAGGAAGCTCAACACGCCGGCGGCGAGAGCCCAGCGATGAAGCCTATGGCTGGGCTTCCAGTCAAAGCGCTTCAGGAAAAACGCGAAGCCGAGCGTTAGGATGCCGCCGGAGAGCATGACGAGCCCAGGCCACGGCGTAACATGTGGCAAGGCCCAGAAGTTGAGGAAGAACCCCAGAGACCACGAGAAGCCCGCGGCGCCAAGCCAGAGCGGCCGGGGCAGAGGCTTGGACCCGCCCTCCGTCAACCGCCTGGGGAGTCTTCGTGCGAAGGACATGAGCAGCACCGTTGCCGCTGCGGCCAGAAGATACGGGAAGCCCGGAGGCCTGTAGGGGGTTAGGAAGACGAAGCCGATGAGCACCGTCGTGGCGAGGATAACTGCCAGGGCTGCGAGGGGTCGTCGGCTCGCCCAGGGCTGGTCACGTTGGAGCGGGCAGGCAAGCTCCGTGAGCTGCACGGGTATCGTGATGCTGAAGACCGCGTGATAGACCGTAAGCATCTCAGCCCAGACCCAGTTGACGCCCTCCCATCGGCCGAAGACGCCTAAGAGGCCTAGGTCAGGCCACGAGGGGTCGAAGAAGCTCTTCACCATGAGGCCCTCCTCGATGATGCCATAGGCGGCTCCGAGGACAAGCAGGGAAGCGTAGCCGCGCTTCCAACGGAAGGCCAGCTCGCGCATCAACAGGGCTCCGCTGCCGTATAGGCCGGCTAGCAGGGCGAAGCCTACGGGGTTTAAGAACTCGCTCGGCGGCGAGGAACCCGAGAGAAGCTCACCGATGGTTGGCGCAAGGAGGAACAACGCCAGGCTGGGCGACAGCCCTGGCTTACGCCGGGTCACGCCTCCCAAGAGACCAGCCAGACCCGAGGTTACGGTTGAGTAGCTTAAAGCGTTCAGGTCACAAGCCTCAGAGTAGGCGCTCAGCCGCTCCCAGTCTTCATCCGTCGAGAAAAGCCGTCCGAGCCCTGAGCTTCCGCTCGGCCAGCACCACGACGCCGCATGGAAACCCCGAAAAGCCAGGTTTGAGCGTTTCTTCGCCATGTGCCATAGGGCTTAAATCCTATCTGTCTGCGCAGCTCTGGGAACGGGCTGAAACGGGCTAGGTGTCAGGTCTGGCCGAGGCTTTCCAGAAGATTTTCCTGAGCGCGTTGAAGAGAAGTCTTCTCACGGTGATAAACGACCCTCAGATTCAGGCAAGGATACGTGAGAGACTGCCCCAGGAAGCCTCCAAGAGGGGAGTCTCGAAGAAGGAGCTCTTAGCGAACCTGAACGACGCGGTCAGCTACGCCTGCGGCAGCCTAGCCGCGGACATAGCCCTCGCCGCCATCATGGAGGGCGCCGATGAGGCCCAGAAGCTCCACAAGCTCTTGGCGGACGTGGTCCTAGAGGCAGGCAGTGAGAAGGGGCTCTCGGACTTCCTAGACCACTGCAACGTCCAAGCAGGCAAGGTCCGTTTGGGCGAGGAGGACGTGGAGCGGATCGCCGAAGAAGTGACCACCACGGAGATCTACGAGACGGAGGAGTTCAGCAAGTTCACGGAAGCCCTTAAGAAGCTGGTGGAAGAGGCTTTCCCCTAGACATGATCAAGCCCGCCTCAGGCTATAGGAGCCCTAAAGGCTTCGGAGCGCCGCCTCAAGCTGAGCCCTCTGCTCCGGCGGCAGCGTCTTCATCATCCGCTCCAGTTCCGCTCGTTGCGCCGCGAGGTTTATCCCCAGCTTTCTCTCCGCCTCGGCCTTCTGCGCCTCGGAGAAGGGTTGCCGCTCGAAGTCTCCCAGATGCGTGTCTCTGTTCTCGACTATGAGCACGGTGTTCTTCCCGAAGCTGACGATGGCATGCCATACGCCTTTGAGCACGTTGTAGACGACGTTCCTCTCAAGCCTGACGGCTTCGAGGCCCTCGGGGCTCCCGGCTCTACCGCCGATGATAAGCGTCGCCTCCCCCTCAGTCAAGACGAAGACCTCGTCGGTCTTCAGATGCCTCTCGTAGATCGGCACGAGGAACCCCGAGGGGAGGCGGAGAACAGCCACTTGCCACCCGTCGCTGAGGACCAGAGGCCTGTAACCGAGCTCTTCATAGCGTCCAGCCTCCACGAGCCCCTCAATAGACACGGGCAGATCCCTCTCTCTGAGGGCCTGGCTTTGAAGCTTAATGGTTTTCCCCTGGTCTCCCTGAGAGCTCAACGGCAGCCCTTGAGAGCGCTGTTTCCCGCAGGGCGTTTGATGCCGGGGAAGCTCGTATACCCGGTGTTGTCTCCGTCTCTTCAGGCTGTGCGGTCTGATCTCGGGCTTGCGTCTTCTCCTCGCCCGCGTAGCCGCCCTCCACGCTGGTGAAGGAGGTGCTGCTCGCCCTCAGGCAGGGCCGTGGCGCGTATCGAGGCCGCAGGAAACGAAGCCCAGGCTAAGCGCTAATGAGACGGGCGATGACCATGGACGAGACGAAGCCCCTTCTAGCATCTCTAGGCGTAGGTGGGCGCTCCAAGGGGGATCCTCGCCTCCTACGAAGCTGAGTTCGGTTAGACCCCTACTCGTCTTCGCACAGGCCGGGCTCGGGCTGGCTGAGGCCTTTGCTGAGCCGTCTAGGCTTCAGGCTTCGGGCTTAGGGTGAAGTAGGTTCTGTCCCCTTCCTCTCGGGCTGTGATCTCTCCTTCAATCATCAGGTGGTTCACGGCATCGCTCAGCGCGCTCACGTCTTTCGCCCGGAGTTGGCTCTGAAGCTCTGCGTAGGTGGCCTTGCCCTGAGCCTTGAGGAGGGCGAGGCATCTCTTCATGAGGGTTTGTTTCCTCTCCTGCTCGTAGACACTCAGGCTTAGGCCGATGTTAACGAGGCTTATCACGGCGAGGGCCATGCCTATGAGGAAGACGGCCATGCCCAGGTTGGGGTCGAAGAGCCCGGCGATCTCACGGAAGCTCACGAGGCCCACGACGGGGAAGCTGCCGACGAGGAGGCTGACGACAGAGGCGAGAATCGCGATCACGGTCAAGCGGTCGCCTCGCCCCGTGAGCCTGAAGAAGATTGCGACGGGCAGAAGCGCGGCTAGGAACGAGAGCAGCAGTAGCGCAGGGCCCGGGGGCGGGTCGAAGATGGTCACGTTCAAGCCTCGTCCTACGAGGCTTATGATGATCGCGGGAAAGAACATCGTCACGATGGTCCAGAACGCGGCCAAGACCTGGGTTAGCTCCAGGCTGCCCGTGCGCTTAACGAAGGCAAAGGGCACGGCGCAGCTGCTCATAAAGCAGCCGAAGGCCAAGACGATGTAATCAGAGGGAATCATACCTTCCCGGTTCTCTAGCCGTCTTTACAGGGGTTGACCCGCGGCCAGCTCCTATAAGGCTATCGTTCACGCGCGGCCTCCGCATGACCGGGGTTCGCGTCCCTTAAGGTGGTTTCATCGCCTCTCTCACCATGGTTTAAGGTGGTTTTCATGCCACCAAACGAGCGCGCGGCGGGCCCCGATTCAGCCGAAGCCTAGCGCGGACCTGGTCTGATCAAGGGTCTCCTTCTCACTTATCTTGAGGCTACTAGGACATAGGGCTGGTGGTCTCCGTGCTGCTGGAGGCTTCGAGGTGGAGGCTGCTGGACGTGGGGGCCGTTGATGGCTTTGTGATGACCAACCTCTACGAGGCCGTAGGCGAGGCAGTCAGCCAAGGGGTTTCACCGAACACGCTGATACTCGACCATCCGTCGAGGCCCTTCGTCAACGTCGGCTACCATCAGCAGGTCGAGAAGGAGATCAACCTCGACTACGTGCGGCCTGTGGGCTTCGACCTGGTCCGGAGGTCGATCGGCGGAGGCGCCATCTTGGACGGGCCGTGGGAGCAGGACTACTTCGTGGTCGTCCATAGGCGTAGCCCGGAATGCCCCAGCGACACCTTAGGGTTCTACGCGGGGTTCCTGAAGCCCGTCGTCCACGCTCTGCGTAGGTTTGGGCTAGAGGCCACCGTCAGAGCGCCCAACGACATCCTGGTGAGCGGCCGGAAGATCTCAGGCAACGGCGCGGTCACGATCGGCGAGGCGAACGTGCTTGCGGGCGATGTTCTGCTCGAGTGCCCTGTGGGCTTGATGACGCAGGTCCTTAAGGTGCCCAGCGAGAAGTTCCGAGATAAACTGGCGAAGTCCACTGCCGAATGGCTTACCAGCCTCCGCCAAGCCTTGGGCTATACGCCCGCCCGGGAGCAGGTCAAGGGCTTCCTCGTCGAAGGGTTCCAGGAACAGCTTGGAGTCACGCTGGCACCCGGCTCTGTCACTCCGCTTGAGAACTCGCATCTCGCGAGGCTACTGGCGGAAAGACAGACGGAGGCCTGGGTCTTCATGAAGGACCTAGAGCATGAGAGGCTCTACGCGGAGGCCAACAGAGCCGTGAAGGTCAAGGAGGGCGTCCTCATATGCGAGGCAGCCCATAAGGCGGCCAAGCTCGTGAGGGTAACGCTGGAGATCATCGACGACAGGATAAACGAGATCGCCGTGTCCGGCGACTTCTTCACCCAGCCCTACAGGGGCGCTATCTCGATGCTCGAGAAGGCCCTCGTGGCCATACCCGTAGAAGAGGAAGCCCTCAGGAGCAAGATCAGTGAGGCCTCGGAAAGGATCGGGCTGAAGCTTCTAGGGGTGACGCAGCAAGACCTCGTGGAAGCGATACTGGAAGCCAGAGCAAGCGTCGCGAAACCCTAGCTCTCCTCGCCGGCAGACTGCGGCCTGAAACCTAAGCTGTAACAGAGGGATGGTCCTCAGGGCAGGCATGAAGGAAAAGGCCGGCTTCTGTTGCCTCTTCGGGACCTACCAGCAATGAGGTGTGCCGCCTCATTTTCCCCATCGACTCCTATGCGGACCAAAGGGCACCTGTGATCAAGCCGCGCAGACGCAACAGAACCGGTTGCCATAACCTTTATGTGCGGAGCGGAGGAACCCTGAGGCATCGGCATCCTGTGAGGGTCTGGGGCTTGGCTTTCAAGGTGAAGTTGGCTGAGGCTTCGGATTGGCGGAAGATCATCAACGCCGTCTCGGCTTTGGTCGATGAGGCGGTCTTCAACGCTGACGCTGAGGGTTTGAAGCTCCGGGCTATGGACCCCAGCCACGTGGCGATGGTAGACCTGGAATGGAAGGCCTCAGCCTTCGAGGAATACGTCTGCGATAAGCCCATCAGCCTCGGGTTGAACATCCGCGAGATGCTGAGGCTTCTGAGGCGGACGGCGAGCGGCGAGAGCCTCGAACTCAGCCTGGACGAGTCTGGCGCGAAGCTGATGATGAGGCTTACGGGCAAGTACGCGCGGACGTTCAGCATGGCCACGCTGGACATCACCGGGGAGGAGATCCCCACGGTCAAGGTCAACTTCACGGCCCGAGCACGGATGACCACCGACTGCCTCGTCACGGCCGTGGAGGACGCAGGCACCGTGAGCGAGAACATCCGGTTCGAAGCCACGCCGGACAGGTTCAATATGGCCGCCTCAGGCGACATGGGCTCCTTCGCCGTCGAACTGGACAAGTCCTCGGAGGCTCTGCTCGTCTTAGAGGTGAAGGAGGCGGCAAAGGCCACCTACAGCCTCAGCTTCCTCTCGCAGGTCGTCAAGGCAGGCTCCACGTCGTCTGAGACCGCTACCGTGGAGTTCGCTAACAACATGCCCCTTAAACTGGACTTCGAACTCGTCCAAGGCAAGCTGGAGTACTACATAGCGCCCTACATAGAATGACCAAGCCAGGGCTGAGACCGCTCCGCGAGCAACCTCTCAAGCTATGAGCCCTACGGCCTGCCCGAAGAGTGAGCTTGTGGTCTCTGGCAACGCTTAAGGCTCTGATCCAACGCAGCTTCGCGGGGACCGTTCACTGGCTGGAAGGGAGTCTATGGAACTGGAGGAGCGACTGATGGCGGTCTTCGAGGGCCGTCAGCCGGATGTGATGCCCTGGTTCGCCGACCTGACCTATTGGTACGGCGCGATGGAGTACCGGCATGAGCTGCCTCAGAAGTACGCGGGCGCGAGAGGGCGGATGCAGCTCTACCGCGATCTGGGCTGCGGCTGTCACGAGGAGCTCTACAACCTGCCAGGCAGGCTCACCTACTACGATGTGAAGCTCTCTCAATCCGTGGAGAAGCACAGGGACGGCACAATCCTGTACGAGGACGGCTATCACACGCCTGCTGGAAGCATCGCCGCCGTAAGGAAGTTCCTCCCAGGCAGCCACAGCACGCCTTACGTCAAGTACGCGGTATCAACGAGGCAGGACCTGAAGGTCCTACAGTACCTTCACAGGAACCAGGAGTTCGAGGCCGACTTCGGGCTTCAGCAGGATAGGCTTAAGGACTGGGAGGGCTTGGGCTTCGTAAGCTCCCTGCCGCCGCGCACGCCCTTCCAACGGCTCGTCGTCGTCTGGGCTGGAGCCTTGAACACCATAAGGCTGATGATGCGCGAGCCCGAGGAACTTGAGGAAACAGTCCAGGTGATGGCGGAGTCCGACGACCCGATCTACGAGGCGATCTGCGAGTCCCCGGCGCCCGGGGTCTACTTCGGCGAGAACCTTACGAGCGAGGTCATAACCCCGGCCATGTTCAGGAGATACCACACGCCGTACTATAGGAGGCGCGTTGCCCAACTCCACGCCGCGGAGAAGCGCGTCTACGTCCACATCGACGGAGCCCTGAGGGGCATCCTGCCGCTTATGGAGGCCACGGGCGTGGACTGCGCCCAGTCCGTTACGCCCGCGCCTGTGGGCGACATTCCGGTCGAGAGCCTACGCGAGGTCGCGGGGCTAAACATTATCCTCTGGGGCGGCCTCCCAGGGGTCTACTTCAGCCGCCAGTACGCCGAGGAGACCCTCTACAGCATGGTCCGCGAGGTCATCGACCATCACCTTAAGGGACATAGGTTCATCCTAGGCGTCTCAGACCAGGTGCCGCCCGACGGCGACATCAACCGCGTGAAAGCCGTCACAGAACTCGTAGAGAAACACGCAAGATACTAGCAGGCAATCCCAACTTCCAGTCCATTCCTCTCCAACGCGCTCAAGGCTGCCGCGTGAGACGGCAGAGCCTAGGACACGACAACCCAGCCTGTCACCATTACGCTCGACGGATACTCCACCTAACAGCGGGCAGGACACTACGGTGTTCGAGAACCTCTGCTCCGAATGGCGCGCAAAGTAGAAAAAGGAGGATAGGGGAGTAGGCGAATAACCATCGTGACAGAAGCCCTAGGTGATGGATCTGGCAAGCAGGAAAGTTCTCGAAGGCGTTGAGCGGATTAGCTGGGAAGGCACCTCATGCCTCTGCCTCGTGGGTTCGACGATAGCCTCTCTGCGCTACCTCGGTGAAGAGATCACGAACGACTATGTGATGGGCGTATCCGGTGGGGCGTTCAAAATATTCTGGGAAATGCCATGGTCGCCGGCGAACTGCTCTCTGCTTCTGATCGGCGAGGAGCCGGTGAGACGGAGCTTTGTCGCGTTGGGCTACGACTACAGCTTCATCCCGGATTATAACCCCCAGGATTCAGCTCATGCGAAGGAGTTGTTCCGCAAGAAGATCGTTGACAGCATTGACAGTGGACATCCAGTCATAGCGGTCGGAGTGGTCGGCCCACCTGAATGCTCCGTCATCACCGGGTATGACAAGGGCGGCGATGTGCTCTACGGATGGAGCTACTTCCAGGAGAATCCCACAGGCTACTTCAGCACCGAAGAATGGTTTGAGAACTGCCATGGGCTCATCCTCATCGGCGAGAAGAAGCCGAAGCCGTCCCGTCGCCAGGTATTGCAGGATACCCTGGAATGGGCGGTCAAGCTGGCAAGAGTGCCGGAGTTCAAAACATGGGTCATAAGAGGAGCCTATCCCACGCGCGTGCGCTCCGGTTTAGCGGCCTATAATGCGTTTGCAGAAGCGTTGGAGCATGACGAAGATTTCCCCGCAGATAATCTAGACGTCTTGACATTCCGCTGCATACCGATAGCTAACGACGGCATATTCCTGATGGAGTGCAAACGTGGGGTCGCCGCGCGTTTCCTGAAGAACATGGCTGAGGAAAGATTCCCTGGCGCGGAGGAACTCCAGGAAGCCGCTGACGCATACACGCAAGAAGCCCAGACATGGCATCAGGCCGCAGGCAAGACGCCATGGAGCGGCGCGCCCGAAGAAGAACGCCGGAAGATCGCAGACCCAGCACTCCGACGCGAGCTTTCCCGCCTAGTCCGTGAGGCGAAGATGTTCGAAGAGCGGGCGGTCGAACACGTCGAGAAAGCATTGAAGGAACTGGCCGGGCACTAGACGTTTGCAGCCACACCTTATGGATGCATGAACGCAGTGTCGCCGCAGAGCCGCTAGGCCCGCAACTCATGCCGATTGCGGTGGAGGATAAGGCTATCCTCCAAACAGATGAGCTGCCGGAGAGGAGGGCGATCGGCGTACACGGCGGCCAGGAGTTCCGTGATTTCAATGCAGCTCCTCACGGTCTGCGTCTCTTGGCGCAACGGAGCGTATCTAGGACGAAAGGTCGCGGATGGCCGTAAAGGCATAGGCATAGGTTCCCGGCACTAGTAGTCGCTGGCATCCGTAAAGCCGCCATAGGAGCCCAGGAGAAAAAGTACTACGTCTGGCAGAGACTTTAGAAGTGGTTCGACGCCACGCTTGAAAAGCCTTGTGGACTAGACTAGGTCGTTACTCCCCGCCCAACCTGAGCGGCGGGATAAGGCCGAGCTGCTGGAATAATTCCAGTAAGTCGATGTTGGACCATTCCTCCACGAGCTTGCCGCTAACGATCCGGTAGATGACGATGCCTGCAATTGTCACCCGCTTGTTGGTCGGGGCGATGCCAATAAACTCAGCTCTATGTGTGCCGCTTAATGTCAAGCGGCTCACCACTTTGCCTCCTTCGGCGAACGTGTCCTCACTACTGATTTCGAAGTCGGGGAAGGCATTTGTGAAACTGAGGAACTTCTCTCTATAACCTTGCCGTCCTGGCTTCGCACCAAGCAGAGGATTGTGGTCAATGTAGTCAGGAACCACCAGCTCCTCTAGCACAGCCCAGTTCCGCGTATTCCAAGCCTCCCTTAAACGGCGGACAACGGCCTTGTTCTCTTCTGCTGACATGGATTCACCTCCCTTCCAATGGCTCCGTTCCAGTGAGCATCTATTTCTCCAGAATGCTCTTCAACTTCTCTAACTCTCTCTCGACTATCTTTTCGCCTGACCTACCCCCTAACTTGTCGAGGAACTTGCCGAGGATCCCCCAAGGCAGTTGATAGTCCATTGCATAGGTGAGTTTGGTTCCCTTTGCTACGGGTGCCAAGATGTATGTTATCAAGGTGTATCCCATACTTCTCGAACGAAATGTAATCTTCTCGTTTGCGAGGCTGTCCGTGATCTCGAAGTCATATTTTGTGCGGGTGCCCGCGGCGTGCTCAGTTATGTGGGCGCATGCACCCACTCTGTACTTGTCCTCGGAAGTGTACTCCGCGTCCTTCCAGCCGTCCATCCATTCTGGCCACCTGTCTACGGCAAGCATTTCCCAGACTTTCTCAGGTGGAGCCTTGATCTCAATCGTCTTTCCAATACTACCCAGAATATCACCGCTCTATACAATCCCTATACTAGAGCCGCCTACTGGGACTCGATATATCTCGCCAAGTTCTCTAACGGCTGCGCGGCGTGCTCTTGGACCTTGGAGCCGATGAGTTTGGCGAGAATCTTCCCTAGGACTCCTTTGAAGCGAATGTCGGAAGACCAAGTTACCTTTGTCCCTTCAGGGGCTTCCTCATATGTCTGGATGACGCTACCGAGAATCGGGCCTTCTAAGATCTCCAATTCGATCTTTTCCGGTGGATGGAGTGTCCACTTTTCAGTCATTGTGACTTCTCTGCCTGCCTCAGTTCCCGTGCCCCTAATTGTGATGGTATTTCCCTCTCGGCTAAGGATGTCAACAGACTTGGAGCCGGGCCACCACTTAAGCATGGATTCAGGGTTGGCCGCGACCTCCCAGACTTTACCTCTCGGCGCCTTGATAACCCTAGACACCACAACTTTTGGCAACTCTCTCTATCACCTCCCTTTTTTCAATCCTACTCGAGGAGCTTGAGGGCTTCCTCTCTGGGCACCGCTACGAGTGTTTCGGTTGAACTGAAGTCGCTCATGTCTATGGCGGCCTTCATTGCAGCCTTCTCGTCCTTAGCCTCCATTATGAGAACCGTGTCGTATCGGCCCAGTGTCCAGTAGGTAGCTAGAATCTTGGTGCCTGCCTTGGCCAGCCCCTCTCCGAGTTTCGTGGACTCGGCAGTAGCCTCCTTTGTCGGCTTAACCTTAGCCCTACACAAGATGATGAATAGCACTCTATCACCTGAGCCATACTCGCGTCCAACCGGACTTAACGCTTTCCCTCGCGGTCCCCTCCTCAAGCCCCTTCTAACGCTAGGTCTCACGCTGTTCTCATCGAGTTCCTGTGGGAGAACATCGAAGCTGTCGTTTCCTCGGTGGAAGTTGACGCGCAGCCGTGAACCCGCGGCGGCTTCAGGTCGGCGCCTCACAAGCCCGCTGAACCTGACCTAGACCAGCGTGGGCAAGTCAGGTTCCACGCCGATCCTTGGATAACCTCAGGTTGTGATTCATATGGATTCGTTCGAAGCGAACGTTGACCCCCAGCCCCTACCTTTACGGTGATGCCCGCCGAGGCCAGCACGAAAAGGTCGCGGATGGCCGGTAGAGGCGCAGGCCTAGGTTCCGAGAAACGCATATTAGCCCTCGTAGGGTAGTCTCGGCTCGGCGCTTGTTGGCGGATGGGGAAGGAGTTCTGGGTTATCTGCGTTACGCACATGAGCATAGAGCTCTATTTCCTCGTCCACGTGACGCTTCTGCCGGTCTTCATCGAGGAGTTCAGGCTCTCGCTTCCCGAGGCCGCCTTGGTCGCGACGCTGCCCAACCTTCTCAGCCTCGTCGTGAACCTGCCCTCCGGCCTCGTCGCCGACAGGCTGAACGTCAAGCCCATCCTGCTCCTCTGCCTTCTGCTCGAAGCCCTAGGCGGGCTGATCGCGGGCCAAAGCCCCAACGTCTACGTGCTCGTCTTGGGCATCACGCTGATCCGCGTGGCTTCGCCGTTCTACCATAACTCCGCGCTCGCCTCGATCAGCCAGCTCTACTCCCGGGAGCATGCAAGCCGAGCGATGGGCTACCATAACGCCTTCGGCAGCATCGGAACAAGCCTCGGCTCCTTGGCGGTCTCCGCGGTCGTCCTGAGGCTTAACTGGCGATGGGCCTACCTGCTCTGGGTTCTGCCGCTTCTCGCCTGGGCTCTCGCGGTCTCCCGCGCCCGCTTCTCGCCGAGACAGCTGGAGCCAACGCAGCCGGCCGACCGAGAGCCCAGGGCTCCCAGCCGGAGACGCCTCTGGCTTAGGGCAGGGTTTCTCACCTTTGGCTTCTCGGCTTTCCTCCTCGCGATGAGCATCTGGCAGGCAGGCTACTCGGTCGTCTCGACCTTTGCCACCACCTACTTCGTCAGGGAGAGAGGCCTCAGCGAGTCAGCGGCTGGGTTCATCTTCGGCCTAGGCCCGCTCCTAGGCATTGGAGGCTCGCTTCTAGGCGGCCATCTGGGCGACCGCATGGGCGAGAAGAGAGCCATCCTCTTCTCGGTCGCTGGATCAGCGCTCGTCTTGGCGTCCATGTCCCTTGCCTCCGCGGTTTGGGCTCTCGCGGTCACGTATGGGCTTTACACCTGCCTGATCTACTCGGTCTGGTCGCCTCAGTCCACCATGGTCGCTAGGCTTACCCCAACTGCTAGGCGGGGAGCCGCGTACAGCACCATCTTCTTCCTCCAACAGGCGGTCGCCTCAGCCGCGCCCCTCCTAGCCTCAGGCATCATCGTCCTCGCCGGGCTCTGGGCCATCTTCCCCATAGGGCTCCTCTGCCTAGCCGTCACCATCGCCTGCCTCCAACCCGTCGAGAAGAGCCCAGCGGACGGCCACGGCCGACCTGTGTGAACCTGACATCGGAAAGGATAGGGCACCGTGACTCTTCTGTTATCGTGGAGCTTCGAAGTGCCGCGCGCCTGGGCGTCAGCCTGAGAGGATCGACAACCTCTCCACGCAGTCTTTCACGGCCTCTGAAGGCTGACATCGTCCCTAGTGTTCACGCCCAGGCCAGAGACGTCCAGCCGCAATGTCGCGTGAGGCCATGGCTAAGGAAGCGGTCTCCCCTAGCGCATGCACCTTATGGGAGAAAGCCTCTAGCAGAGCTAGGTGGGGATGACCATGTCGGCTATGTCGACGCTGTAGTCAGCGATCCTGGCCAGCGTGGAGAGCACGGCTGACGCGTAGAGGTAGTCTTCGAAGGGAAGCTTCACCACCCTAGGCTCAGCGTCCTTCAGCCTCCCGAGAAGCTCCTTTCGCCGCTCTCGGGCGGAGCTCGCCTGCCTGAAGTCGTTCGACAGGAAGGCGTAGACCGCGTCCTCGTTCACCTTGAAGGCCGCCGCCAGGAGGTCGTTCAGCTCCTTCGCCAAGGCTTCTGGGATGCTGTCCAGCTTGGGGAGCAGATGTCTCGTCGCGGCGACGACCTGGTCGGCGATGGACTCGACGAAGCCTGCGACGAGACGGTAGTCCAAGCAGTTTATGGCCGAGAACCTCAGCTGCTCGCTCAGCGCCGGGTGCTGGATAAGCGTTCTAAGTATCCTTACGAGCAGAAAGTAGAGGCGGTCCACCTCCTCGTCGCGTTCGATCACGGTCTCCGCCAGATGCTTGTCGCGTTCCACCAGCACGGTTCCCAGGTCTCTTTCCATGCTCGCCGAGAGCAGGTACTCTCGTCTCAGGATCTTCTCCGGCGGGAAGGCAGAGGGCTCGAGGAGGCACTGCAGATGCACGGTTCGGGCGCTCTGCTCGACGACCTCAAGGCCGACGAGCCTCCGCGTCACGGCCTTGACGTGCTCGATGTCCTCCAACGTCAACCGGCCCTGGGACTCGACGATTATCAGGTCGCAGCCCAGCCAGTACTTGCTCGTGATCTCCGTCTCCAGATGGGGCGAGAACCTGACCACGGCTGTTTCAGGCTGCCTCTCGGGCCTATAGCCCGGCGAGAGGATGAGGCTTCCGTCCGCGCGCTCGATCACGAGTATCCTCGCGCCCTTAGCGATCTGGCTCCTTCGAGCCCATCCCTTAGGGAGCGAAAGGTAAAGGCTGCCGGCGCTCTCCTGAACCTTACGGATCTCCATGACTGCCCCAAGGGTCCCTGCTGAGAGGCTGCGATATTAAAGGTTCGCATGGCAGAGGCTAAGTCTTCACCCGGGCGTTCAACGAGCCCTTATATAAGGGGCTTGACCGCTTGAGAACATGCCCTTCTGCACGAATTGTGGGAAGGAGATAGCTGAGGACGCGGCCTTCTGCCCTCACTGCGGTACGCCCACCAAGAGAGCGCCGGGCGTTCTCGTGCCACCGATGCCTGCGCCACCGCCGACGATGGAGCTGAGGTACGCGACGATCTCGGCGAGGTTCGTCGCCGTCTTGGTCGACACGATCCTCCTAGCGATCGTAGGCTTCCTGATAGGCATCCCGTTCAACATCGTGGCGTTCTTCCTTGCCCCTCCCCTCGAGAACATCCTGGTTGCATGGCCCCTTGCCGTGATAAACGCGCTCCTCTGGGTAGGCTACTTCAGCTACTTCGAGGCCAGCTCAGGCCAGACCTTCGGCAAGAGGATGATGGGGATCAAGGTAGTTGACGTGAACGGCATCTCGGGCATCGACCTCGGCCGGAGCCTAGTCAGGAACATCCTCCGGATCATCGACTTCCTGCCAGTTTTCTACATCATAGGTGTCCTGCTCATAGCCACGAATCCCAGGAGGCAGAGGCTGGGCGACACGGTGGCGAGAACCATCGTGGTAAGAGCCTAGGGCCGTCTTAGTGTCGAAAGACCGAGGGCGTTCACAAGGCACCCGCTGCCTACGATAGCGGAGGCGACGAAGACGCCTCCAAAAGGGGTAGCCCAACGACAACCCTGAACGCCCCTTGACCGCGTGAACTCGCCTCCCCTGGGCTCGTTTCACGCGCCTCCTCGCCGCTCTCGTGGCGGCCGGATTGGTCTGGGAACGTAAGCCACATAAGCCGCACGGGGGAGGATACTCGCTTCACCGGGGCTCTGGGCTGTGGGCGCACGCGGACAGAAGGTCATGGTTCTCTTCCTTATCGTGGTCTCGGCCGTCTGGATGGCTGGGATAGGCCTCCGGGCGGCTTATGTGGTCGGGCGTACGGCGTCCGTGCGAGCAGAGCAGGGGTACACGTACTACGGCTATGTTCCGAGCGAGATCTGGTGGCTTGAGGAGATACCGGGGGCGCAGGGCTACGAGCGTTACCGAGTCGCGCCTAACTCGACGAGGACACAGGCCTACCTTTCGGTCATCGGGAACACCGCTGACACGAGCGTGGCGGTTTACGCCTTACCCGGGAGGGAACTCATCACGGAGTTCAAGGTGAACAGGCTGGAGAACGTCAGGGTGAAGCTGAGCAATGGGACGTTCTTCAAGGTCGTCGCCGATAGGCCTGTCACGGTCATCCTGATGGGTGGCTGGGCGGAGGACGCCCAGGACTTCACCATGACCTTCTTCACGGCCACGGACGGCGGCTACGTGGGCAAGGAGTTCATCTTCCAAGCGCTGCTGGGGAACACGATGCCCAACACGGGGCCACCGTACCAGGTCCACAGCCTAGAGGATGGCCACATCGTCGTCTATGACGTGAACGAGTCTGAGGCCTTGGAGTTCGACCTGAAGGCAAACGAGATGAGGCAACTCGCGCTGAGGCCCGCGGCCCTCTACAGGCTGGTCTCCACGGGCTACGTGCTGCTGCAGTCGTTCGTCGTGGGCTGGGGCTGGGACCCCTACGCCACGGTCTTCTACCCCGCGGTTCAAGGAGGCTTCCTAGGAAGGCTCTTCTATGGCGCCGGGTTTAGGCCGGAGCTCGTCGGGAGCCCCTTCATACCCGGAGAGTACTACCTGACGAGCACCGAGGACGCCGAGGTCTCGATAGTGGACCTGGCGAACAAGAGGAAGTACGGCGATCTCCCTCTGACCAGGGGGGAGCCGAGACACATGGAGATCAAGGTTGACCACATGGCACTTGAGAGCGATGAGGAGATCCTGTTGATGCACAGGGCGAGTGGCCTCGCCTACGCTGGGCTGAAGGCAGGACAGACCGCGTACGTGTATGTTCCCACGGAGATCAACTTCACCGGCTACGCTTACCTGTTCGCCTCGAAGCCGACCACGGTCACGATAGACGATACTCCCATGAGGCTGACGGGCGACGATTACGCCCCGCTACAGGGCGGCCTCCACAGGATCTCGGCCTCAGACAACGTGGTCTTCCAAGTCGTGAACTGGGCTAGGGAGTCGACCATAGAGTACACCTACATCGGGATTCCGCCGAAGATCCTGAGGCTGTCCAGCTTTGCGGCGTGCATCCCCTCCGTCGAAGCGATGAGCATCACCCACGAGGACCTAAAGCCCAAGCCACCCCTTGGCGAGGAGACACCTTGGCCCTACATCGCAGCAGGAGCGGCCGTGGTTGCCGTGGTTGTCGCAGCCCTCTTCCTGCGGAGAGGCCGCGGCTCGACCACCGCTCCGCATGTTAGAGAAGCTACGTGAAGTGGTTAACCCTATTCCTTCTCCTCTTCGTCAACGGCAGTCGAGGAGCCTTAGGAGCCAGCCCCCTTCTAGAGGGAAAGGGGATCCTCTTTCAGCAAGTCTTAAGTGGCTTCCATACCCGTAGCTGCGGCAAGAGTCCATGTCTCCTAGGGCTTGGTGATTCAAGGTTGATCGCCTCTAACTGGATCATGTCCTCGACGATTCTCTCTCACGGCAATCTGCTCGTCAGGGAGATTCTGTCGAGCATCGACCCTTCCAGCCCCGGTAAGCCCGGCGCCGTGATGCAACATATCAGGAGCTTCTCCAGAGCGCTCCTGGAGCCTCGGGCCTCCACGCAGCCCACCAGCCACGAGGCGGAGCAGGAGATCCTCTACGTCGTCGACGGGCAGGGAACCCTTGAAACCGGGGGTGAAACCTGGTACCTGCGGGAGGGCTCCATGTTCCTCATCCCAAGCGGCCTCCGCCACACGCTTAGGAACACGGAGGACTACCCGCTGGAACTCCTGATCATCGTGGAAGAGCTATCACGGGGGCATGAGAAGCGCGCAGCCTCAGTGGTCGCCAGGGATCGAAGGGAGGTCCCGGTCGTGATGGCGCATTGGAAGATGAAGGTGGCGGCGCTCCTCAGCGACGTCGACGACCTGGCGAGGCTTCACAGCGTCCTCGTCGTCACCATAGACCCCATGGAGGCCACGGAGCCCCACGGCCATCCCGTCGGAACCGACGAGGTATGGTACCTCCTAGAAGGCTGCGGGCTGCACATCGTCGGCGAGGACCTGACTAGGCAATGGCCGGGAGACGCCGTCTACATCCGCGAGCAGTCACACGCGATAGTCAACGACGGAAACGAGCCGCTGAGGATGTTCTACTTCGCCCACTACGGCGGACGCTAGTCCCCTGGCACTCGAATCCTTCCCGGGCCTTAAAGCGTCTACCAGGCCTGCCCACACCGAGGCGGTCAAGGCCTCGCAGCGTCGCTACGCGTCATGGTCTAAGCAGGCTTCCGGCGTCGAGTCAGAGCGTAGGCGATGATCGCGATCAGGACCACCACGGCTGCGGCAGCGGCATACATCCAGGTCGCTATTCCCTCCTCAAGCAGGGGCTTGAGCTTCAGGTCGTCGTAAGTGAGGCTTAGCGACTGAACGGATGGAACGGTGTCCCCGAAGGCCCTGAGGCCTTGGCCGTCCGCCAGGTTCACGACCTCGACGATCACGTTATCGGACGCGGATATCTTGTGAAGCCCTCTCGTGAGCGGGAGGATGCCGTCAGATCCCAGCCTCGTTCTCACGTCGTCCACCGTGACGACCGTGTCGCCGTGCGTGAACAGGTACGTTTCGCCTTCCGGCACGTCCAGGTAGGCTTCCTGGTCGGCCTTGAGGCCTAGGTAGGCGAGGCCGCCGTCGACGATGTCGTTGTCCCTGTAGCCGAGCAGGAGGGGCTTCGTGGTCGTGACCGCCATGTCCACCGTGGTGTCCGTCCACATGAAGGAGAAGGCGGTGGCGCCAGGCACTTGGTGCTCGCCAACGCTTCTCTTCGAATCGAGCCGGATCAAGCCGATCTTCGCCTCCTCCACGCCGGTGGCTATGAAGCTCCTGTTCGAGCCCGCGTAAACCATGGCGTCGCCGCCGTAAGCGACCTGATCCGTGCTGCCGTAGAAGAGGGTGCCCACGAAGCCGCCTTGAACCGCGGGGTAGAAGGTGGAGCCCGGCCGATAGACCTCAGAGGCATGGTCGATGCCCGAGTCGATCGACTGGAGCATCAGGTAGCCCGTAGAGCGTATATCATAGACGGCGAGGTTGATGAAGGCACGCTCACTCACCTGGTTCGCCTCCAGCCTGAAGGAGGCGACGGTCGAGCCGTTCGCGTCTGTTATCGTCACGTCGCTGTCCTCGAGCGCGATCACCTTGTAGGGGGTCCCTACCTTCTCCTCCACGGCGGCGAAGACAAACTCCTTGTCCACGTAGCCGCCGCGCACGCCCGTGTAGAACGTGTTCACGTGCGCCCCGACCTCCACGTCTCGGCCCCCGGCCAGCATGACGGTCAGGGGCTTGTTCGCGACGACCTTGAAGAACGAGGCGTTGGCCAGTCTGAGCACCTGCTTCTCGAGCCTGTTCAGGGTATACGCTTGCACCGGCGCGCCGCCTGGAAGCCTGAGGACCTGAACGTTCGTCGCGTCCTGGCATCCGACGAGGATGAGGAGGCCGTAGTCTCTGATGGAGGCCTCCTCCAGGCCCTGCACCGGTATGCCGGCGCCTGTTATGCCGCGCATCGACCAGTTCACGTAGATCCGCGAGGGCACATAGCCGTAGTACTCGTACTCAGGCGAGGCATGAACGGATACCTGCGACGCCCTGAGCGATGCGGCAGGCAAGAGGAACGTGGCTAACAGGCTGGCAAAGAACAGAGCACTGCTCAGCATGCGAGCCGCCTTGTGGGCGAACATGAGGGACCTCAAGTCATCACCCGCGCCATGGTCGAGAGGTGAACCTGCATCGGAGACTCGCTCTTAAACCTAGCTTGGGCTGGGCCTAGTCAGCGCGGCAAGAGAGGAAGCGAAGGGTCTGGGTCACCACCAGGGCTTTACTTCAGGCGGCTGTACTTGGATCAGGGGCTTGAGGAACTGTATCGCCTGTTGGACGCCTGAGTCGCGGCTCATCATCGGGTCCTCATGCTCCACGGACATCACGTAATCGTAGCCTGTCTCCATAAGGGCGGTTATGACGCGTCTCCAAGGCACCTGGCCCCAGCCGATCGTCCGGAACCGCACTGACCTCGCGGCCCTGCCCCAGCCGCCCGTAACGAGGACGCCCGTCCGGGCGGTGGAGTGGGGCACGGTCTCCACATCCTTCGCGTGGACGTGGAAGATGCGGTCCCGAAGCTCGTAGATGAACCAGGCTGGGTCCATCTGCTGCCATAGCAGGTGGCTGGGATCATAGTTGAAGCCCGCGGCTGGATGGTTGTCCACGACCTCCAGCAGCCTCTTCGCCGTCTCAAGGTTGTAGTTCATCTCCTGCGGATGCGTTTCATACGCGATCTTCACGCCGTGATCCCGCGCATAGTCCAAGATGGGCAGCCAACGCTCCTTGTAGAGCGCCCAGTAGCCCTCCCAGATCTTCTCGTTCGCCGGCGGGAAGATGAACCATTTCCCCCAGTTGGGGCAGCCCGTGAAGGAGTTCACCACCGGGACGCCCAGAGCCTGGGCGGCCTCGATCGTCTTCCTCAGCCGTTCCGTGCCGAACTTGACCTTCTCCTCTGGGGTTCCCTTGAACCAGTCATCCGTGCTCTCGTCCAGAGGCCCGAGGATCAACTGGCCCTCCAGATGGTTGCTCAAAGAGGAGATCATGAGCCCCGCCTTCTCCACGACCTGCTTGTATCCGGACGCGCCGCCCTCCAAGACCTCGTCTAGGTTGATATGGTTGCTTCCGCTCCAGGCCGCGACCTCCACCGCCTCATAACCCCAGCCTGCGACCCTCGCAAGCACCTTCTCAAAGGGCTCGTCATTGTAGAGGACCGTCAGGATCCCAATCTTCACCTGAACCACCAAGCTCAGTTTCGCAGAAGTCTGTTCTCTTGGACATTATAAGCTTAGCCGTGAACACTCGGGAGTCACACTATCCGAGCAGGAGAATCCGGGAAGGGAGGCTGTCGAGATCGCCTTAAGGAAGACTAGGAAGGATGATGCGGGATTCCTGGGGGAATGAAGCCGTTGGGCCTCTGCGCATCTCGCCAGGCGACGGTAGGCGGCAAAGCCTATACGTGACATGCGCTTAGCCGATGCTTTGTGAAGGCGTTTGGACCCGGAGGTTCTGGACTACCTGAGGAGGTCTCTTCGGGAGTCGCTCTGCGTGAGGTGCGTGAACAGCGAGCCTATGCTCAGATGCTCGGTGGTGCTCTGCCACGAGGGTGGCCTATACCCGGGCGGCGTGAGGCAATGCGAAAGGTTCAAGCTGAGAGAAGCAGGTCCGGGCGCGTGATATCTCCCGTAGCGTGATCGCTTCAGGGGTTCTCCGGCCCTATCTTTGAGCAGACGGGACACTCAGGGCTCCGTTTCACATCTATCTTGTAGAACTCCATCTGTTCGCCGTCGTAGAAGAGCAGCTTCCCTTTCAGCAGCTCGCCCACGCCTGTCAGGTACTTGACGACCTCCGTGGCCTGGACCGTGCCGATCAGCCCGGCTGTCGAGCCGAGCACGGGAAAGGTCTCAGGCGGCGGCGCCACAGGGAAGATGCAGTTGAAGCACGGCGTCTCGCCGGGGACGATCGTCGTAGCCTGACCTGTCAGACCGTGAACGGCGCCATGGAAGAAGGGTATACGCTTCTCCACGCACGCCCGGTTCAGCAGCTGCCTAGTCGCGTAGTTGTCCATCGCATCGACCACCGCGTCCATCCCGTCCACAAGGCTTAGCACGTTCCCCTGGTTGATCGTGTCGATGGTGGGCTCCAGAAGCGTTCGGGGGCTGAGTTGCGTCAGCTTCTTCACGGCCGAGACGGCCTTCCTCTCGCCCACGTCCTTATCCCAGTGCAGGACCTGCCGGTTCAGGTTGCTCAGGTCTACTACGTCGTGGTCGATGAACCTCAGGTGGCCTACGCCCGCAGTGGCGAGGTACATGAGGACCGGCGAGCCGAGGCCTCCGACACCTGCGACCAAGACCCCTGCGCGCTTGAGCTTCCTCTGACCTTCTTCGCTGAAGATCCGGATCTGCCTGTCATACCTTACTCGATCATAGCTGTCTAGGGGTCTGTCAAGGTCACCTAAAGGGGGCACCTGGCCTCACCGGGGCGAGTCCGAGGCTCTGGCCTTGTCGATCGAGCTAGTCGAAGCGGGTATAAGTGTCTTCCATCCCGAAGCCCGCGCGTGGCTTCTGGCCGCGCGGTTAAATCCTCAAGCATGTCGTTAACCGCTTCGGGGAAGTGCAGGGATTGATCCCTGAATCCGTCGAGAGGTATGAGGCTCGGACGCCTCGGTCGAAGGCCCTCTTCGAAAGGGCCCTGAAGGTTTCACCGGGCGGCGTCCATCACAACATCCGGTATTATCCGCCTTATCCGGTCTTCATAGACCACGGCAAGGGCAGCCACTTCTGGGACGTGGACGGGAACGACTACGTGGACTTCTGGATGGGCCACGGCGCCCACATACTAGGCCATGCCCCCGATGCGATCGTAGAAGCCCTCCAGGCCCAGGCAGCGAAGTCGGCGCATTATGGCATGCCCAGCGAGGTTCAGCTCCAGCTGGGCGAGTTGATCGAGAAGATGGTTCCCAGCGTGGAGAAGCTCCGGTTCGCGAACACGGGCACGGAGGCGACGATGTACGCGGTCCGTTTCGCCAGAGCCTACACGAAGCGGCGGAGGATAGCGAAGTTCGAAGGCCACTGGCACGGCGGCCACGACATCCTGAACGTCGCGGTGAGGGCGCCGCTGGACAAGCCCTCCACGGCCGGAGCCCTGGAGGAGACCTCCGCCTACACCGTTGCCTGCCCCTTCAACGACATAGAGGGGACCCTCGATCTGCTTCGAGGCATCCGCAACGACCTGGCAGGCGTGGTCATCGAGCCCGTGATGATGACCGGCGGCGCCCTTCCAGCGGACGGGGAGTTCCTCAAGGCCGTTAAGGAGGCGGCGGAGAGCTACGACGCGGTCCTCATCTTCGACGAGGTGGTCACAGGCTTCAGGCTTGCGAGAGGGGGCGCCCAGGAACTCTACGGGATCACGGCCGACCTGGTGACGTATGGCAAGATCATAGGGGGCGGTTGCCCCGTCGGCGCGATCGCGGGGCGCGAGGAGGTCATGGATGTCTGTAACCCGACGAAGGGGAGGCCGCCGAGCGAGGTGGCGCAGCAGGGCGGCACGTTCTGCGGCAACCCCCTGACGATGATGGGCGGCTACGTGGCCTTGAAGACGCTTGACGAGCATCCGGAGATCTACGACCGGATTGGAAAGCTAGGCGAGAGGGCAAGGAGCGGAGTTGAACAGGCCTTGAACGAGGCGGGTGTGCCGGCGCTCTCCACAGGCGTGGGCTCCATGTTCCTGACGCACTTCCTGAAGACGCCGGGCGCCGAGGTTAAGAGCATACGGGACGTGGCCTCTAACACCGACAGGGTGAGGCTTCAGGACTACCATCTGGAGCTGATGAACCACAGCGTCTTCTTCCTCCCGACGCATATAGGAATGGTCAGCTCCGCCCACACCGCGGAGGAGATAGAGAGGCTCATCCAAGCAACCAGGGAATCCGCAGCGCTGATCAGAAGCCAGGAGCCTCGGCGCGCAGCCGAGAGGCCGAGCCCCGCGCCGAGACCTGCCATCTAAGGCCTCCCTAGGCTCATCGCGTCGTGTTCAGCCGGAGACAGCCGCGTGAACAGAGATCGTGCAGCGTGCTTCCACCATATCCTAGGCCTTGCCGCGGGACGCCTGCGATCAGAGGCCAAGCCGGTGCTGCGGGGTCTAGCCGCCGCACGACGGAGCGCAACAGGAGGCGGAAGACTCGCGCCGGCCGCACCGTTCCAGGAGGGACAGAATGATAAGCCCGTAGCGACGCTTGCTATGGGAATGTGGCAGTACGACGGGCTGACAGTGAGCAACCCGTCTTCATCGTCGGTGTCTGGGCTTGCCAAGAGAGCAGTGGCCTGACGGTGAGGGACGCTGTGACTGAGCTTGGACGCTGATAGCATGGGCCAACATGAGCCTTTCCGCCTCAGGTTGAGGAGAGACGTTGGCTTACTCGGTTCCTTCAGCTTCGGCTACGCCGATGTGGGAGCAGGCATCTACCTGACATTGGGATTGGTCGCCCAGTTCTCCGGTCCGGCGACTCCATTGTCCTTCGCCGTGGCATCTTTGGCCTACCTCTTCACGGCTCTAAGCTACGCCGAACTCGCCTCATCCTTCCCGGAAGCCGGCGGTGGACTGATATACTCGGAAAAGGCGTTTGGCAAACTCGCCGCGTTTATCACAGCGTGGTGCCTCCTCCTAGACTACGTTGTGACCACGTCGATCTTCGCTCTCGCCGCCGTCGGCTACATGGGCTACTTCCTCCCGGCTCTACATGGCGACCCGTACTTCAGCCTCGCAGCGCTTCTGCTCGTCTCGGGCTTGGTCGTGGTGAACTGCCTTGGAGTCAGGGAATCGGCGGGATTCAGCGCGGCGCTCGTCCTGCTCGACGTTTCTGGGATCACGTTGGTCATCCTAGCAGGATACCTTGCGGGCTTCAGGCCGTTCTGGGAGCAGATCAACTGGGGAACCACGCCGGACCTGAACGGTTTCCTCTACGGCTCCTCGATAGCGATGGCCTCCTTCCTCGGCATAGAGGTCATATCGCAGACCGCGGAGGAAACCAAGGTAGCTGGACGAACCATCCCCCGAGCCGTCTTCCTGGTAAGCGCCGCGGTCGTCGTCATCTCCATAGCCTTCTCCTCCCTAGCCGTAGGCGTAGTCCCCTGGAACATCCTAGGCCAGTCCTACAAGGACCCCGCGGCGATCGTCGCGGAGTACCTTCCCTATGGGCGCATCTTCGGAGCCTGGCTGGGGCTGATGGGGATGACCGTCTGCATCGTCGCGGCGAACGCCGGGATCGTCGGCGTCTCTAGGATGGCCTTCTCCATGAGCCGAGAAGGGCTTCTGCCGCGGTGGCTGGGAAGCTTGCACAGGAAGTACCGGGTGCCGTACAGGGCTATCATCCTCTTCGCGTCAATCCAGCTCCTGCTCGCCTACACTGGGCACATGGGTCTCTCGGCTGACCTGTACAACTTCGGCGCCCTGCTCTCCTATATGCTCGTTAACCTCGCCCTGATAGCCCTGAGGAGGAAGGACCCGAGCCGCTTCCGGCCGTTCAAGCTACCGGGCACCATCAAGCTAGGCCACGGGCAGAGGTTCGAGATGCCCCTGATCGCCCTCCTGGGCTTCGTCTCCTGTGGCTTTGTCTGGACGCTTGTGGTTCTGACGCACGAGACGGGGAGGCTCATCGGCTTCCTCTGGCTGGGTTTAGGCCTGTTGCTCTACTACCTCTACCGAAGGTCAAGAAGCCCCAAGCTTGAGTAAAGCCTAAGTCGCCTGCACCAGATCTGGGTGCGGCCTCTATGAGGCTTTAAGGCACCCGCCCCATGTACATCGTAGTCATCGGCGCCGGCCACGTAGGACTGCACCTCATCCAGTCCTTCTCACAGAGGGGCGAACGGATAGCTGTCATCGATAAGAGCGAGCGCAAATGCAGGCATGTCTCAACGACATTCGACGCGGTGGCCTTCGTCGGCAGCGGCAAAGACCGGCGCGTCCTCAGAAGCGCCGAGCTGGAGAAGGCGGACATGCTCTTCGCGGTCACCGATAATGACCTCGTGAACCTCGCCGCGTGTAGGATGGCGAAGAAGGACTTCGCCGTGCCCTACGTCGTCGCCCTTGCCAACAGCCCGAGGCGAAAGGAAGAGCTGAAAGACGCAGGTGCAGACGCGGTGATATGTCCCCTCGACGAGGCGATCCGCCTTGTCGAGAACGCTCTCAGGACGCCCAATGTCTCCGTGCTCTTCATAGACCCCGAGGAGGACTGCAAGCTTGTTCGAGTGACCATTCCCTTGAACGCGAGCGTAGCCGGCAAGACCGTGAGGCATCTAGACCTGCCGCCTGGATGCAAGGTCGGGCTCATCTGCGGGAGAAACGGCCTGGTCTTCCCTGATAAAGGGACTCAGATCGCGGTCCATGACCAAGTGTTTCTCCTCGGGGCAAGAGAGGCTGTCGACGATGGAGTGCGGAAACTGACGATGAGCGAACTAGCCTGACCTTGGAGGCCGTAGATAAGCCATGGCTAACGGCTCTGAACAGGTCGCCTTGCCGCTTGAGCTCCTTGCGCGAGTAGCCTTCTCCGCAGGCATCCTCGTTATCACCTTCGTCCTCGTCAGGCTCATGACCTCCCTGCTAGGAAGGATCATCAAGGGTGAACCCCCTACCTTAGTCTCCCACATACAGCGCTTAGCCTCTTGGACTATCTGGGCCATAGGGATCATCGTCGCCTTGCACGAACTGGGCCTTGAGACCACCATATTCGTTGCGCTACTGGTCCTAGCTGGCTTGGCGTTGATCGTGGGTTTCCGGAACGTATTGGCGGACCTAGTTGCACGAGAGTTCCTCGCGACCTACCGCCCGTTCAAGGTCGGCGACTGGATCCAGGTGGGCGAACACTACGGTCGAGTGGCGGAGCTCAACGTCCTAGGCACCAGCCTGGTCACGCCGGACAACGAGCTGGTTGTCATCCCGAACTCGATGCTGATGCGCAGGGTCATCGTGAACAGGACGAGGGCCGGGGCCCTCCGGCTAAGGGTCCCCGTCCGGATCAGCCGGAGACACGATATACTGAAGGTGGAAGAGGAGTTGCTCAGGATCGGCGCGGCTATGGAGAAGGAGCTAGCCCCAGAGAGAAAGCCGGAGGTCCGCGTCGTGGAAGTGGAGGAGGACAAGGTTCGGCTGGACCTCATCCTGTGGACGATGAACCCCGCTAAGAAGGAGATGGTTGCCTCGGAGGTTAAGAGGAGAGTCCATGAGATGCTCTCGCGAGGCCCCCTGGCGTCTCAAGAGGAGGATGCTCATCAGCCCTGAGACCGCCTTCCCGGACGGGCAAGGCCGCGGCCTTCGTCGGAGGGACAGGCGGTTCAGCTCACGCGAAGTCTCAAAAGGCTCGGTGTCCTTCAGAGGCCTTGAGCACCTCGATGGAGTACCCGATCTACGATAACCCTGAGTACTACGACATCGCATTCAGCTGGGACCTAACGAAGGAAGCGAGGTTCTATGAGGCCTGCTTCCGTCGATACGCGGAGGGCCCGGTGAAACGGCTGCTGGAGCTGGGCTGTGGAACTGGGCGCTTCCTTTTCGAGTTCGCTAGGAGAGGCTATCAGGTCCACGGCTTGGACATCAACCCGCGCATGGTGGAGTACGTCAAGGAGAAGGCTTCGAAGCTGCGGCTGCCCGTCAGAGTGACTCCAGCGGACATGGCGGATTTCCAGACGGGCGAGGAGTACGATGGCGCGCTCTGCGCCGTCAACACCTTCAGCTACCTTCTCACCGAGGAGCAGGTCAGGAGCCACCTGACCTGCGTGGGCCGGGAGCTCAGGGCGGGAGGCGTCTACTTCATTGACTTCGACCTGCTCGTAAGGCCTGAAGCCCGGCCGCTCGGGGAAGGAGCGAGGTCGCGGCAGAGAAGGGAACGATGGACCATGCGGCGGGGACAGATCAGGGTGAAGGCCAGCTTCAGGTTCGTCGGTGAACTCGATATGGCTAGGAGACGCGTCGCCGAGGAGTTCATCCTTGAAGGTCAGGACGGTGAGCAACGCTTCAGGATCGAGCAACGCGGCGAGGTAAGGTTGAATACGCTACCGGACTTCCTCAAGCTGCTTAAGGAGACAGCCGTCTTCCAGATCGCGGCATGGTACCCGCCCCGGTTCAACCCTGAAGAGACGCTGAGGATCGAGGAGCCCACGGACGAGCCGCTCCGGCGCGTAATCGTCGTGCTGAGAAGAGGCTAGGCTCCTCGAAGGCGCCGGACCTAGCTCTCTGGAGCACGGGGTCGCGGACAGGGTTTCACTTAAATGGATTCGGCTCAGCTAGATGACTGGCGCGGAGGTCACGTCGTTGAGTAAGGAGACCGTTGGATTCGTCACGATGGCGGAGGTGGAGAAGGCTGCGGCGAAGATCCCTGAGATCGGCGTGGGGATGCTGGGCTACGCGTTCATGGGGAAGGCTCACAGCCACGCCTGGAGGGATGTACCCTTCTTCTTCTGGCCGCCGCCGGCGATCCCGAGGCTTGTGGCGCTCTGCGGCCGGTCAGGCGAGAAGGTCGCCGAAGCCGTGAGGAGATACGGGTTTGAGGGCGCCTACACAGATTGGCGCGAGCTGGTCAAGGACGGCCGCGTTCAGATCTTCGACAACTCGGGGCCGAACGATGTCCACGCGGATCCCTGCATCGCCGCGGCGGAGGCCGGGAAGCACGTCGTCTGTGAGAAGCCCCTCGCCCGGTCGGGCAAGGAGGCGAAGAGGCTCTATGAGGCCGTGGCGAGGACGAAGGTTAAGCACATGTGCGCCTACAATTACCGCTTCGTTCCCGCCGTGCGGCTAGCGAGGAAGCTCATCGAGGACGGCCACATCGGCAGAATCTACCACTTCCGGGCCCGATACCTGCAGGAGTGGATCATGGACCCCGCCTTCCCCCTCGTCTGGCGGCTTCGAAAGGACATGGCCGGCTCGGGGCCGCTGGGCGACTTGGGCTCCCACATCATCGACCTAGCCCGGTTCCTCGTCGGCGATATCAAGGCCGTGACGGCCATGACGAAGACCTTCATCACGGAGCGGCCTCTGCCTGAGGCCCCTGTGAAGCGCGGCCCCGTGACGGTGGAGGACGGCTTCGTCGCCACGGCGGAGTTCCAGAACGGGGCGATCGGCACCCTGGAGGCGACGAGGTTCGCGGGCGGCCGGAAGAACTTCAACAACTTCGAGGTCAACGGCGAGAAGGCCTCCATAGAGTTCAACCTCGAGAGGCTGAATGAGCTCCGCGTCTACTGGAAGGAGGAGCCGATCAAGGAGATCGCGGGCTGGCATGACGTGCTCGTGACGGAGGGCTACCATCCGTTGATAGGGAACGTCTACTGGCCGCACGGCCACATCATAGGCTGGGAGCACACCTTCATCAACGAGTTCCACCACTTCCTGGAATGCGTCATGAACGACACGCCCGTAGCCCCGAACGCCGCCACCTTCGAGGACGGCTACAAGGTCGACGCGGTCTGCGACGCGATCCTAGAGGCTGCGGCCAAAGGGAAGAAGGTGAACGTCAAGCGGTAAACGGCGCCTCCCGCCAGGGCCCTTCCGCTTGACTGAACGGTACCCAAGGCCGGCAAAGACGGCCCTAAGGCGACACTATGGTGAGTACTTCATGGGAAGGCTGAAGGGGGGGCTACGATAAGGCTGGGTTGAAGTCCCTAGCCCGGCCCTTTCCCCTCTGAAGCCATGACGAAAACCCATGAAGCTTGGTCTCAGATAGCTTGCTTGGAGCTGGGACCGATGCCTATCGGACACCTAAGGGACATCCCCAGAGCGGCGTCGGATGACCGATGCGGGCGCGCCGTCGTCCGCTCTGTGGGAGAAATCCTCGATTGGTGGGCGGTTAGGGCTCTATAGGGGATGTCATTGAGCGTCGTGGTCGTAGATGAGAAGTACAGGATTCTCCTAGACAGGGAGCTCAGGCAGACCGTCGGCGTCAGCAAGGGCGATAGGCTCCTCGCCATTCCCTACAAAGATGGAGTTCTACTCCTCTCTCAAGGGGAAACGCTTTGCAGGTTCACTGAGGGGCTTCAGGTACACCGAGGGGCAACACGAGGCCTCTAGGCACCTTTTCCGCAAGGAGTAGAGCCTATGCCCATCCTGGACACCGTCACCCTCTTTGCAGCCGCGGACGAAGAGGACCCGCAGCACAAGACGGCGTTAGACTACCTAGAAGGTCTAGCTTCGACCAACTTCCATGTCGCCTCCTTCGCCCTGCTGGGGTTCGACATCGTCCTGAAGAGCAGGGGGTACACCTTCGATGAGAGAATGGAGAAGCACGCCCTGCTTCTACGGGACTTCTCCTTAGCAGAGGAGAAGAGCTCAAAGCTGCGGCTTTCCACATTCTACCTCGCGGCGAAGATCGAGAAGGAGGCCGGTCTGGAATACTTTGACGCAGGAGTCGCGGCTGAAGCCCTGCAACACGATGGAGTAGTCATCTCGACTGACACCGCCTTCGAAAACGTTGCCTCCCTCAGACGAGCTTGGTAACGAGGCCTCCCTACACGGGCAAAGCGTCTCCCGTATCTCGGAAAGCCGCAAAGCCTGGCTGGACGGCGATAACGCTAGCCCCAAGACCCCTACGTCAGAGCCGGATTCACGTGGCTGATGAGGCTGGGCCCGGGGAAAAGGGCCTCCGCGTGGATTTGGGCCCGAGGGACTCCTAGGACCTGAGTTCTTCTCTAAGCCAAGGGGCGAGGGCTATCTCGTTCGTCCTGCCCTCCCTCTTGACCGTTACGAGGCCCCTCTCCGCGAGTCTCGCGACGACCCTGTGGACCTTCAGCTTCGTCAGGCCCGTCTGTTTCACGATCTCCTTCTGGAGGCATCGGCCGCCTGCCTGCTTGACGGCTTGGAGCACGCGCCGCTCATCCTCCTTAGTCATCTTCATCACAACCTCGAAGCTCTTGTTCAGCTCCGTAGGCTGAGGAGCCTCGGAGAGCCTGATCTCGGGCACGGCGGCGTTGTAGGTGATCAGGGCTATGCCCGCGAGGGCAGCTAGGAGGAAGATGCCGAGCCAGGCCATCATCGGCATTCCCATGTAGACGGAGCCCCCATGCATATCCACCATGCCACCCTCGGCTTGCGCGGCGAGAAAGGCGAAGGACGAGAGAGCGCCCACTGCGAGGACTAGGACCAATGAGGCCGCTAGGAAGGGCCTACGGGGCATGTCGACCAGTGAGACTACCCCTATCTTCCCATATAGAGGTTGCCCGCGCCGTTTCTCAAGGGAGACCCGCGAGGTTTCATCTTCCTGAAACCGTCTGACCGTGAGGGTTTCACGGAACTCTAAAGAGGCCCCGGGTGGAGCGCTTCAGGATGATAACCGGATAGGAGGTGAGATCGACGTGAACAGGGAACTCGGGATCATCCTAGGCCTCGCCCTGATCTCCGTGGCCGCCTTGTCCTTGATCTCCGCACCCGTGGCGTGGGGCACGATGGCAGGTTTCGGTGCGATGGGCAACATGATGGGCGCCGCTAGCACCGGGCCGGGGAACACGGAGCCTCATGAGAACTGCTCTGAGGAGCACCATGCGGAGATGGCTCAGCACATGGGTAACGCGACGATGCCAGCCAACGGCGGGAACCACGCCCACTGTGGAGGATAACGGCCTCCGCCTCCCGTGCCTGACGGCAGTGGGGCTGAGTTAGCGATGATCAGCCTCAGGCCGTCAATAGGCCATGGGCCACACCCAGTACGGTAGGCTTAAATGACCTTCACATGATAGGTCAGAGCTCAGATCTGCAAGGCGTGGCAACTGAGTTGAAAAGGGCCCTGTCTCTTCTCCTTCCACTCCTCGTCGTCCTAGCGGGCTCTACGTCTCCGTTGGCCTCCATCCGGCAGGTCTCCGCCGAGCCAGCTCTGGAGCCGAGCTACGAGTACTACGGCTACGTGCCTGCGAGGATATGGGGCCTCCGATCCCTCCCCGGTTCCATCTGGTTCCAGTATGAGATCAATCCCAACTCCATCTTGGACCGGAGCCTCCTCGTCTTCATCGGCAACCATGACCAAACCGAGGTCTCCGTCTACGTGTTACCAAACAGGAGCTTGTTGGAAAGCTTCACGGTGAACAAGCTCGAGAAGATGACGATCCGTTTGCCGAACGGGACCTTCTTCAAGGCCGTCTCCGACAAGCCCGTCACGCTCATCCTGATGGCCGGCAAGAACATGGAGGTAGGCGACAACTGGGCGCAGACGTTCTTTACGAGCGTCGAAGGCGGCTACGTGGGCAGGGAGTTCGTCTTCATGGCTCTTCAAGCTAGCAGAATGCCCTACGTCCAGGGGTTTGCGCTCCGGGTCTTCGCCCTCGAGGACAGCCAGATCAAGGTGGTGGATGCCAACGGGACCACTGCCGCGGATTTCCAGCTGGAGGCGAACGAGTACAGGCAGTTGACTTTCGCTCCCCTCGCCGTCTACCGGCTCACGTCGACGGGCAACTTGATGCTCCAGCTATGGACAGGGGGCTCCCTCTTCTATCCGGCGGTGGAGGGTGGCTTCGTCGGGAGACTCTTCTACGGCGCCGCGTTGGTAACGGAGCTTTGGGGGTCCTTGCCTCCGCCTCCCGCCTACGTCCTGACGGGGCTTGAGGATGCAAGGGCGAGGATCATCGACCTTGAGTTCAGAAGAGAGTTCAACACCACCGCCGTGGCTGTGGGGGTGAACAACTCGATGTGGATCGAGGCGTCCCATATGGTGGTGGAGAGCGACAAGCCGATCACGTTGATGTACCAGAGCGGAGGCCTCACCTACGCCGGGGTCAAGCCCGGCCAGACGATGGAACTCTACGTGCCCACGGGGAAGGACGCGCTCTCGATGGGCGAGGCCTACGTCTTCGCTGAGGAGGGGACTACCGTGACCGTGGACGATATGCGGATCAAGGTCTCGGCCGACGAGATGGTCCCCATACAGCCCGGAGTGCATCGGATCGCCGCCGACCGGAATGTCGTCATCCAGATCGTCCACTGGGGAGCCTATATTCGAAGCTACAACGCGAGGATAGAGGCCCCCTATAACGGCATAGCGGAGTTCGCCTCCTGCGTGCCCTCGCTGCAGGCGATGAGCCTCACCTATGAAGGTATGCAGTTGAAGCCCGTCCTAGGAGGCGAGATGGCATGGGCCTACGCTCTTGCCATAGTAGTCCCCCTAGCGCTGATTGTTGCCTGGCAGCTAAGGAAGAGAGGAAGGACCCCCTGAAGAACAGTAGATGGCTGCACCTCTACGGAGAGTTACCGAGGCGGCCGCCGAGGCTGAGCCGTCTCTACGGAATGCTTCATAGGGCCCACGGATACACGCTGCACTGGCTGTGAAGCTGTTACGTAACTGACGGCGTAAGCATCAGCGGCCGCTGGCTTCCAGCTCTCCCGTAACCGTTGATCGTGCTCATGAGCGGTGGGCTTAAATGCCTTCCTGCAACAGCTCGCCGTGAGGATCTGGGAGATGTGGCAGCCGCGTTGAGAAGGGCTTTGTCTGTTCTGTTTTCGTTCCTCCTTGTCTTTGCAGCTATGGCATCCACGGTTACATCGGTCCCTAGGGTTTCGGCTGAGTCTGCTTTGGCGGCGAGCTACGAGTATTATGGCTATGTCCCCTCGAGGATATGGGGCCTTGAGTCTCTGCCAGAGTCCGAGTGGTTCCAGTATAGGGTGGACCCCGACACTGTCTTGGATCGGGCTCTGCTCGTCTTCATAGGCAACTACGACCAGACGGAAGTGTCAGTCTTCACCATGCCGAACGGAAGCTTGGTCAAGAGCTTCACCGTGAACAGGCTTGAGCAGGCTAGGGTGCGTTTGCCGAACGGGACGTTCTTCAAGGCCGTCTCCGATAGGCCCGTGACGCTCATCCTCATGGCTGGGGTCTCAATGGAGCAAGGCGATGATTGGGCGAGCACCTTCTTTACGAGCGTGGACGGCGGCTACGTGGGCAGGGAGTTCGTCTTCATGGCCGTTCAAGCTAGGAGGATGCCGTACGTGAGCGGCTTCCCGCTCCGCGTCTTCGCCCTCGAAGACAGCCATGTCACAGTGACCGACGCGGAAGGAAGCACGGCCGCCGATCTCGAGCTGAAGGCGAACCAGTACAGGCAGCTCTCGTTCACTTCCCTCGCGGTCTACCGGCTCACGTCGACGGGCAACTTGATGCTCCAGTCGTGGGGTGAACGGTCAGTCTTCTATCCGGCGGTGGAGGGTGGCTTCGTCGGGAAACTCTTCTACGGCACTGCGATGGTAAAGGAGCTGTGGGGCGAAGCCGTTAGGAACAGTCCGACCTCGCCTGCCTTCGTCATGGCGGGCGTCGAAGACGCGAGGGCGCGGATCATCGACCTGGAGTTCTCAAGGGAGCTCAGATCAACAGAGGTGAGAGGAGCGGTGAATAACTCGATGGAGATTGCGGCATCTCACATCGTTGTGGAGACCGATAGGCCGACTACGTTGATGTTCCAGAGCGCGGGCGGAGGCTTAGCGTACGCGGGTGTCAAGCCAGGTGAGACTATGGAACTCTACGTGCCGACGGGAAAGGATGCGCTGTCCATGGGTGAGGCCTACCTTTTCGCGCGAGAAGGCACGACGGTCATCGTGGACGATGTGCCGATCAGGGTCTCAGCCGATGAGACGATTCCTCTCCTGCCCGGGATGCATCGGATCACGGCCGACCGAGGCGCTCTTATCGAGGTGGTTCACTGGTCAGCCTACTTCACCGCGAAGCTGCAGGCCCCTGATAACGGCCTATCAGACTTCGCCGCCTGCGTGCCGTCGCTGCAAGGCATGGGTATCACCTACGAGGAGCTGAAGCTGAAACCCGTTCTAGGCGGAGAGGCGTCTTGGACCTACGCTCTCGCGGCACTGGTTCCCATCGTCCTCGTCGCCGCGTGGCGGCTAAGAAAGAGGGGGAAGGCCTCCTGAGTTCACAGCAAGCCCAGATCCTAGACCGAGTAACGTGACTGCTGAACTCCCATCGCCCTGAACGATGGTTTACTGGGAACTAGTGCTCTTTGCTCGTCTTCTCAGGGCGAGAAGAGCTATAACCGCAGCGGCGGCGACGACTACAGCCCCTGCAGCGATGTATGCGAGGGGGAGTTCCTCCTCGACGGGCTTGAGCTGGACATCGCTCGTTATGCTCAGCGACTGCACGGAGGGAAGGCAGGCGCCGAAGGTTCCGAAGCCCTGCGTGGGAGCCAGATTCGTGACCTGGAGCACCAAGTTCTTCGAGGCGGAGACGGCATGGAGTCCCGGCCAGAGGGGCAGTATCCCGTCGGCTGCAAGCCGGTTCTGCACATCGTCAACCGTGACTATGGTCTCTTCCTGCGTGAAAAGGTAGGCCTCACCCTCGGGGACGTAGATGAGCGCTCTCTGGCCCGCCTTCAAGCCTGCGGCGGCTAGCCCGCATTCACCCTGGCTCTCGTCGCTCTTGAACATCATCATGACTGGCCTATCCGCCTCAGCCCGTATGTGGTCTACGCGCAGGTCTAGCGACAGGTTTCCGCCGCCTGGAAGGGCTGTATCGCTTATCTTCCTGCTGAACTCGAGGTTGAAGAACGTCAGCTTCGCGTCCTCAAGTCCTGTGAAGACGAAGAGCCTGTTCGCGTAGGCGCCGCCTCCGTAGCGCCAGATGTCCCCGCTCCCGCTGCCCTGGAAATGGCGGCCTAGGAAGCCTCCCTCCACGGCGGGATAGACCACGGTCCGGGCGCGGTTCGCCTCCGTGGTGAAGGTCTCTACCATTAGGTATCCCGTGGAGACGATCCTGTAGACTCCGAGGGGCTTGAGGATGAAGCCCCTCACCTTGTTCGCCTCCAGCGTGAAGCTCTCGACTGTGACGCCGCTGGCATCCTCCAGCGTCACCTCGCTGTCCTCCAAGGCGTATATCCTATGGTAGAGCGCCGCGTCCTCCCCCACGTTCTCGCCTGGGAACTCAGGTTGAACGGCCATGAAGATGAACTCCCTGCCCACGTAGCCGCCTTCGACGCTCGTGAAGAAGGTGCTGATCCCCGCCCGGGCGATGGCGTCGCCTCTGCCCGTGCCGCCTACTAGCATCACCGTGGCTGGCTTATCGCTGAGCACCTTGAAGAAGGTCCCATTCGGCAAACGCACCGTCACCCTCTCGAGCTTGTCCACCGTGTACTCGCCCATAACCCTGGCGCCAGGCAGCTCGTAGACCGTGACGCTTGTCCCATCGGCGTTCCCAAGTGTGACGAGCTCTGCCGTGGTGGCGAGCGATTCCGGGTCTATGTAGTACTCGGTGAGACCGGTCAGGTTGCTCAGCCGCGTCACGTTCCTCCAGATCCTCGCGGGCACATAGCCATAGTACGCGCTCTCAGGGCTGGACGAGACCCTCGGTAAGCCAGGCTCGGTGAGGGGCCCAGAAAGGCTTAGGGCGAGGGCGGCGAGGAGGAGCGCGAACCGAGCTCCGCAGGGGGTGAAACCGGGCAATCGAACCATCACGTTCCACGCTCTCGTTCACCTGCCCCTTTAAGGGTTGCCTTCGTCACCTTGCCTGTGAAGAGGGAACCGGTCAGTCATCGGCCCGAGGATTGAAGCCTAGTCTCCTCTGCAGGAGATCAAGGGTCTTAAGGGTCTTCGTTTCTCCTAGGCGCTCAATCCTATCCGCGCAGAGCCATCGTAGATCCGCGCTGATGAGCCCCGCGATACCCTGAAGGCCGCTCTCTGACTGGTCGGACCGAGTAGCAGCGCAGGCGAGATACGCGATCTAATCGTGAGCTGGTGCGCGGGCGGGATTCCCGCCATGATCTACTGGCAGATTGCCTCCGGATCTGCTTTAGGCGTAGGATCGATCCTGGCGCTCGTTCGTCCGGAGGATGACAGAGAACCGACGGGATTGAACCCTAGTTTCCCTGTGTTATGGTGATGGTCGACTTTCGAAAGTTTCTGTGTCTGGGATCTTCGCGAGTTCCACCCATTCTCAGACATCATAGCAACTGTCTGCGTAGCAGTGCCAGCGTTAGTCACCCTAGCTGCCAGTTCTCGCCTGATCTTGCTCTTGTCTACCTCAAGGGCATCAGGAAGGCTGCTGTCTTCTACGACGCCTAGCTATGAGAGCGCCGAGCTTAGGCTTCCCTGAGTGACCTTAGCTTCCTCTGAGTTGCACTCATCCGACCCTCAAGCCGTTGAGTGCCTAACAGGCGAGATGTCGTCAGGTTTCTAGCTGGCACCTATCTCAGCGGGTTTTCTCTAGACCCTTTTTGGTTGTGGTGGACGGGGTTGAGAGGCTGCTGGGCAGCAACGCTAAAGTTCGACACCGAGCGAGGCTTAGGGTCGATAGGCAGATGTTCGGCGAGTTCCGCTACGACACGTCAGGGAGCTGGTACAGGGGCAACGCTCACGTCCACACCACATTCTCAGACGGCGGACGAACCCCTGAAGAGTTGGCCCAGATGTATGCCCGCGCTGAATACGATTTCCTGTTCCGCACCGACCACTGGGTGGCATCGAACGTCCCCGAGGAGACTGGCTTGGACCCGCTCCTCTGGCTGGATGGGATCGAGCTGGACGGCAGCGATCAAACCGGCGCATACTATCATGTGGTCTGCCTTGGGCGCTTCACAGGGCTTTCGCACGAGCTGGGCCTCGTCGGTGCGATGAAGGCCGCGCGGGAACAAGGCGGCCTCCTCATCCTCGCGCATCCCAACTGGTCTGGGAATAGCCTCGATGATGCCCTCCGCCACGAGTTCGATGCCGTCGAGATCTACAACCATGTCTGCCACTGGCTGAACGGGAAAGGTGAGGGGCTCTATCATTGGGATATGATGCTGGAACATCGTCCCAACACACTTGGCTTGGCCGCCGATGACGCACATGTCCTTCCTGAGCATCCCGGCTGGAACGGTGGCTGGATTGTGGTCAATGCGCCGCGCTGCACCCGCGAGATGATGATCGATGCCATCAAGGCGGGTAACTTCTACTCAAGCTGCGGGCCCAAATTCCACTCCATCGATTTGGCCGGCCCGGCCGAGTCTGGCGGGGTGTCAATCCATGTGCGGACATCGCCCGTATCACACATCAGGCTTGTGGGGCAGCGTTGGCATGGCAAACGAGTCGGTTCCTTCGAGGGCGGGCTCTTCACAGAGGTTACGTTCGAGATTCCGCGCGATTGGTCGACTGTCCGCCTTGAGATTGAGGACCCAAGCGGCCGCCGCGCCTGGACAAACCCGCTGTTCAGGCCGAGCGAGTAGCCCGCCGTCATCTGCCTTCACTGTAGCAAGCGCGAACTCAGAGATGTTCTCGTTCAGAGCAACACGGACTAAGGGTCAGCCTATCTCGCCAGAGTAAGCGTGGTGAAAGCAAGTTCTCGTCCTGAGCTATAGCCCCGTCTGCATTACCTAGGAGGCGGGTTCAATGCCGAGAAGGTTAGGAGGGAATGGGTCGTCAAGGGGATGGGCGACGGATGGATTTCAGCAGCAGTTCCGTTACCCGCATCGCAGCCCTCCACAGCGCCCCTCTCCACTGGCGCTGACGCACTGCAGGAAGCTCCAAGGTCACCATACGGCACGGTAAGGTCAGCCCACGACGTCTGAAGTGGTCCTATCTCTCACACGCTCGCCTGGCTTCATCGTACATAGCCAATATGTTCTCTAACGGCGTGTCCCCCTGTATGTTGTGGGTAGAACACAGAATGAAACCCCCTCTTCTTCCTAGCGTTTCGATACGTTCTCTTACTTCTGCCCGCACGTTCTCGGGTTTTCCAGCGGGTAGGGTTTGCTGAACATCCACGGACCCATGGAAACTAAGCACGTCTCCAAACTCTTGCTTCAGCTCCGCCGTTCTCATACCTCTAGCCCGCACTTGAACGGGGTTGAGAATATCAACACCCATCTCTATGAAGTCCGGGATGAGTTCTCGTACAGCTCCACAGGAATGGAGCATCACCCTGAGGCCGTATCGCTTAGCAAGTCTGACATGTTCCGTTAGGTAAGGCCGAATCAGCTGCCTGAAGCTTTTCGGCGAAACAAGCAACCCCTCTTGAGTCCCCATATCATCCCCAAGCATGAAGATATCGATCTTTTCTCCCGCTTCCTCAAAGCAGCGATAGTTCAGCTCCAAGTAAAACTCCGTTATCTTCTGGAACAAGCGCTCCGCGAACTCAGGGTGCGTTATCAGATCCAACAGCGCCCGCTGCACTCCTCGCAGGTACATTGCCTGATGGAGCACGCTCGTCCTATTCGTTCGATCGCCAACCATGACAATTGCGTAGTCCTTATGGAGATCGCATTGATGAATCACGGACGAGTAATCATACCAGTCGGGCGAGGGCGGCGACCAAGCTTCCAACTTGTCAATAGTGCTCACGGCGCTCAGGGGGCTACAAACTGTGTGTTCATAGCTTCCTCCGAGCGTCCGGATGACTTTTCGACGAACCCCCCAGACGTCGTCGTAGCTTCCGTCATTATATATCTTCAGTTTTGGTCCGGTATATTCCGGGAAGACATAGCGAAGGTCAACGCCCAACTTGCTCAGTAGCGCATCTGTGGATCTAACTTGGAAATGTCGGCAGAGCTGATCTTTTACCTCTCTCGTTCCCCAGAAATCCACGGGAACACGGTCAGTCTCCTTGTGAGCCAAGGCTGTCAGAACTAGCTCCTTTGAGTCGACGATCTGCCCCTCCTCCTTTTCAGGCGTGGGTGATGGTGTCTTTCGGTGTAGCGCCTTGAATGGCATTCGGCTGCTTGGCGCTTAACATTGCCCCTGGGAGAGGAAGGAGGCTACTGGAGCGGATCAGTGCAGTCAACCTCCTCTGTGCGACAAGTCTGGGTGGGGAACAGTCCCTCGGGAGTTTAAGCTTTTGGCCGTTTGGAGCGGAATCCCAAGTAGGTTCGGCCAAGTTAACCTATCACTTGGCTCAGCGAAAGAGGAGTAGGGGCTACCCAGAGACGGCTTTGGGTCGAAAGGCACTGTTAGGTCTATCAGGGGAACTGTTTTATGCAACGTGGCACAGAGCCAGTAGCATATCGCTCATAGGTTCCAAGGCGATCGGTTATGGGCAGCAGGTTGGCAGAAAAGCTGATACTTATCGGGTTCGACGGTGGGAACCCGCCCTTTGTGGAGAGGTTCTCTCGTGAAGGCCGACTCCCGTACCTATCAAGGCTCATTAGGCAAGGTGTCTACTCTGAGTCGCTTCCCGTTCTCCCCTGCGATACGCCGACAAACTGGTGTACCTTGGCTACGGGGGCTTGGCCGGGAACACATGGCGTAACAAGCTTCCACGTACACTTGCCCGGCGAGCCGCTGAATAGGCCTCACCCCTCCACGCGGAGCTACTGGTCTAAGGCAGAGTTCCTCTGGGACGCCGCCGAGAGGGCGGGAAAGAAGACAGTAGCTATAATGTGGCCGCTTTCCTTCCCGCCCACCTGCAAGACAGGGATCTTCGTAGACGGCACCGGGCCGTCAGATCCTCAGTGGCGGATAGCCCGTCCCGCGCTGTACACGACCAAGCCGAAGCCAGCTCCTTGCCGCGGCAGGAGAAGCTGGCTTGGAGGCGAACTCCCAGTCAAGCTGGTGAGGGCTCAAGGTTGGGTGAATGCTCCGCCGTCTCACTCACCGCCTCTTGAGACGGTCGTCGAACTCACTGGCACGGCGATGATGATCTGGACCGAGAGGGGTTGGGAGATCCTTGAAGAAGCGGTCACTCCTGAGAGAGTAAATCGTTTGATCACACATCACATCCTCATCCTGGACTCCGAGGGGAAAGGCTATGATAGAGTGATCATCACCAGGGAAAAGGACGGTTCAAGGCCAATCGCTAGCCTGAGGGCACACGACTGGAGTGACTGGATCTACGAGGCTCTTGAAAAGAGGGCTACACCTGATTTCCGTGAAATGCCATCGGGCATCTTCCAGGGGTACTTCAGGTATAAGCTGACGGAACTCTCTCCAGACTCCGCTGCGTTCACGCTTTACCGCACTGACATATTCATGGCTTCGGGGTGGGCCTTTCCGGAGGGGGTGGTTGAAGAGCTCATCGCGAATGTGGGCCCTTACATTGAGGGACTGGAGGTTGCCACATTTGCCATTCTCCACGGAGACTGGGAGACCTGTCTTGAATCCATCGATATGCAGGTCGATTGGCTTGTGAGGGCTGCGAAGTATCTGAAGAGACGGTATGACCCCGACCTCCTTTTTGTACAGATACACACACAAGACACGGTCAACCACTACCTCAGTCAACTCATAGACGAGTCTAACCCCGGATATGACCCCGAGGCTGCGTCGCTGGCTTGGGAGCGTTTTGCAAGGACCTATGAGGATGTGGATAACCTCGTGGGAGGGCTCGTGGACGGATGCTCCGATGACGAGACCCTGGTTGCCGTCGTAAGCGATCACGGGGCGATACCCATCTGGAAGGCAGCATGGGTAGGCGTCCCCTTAATGAAAGCTGGTCTCCTCACGTATAGAACGGACCCCGAGACTGGTAGGACATCGGTTGACTGGTCCCGGACAGAGGCTTATCCTTGGAGAACATACATCTTTGTCAACCTGAAGGGTCGCGATCCAGACGGAATAGTTGACCCCGCTGACTACGAGACCGTTAGGGAGCGGGTTCTGAGAGCGATTTATGAAATGAGGGACCCCGAAACAGGGATCTGTCCTGTCGCCTTGGCCATTAGGAGAGAGGACGCCGAAGTTCTCGGGCAATGGGGCGAACGCGTCGGTGATGTCTTGTATTACCTAAGACCTGGCTACTCGGATGCGGACTTTGACAGAGATAGCGTCTGCGAGCTCTCCCTTGAGGAGATAAGTCGTCTCCAAGAGGTCGGGCCATTACGCGGGGGCGGGGGGCAAGCCCTGCACCATCAATTCCTACCCACGGCGGAATCCGGCGACATGTCCAATCGAGCGGTCCTCATCATGAGCGGCCCTGGTGTCAAGCAAGGCTACCGAAGGAGGACGCCGATCTGGCAGGTCGACGTAGCGCCCACTGTCTGTTACGCCCTAGGACTCCAAGCACCAGCGCAGTGCGACGGAAAAGCTGTTTGTGATTTCTTCGAGGGCTGATCCCCTGATTACCTTGTTCTGTGTCAACCGAAGGCGAATTCTGACGCCCATGAACCTTGGGCTGAGACCGACTCCTGGCTTGGCCCTGATGCCGATCTCTCTTGGCGGTTGGGCTTTCCTCGGTCCAAGGAAGTGTGACTCTTGTCTTTCACACCTATACCGACGTCGGATGCACTCTATGCGATTTGGCCTTCGAGCTACATCAGAGGATGAGCGGCCACAATTACACTGTCTTCCATGACTTGAGGGAAGGCCGAAATGCCCTCTGTTATCGCCGGATCATCGACTTGCTTGCGGCTAGGGATTCGTGGATTAGGGCTGAGGTTCCTCTCACGGGCGTGTTCCTTGGCGGCGTGTTGAGGGCTGTTGTCGTAGGTCGCATGCCTGAAGAGGCTTGGGAGAGCATTAACGAAGAGGCGGTGTCCCGAGCCTGCAAGGGCAGGGTAGCAGTCTACGCCTTGGAAGATGCGCCCCCAGTTATGGTCTTGCGGGAAGCTCTCTCCATAAACCTGCTCTCGGAGATGCTCACTCAAGCCTCTGGGCTTTCTGAGCTTGGAAGAGTAAACTTTCCGGAACTTCCGCCCGTAGTCGTCGCAGCCTTGGATGCCGTTAACATCTGCGAACTCAACGCCTTCCTGCTGATGCTCACCTTCGTTCTCCTCAACGCAGAGAAAGAGAAGGCGCGTTCAAAGTTTCTGAGAATGGGGGTTCTCTTCACCGCAGGCGTCTTTCCCACGCACCTTGCCATGGGCCTTGGGCTTGCCCGGGCGGTCAACGGCTTCCAGTGGCTAAGGTAGGGTATCGCGGCCTTGGGTTGATTGTGGGCGGCCTCTCCTTAATGGAGTCTATGGGGGTGTGAACGAAGCGCGCCCCAAAGGGCTTTGCGGAATGGGTCAGTGCTAGGTTTGAGAAGGTACTCCCCTTACTCGGTCTTCTTAGCTGGGGTTCTGGTTTCAAGCCTCCGGCTTCCATGCGGCTTCGGCCCCTACTTCCTAGTCATCGGCCTGCTCTCGGAGAAGGCGATTTCGGTTGAGGGCCTGATGCTCTTGGCCCTCTATAACGCGATAGTCGTCGCCTCTTTCCTAGCGATCACTCTCTCCGTTTGGAGGTTCTCTTCGGGAACCACAGGCGTAACGCCTTGGCTATCCGAGAGCAAGAGGTGGCTGAAGCTCTTCACCGGCAGCATCATGGTACTCCTTAGCCTAGTCCTCATAACGGCGTAACCGCAGCTTAACCTAGTCCAGATCAACTCTTCGACCGGTCGCCATGCTAACGTCAACTGTTCGACGGCTTTGCCAGCAGGTGACCGATGGGAAGCGCGGCCGCGTAAAGAGCCTCTTCTTCCGCCTCAAGGCCTACACCCGCCCCTTCAACCAGAAGCTGAACTCAAAGAGCACTGACGCCGGGCTCGAATGCTCGAGAGGGCCAGCACACAGCCCTTGTTCCTGCAGGTCCTATTCCACTACCGCAATTGTTAAATAGAGAAAAAGTGGCGTAAGGACTCCGGAGAAACTTATGAAAAACTCATTATCTCAACTCCCGTCTTTACCGGTCGTCGTCTTACTGGTGTTCGTCTTAACCGCAGCAACCCCGCTGACGGCCGTCTCAGCTCAGGAGATACCCAGGGAGAAGGCTTTGTACATGTACTTGGGCCCGGTGCTGGCCCCCGAGGTATGGAACCCCTACCTTCGAGTCGACATGCACTACTCGGGACTCCATCAATTCGAGAACCTCTTCTACAGGAACGTGGTGAGGGGAGATGTCTACGCATGGCAGGCTGAGGGCTTCACGTACGGCAAAGACTACACCACGATGACGTTGAACCTTAGGAAGGGCGTCAAGTGGAACGACGGGAAGCCCTTCACCGCTGACGATGTGGTCTTCACGTACAATATGCTTATCGAGCACGCCCCGTTGTTGCAGTTCTCTGCATGGGTGAAGGATACTGTAACGTCGGTGATCAAGGTTGACGATCACACTGTTGTTTTCCAGTTCAACGGCAGCCAACCGAGGGCTCACCTCCAGATGTTCTACGCTAACTGGCCGATCCGCATCGTCCCGAAGCACATATGGGAGGGCGAAGACCCCGTGACTTTCAAGAACTACCCGAACCCTGTCTGGACTGGCGCCTACAAGCTCGTGAAAGCAGACCCAACCTCGATTGTCCTTAGGAGAGATGATAACTGGTGGGGGAAGGACGTGTTCGGCTTCCTCCCTCAGGTCGAGTACCTAGTCTACGTGATAGGCCCTACTATGGCAGAGGATCAGGCCATCGCCTCGGCAATCGCCAACGAATTCGACTACTACGGCCTAAGCTGGTCAGCATACCAACACGCTAAAGCGAAGAACCCTGACCTGGAGTTCTGGGCCGCCATTGATCCGTGCGTCAAGGCGCTCTATGTAAACACAAAGGTCTACCCGTTCGACAGACCAGAGGTGAGGTGGGCATTAAGCTACGCCATCAACAGGACGAAGATCAACATGGCGGTCTATGAGGGAATCAGTTGGCCTGCTAGAGCGCCCTTACCTGATTACCGCGCCCTAGACAGGTTCCTCTCCGAGGATGTCCTAGCGAAGTACAACTACACCGTGTTTGACCCGGAGAAGGGGAAGCAGATACTTGAAGGGCTAGGATGGACCAAGGGAACTGACGGTGTCTGGCTAACAGAGAACGGCACCCGCTTGGGGCCATACGTCTTCCACACCGTGGGAGGACTGGGCGACCTTTGGGGAGTGACCATTACGGATGACCTGAAGGCATTCGGACTGGACGTCACCTACAGGAAGTTGGCCTCAATGACTTTCTTCGAGTACGCTTTGAAGGGCGATTATACGCTCAGCTACGGAAACACCTGCGGGCTGGGCATCGCCAATGCCTTTGACCCATGGGCCTTCTTCATAGCTTTCCACAGCAAGTACAGCAACGTACCTATAGGAGTACCGACAGGCCTCGGCACCGACGTGATAGTCGCGGGAACTCGGTGGAACACCCCCGAGTTTGATGCTATCCTCGACGCGCTTACGGCGCTGAACCCAGACGATCCGGCATCGCTGCCCGTCTACAAGGAGGCCCTGGAGTACTGGATGAAGAACCTACCGATAATCCCATTCAACCAACCAGTGATGGGAATGGTCCGCAACGAGCACTACTGGGTTAACTGGCCTACGCCCGAGAACCCCTATATGCACTCGTTCACTCATCACACGACCTTCTACTATCAACTGGTAAACCTCAAGCCTGCCGGAGCCCCGCCGATCACGATGAAGACGATATACGCGACCCAAGTGCTCGAAAGGTTCCTGGGCGCTGACATGAGAATGTATGGTCCCTTCGCCTCTGGCGATCAGGGCTCGGTGCCCAGTCAAGATGCGGACCGTCTGGTGGCGGCTGGGCTGGCGTCCTGGACTAAGCCATTGGAGCCCGAGGTCGCCGCGCTGACGGCTGAGGTGACCACTCTCCGAGCGACAATCGCCGACCTACAGACAACCCTGACCAACTTGCGGGACCAGCTGACGGCTCTCCAGACAAAGACCACAAGCCTCGAGGGCAGTCTAGGCTCAGCCACCGCGACCTCGTACGCCGCAATAGGTGTTGCAGTGATAGCAGTAGTTGTCGCCGCCGCACTGTTGTTCAGAAAGCCGAAGCCGACCTGACACGGTGCACTTGGATCAATACTCTCTCCTTTTTTCTCCCGACCATGTGTCACATGGTGCATATCGTGGTTAAGCCCCCTGATCTGCTATGTCTCCTCTGAAAAGGTACCTGCTTACTAGAGCTGCCTCGTTTGTGATCACGGTATTTGCCGCGGCAACCTTGACGTTCATTATTCCACGTATGGTACCCAGCGACCCAATCTCCGCTAATCTCGCGCGCCTGTCAGAGATGGGGATGGGATTCTCGGGAGGAGAGGAGCTGGTGAAGGCGTACATGGAACGCTTCGGCTTCAATGAGGATCTCTTCACACAGTACACGCGTTATTGGTGGAATCTATTGCACGGAGACCTGGGCATCTCAATCACGGGGTTCCCTATGACCGTGCAGCAGGTGATCTCATACTCGATCGGTTACACCATAGCGCTACTCTCATTTTCAGTGATCGTGAGTTGGCTGCTGGGAAACATCCTGGGTGCTCTTGTTGGCTGGCACAGGGGTGGGAGACTGGACGCTACCATCACCCCAATATGTCTCGTCCTCTACCAGATCCCCTATTACTTCCTAGCCTTGGCGCTTGTGTTTGCGCTTGCGTACGTCATCCCACTGTTTCCTATAGGTGGTGCCTTCACGTATGGTAGTTTGCCTAAGCTAACGCTGGAGTTCATCGCCGACTACCTTTACCACGCGACCCTCCCTGCTCTTTCAATAGTGATGGCATCGATGGCGGGATCGGTGATCGGCATGAGAGCGATGCTAGTCAATGTGCTGGGCGAAGACTACTTGATGCTCGCCGAGGCAAAGGGTCTGAGGAAACGCACCATCCTGATGAGGTATGGGTTCAGAAACGCTCTCTTACCGAGCATGACAGGCCTGGCGATGTCGCTAGGCTTCATGACGAGCGGGGCACTCCTTACGGAGATCGTCTTCCGGTATCCTGGGCTAGGTAATACGCTGGTACTCGCCGTCACTACGTTAGACTACAACCTCATACAGGGGATCTTCCTACTGACAACGGTCGGCGTGCTTGGAGCGAATCTGCTCATGGACTTTCTGTACCCGCTCATAGACCCGAGGATTACCTACACGGCAGAGTGATGCCCTTGGCCTTCCGGAGGTCCAGCCAAGCCCTGCGTTCCCTGTCTAGAAGCAGGAAGTTCGTCATCGGCTTTGCGATCGTCCTCATCTTGGTCATCGTATCTCTGTCCGCGAACCTGGTATACCCTGGCAATCCTGCGAGCGTGGAACGTTACCCTCATGATCTAAGCCCTTCATGGGAACATCCCTTAGGGACAGACTCGCTGGGGAGAGATGTCTTCGTGCAGCTCCTTCACGGCACACAGCAGTCGCTGCTAATAGGCGTCATGGCCGGAGCTGTAGGTGTGGGGATTGGAACGACCCTCGGCTTCATAGCAGGCTATAAGGGCGGGATACTTGATGGGGTGATCAGGAGCATTACCGATGTCTTCTTGGTGATCCCAACATGGCCGCTGCTAGTTGTGTTGGCGTCCTACACCACTGTGGTAACAGTCCCTCTGTTGGCTTCGGTTCTGGCTGCCCTAAGCTGGCCTGGGCCGGCACGGGTGGTAAGGTCTCAGGTTCTCTCTCTTAGAAGGAGGGAGTTCGTCAGTCTGGCGAAGATCTCTGGACGAAACTCTCTTGAGATATCCTTCCTAGAACTGATGCCGAACATGCTCTCCTACCTCGGCGTCAGGTTCGCGGCCGCCATCTCGGGCGCCATGCTTGCAGAAGTCGGTTTGGATCTCATAGGACTGGGCCCTCAAGGTTCGATAACACTCGGCATGATGCTTTACTACGCCCAGCTAAAGTCGGCTTTGATGCGAAACCTATGGTGGTGGCTCTTCCCACCCATCATAGTTCTGATCCTGGTCTTCGTAGGCCTTAACTTGATAAACCTAGGCCTAGACGAAGTCTACAACCCGAGGTTGAGAAAACGGTAGTAGCCTGAGAACGCGGCGCCTAGAGGCGGAAAGAGGAGGAAACCAGTCACGCACCGGGTGTCGGGGGCTCAGTCGAGTCCAAGCCGTTGGCGTAGGTCGCCCAGTCGCGGGGGGACTGCGAGTGTCGCAGCGAGAAGCTCTGTTTGAGATCAGGAACCTTAAGGCCTACTATAGGACCGAGGCGGGACCCGTAAGGGCCGTTGACGACGTCTCCTTCATACTCAGGAAGAATGAGATATTCGGCCTGGCAGGAGAGTCGGGGTGTGGGAAATCAACGCTTGCCCTGGCGATGCTGAGACTGGCTAGACCTCCATGTTACGTCGAAGGTGGCGAGGTCCTTCTAGAGGGCAAGGACCTTCTGAAGCTCGATGACGAAAGTCTACGACAGATGAGGTGGACGCGCATTTCCTATATCCCGCAGAGCTCCATGAATACCCTTAACCCAGTTATGAAGATTAGAGACCAGATAGTGGACGTGATCAAGGCGCACACGGCGGCCCGCGTGAAGGAGGCGCGAAACAGGGCTGCTGAGCTGTTTGAGATGGTAGCACTCCCCAACGAAGCCCTAAACATGTATCCCCATGAGCTGAGCGGAGGCATGAGGCAGAGGGCCGTCATAGCTATGGCTGTAGCCTTAAAACCCTCCCTCATAGTGGCTGACGAGCCCACGACCGCCTTGGACGTGAACGTTCAAAGGGTGGTTCTACAGTCCCTATCGAGTCTGAAAGAGAGTTTGGGCGCATCCTTGATCATAGTCACCCACGATATGGCGGCTCAGGCAGAGATCGTAGACAAGCTGGCAATCATGTACGCCGGGAAGATAGTCGAGATGGGGGATGTGCACAGCCTGTACAAGCAGCCGTTCCATCCGTACACCAGAGGACTGATGCAAGCTATACCAACGATCGAGGAGCGACGGAAGCCCATAAGCATACCGGGTGTCCCACCCAACCTTCTGAAACCGCCCCAAGGCTGCAGGTTCCATCCGCGCTGCCCAGAGTCTGAAGAGAGGTGCTCGACAGAAGAGCCTGCCATGCGTGAGGTCAAGCCTAGCCGTTGGGTCGCCTGCCATCGAGACCATGGATGATGGGGGACGCGGAGCGATTGAGCGTGCAACCGATCCTTGAAGCGGAACACCTCGTAAAGGTGTTTCCCATCGGCGGCTTCTTTGGAGGCGGACAACTAACCGCGGTGGATGACATCTCATTTCAGATCCCAGGTGATAAACCGGCCATAGTTACATTGTTAGGTGAGAGTGGAAGCGGCAAGAGCACAATAGCGAGAATGTTACTTCACCTTATCAAGCCAACAACGGGGGAGATAAGGTACAAGGGAAAGGACCTGAAGAGGATGTCGTGGCACGAGAAACAGACGTATAGAAGGGAGGTCCAAGCAGTTTTCCAAGACCCTTACGGAGCCTATAACCCCTTCTATAGAGTCAACCATGTTCTGGCAGTTCCTCTCAAGAAGTTCAAGTTGGCTTCTTCCCTGGAGGAGATGCGGAGAATCATGGCGGAAGCTATGGAAGCTGTAGGGCTTAGACCTGAGGAAGTGTTGGATCGGTACCCACATCAGCTCAGTGGCGGCCAGAGGCAGAGGCTGATGATCGCTCGATGTCTACCAATGGAGCCTAGGATCATAGTCGCCGACGAACCCGTCTCCATGATAGATGCCTCTTTAAGGGCCGGCATCCTTGATGTGTTCTTGGAGCTCAAGAGAAAGTATGAGATGTCCCTCCTTTTCGTAACACACGACCTATCCGTCGCGTACTATCTGAGCGATACCATGATAGTTCTCTACGATGGGAGAGTCGTGGAGCGAGGAGACGCGGAAGCCATCGTACGTAGAGGGGTTCACCCATACGTCCAGCTTCTTATGAGTTCTGTCCCCTTGCCTAACCCTGAGAAGCGATGGAAAGAAAGGCTCGACCTGAAGGCCACGGATCTCCGACGACGAGCTGAATCGAGAACCGGGTGCGTCTTCAACAACAGATGCCCCAGGCACTGGGAGAAATGCGCTAAGACGCCGCCGGAAATGATCAGTCTTGAGAGCGAGCACGAGGTAGCCTGCCATCTGTACTCCTAGATCCTCCCGTCAACCACCTCCGACGGTTCGAAGCCTTTTCAGCGGACGCTTTTGGGGGAACTGTCTCTCAACGCCGGTCCGCGCTAGCTGACTCCTACAGGCTCATCTCGTTCGTCTTAGAAGTTCTAACTTCTAACTTTCAGAAGGTAGAAGTTCGCAATCCTTATGCACGAAGATTTCCGTTAGAAAGCTGACGTACTTGTACAGCTTAGAGGCAGAAGAAGCCCTCGTAGCCGAGGCATGATGTGGTACCCACTCTAGGATGTGATTTCTAAGGAAATCGGATTGGGCCGCTCTTGACTCCTCTGCGCCTTTCTCATCAGAGCTATTGAGCGCCTTCACTTCCTTGCTGCATAGTTCCGACATGAAGGTGAGCTCTAAGCCTATGTGGTCCGGGGCAAACACGTAGCGTGGATAGGAAACTTCAAACCCAGCCCTATGGTAGGACTGTAGCACCTCCTCCGTTGTTTTACCCCACATGCTCCCGTATCCTGCCCCACTTCTTTCCCTGAAGCAGGATTCGTATGGCGGTATGTAAGTCCCACGGAGCGGGACAACGAATAGGGAGTAGAACTCGTCCTTTGCGCCTTCAACAGCATCTTGGGTGAAAGAGGTTAAGGCTGACAGCGCTACCGTTGACGGCTGGTCATTGAAGATCAAGGCAAGGCCCTCCCGCAGCCTGGGCTCTGAAAGGGCCTTCAGTGTCTCACAGTTTGGCTCGGCGAGATAGAAGCTTGCCAGCCAGGAGTAGCTTCGCTCCCTCCCCCTTGTTAGGGCTACTCTCTCACCTGGGCCTATGCCTGACAAGCTCTCACCTATCTGCTTGCTCACGCCTTGACTAGGTTCACCCTGTAACCACTCGTTCCTGAAGCCCCACTCAGGGGGTCGACGACAGGCGCTCTGGTGACATCATCTATCCTCATCAGCTTATTCACCCATATGCCAGTTCCCCTTCTCCGGTCGCCTGTAACGACCTGCTCCCTACTTCGTAGTCGGCATTGCCATAGGCCCAGTGACCATAGTGGAACATGATGGATATGACTCCAGGTCGTAGACGCTTCGTGACTCTCACTCTCCCAGTAACGCCGTCTGGGGATGAGGCCGAAACCACCTTAATCAAATCCCCAGTCTTCAAACCCTCCTTTGCTGCGTCTTCTTCGCTGACCTCGACCTCGTTCTCCGGTATCACTTCCCGGGCCCACCTATAGGCTATGGTGCGGGATTGCGTATGTAATCCGCTCTTGTAGGAGATGAGGGTGTACTTGTAATTCTTGTCCAGGTCATCGATGGCCTTCCCACCCATGTCTTGTATGGGAACGTACTGTGCTGTGCCCCAGAAGTTCTTCCCAGTTATACTGTGCTTAAGAGTAGCGAAGGCCTCAATCCAGAACTTGAACTGCAATTTCACTCCGTATTTGTGGTACCCTTCGGGTGTGAAGCCTGCCTCAGCGGGCTCAAAAGCTCCTCCCCTTGCAACCACGGAGCAGACTTTCCTCCACTCGTCGCCACTCAGTATCGTCTTCGCGTAATCCACGACGGACTTAGGATAGTTCGCTTCGACAAAGGTCACATCCTCATCAGTTGGCTTGACGTAGGCCTCAGCACTCCTAGACAAGTTCACGATAGCCCTGACGTAGTAGTCTTCTGCCCTGTTCATCGGATCAGTAAAGGTGCCATCAAGTTTCTTTATTTTGAGGTTATCAGTAAGTCCGAGCTTCTTGACAACATCGATGGCAAAGGTCTCCGCGCAGATGGGCCTCCCATCAGACGTTTTCTCGGTAAGGGGCTCAATAGCCGGCACTCTGACACCCGTCCACTTTGCCAAGTTTGGCGGGTAGGGGTTCATGAGCCCATAGGACCCTTCAAAGCCTGTTACATCTGGAACAATGTAGTCAGCGAGCATGCTCGTCTCGCTTATGACGGTATCAATGGCGATGTGGAGGTTGACTTTGTCCACGTCCTTAAGGACATCGATGTACTTGTGCCCAACTGGCAGAACGTAAATCGGATTCCCGAAATAAGTTACGATGATCTTGCAGGCATATGGATACTTGGCACTCGCACTCTCAAATACCTCAGTCCAAAGGCCACCGTACGTCTTGGGAAACCATGGCTTTGTAGCAGGATATGGGTTCTCTCCCCTCTCAACCTTCCTCTTATACTCCGATGTCTTTTCGTAGTAGAAGCCCTCCCTGGAGATCTTGGCTCCCGTCGGGCTGACCTTCCCTGGGAAGTCTGTAAGGTCGTAGACCCCCGTTGTCCAGCTGAAGCTTGCTGTCGGCAAGAAGCCCCCCTTCCAGTTTATGTTGCCTAACAGCATCTGCAGGTTCAGCAATGCCATGACAGCGTACACACCGTTGGGCATGACCCCAAAGACCCTGTAGACGAGGATGCCTGCCTGCTTCCCGTAGCTGGTGAATTCTTCTGCGACCCATCTTATGTCAGCTGCAGCGAGGCCGCAGATGTCCGCCCACTCTTCTACCGTCTTCTCAAACGCCTTCTCCTTCAGCAGCTGAAGCGCCGTCTTGACCTTCACATCTTCCAGCATACCATCGAAAAAGAGGTCCGCATGGTCGACCTCATCGAGTTTCCTCGGTTCCCCGCCCACGGCGACGACGTTCTTGCTGTCCTTCCTATAGTACTTGCGGTAGTCGGGATGTGCCTCGTCCATCACGACCAGGTAGGTAGCATCCGTCCATACCGTCTCACCGTCCTTCTGGGCGGCAGCCAACGACGTATTCTCAAGGAACTTCGCGTTGTACCTCCTGTTCTCTATGATCCAGCGGATCATACCCATCATTAACGCTCCGTCAGTCCCTGGCTTCACCGGCAACCACCTGGTCGCGTTAGCGACGACATTCCCAGCCTCGGGGCTGACGTGGATCAGTTTAAGGTCCTCGTGAGCCAGCTTCTCGGAGAGGATCGCCCCTCCAGGGACGATGAGCGGTTGTCCCGCTGAGTAAGGGTCCCCAAAGGCGATGATAAACTTCGCGTTCCTCAGATCCACCCTCATCTGGTCTACGTATCTTCCTTCTGTCTCTGTGACGTACTTGTGGGCGGTCTGCACACCGTTCGCGCATACGGCATCATGAGGGATGAAGTTGGGGGAACCGAGCACGCCCGCAAGCCACCTTGTGTTCAGGAATTCGACACGACCGGGCTGACCTCTCCCTCTAAGGAGCACTACCTGGTTCGCTTCCGGCCCAACTTCTGGCATGTCTGGGTTGGCTGGCGTCTTGAGATCCCTGACAGCTCTAAAGCCTTCAACTGACCTCCCATCTCCGAAGAGGTCTCCTCCCTCCACGACTTCCGTGATGAGCTGATCCCAAGCTATAGGCTTCCACTTCATAGACCCCCTCGGCCCTACTCTCTTCAGGGGTGTCAGGACTCTGTAGGGGTCATAGACATGGTCTACGCCGGCATTCCTGCCCTTCAAGCAGAGTTTCCCGACGTGGTCTAAGGCCTCCTTTACCGGGGTACCGTAGGGTATCGGCCTCCAAGCCATGTTGTTGGGATGGTACGGGTTACCCTCTACCTTCCATATACGCCCGCTCTCCGAACTCACGTAGACCCTATTCCCGCATCGGACATTGCAGGCCAGGCACAGACTGTGGACCACCTTGTATGCTCTCTCAGGTCTCTTACCTGATGTCAGCTGGAAGATGCTCCCAGCCACGCTGGTGAGCAACGGCACAGACCCGATGATTGAAAGCCCCTTTATGAAAGCCCTTCTTCCCACCTTCATCCTAGTCACCCTCCATGCACGACGATCGTACCCGCGCTCTTCTGTCCCAACTCCGCGGCGCGTTCATCAAGTTCTACGTAGAGAACCTTAGGCTTCGTTCCTAAGTGGGACTTGAGCCCCGCAGTCGATACTGAATCTATGAGCTTTCTGACGTCACTGTTTGGGTCTTCAAGGTCGCCGAAGATCCTGGCGCCACCGACACAAACTTCCACACAGGCAGGCTTCAGCCCCTTGTCAACCCTGTGATAGCAGCCGTGGCATTTGACGACGAAACCATGCTTAGCAGTGGCTTCTCCCATCCAAGGCTCGGGCCAGGAGCCGGAGGGCTCGCCCCATACAAAGCTACGCACCTGGTAGGGGCAGGCGGCTATGCAGTATCTGCAGCCTATACACTTGTTGATGTCCTGCATTACGACGCCATCCTCCCGCTTCCATGTAGCTATGACAGGGCATACCTTCGTACAGGGCGGATTATCACAGTGGTTACACAACCTCGGCAGAAACAACAGTCGGATGTTCGGGTACTTCCCCTTCTCATGAGTCTCAACCCATGTGTACTCCATGCCTAACGGAACACCGTTCTCAGACTTACAAGCTGCGAAGCAGGCTTGGCATCCGATACATCTGCGAAGGTCAACGACCATAGCCCACTTCTTCACGCTTGAACTCTGCCGAGGGGTTTGCCCTGGAGTCTCTGCTATAGTGGCTAGGCTGAGGATGCTTGCAGTTTCTGCTGCGATGAGGGCATGAGTGGCCTGGGCTAGAAATCTCCGTCTACTCGAAGAGCTAGGCTTATGGATAGTATTCTTCTGTTTCATGATGCATCTACCTCAACTTCCAATGGAAGCAACCGTGTGCTTAACGTGTAGAGAAGGATGCCGAAAGCGTACAGGGCTATCGTGATGGACCACTCTACCCACGTTGGGACATACGCGCCGACTTCACCTATGGGAGACAGAGTCAAGCCCGGAACCAAGATCAGGAACCTCTTCAGCCATATCCCAGCCATGACGAAGACTGAGGATAACGCCAGTACAGCCGTAGACGCGCGTGTCTTAGGATTAGCCATGGCGATGAATGCAATGATGCCGAGGATCAACTCTGTCCAGAGGGCGGGAGCATAAGGACCGAGTAAGACCCACGTTAGAGGCTCGATATGGCCTGGTACCGCGGCGTACCCGGTTGTGAGGATCTCAGAGAATAGCAGAAAGATGTCGATCGGGATGACGGCACCAAGGACCTTTCCAAGGTCAGATACCGTGTTGGATGGAACCTTTATCGCCGTGAACTTCGAGGTGAGGATGGCGGTGAAGATAAGGAGCGCAAGGGCTGAGACTATCGCAGAGGATATGAACATCGGAGCGAGGAGGGCCGTATGCCACCACGGACGGGCGTAGATGACCCCGAAGACCCAAGCAGTGACTGAGTGAATACTGATCGCTAGTGGCAGGCCGATCGCTGAGAGCGCCAACGTGCCGCGTGCTCCGACTTTTCCCCCCATGGTAAGCCATCCGAAGATGATGGTGAACAGAAAGTAGCCTCCTAGCACGAGAAAGTCTACTATGAACAACGAAGTCGGGTTGGGAGAAAGGAGTAGGTTAAGTATCCTGTCAGGCCGCCCTAAGTCCGGCAGTACGAAGAGCATCGCAAGAAGGACACAGATGGCGGCGAGGGCTTCGCCGATTCTTGCGAAGGGCTTGTACCTGTCTGCGCCGAAGATATGGACGGCGGCTATCATGATGACGCCCCCGGCGGCAAGGCCGACGAAGTAGATGAAGTTGGCAATATAGAGGCCCCAGATGATGACATTCCCCATACCAGTGACGATCAACCCCCGCTCCAGCTGAATGCCCCAAGCATAGAGCCCGAGGATTATGGGGATCAGCAATATGATGGCCCAGGCGTAGAGTCTGAGGCTCGGAGCCCTGCCCCCAGCGGCTGGTGAGAGCTTGAGAGACCTCGTCTTGGGAACCTTCATACATCCACACTCGAACCGCACCGATGGTGATTGGCCGTAGGGTAAGAGGCGCAGGTATTTATGACTTACGTAAGATAAATCACGACTAAGTTCCCCTATCGGAGCTCGCTTTATTATGATAAAAATCATAATTAGAGGGCATCAACACTACGAACCCTATCCCGCCGCTCCCTAGCGGCCCACTCGCCTAGGGCAGAATATTTATGTCTTAGTTCATCACAAAGAAAGCAAGTCGGTCGCGCAGTAGAGCCTCATCCCTGGTGGTCCAATGCTAACATTAGGCCCTTCCGGTTTGACCGCACTAGACAGGATTGTGCAAGCAATGCAGGATGGCAGAGGGGGACTCGGTAATGGATGCCTTCTGGGCCAGAAGGGCCTCCTTGGACGCTACCTCCTTCAATGGGTCGAGATTTTCGAGGCCACCGAGAGGTCAACCACATTGCCCTTCTATGGACAACTGTGCACGACCACGCCGACGTTCATCACAACCGACCTAGGGTGGGTAGCCTCAAACCCATGCAGCGGAGGTGAAGCAAGACGCTGAAAAGGGTTCAGGAGAGGAAGAGCGAGCAGAAGGCAGGTAACTTCGGGCTCGCTTTGAAGGAGGTCTCAGGCTCCCTCGGCGACCTGGGCACCTTCTTCCCCCTGATCGTCGGGATGGTCTCGGCAGGCTCCGCCTCAGCCTCAGGTGCCCTTATATGGTTTGGGCTCTTCTCGATCCTTACAGGGCTCACCTTTGGGATTCCCCTTGCAGTCCAACCTATGAAGGCCATAGCCTCCTACTCCATCGCGCATAGACTCCCGCCTGAGGCTTTGGCGGCTGCTGGCTTGGTAACCGGGGCAGCTGTTCTTCTCGCAAGCCAAACGAGGATTCTGAAGGTGCTCCATGAGCACCTCTCCAGGACAGTCATCATCGGCCTTCAGGTGACGCTAGGGCTGCAACTCAGCTATACCGCGTTGACGATGATGATGCAAAGGCCCCTACTCGGGCCGGACAGCCTAGCCGTGGGCGTCCTAAGCCTAATGGTTATCATCCTGTCTCTGAGGTTCAAGGCCTTCCCTGCAGCACTGTTCCTTACATTCGCAGGAGTAGCCATTGCTTTAGCCCTGAACCCTCAGATCCTCCTCGGTGCAAAGCTAGAGTTTCACCTTCCCCACCTGGTAGCGCCGTCCGCGGGAAACATGGTTGAGGTGCTGGAAATGGCAGTCGCCCAGGTTCCTCTAACCGTCACCAACTCACTTCTCGCAACTGTCGCCGTAGCTCGCAGATACTTCCCCCAAAGGCCGCCGGCGATCCAGTCTGTCGCCCTCAACCTCTCCGCGATCAACCTCTCGGCTCCGCTCCTCGGCGGGATACCGATGTGCTACGGAGCCGGTGGAATAACCTCTTGGTATAAGTTCGGTGCGAGGACGGCAGCAAGCATGCTCTTCTTTGGAACGACACTGATGGCTCTAGGCCTCTTCTTCGGAAGTCTCGCCATAGCATTGATGGCGGCCTTCCCCCTGACCGTCCTAGCAGCAATGCTACTCTTCATAGGATTCCAGCTCACGCTTATGGTCCGAGAGTCACCGAAGCCTAGAGACCTGTTGGTTGTCACGGTGACCGTTGCAGTTGCCATCCTCTCGAACATGTTCCTCGGCCTAGCAGCGGGGTTCATATGCTCCACCATTTTGAAGCGCACAACCCTCTCAAGGTGTGCACAGGGGGCCGGCTAGATGACCGCTCAACCGCCTTATCGAGTTCTCAAGCTGACACCGCTCCCAGAGGCCCAACGCCTGGCGTTAAGCAACTTTGCAACTACCCCCATCTCGGAACCGGTGTCAGTCTTTCAGGTCGTCGGCAGGCTACTCGACGAGGACATCGTAGCAAGAGAGGACATCCCGCCATGGGACATGGCCTTCTACGACGGGTACGCCCTCTCCTACAGGGATACCGCGGCGGCAGGAACAACGCCTGTCGAGCTTAGCCTCCGAGCGGCAATCCACCCAGGAGAGAATTCCCCCGTCACAACTCTGGCGCCGCGGGAGACCGTCTACCTCGCGTCGGGAGCCAAGCTGCCTGAGGGCACTGACGCCGTGCTCAGGGTGGAGGAGGCCCGAAGAGCTGGGGACAGGGTGACCGTCACACGGCGCATGGAACCCGGCGAGAACATCGTCCGAAGAGGGAGTGACATCTCCAAGGGGCAGACCGTCTTCTGCAGGGGCCACGCGGTCAGGTCTCAGGACCTAGGGGTACTCCTTGAGCTAGGGTACCAGAGGCTCTTGGTCCGTGGCAGGGTCAGGGTAGCCCTCTTCACCGTTGGAGACGAGATCTACGAGCGAGCGAAACGAGACCCCAGGACGATCCCGGACAACTACGCCCCGATCCTTTCGAGCCTCCTCACCTCGCAGAACGTGGAGACGCTCATCTTAGGCGTCGTCCCAGACCGGAGAGAGGAGGTCGAGGCGCGGCTCCTCAAAGCCTCAGAGGTCTCTGACCTAGTAGCGGTCATCGGCGGATGCTCCGTCGGCGACACGGACATCGTTCCCGACGCCTTGGCCTCGGTAGGCTCCATCCTCTTCCACGGCGTCAAGGTCACCCCTGGCAAGGTAACGGGGCTGGGCCAGGTGAGAGGGAAGCCCGTCTTCATGGTCCCAGGGCACATAGGCTCCGCTCTTACAGCGTACTTCCTCTTCATCGCCCCGACGCTCTCACAAGCCCTTTATGGGGCGGCGAACCCCTTCCTCAAGATCAAGGGACGGCTTGAGAGCTCTCTGCTCGGGCGGCCTGGTCTATCGGCCTTCCGAACGATGACTGCAGCCCTAGCAGACGACGGCTACGTCTTCACTTGGAAGGAGAGGCCCCTAGGTGGCTCAAGTTCATACACGCTCCTGACAGACTCGAACTGCTTCACTCTTCTCCCCCCAGGGGCCAAGAGGGAAGCGGGGGATGAGATCGAGGCCTTCCTCTTCAGCCCCCTCGAGGAGATAGCTTTGAACAGGGGGACTCACCCAGCTTCGGAGTGAGGCCCCTTGTTGAGGATCGCTATCGTCGGCCGAAAGGCCTCGGGGAAGACCACGATCGCGGAAACCCTTCTGAAAATCTTAACCCCGAGCTACCGGGTGATCACAGTCAAGCACGTCCATAGCAATGAGCTTCGATTAGATGCGGAGAAGACGGATACGTGGCGGTTTGCCGCCGCTGGGGCCCACGCCTCCGTGGCCCTCTCACCCAACCGGACAACCATGGATCTGTCCATCGGCTTCGAGGAGATAAGGCTAGAGCATGTCCTAGAGTCTTGCTTAAAGGTCCTCCAAGAAGCGGACCTCGTCCTTCTGGAGGGGTTTCATTCCCTCGTAGCGAGGGATCCGGGGGTTAGGAAGATCGTGGCCACGAGGAGACTGGACGAGGCCCCCTACGTGATAAAGGGGACCTCCGCGGTCATCGCGGTCGTCACGAGAGAACCTGCCGGCGAGCCGACGCTCCTGGGAGAGGAGGGAACGCCTATCAAGGTCTACACCCACGAGGAACTCCCACTCCTCGCCGAGGAGATCTCCGCCCTACTGAACGGAGTCCTGCTCGCGGGGCGGACGTGAGGAAGCTTAAGCCACTTCGGTGTACCCACCGTTGTCTGGTTTGTTAACCCCAAGCCTTGGTCTTCAAAGCCCAAGCCATTAGGTCTCCTTTAAGGCTAAGGGGTTCTTGTCTGATGTGCGGGGGATAGGTCTACACCCTCGTTTATACCATCGGCGTCCTAGCGAATCTAGCCCGGGAGCCTAGCAGTTCTGGTTACAATTCGACCTTTTTGTCTGACAGCAATCTTCGAACCGAGCGTTCTACTCTCTGTTTCACCGGCATGAATATGACGACGACCACAGCTATCGCGATGTATCGTGCGTATTCTGAACGACCAACTAAGCCCTCTAATGACATGCCTATGAGATGCTGCGAAAAATCGAAAGCGAAGATTGCCACCGCCGTCAGGATGGAGTAGATTATCCCCTCTCTGACCAGCACTGTGATGTCGAACAGTTTTTCTTTCAGGATGGCTACTCCGATGAGTGCCCCGAACGAGTCTATGAGGAGCATGCCGAGGGGCAGCAAGAAAGCGAGATCGACACCATATGTCAATAATATCTTCAGGTGGGCTACCGTGAACACGGTGAAACTGATAAGGATGTACCGGATGTGGCGCCGAGTCAGGGGGGAGGGTTCTCGTTTATGAGCTTCAAGCAGGAGCCAGCATGAGATGATTATTGTAAGATAGGTTACTATGGGCCAGCTTAGATTTCCGAAGTTAGGGTCATATCTTGCGACAGTACCCCAGCTATAAGTGTAGACGCCGGAAACAGGTTTAAACATACCCGTAGTAACCAGGATGAAGCCCCAGAGGCAGTAAGCATAGATGACGATCGTGGATTTCCTCCGCGGCTGGTTGAGGTATGTCGTAGTAAAATGGTAGGAGAGTGCTGGTAAGAAGTTCATTGGAATAGAGATGATGTTTTGGTATATTAGTATCTCTTCGGGATAGCTGTTTCTGATCATTATGAGGAGTATTCCTAGGTCCCAAGAGGCCGCGATTAATAGCAGCAGGGAAAAGAGGATATGGTATTTCCTCCTTCCATGCAACAATATGAGCGCCATTACGAGTATGTTGACAAGGAAGCCTATGAGCGATACGATGGAAGTGATCAACAGAACGCTTGAAAGCACACAGGAGTAGGGGACCGTTAACCTTTATATTGCTTACTGCGGAGCGCCGGGCAGGCTGTCGGAGACCCCTGCTGTTCTTTGCGTCTGTGGCCGCCTCGGTTTGGCGAACTGCATCAAGAGGTGGGGCGTAAGTGGTTGGATTTGCCTCCTGTTTCCTCGCGCACCTCGTGCGACAGGCAGACCTAAGCGAGGGTTCTGATTGATGTTCGGACCAGTTCCCGGATGCCTTGAAAGGCGTGATAGGTTTCCTCCCCGGTCGATGCACGCGCACATAAAGACGAGGGTTCAAACGCTCTTACGAGACAATTCAGGCTGCAAGAACAAATAGGTTCTGCAGCGTTCCAATAGCCAAAGAGCGCTCGATTCGCCCTCGTTCTGTGCCAAAGTGCGGGGGGTGGGATTTGAACCCACGGAGGCCTGCGCCACAGGGTCTCTTCCAAGCTTTGTTCTAAGCCCTGCCCCTTAGACCAGACTTGGGAACCCCCGCCGTGTCCAGAATGTGGTCTCGACCCCTTATTTTAGGATTCGTTGAGGCGACCCCGTTGACGCGGTTCCTATGACTAATGCGGATGGCGTCTAACGGAGGGCTTGTCCTACGTGCAGGGAGCTTGAGGAGCCATCGAAGCTTTATATGGTTCGGCGGGGCTCCCACGAGTAGGCCTAATGCGGAGTAGATGAGTCTGGGGAAGAAGAAGGTAGTCAGTGAGCAGAACATAAGCGAGCTTAGGCTTCCGGGCCAAGGCGAGGTCTTCGGCTACGCCGAGAAGCTGCTAGGCTACGATAGGGTCATGGTCAAGTGCCTCGACGGCTTCTCCAGGCTCTGCAGGATCAGGGGCAAGATGAAGCGCCGCGTCTGGATCAGAGTAGGAGATGTCGTCTTGGTCGCCCCGTGGGACTTCGAGTTCGAGAGACGCGGCGACGTGGTCTGGCGGTACACCTCAGGCCAGACAGACTGGCTGAGAAGGAACGGCTACCTTAAGGTCGGCTGAGGCTGGCGCATCCCCTTCCATTGGAGCAGCCGGGCCTCAACGCGTGGCTTGTAGGGTCAGCTCTAGTGGTCCGCTCCGAGCTACCGCGGCCATATCGTCCTTTCTTAAGGAATGAAGCCCACTCCTGCCGGTGTGGTAGCGATCAGCGCCTTCGCCGGAGTCCGTCCGGAGGCTTCCCAGAAGCCCTCTCCCACTGTTATGGAAAAAGCCCGGGTTCTCAGGCGTGAAAGCTATTCGGAGCGGGGAGCGGAGGGCTCCGGCCCGGGCGATGGCGTCTTGGCCAAGCCCCACGCTGGCTTATGCTCGGGGGTCCCCTTGAAACAAAGCTTTAGAGACCGCCATGTGGCGATCTGCGGTGAAACCTATGGTCGGCCGTGAGGAAGAGCTTCCGAAGCAGGTGGCGCAGAAGCTCCGCCGAGCCCTGAGAAGGGATAGGGCCACGACGACGAAGCTGAGGAGAGACGTTCGACTCGAGCAAGCGACCTTCGAAGAGGTCTTTGACAAGCCAACGGCGATGACCGTCTACCATCTCCTAAACCGCGGGGTCCTGGGGCAGATACATGGAGCGGTGCAGGCGGGAAAAGAGTCAAGAATCTACTGGGCCAAGAGCCGCGAAGGCGAGGACCTGGCGGTCAAGATATACCTGACGGCTTCCGCAGAGTTTCGGAGGGGCATGGTGAAGTACATCGAGGGCGACCCAAGGTTTGAGTACCCCAGAGGCGACGTTAGGTCGCTGATAACGCTCTGGGCTTCGAAGGAGTACAGAAACCTGAAGCAGGCCTACGAGGCGGGCGTAGACGTGCCCAGACCGGTACACGTGGAGAGGAACGTGCTGGTCATGGAGTTCATAGGCGAAGACGGCCGGCCGGCGCCCCTCTTGAAGGACTCAGTTGTGAGGGCGCCGACGCGTCTTTATAAGCGGGTGATGGGCGCTGTGAGGAAGCTGTATCGAAAGGCTGAGCTGGTGCACGGCGACCTCAGCGAGTATAACATCATGATGCGACGCGGCAAGCCCATCCTTTTCGACTTCTCCCAGGCGGTCTCGGTCAAGCATCCCCAGGCCTCCGAGTTCCTGGAGAGGGACGTAGGGAATCTCACCCGGTGGTTTCAAAGGGCGGGGGCGGAGACGATGTCGGAGGACGAGGCCTACAGGTGGATAGTCGGAGGCGAGTAGATGGCCTGGGTGCTTCGCGAGAAGATCCCGCGTGACAGGATCGGCGTACTGCTCGGCGTGAAGGGAACCGTTAAGAACAAGCTTGAGAACGAAGCCAGCGTGCAGATAAGGGTAGACAGTAGCACGGGCGAAGTGGAGATAGCGCCCTCTGAGAACACCGAGGACGCCTCCACGGTCTTCAACGCGAGGAACGTCGTCCAGGCGATCGCCCGGGGCTTCTCCCCGGAGAAGGCCTCCGCCCTTCTCAGCGAGGACACGCTCTTCGAGAGCTGGGACCTGAGGAGAGATAGGGGAATGACGCCCAACGACATAGCGAGGCTGCAGGGTCGCATCATCGGGCGCGAGGGGAAGATGAGAAGGACGATCGAGGAGCTCACGGGCGCCTCTATCTCGGTCTACGGGGACACGGTCTCGATCATCGGCGAGAGCCCAGGCTTCGAGGTGGCCCGCCAGGCGATCCAGATGCTCTTGGAGGGAAGGCAGCACAGCACGGCTTACCGCTACCTGAGCAGGGAGCGAAGGAGACTCCGAAAGCTGGAGCTTTCGCTCTGGGAGGAGAAGCCAGAGCTGAAGGAAAGGCCGGAGAAGGCGGCGCGGCCACGGGCCCGCAGCCGGCGCGGCACCTGACCTATCTCCTCACGTAAAAGCTTGTGGGTGATATCTTGTCCTCGACCACACTCTTCGAAGAGATCAGCCCTGCCGACTTCTTCTATCGGAACAGGGACATAGCCGGGTTCAGCAACCCTGTTCGAGCGCTTTACAGCACTGTACGCGAGCTGGTCGAAAATTCCCTCGACGCCTGCGAGGCCGGGCAGATTCTGCCCAGCATCTACGTGAGGTTCCAGCACGTCTCGGGCGCCGTCGACGGCGTATCCATCTATCGGATAAGGGTTCAGGACAACGGCACGGGCGTGCCCGGGGAGAAGATCCCCCTGGCCTTCGGCAAGGTGCTGTATGGCTCGAAGTATGAGCTTAGGCAGTCGAGGGGAACCTTCGGCCTAGGAGGCAAGATGGCGATCCTGTACGGTCAGATCACGACGAACATGCCTGCGCATGTTATCTCAAGTCAAGGCGACGGCTACCTGCACGAGTACGAGATGAGCATCGACATCCAGAGGAATCGACCGAACGTCCTGAGGTACCGTACGCATCCGAACGAGAAGCGGTGGCATGGCACCATCCTTGAGTTCTGGACGGAAGGCGACTACACGAGGGCATCCTCCAAGGTGGTGGAGTACCTGAAGCAGACGGCGATGGCGAACCCGTACGCGGACATAACCTTCGTCGACCCACGAGGCAGACTCTACGTCTTCGATAGAACCGTGAAGAAGATGCCTCCGCCGGCTCGGCCGACGAAGCCTCATCCCCACGGCGCCGATGTGGAGACGGTTCAGAGGCTCGTCGCCGCCACGGACGCGGAGGACATGCTCAGCTTCCTCACGAAGCACTTCCACCGCGTAGGCCGGAGGATCGCAGGTCGCTTCCTGAAGGAGGTGGGGATGAACCCCTTGCAGTCGCCGAAGGAGCTTTCACCTGAGGGCGTGGTGAAGCTGGTGGCCGCCATGAAGGCGTTTGAGGGCTTTCTACCTCCCGACGGCTCCTGCCTCTCGCCGCTGGGAAAGGAGCTTCTTGAGGCAGGCGTCGTGAAGGAGCTTCAGCCCGAGTTCACATCCGTGACGCAGAGGCAGCCCTCCGCGTATTCAGGCTACCCCCTCGTGGTCGAGGTGGGCTTAGCCTACGGCGGCCAGGTTCCTAAGACGGGCGACGTGATCCTGTACAGGTTCGCGAACAAGATCCCGCTGCTCTACGATGAGACGAGCGACGTGAGCTGGAAGGTCACCCATGGCTCCGTTAACTGGAGGCATTACAAGCTGAACCCGCTGGAGGAGCCGCTCGCGGTCGTCGTCCACGTCTGCTCGACGAAGATACCCTACAAGACCGTGGGCAAGGAGTTCCTGGCGGACAGACCGGAGGTGGAACGCGAGGTACTCAACGCCCTGCGAGAGGCGGGGAGGGGGCTCATGGCGTACCTCTCCATGAAGGAGAGAGCCGAGCGAGACCGGAGGCGGCTCGATGTCTACCGCCGGTATCTGCCTAAGATCGCGCACTTCGCCACTAGGCTGAGCGGTAAGGAAGAGGAGCCGCCGCTTGAGCCCCTGTTCGCGAAGGTGGCGCGGCTGGACAACCCAGAGGTAGAGGAGGCTTCACGAGCATGACGGCCACAAGCCGGAAGAAGCAGCTTGTCAGGGCGAAGCTGAAGGGGATAGGCGAGGAGATCTACGGCCAGATCCAGGGGGGCGAGTTTCCCTCAGTCCAGATGCCGAGCAGGTCGATTCAGAACATCGAGTACCATCCGGAGCTTCGCCAGTACGTGCTGGGCGAGAAGGGCGTGAGGAGAAGCACGCGGAACGTCCGTCACCTGAGGCCCTTCACCCAGCTCGTCTGGACCGCGTACATGGCGGAGACACTCTGCGCGATGGGCAAGACCAGCACCCTGAGGGATGTCTACTACATGGCGCAGTCGGACGACGTTCACTTCAAGGACCAAGCGGAGAGCGATGACACGATAACGGATCTGGAGACCATCATGGGCTATGCGCGGGAGGACTTCAGCATCTTCCCCGAGGAGCGATCGAGCATCTTCGGCGACCTCACGATCGAGTATACGGTGCCCGGATACGAGGGCAGGAGGCTTACCTTGACGTCTCATCCGGATGGGCTGGTGATCGGCCCGACGTTGACGAGCTCGGAGCTCGTCAGCTGCAACGCGGACAAGGTGATCGTCATCGAGAAGGGCGCCATGTTCACGCGGCTCGTCGAGGAGAACGCCCATCAAAGGTTTAAGGCCTTGCTTATTCAGACCGCGGGGCAGCCGCCCAGGGCGACCCGCCACTTGATCAGGCGCCTAAACCAGGAGCTGGGCCTACCGGTTTACATCTTCACGGACGCCGACCCTTGGGGGATGCACATAGCCATGGTCATCATCTCCGGCTCGGCGAACGCCGCCCATCTCCGGGAGCTGGCTACCCCAGACGCGGTTTGGTCCGGCGTATGGGCCTCGGATATAGTGAAGTACAAGCTTCCCAGCGACCCGCTGACGGACCTGGATGTGAAGCGGCTTTACGAGTTGAAGAAGGATCCGCGGTATGAGGGTCAGCTCTGGCGTAGGGAGACGGAGCTCTTCCTGAAGAACCGGAGAAAATCGGAGCAGGAGGCCTTCAGCCGCTATGGGCTAACGTTCATCGTGGACAGGTACCTGCCCACGAAGCTGATGAAGCAGACGAAGCTTTAATACCGCTCCACCCACGTCTCCGAGTAGGCCGGGATAGCCTAGTGGACTAAGGCGCAGGTCTGGAGCAGCGAGACTCCCGCAAACCTGTGAGCCTCACGGCTCTCGTGGGTTCAAATCCCACTCCCGGCGCCTACACATGAATGCTGGGAGCCTAGCCGGTTACGTCTTAGACTCCTACGATCTCGGGGTTTCCATTGTGCATTTGCGTCACCTCTAGACTTCAGGGATTGCCCTGTTGGCATGGGGTCTGTGGAAAGGTGGAGTGGGGCTGATTACTCGTAGAGGATGAGCCCCTCCTCTTCGAGCCTCGCTTGGAGCTTCCTGACCGCCTCCTCCACCTCGCTCTCCTTCTTGGCGCCTGCACAGACAAGCTTCCCGCTGGCAAATATTAGGATGACGACTTTAGGCGCGTCCATCCGGTATATGAGCCCTGGAAACTGCTCCGGTTCATACATCGTCCTGCCTAGGCTGAAGGTGGCACGTTCCAGATCGATCCTCCCGCCCAAGCTGGCAGAGGCAACCACGTTCTGGACCTTTATCATGGGTTCGCCGATGATGAGGATGCCGTGGCTCTTCAGCTGGTCGACGACGCGTCCCACCGCTTTCTTCGCTAGCTTTTCAGATCTCGCGCCTGTGCAGACCATCTTGCCCGAACGGAAGATGAGCGTCGCCGTCTTAGGGTCCTTAAGCTTGAAGACAAGCCCAGGGAACTCATCGGGCTTCCACTCGACTATGCCTGGGAGGGCCTTCACGATCGAGAGGAGGTCGAACGACTGGTTGAGAGCCACGGACGCGACCACGTTCTGAATCTCAATGAACGGCTCAGGCTTCGACATCGACAATCCCTTACGGCTGCTCGCCTTATATACGCGCCCTCAGGCCCCGACTCAACGGCAACCCAGCGGACTGGCTCTGATTGAGTGCTCTCTTCTTTCGTCCTCTCGGAGTGAGATTCAGAGAAAGCTGGCCGAGAGCGTCTTGGTTGTTGCTCCCTAGGCCGTAGGGATGTGTGGTAGATGTCACTTCCTAGCCTTCTCCCTCTGTCTATGCGGCTGTGGGTTTGTTCAGGATGATGCGCATGGTCGAGACGTTGCTTGTGCGGCCGTCTTGGCTGGTCAGCTGCTCCGTGCCTATGCTGATGGCCTTGACCTGAAGGCCCTTGATGAAGCTTCGACGGAGCACCTCAACGGTGTCCACGGCTTTGGTTATCGCCATGCCTCGCGCCATCACTTGGATCTCAGGCATGCCGGCGTTGAACAGCGTCATGCAGGCGACGACGTAGTTCATCACGGGCTTCATCCCGACGTAGATCGCGTTCGTAGGTCTTGGTTGAGCCATGGTGCTTCTGACCTCCCACTCCGACTCCTAGTTCTTCTCGTCTCTCAAGATGTCTCTGGAGACGCTCGCCTATTGGCGGCTACTCGCCTATAGGGGTTTGCATCCCGGTATGCATCCGGCCGGACCCCCGGAGGGACCCTTTCCACGGTCTCCGGCTCTGTTAAGCAACGGCCCCACTAGACGCTGGAGATCACGATTCTTCCCCTCGGAAGAGCATCAAATCACGCGGCCTGGGCCCG
>Ga0315307_1000005_pt1 | contig 109253 bp, 79 predicted proteins | sample TDP2_MG_FD_203079 | JGI IMG/M metagenome (GOLD analysis project Ga0315307, IMG submission 203079) | Freshwater sediment microbial communities from Lake Towuti, South Sulawesi, Indonesia - TDP2 | ecosystem: Environmental > Aquatic > Freshwater > Lake > Sediment | place: Indonesia: South Sulawesi...
GGGCTCACAGCTCGCGCAGTGGGGCGAGCGCGGGATACAGCAGGCGGTACTGCCGAAGCTGCCTCGCGTAGGCACGGGCCTCGTCGCGGTCCGGCTCGATGGTGCCAACAACTCGCACCGCTTGCTCCACGGCCTCTGGCAGATCGCGGTAGACACCGGCCGCCACTCCCGCAAGCAGAGCCGCGCCCAAGCACACGGCCTCTGGGCTCTCCAGCGTCTGGATGCGTCGCCCGGTGATGGTGGCGCGCAGCCGCAGTCCCAGGGCCGACCGCGCTCCCCCGCCCGAAGCTCGAATGGCATCGAACGGTCCTACCACACCCGCGAGCACCTCGGTCACGATGGCCAGCTCCGAGGCGATGCCCTCCAGAATCCCCTTGTAGAGCTGGTAGCGGTCGGTTGCCGGCGTGAGTCCGACGATTGCCCCGGTCGCGCGGGAGTCGAAGTGGGGCGTGGCTGAGCCGATCAGATGGGGTGTGATGCACAGCCCTGTCGGCCCCGGCGGGGCCTTCGCCTCGAGCTGCTCGTAGAGGTCGGCCGGGGAGTTGGCCGCTTCCTCCCCGCTCAGCAGGTCACAATACCACTTCACCATCATCCCCGAGGGGAAGTAGACGATGGTGATGTAGTGGCCGGGCACGACATGACAGTAGGAGTTCAGGTTAGCGGCGAGAGCGGCCTCATCCAGCCGGGGATGATCGTCCACGTGGACCACGCACTCATAGCTTCCCAGCGAATCCGATACCATCCCGGGCCGGATGGCCCCCATGCCGACCGCGCCACAGGCCTGATCGTGTCCGCCCACCGCGACCAGCGTTCCCGCCCGCAGCCCCAGCTCCGCGGCCGCGCCGGCGGATAGCCGGCCGGCGACAGCACCGGCCGGCGCGGGGATGGGCAGTTGCTCCGGCGAAAGGCCCGCCGCGGTGAGGATCTCCTCCGACCAGCAGTGGCGGCGCACGTCGAACAGCAGGAACCGGGAAGCGAGCGAATGGCCGATGTAGGGAGGCAGTCCCAGGCGGAGCAGCGCGTAGTCGCTCACACTCGCGAAGCGAGCCGCCCGTCTGAAGAGCTCGGGCTGATGGCTGCGCAGCCACCGGAGCTTGAGCAGCGGGAACGCGGGGTGCACCACGGTGCCGGTGATCTCGAAGGTCCTTCGCCGGCCGAAACCCTGCTCCCACTCGGCCGCCTCGGCCGCGGCGCGGTTGTCGGCGTTGAGTATCGCCGGCCCCATCGGCTCCCCGCGCGGGTCAACGGGCACGAAGGTCTCGCCGTGTGAGCTGATGGTCAAGCCGACCACCGGGTCGCGCGCCTGCGCGGCCGCCTCCCGAATGGCCCAGGCCGCGGCCCGCCACAGGGCGTGCGCGTCCATCTCGACCCTCCCACCCTCCAGGAAGGTGGGCGAGTAGTCCTGCGCAGCCGAGGCGAGCATGCGGCCCGATTCGCTGAAGACCACGGCCTTGCAGCTACTGGTGCCGATGTCAACTCCCATCAGGCTCATGCGACGACCCGATGTCCTCCTTGCGGCCCCTGCAACCCGTCAGACGAGAGAGGTGGCCTTGATGAACTCGATCAGCTCATCTGCCTGAGCGAAGGCGAGCCCGGTGACTGTGTCCGCGCAGCCATAGTAGATCGCGATCCGCCCGGTGGGCGCGTCTGTCAGGGTCGCGCACGGGAACACCACATTGGGCACATCGCCGGCGCACTCGTAGATCTCTTGCGGCGACATGATATAGTGGGCGCTGCGGCGGATCACCTTCCAGGGCTGGTCGAGGTCCAGCAGGGCCGCGCCCGCGCTGTACACGAATCCGTTGCAGCTCGTCAGCACCCCGTGATAGATCAGCAGCCAGCCCTCGATGGTCTCGATGGGGGCGGGGCCGGCGCCGATCTTGGTGCTCTGCCAGCCGCCCACCGGGGCCATCACGTGCCGATGTCCGCCCCAGTAGACCAGGTCCGGGCTCTGGCTGACGAAGATGTCGCCGAATGGGGTATGGCCGGCATCGCTGGGCCGGTTGAGCATCATGTACTTGCCACCGATCTTGCGGGGGAAGAGCACCCCGTTGCGGTTGAACGGCAGCAGCGCGTTCTCCATCTTGTGGAACCTGTCGAAGTCTTTGGTCCAGGCGATGCCGATGCAGGGGCCGTGGTAGCCGTTACACCAGGTGACGTAGTAGCGGTCCTCGAGCCAGCAGACCCGCGGGTCATAACCGTACTCCCAGCGGCCCACCTCGGGGTCATCCAAGTCTGTGACGAAGTGGATTCGCTCCGGCTCAATGGTCCAGTTGAGCCCGTCCCTGCTGCGCCCGACGTGGAGCTGCATGTGCCGCCTGGTGTCGTCGCAGCGGAAGACTCCCGCGAACTCCCCCGCGAAGGGGACGACTGCACTGTTGAAGATGCTGTTAGCTGTCGGGAACAGATTGCGCGGGATGACGGGGTTGCGGCTGTAGCGCCAGACCACCCCAGAGTATCCCTTCGGCTTCTCCTCCCAGGGCAGGTTCGGGAGGGCCTCGCCGATGATGGTTGAGGAGCGCGAAGACGCGTTGCTCATCTCGCTGTCTTTCCTCCGGGTGATGGGCTGCGGGGCCTGGCACGCCCCGGTGCGACGCCGTGAGTCTAGCCGAAGTCGAGGAGGCGGGCAAGCCCAATGCGGTGGGTCACTGCTCAGCCCAGAGGCGCGACCTTCTGTCGCCGCCCGGCTCTCGCTGGGTCGCAGCCCCCTCCACCTCAGCGGTGGTGATGCTCATGCCTCCGGTGCTCGTCGCGCCGGAGGGGAGGCCTCTCGCCCTCGCCAGGCTGCTGCGCGCGGCGCGGGTGTGAGGCGACGCCATGCGCCTTGCCTGTGGCCTTTCCTACGTCTTCCCCTTCGCGCGAGGTGGGCCCTCGGCTCTGCTCTTCGCTCTGCATCCACGCTTCGTGGTGGTGCATCCACGCCTCGTGCTCGTGCTGCTCTGCATCCTCGATGACCTCCCGGCGGTAGACTGCCAGCGCGAGCGCGGCGGCGAGAACCACGACCACCAGCACCACCGAGGCGATCCGGAGAGAGCGCAGCCGCCTCATCGGACTCCTCCCGTGTGGCCGCCCATCACAGCACGAACCGCTCGAACTCGATCCGATCCCTTGGCACGGCCAGATCCCCCAGGGCAGCCATCACCAGCTTCATCATCGGCGCCGGACCACACACGTAGTACATCCGCCGCTCCCGGCCCTCTGCGATGTACCTGCTGAGCTTGTCCTTGTCCACATATCCGGTTTCCCCCGACCAGCCCTCGCCCGGCTCGCTCAGGATGTGCACCACCCTCAGCCTCGGGTGCCCGCCAGCCGCGATCTCCTCCAGCTCCCGTCTGAAGGCAATGTCCCCCTCCGTCCGGTTGGCGAACAGCAGCAGCGCGGCGCAGTCCGACTTCGTATCCCTCATGTGTCTGAGCATACTCATGATCGGCGTGATCCCGATGCCTCCAGCGATGAACACGATGTCTTTCTCGGCCGGCCGGTAGGTGTAGCTGAAACGGCCATAGGGTCCTCGCACTGCCACTGCATCGCCCGGTCTGGTCTCCCCGATGGTAGCCGTGAAATCCCCGACTTCCTTGATGGTGCTGGCAAGGAAGGGATGAGTCGGGCTGCTGGCAATCGTGAAGTGATGCTCCTCCGCGGGCAGGCCCCGGCCCCGCCGGAAGTGAAGGAAGTGGAACTGGCCTGGCTGGAAGTCGAATCGCTTCCTCCCGGGCGGCGGCTCCATCTCGATGGTCCACACATTGTGCGTCTCTTGCTTGACCTTGGCGACCCGATAGGGACTCCGGGCAAGCGCCCAGGGAAGCGCCAGCCTATGGTACGCGTAGGCCGTTGCTGCAACCACCACCATCCCCCACCACAGCCCCCGCATCGCCGCCTCGCCGAAGTCGTCGCCCGTGACGTAGGCATGCGCGAAGGCGATGCCGAAGATCAGTGTCGCCTGGTTGTGCAGAAGCCGCCATTGCTCGAACCCAACGTGGAGCTGAGGCCGCCACACGCTCATGCCGACCTGGATCATCAGGAGCACCAGGGCCGCACGCCCCAGCCAGATGTTCCAGGGCAGTCCGAACCCGTACAGCAGCTCGGGCCTGGCCCCACCCGCGACTAGCAGCATTGGATGACAGAGGATGAGCACCGCCGCAAGCCCCGCCGCCACCCGGTGGAACCGGTAGACCATGTCCAGCCCCACCCCCTGCTCGCTCCAGTGCAGGCGCGCAGTCACTACGAATTGCAGCGCCAGCAGGCTCAACCCAACCAGCGCGAAGCTCCGCCCAAGCTCATAGACGAACCCGTGATCGGTCAGCGGCCGCGTGATCGCCGCGATGGCGAGCGAGGCCACCACGAGGACCAGGTAGAAGCCGAACAGGGCCGCGCCCCAACGCGGCCGCCTCGAGGGCGAAGGATCTGGCAACTGCGGCTTAGCAGCCTCGCGGCTGGCCATCACTTACTCTCCGCCAGCGGAGTGCGAGGATGCCAATGGCCCTCCCCACCGGGCCGACCCCTCACCAGGGCGCGGTCGCCCCAAGACTCGGATGATCGCATCCTCGGCCCGCAGCCACTTCGCCCCGGCCTCCCTCCCCCCTTCGGCCGCCATCTGGCCCCTGTATCACTCACCTGACAGTCACATGTCCTGGGAAAGGGTAGACCCTCGAGCTCACCGCCAGCGCGGGCGCGCCCGAGCCCGCCTCTGACGGCAGGCAGGGTCTCGCCGTTGCCGGCCGGTTTCCACGCGGCCCTCTTGGCAGGCGCTAGGGAGCTTCGCATATTGCAGTCACGGCGGCAGGGGTTTCGTGGAGCTTGCTGACGTGTTCTCTCTGAGTCTCGCCCTGACTGCATTAGGCGAGACTCAGTAGGTCGGTAGCCAAGCCGCCTGGGTGGTGGTAGACTACGCAGGCTTGACTTCCAGGCTGAAGCGGCGTTTCAGAGATCACGAGAACTGAGGCCGGGGTCGTGGAAACACTCGCCTTTCTGGCTCTCTGCGCTATCGGGTTCCTGTTTGGGGTGCCCATCTATCTGCTGGTGCGAGTGGCCGCGCTCGGGAGGACAGTTGAGGATCTGGAGAGGCGCCTGGCGCGGCTCTTGCCCAAGGCCGCAGAAGGCCCGCCGGCAGAGCAGGCCGCCCTGCCGCGGAGCGAGCCGCTCCTGGCGGAACAGTTGGCGCCGGCGGAGCAAGTGGCCCCTGCTGGCCCACCGCCTTCTGCGCGGCCGGCGGAGGCGGCCGCGCAGGCCGCCACCGCTCCAGCAGGGCCGGCGCTCCCACCTATCATGCCTCCCACCGAGGTTGAGCATGCCGCCCGGCCCGCCGATCTGGAATCCTTGCTGGCGAAGAAATGGCTGGCCCGACTGGGGATCGCGGCCCTGGCGATTGCGGCCGCGTTTTTCCTCAAGTACGCCTTCGACTCACAGTGGGTCAGCCCTCATGCGCGGGTGGGGATCGGCCTGGCGGCGGCGGGCGCGCTGCTCGCGGCCGGACAGACCCTGCTCGGCCGGCCCAAGTACCGCGATTACGCGCAGGTGCTCAGTTCGGGCGGGATCATCATCTTCTTCCTGGCGATCTACGCGGCCTTCCGGCTCTACCACCTGATCGGCTTCGCGCAAGCCTTCGGGGCGCTGGCGGTAGGCGCACTGGCGGCCTCGCGCCTGGCGGTGGCGAACAACACCCAGGCAGTGGCCCTCCTCTGTCTGGCAGGCGCGTTCGCGACGCCGGTGCTGCTGCACACGGAAGGCGCGGGCACGGGGGACCTGGTCAGGTTCTACCTGTACCTTTGCGCGCTAAATGTGTGGAGCGCCGTCCTGGTGCGAGTCCGGCCCTGGCCCTGGGTGCTCGCGCTGGCCTTTGGGGCCACGTGGCTGCTCTTCCTGGGCTCAGAGCCTCGGGAGGGGGTGGGCGTCCTTGCAGGAGAGCTGTTTGCCCTGGTCTTCCTCGGGTTTGCCATCTACGGCGGCACCGCTGGCGTCCGCCGGGAGGAGGGAGCTGCCGCGGGGGAAGGCGGGCCAGCCACGCTCTCGCTGGTGGTGCTCGGGTGCGTGCTCTTTGGGATCGCCAGCGCGATCCTCCTGGCCGGCGCGGAGGTGCTGGGGCTGCCGGCCCTGGCCCCGATCGGCCTGCTGTTGGCCCTCGTGCTGGTGGGGACGGCCGCCGCGCTCCAAGCTGAGGCCGCCGTGGACCGGGGGTTCATCGCTCTTCTCCGCTATCTGGCGGCCGCGGCCGTCTTCTTGCTGGCGGCGCTCACGGTTCCCTACGGTCAGCCCATCCCCAGTGCACAGGCCCCAATCGCGTTCGCTTTCACGGTTTTCGTGTACCTGCTCTTCCTGGCAGTGGCGACGCATCTCCGGGGGCAGCAGGGAGGGGATGGGCCGGCGGCCCTGCTGGTGGGAGCGACCGCCCTGGTGCACGCCGAGTCGGCCCTGCGTGCGCTGGCGCCCTTGTCGGTATGGGGTATGAGGGCGGCGGTGGCGTGGCTCCCGCTCGCGGGTGGGATCGCATTCGGGTTCATCTGGGTCTGGCGTCGGGGCGGGGAGCGCGCTCCGGTGCACGGCACGGTGACCCTGCTCTCTGCACAAGCGCTTCCCCTGGTCGCACTGCTGGAGGCGGTGCGCTGGGTTCTGCCAGCCCAGAGGCCGGCGGCGGGGATGGCGCTGCTCCTCGCCGAGTTCGTCCTCATCTCCTCACTGTGGACCGCAGGCAGGAGGGCGGCGCGCCTGCCGGGGTTCAGGGGCGACCTGCTGGGCGCGTTCGCCAATGCAGCCATCTTCTTCGGGCTCATGGCAGCGGAGATAGGGCTAGCCGCGCACCAGGGGTTCGTGTTGCTCTGCGGCGCTGCGCTGGCGCTGGCCGCCTACCATGCGCTGGTCGGCGGCGAGGTGCTGCGCCGCGAGGATGACCTGCTGCTGCGCTACGTGCACCTGGGGCTGGCGCTCACGTTCCTTACCATCGCCATACCCATCCAGTTGCGGGCCGCCTACCTGACGCTGGCCTGGGCCGCGGAGAGCGTGGCGCTCATCTGGACAGGGCTGCGGATGACGGAACAGCGCGTCCGGGCCTACGGCGCGGCGCTCCTTGGCGTCACCGCAGTGAAGGCCTTGTTCTGGGATCTCGCCCCGTATCCCCCTCCGGTCCGTCTCCTCCTCAACCCGCGGATGCTATCGGGCTTGACCGTGGTGGCCGCGCTGTATGTGAGCGCGGCCCTGCTCTGGCGGGCCCGGGAAGGGCTGGACAGCAGGGAGCGGCATCTGCCCGCGGCGTTCGCGGTCGCGGCCAACGTGTTCACGCTGCTGTTCGCAAGCTGGGACCTCTGGGATCATGTGGGCAGGGCTGGGCCAATGACCGGGAGCGCCCAGCAGCTCGCGCTCTCCATCTTTTGGAGCGTCTACGCGCTGGCCGCCATGCTGGTGGGGATCTGGCGGCGCCATCGGCCGGTGCGGCTGTTTGCATTGGGGCTGCTCTACCTGTCCATCGCCAAGGTGTTCCTGCTCGACCTGAGCTTCCTTCAGCAGCTCTACCGGATCATCTCACTGTTGGGATTGGGTGTGGTGCTGCTGCTGGTGAGCCTGATCTATCTGCGGTTCGAGGAGCGGCTGAGATGAAGATGTGGGTCGCCCTTGTCGCCCTCTCGGCGGCCTGCGCCGCTCCCGGGTGGGCCCATCTGCCCGAAGGTGAGTGGCGGACTGCCCGGCCCATCGCGCTCCCGGCGCGGAGGGAGTCGAGCCTGGTCTACCTGCCACTGGACGCGGAGGCTTTGGCCGGCGTGAGGTCGCTCAGCGAGTACCGGGTGGTTGAGGACGGGCGCGTGGAGGCCCCCTACCAGATGGTGCTGGAGGAGGGCCGGACGGAGACGCGGCCGGTTCGGGCCGAGATCATCTCCAAGGGGGCATCCACATCTGCTCAGACGATGGAGGTGCTGCTCGACCTGGGAGATGAGTCGCGGCTGGCGAACCGGCTCGGCCTGAAGCTGAGCGGCGACAACTTCCGGGCGAAGGTACTGCTGGAGGGCCTCACCGAGCCAGGTCGCGCCGGCATGCGGTTGGGCGAGGAACTGGTGTACCGGCATGAAGGGCGGTTCGAGCAGGATCAGGTCGTGATCCCGCCTCACGACCAGCGATACCTGCGGCTGACTGTCTCGACGCTGCAAGGGAAGCTGCCGACTCTCACCGGGGTGGCAGCCGCGGCCGAGGTGACCGTGGCGAGGCGGCTGGAGCGCGTGCCGGCCACCATGGCCAGGCGCGAGGACCGCGCTGCGCGCGCTACCCTGGTTGATCTTGACCTGCCGAGATTGACCTGGGACCTCGCGGAGGCGCGGTTCGAGATCCCACAAAGCGCCTTCGATCGGCCCGTCAGCGTGTTCAGCAGCAGGTCGGCCCAGGCCCGGCCGCCTGAGGAGGAGTACGGGTGGGCCCTGTCGGGCAAGCTCAGGCGCGTGAGGGACGATCAGGCGGTGACGCTGCCCCTTGCTGTCGAGGCCGCGCGCCACCTGCGCATCCGGATCGAGAATGGGGACGACCGGCCGCTCCCCATCTCGGCCGTGGAGCTGTGGCGGACCAGGCGGGGGCTGGTCTTCCGGGCCGAGCCGGGGAGGAGCTACGATCTGTGGTACGGCCGACCAGGGGCACCGGCCCCGGTGTACGACATCGCCCGGCTGCCGCTGACGACGACGCCGGACAGATTGCCGCTGGCCTCGCTGGGGCCGGCGCGGACAATGCCCCTGAGGCCGCCGCCTCCAGCCCCCTGGAGTGAGCGGCACCCGGTCGTCTTCTGGGCCGTCCTCGCGCTGGTCATCCTCCTGATGGCCTGGGTGATCCTGCGCGCCCTGCGCAGCCTGTAGCGCCTGTCGCATAGTAGTGTTCTCGGCCGCAGTGCCTGCCAGCGATCACTTCCTTATCAAGCCAGCCCTTATTTGCTGCTCGCTCACCCCTTTTCGCCCCCGCTCGGCAAAACCACCTTCGCCAGGTGGGGCCTTCGCGACGGACTCTGCAGGGCTGCGAGCCTACGGGCGTGGGCGATGTTCCTGGCGTCGTCGCGGGGATGCTGGATGGGTGTCTCCAGGATGGCGCAGAGATGCTGAAGGTCGCGCCGACGCAGAAAGGCGCGGATGCCCCGGTCGCCGATGGTGCCGCGGCCGATGTGCTCGTGGCGGTCCAGATGGCTGCCCGCGGCGGCGCGCGAGTCGTTCAGGTGGATCAAGCGGAGCCGCTCCAGGCCAAGGGCCGAGTCGAACTGTCGCAGGGCGCGGCCGATCCAGGGAGAGCTGTCCAGGCGATAGCCTGCGGCATGCGCATGACAGGTGTCGAAGGTGATCCCGACGCGCTGGTCCCACCCGAGCAGGTCGAGCAGACGGACGAAGTCCTCCCAGCAGGCACCGATCTGGCGGCCGCTGCCGGCCGCGTTCTCCAGCAGGAGTTGCACCGTGGGCGGCGCGCGGTCAAGGAGCCGCCGCAGGCTCTCGGCGAGGAGGCGCAGCCCGACCTCCAGGCCTGCGCCTACGTGGTTGCCCGTGTGCAGGGCCACGGCGGGGCTGCCGAGCCGCGCGGCGCGCAGCATGTCATCGGCTACCGCGTGCCGTGATCGCGTCAGCAGCCGTGGATCTGGCGAAGCCAGGTTGACGAGATAGCAGGAGTGGATGATGAGAGGGGCGATGCCATAGCGCGCGAGCAGACCTCGGAAGCGCTCGACCTCTTGCTCGGGGTAAGCGCGCGCCCGCCAGCCGCGCGCGTTGCGCACGAAGATCTGAAGACAGTCGCAGCCAATGGCGTGAGCGCGCCGCGCGGCGTGCGGGAGGCCTCTGCTCACTGGTAGATGGAAGCCGATGCGCATTCGGTGCTTTCCCCGAGGGACAGCACTTTCCCGCTTCACTTGCTCCGGCACTACGGCACGGAAGCGACGCGACAGGCGGTCCAGCTCGGGGCGCGGCTCAGCTCCGCCCGATCCAGTTCACGATCTCTTCTGGCGTCGGGCTGTGCACGCCCACGAAGCGGGAGACGACACCGCCAGCGGCATTGGCCAGGGTGGCCGCCTCTAGGCAATCGGCGCCGGCCGCGAGGGCGAGGGCAGAGGCCGCGCTGGCCGCGTCGCCGCAGCCGGTGCCATCGCCCACACCGCCCGCCACGCTTGCCGCGGGGACGTTGTGGACACCCCTCTCGCGGCAGCAGACCACGATGCCCTGATCACCTCGGGTGATGAACACCACCTCAGCCTCCAACTGCTCCCGGAGGGCGAGGCCGGCCCGCACCACCGCGGGAGGGACCGAGGCGGCATCCCCGGAGACCGGCGGCGATGTGACTGGGCCGCTGTCCGGCCCGGCCGCCGCCAGCGCTTCAGATTCGTTGGGGCTAACCAGATAGGCGCCGCGGAAGAGGCCGATGTTCGCCGGCTTGGGGTCGGCGCAGAAGGGGATGCCCGCTTGCCTCGCCTGGGCGAGCAACTCCGGCGGAAGCGCAGTCTGAGAGAGCACTCCCTTGGCGTAGTCTGCCACCAGTACGACGTCGGCCTGGTGGAGGCCGGCGCGAATGCTGTCCCGCACCTGTCCCGCGAGGTCGGGTGAGATGGCCTCGACAGATTCGGTGTCAACACGCAGCATCTGCTGTCGTCCGGCGATGATCCTCATCTTGTGGGTGGTGGGGCGAGAAGAATCGGTGAGCACAGAGGAGACATCGGCGCCGCGGCCTGCCAGGTCGGCTACCAACCGCTTGCCGAAGTCATCGTCACCCACCACGCCGACGATCCGCACGGCCGCACCCAACCCGAGCAGGATGGTCGCCACATTGCCCGCGCCGCCGGGCTTGTGGGCCCTCGCCTGTGGGGTGAGCGGCATCCGCACCACCGGGATGGGGGCCTCGGGCGAGATGCGGGTCACGCTCCCGAAGACCCATTCGTCCATCATCAGGTCCCCGACCAGCAGCACCCGCCGGCCGATGAAGGCAGACACCAGCTCTCGGGCGCGATCCGCGGTCACAGCTCATTCCTTCCGGGCACCGCCAACGGCAGCGACCCCGATCCGCGGGCAGAGATCAGAGAGCGCGCAGAGGGGACAGCGAGGCCGGAGCGCGGTGCACATCTCGCGGCCGTGTCGGATCAGGCCCAGATGGAGAGGGAGCATCTGCTCTGGCTGCACCATCTGGTCGAAGAGATCGTGGGCCCGGTCCATGGTGGTGGCGGGCGGAATCAGGCCGAGCCGCTTCGACACCCGCAAGACGTGGGTATCCACCGGGAAAACCGGCCTGCCCAAGGCGAAGAGCAGGACCACGGCCGCGCTCTTCCTGCCCACGCCCGGCAGCCCGACCAGGTAGGCGCGCGCCTCTTCAGTGGAGAGGTGCCTGAGGAAGCCGAGGTCGAGCCGGCCCCGGTCCTGCTCGATGCGGGCGAGGAGGCGCTTGATGCGAACCGACTTGATCTCAGCGAGGCCCCCCGAACGGATAGCATCGGCGACCTGCCCGGGCGGGGCTTTCAACACCATGTCCCAGTCGGGGAAGCGCGCCTTGAGCTGCGCGAAGGCGCGACCCGAATTGGCATCAGTGGTGTTCTGCGAGAGGACGGTGGCGATGAGCTGGTCCAGCAGCTCCCGCTTGCGGGCGTGCATGGGACGCCTGGCCGGGGCCTTCAGCCGCCGCAAGATCAGTGGAATGCGCTCCCCCTCGGGCCTGGCAGCTAGAGAGTCTCTTGAATCATGGTGACGGACCATGATTCAAGAGACTCCCCAGAGGAGGTCCTGGCGTTCCTCTGAGGATTCTCTTGCGTCAGGGCTGTCACCCTGATGCAAGAGAATCCGTAGGCTAGAGGACGATGTCCTGGCCACGCCGCCGGCCCACCATGGCGCACCAGACTGGTACGCCGACCAGTTCAGAGATGCGATTCACATACCGCTGAGCGTTAGCCGGCAGATCGGAGAAGCGCCGCGCCGCGGAGATGTCGGTCTGCCAGCCGGGCAGAGACTCGTACACCGGCCGGCAGCGGGCGAACCGGGCAATGTCACTGGGCAGGTCACTGATGCGCTCGCCGCCGAGCTCATAGGCGACGCAGACCGGGATCCGCTCGAACTGCCCCAGCACATCCAGGTGGGTGATGGCGAGGGAGTCGAGGCCGTTGAGCCGGGCCGATCTCGCTACCACCACCGCGTCGAACCAGCCGATGCGGCGCTGGCGGCCGGTGGTTGTCCCGTACTCGCCGCCGATGTCTCGCATCTTGCTGGCAATGGCCTCCTCCACCTCGGTGGCGAAGGGGCCTGCTCCCACGCGGGTGGTGTAGGCCTTGGCCGCGCCCACGATGCGGTCCACCTGTTTGGGGCCGATGCCCGCGCCGGCGCACACTGTGCCGGAGAGGGGATTGGAGCTGGTGACGAAGGGATAGGTGCCCCAGTCAATGTCCAGCATGGTGCCGTGCGCGCCCTCGAACAGCACCTGCCTGCCCTGGGCGAGCGCCTCCTGGATCAGCCGCGAGGTGTCGCAGACGGCATCACGGTAGTGGTCGCAGAGGGGCCGGAGTTCGTCGTAGACTTGGTCCGGGCTGACGCCAGGGGCGTCGTAGACGCGCTGGAGGATGAGGTTCTTGTACCGGACGATATGCCCCAGCTTCTCCGCGAGCCCGTCCGGATCGCGCAGATCGCCCACCCGGAGCCCCCGCCGCGCCACCTTGTCCTCATAGGCCGGGCCGATGCCCCGGCGCGTGGTGCCGATGGCGCGAGGCCCCAGCCGCGCCTCTTCTGCCTGTTCGAGCAACTTGTGGTAGGGCAAGATGAGGTGGGCGTTCTCGCTGATGCGGATCCTGCCCTTCACGGCGATGCCGCGAGACGCCAGTTCGGACTCCTCCTGGCGCAGCACCGAGAGGTCAATCACCATGCCCGCGCCGAGGAGGCAGAGCTTCCCGCGGAGGATGCCGGTAGGGATGAGATGAAGGGCGAACCGCTGGTCTCCCACCCACACTGTATGGCCGGCGTTGTTGCCGCCCTGGTAGCGCACCACCAGATCGGCGTCCGCGGCCAACAGGTCAACCACCCGGCCCTTGCCCTCGTCTCCCCACTGACTGCCCACCACGACAGTTGCTGGCACGTCACTGCTCCCGGTTGGGGCGCTCACGCGCCCGGAAGTTGGATGACCAGGCCACCGCCGGCGCGCCAGGCCAGGCAACCGCGCACAGCCAGACTCGCCCTCACGGTAGGGCCTCGCTGGGGGGAAACAAGAAAGCCCAAATGGGGGATACCATTTGAGCCGCCGCCACTACCCCGACTATTCCTCGTCCGGGTGTTCCTCGCACCACTATAGCGGAAGGGCCGGGTGGTGTCAACATTCAGGGCCTCGGGGGTGTGACCCCGTGACCGCCAAGAGTGGAGACCGGGCAGATTGATCTACAGGGTCTCTTGCATCAGGGTAAGGCCCCTGATGCAAGAGAATCTCTCAGAAGGGCCCCAGACGCTCTCCTGGGGAGTCTCTTGAATCATGGTCTGTCACCATGATTCAAGAGACTCTGTAGGGAGCTTCCCATATTGCAGTGACGGGGGCAGGGGGTTCGTAGAGCTTCCTGACGTGTTCTGTCTGAGTCTCGCCCTCACTGCATTAGGCGAGACTCAGTAGGCTGTGGTCTTGTGAGAGCCTCGTCCCCGGGGCGATCAGAGACCAGCGCGCGCGAGCAGTTTCCCGGCGGAGTCCCAAGAGGCGGCAAGGACATCGCCTTCGCCGCTGATGCCACCCAGCTCCATGGGTTCGCCGCTTGGCGCGTCGGTACGGAAGATGACCAGGTGCCGCTTCCCCTCGAAGGTGACCTCCGCGCCCAAGCAGCCTCCTCCCGGGAGCAGCTTCACCTCCGCGGCCTCTTGCCCACCGACTCTGTGGGGCAGCAGCACGGTGAGGAACCGACAGGTGCTGCGCCGCTGAGTCGTCTCCGCGGTCAAGTGCCATTGGCTCGGATAGTCGCGTTCCGGCGGTACCGTGAACTGATCCGTCTGCGAGAAGCTGAGGCCACCGGGCGAGAGGAGGAACACGTCGAGCTCTGCGACGTCCCCTCTGATGCGAGCTCGTTGGGCCGGTTCATCTATGTCCATCTTGTGGAGCGCGTGCAGCCACCACTGGAAGGTCGCGGACCCCGGCGCGGCAACATCATCGTGGATGACTACGACCGGCGTCATCTGGTCGTCGAGGGGCCGTAGGAAGACGATGTGTCGGAGCCATCGCGTGAGGCGGCCCTTGTAGGCGGGTGTCGCGTCCCCCAAGGCGTAGTGCCAGTACCCCGTAGTCTCGAAGCGCGCGATTCTACCCTTCGCGTCCCAGTCTCTCGTCTCCTGGCCCTCACCCTCCACCCCGATGGCGTTCGCGGCCTTGGTCTGCCAGGTCCACTGCTGGTGGTGTGGACTTCCGTAGTAGGGGTAGTAGCCGGAGGCGATGGCCATTGGCTCCCCGAAGGCGTCGAGTGTGAACGCGTTCTGGTCGGCGTACGCGTGGCTGATGGAGCCAAATGGTGAGCTGCGCATGAGCACCTGCACGTTCTTCTCGCCTTGGGCGAGGTCGCTGTGCATGGCCGCCAGCCCGACATCAGGGAAGCATCTGGCTTGCGGCAGATCGGTGGGCGGCCTGGCGCTCACCTGCTGGTCGTGGAAGAGAAAGGCCGACAGTCCTGAGGGGGTGTAACCCCGGTAGTCCGAGAACCACTTGAAGTAGGGATTCTGGAAGGCCACGGCCAGTTCCCACATCGCCTCCGCGCCACCGGACCTTCCCGACTGGCCGTCGCCGAAGGGCGACATCCTGTTGTATGGCGGATTCCCGTAGAGCTTGTAGAAGCCCGTGTTCTGCATCCATTCCCGCTGCTGGATGGGCAGGCCGGTCACCTGCTCCACCAGGCGGAAGGCGCGCATGAACACGCCAACTGTCCAGCCCCAGTAGCTGGGCCCCTCGGACCAGCCGCCGTCCCGGCCGCCATAGGGTGGGAAGAAAGGCGCCCAGAGCATCATCAGGCAGTACTCCAGCCATTCCTCGACATCCAGCTCACCAGCCATGGCGATACAGGCCTCGGTCAGGTCCTCGAGGTAGTAGCCCATGGCGTGGCTCTCGAACGGGTTCACCTCGAACGGCCGCGCCTTCAGCGCCCAGTAGAGCTGCGGGAGCCGGGCCAAGAAGCACTGACGGCACTTCTCCCGCTCCTCGTGGGTGAGGAGATCGTATATGTAGTTGTACACACGGGGCGCTAGCCTGACGATCTCAGTGCCCGGCTCGTCATTGTGGCCCAGGCTAGTGCTGCCGTTGGGATCCCAGGAGACGATGTGCATCAGCCGCCGCCTGGCTTCCTCCCCGTACTTCCTGTCTCCCGAGACGAGGTAGGTCTCCGCGCATTCCGCCATGCCTGCGAAGAACGGTCGAGTGGTCTGGAACACCTTCTGGTAGGTAGGGGCCCACGCGTCCCCCTGGGGTAGGAAGTCCGGCTCAGGCAGGAGTGGCTCGCCGACATAGCGGTCGCACTCTCGCTTCATGTCCTCGACGTTGCCGCGGAGGGCGCCGCGGCCCAATTCTCTGATCCTTTCCAACTGCTCCGGCGTCACGAGGATCCTCGGCCGGGAGGCACCGATGCGAGCAATCACCTGCTTCACGTCGGGGAAGGGCAGGGCGAGCGCGTCATCCGCGATCGTGAACTCGCGGGTCTTGCTGAACACAACACCGACCGGCTCACCGGCCTGGTATCCGTAGCGCCAGTACCACTTGCCCGCGGACAGACACTCGCGCAGCACGTGCAGAGTTGCTGGCTTCTTGGTATATGTGAACTCACCGCTGCCCCGGAAGGGCAGCGCCCGCCCGGCAGTGCGTAACGTCGCGTCCTTCTTGACCGTCACGGTGGACGCGTCCTCGAACGATGGGTCGCGCGAGTACTGGAGGAGGTACTCGGTCGCTCCCTCTACGGGCAGCCAAACGAACACTGGCGGGTTCACGGTGAGCCGCTGGCCATCAGCAGGGGCCGGCGACACCTCGTACCGGCCCGGCGGGCGATCGAGCGCCCGCTGCTTCTCTTCCACTACGGATCTCAGCTCCTTTGCGGTTGGCTGCCCGACGACCTTTCCCACTTGGCAGGTGATAGCGCATATCAGGACCGCAGGGAGGGCAAGCGCTCGCATGTCATCACCTCCTGGAGACAGGGCCGAACCGCAGATAGGAAAGTCTCGGCGTTTGCTGGTTCTGCGTGAACGCGTGAGCCTCCCCCCTGCTCCTGGGGGGCGGCTCCACCTTCCCTGGCCCGCCGCGGCGGGATCGCCGGCCGCCTGCGGCGCAGTTGCAGCAGTGCAAGAGAGGCTGTGGATGCAGGTGCGGCTCCGCGCCTGCCGAAGACATCCTGAGACGAGTTTGGGTGCACCATGGATAATGGAACCACCCGAGCTAGCACGGGTGATCCCACCTACAGATGAGGGAGCTCGCTATGGAAGAGGTCGTCCGATTCACACTCAATGGGAAGCCCACTACCCTGACCGTGGACAGCGGCCGAGCGCTTCTCTGGGTGCTGCGCGCTGACCTGGGGATGACCGGCACGAAGTACGGGTGCGGCGAAGGGCACTGCGGGGCGTGCGCAGTCCTCGTCGGCGAGCAGGCCGTTCGCTCCTGCATGGTTCCGGTCAAGCAGGTTCACGGCGAGGTAGTCACGACGATTGAGGGGCTGGCACGGAACGGCAAGCTTCATCCCCTGCAGAAGGCTTTCATGGAGAACGATGCCCTCCAGTGCGGCTTCTGCACTCCCGGCATGATTCTGAGCGCCTACAGCCTGCTGCGGCGCAACCCTCGGCCCTCCGATGCGGAGATACGCGAGGCAATGGAGCATAGCCTGTGCCGATGCGGGGCACACAAACGGATCATCGAAGCCATTCAGCAGGCTGCGAAGGAAATGGAGGGAGGGTCCTGAGATGGACTACGACAGGTACATGGAGCTGGATTTCACGGACGACGGGCCGGCCTTTGTGATGACCCGGCGCGAACTGCTCCAACTGATGGGCACCGGGATCATCATCGTGTTGACAGGTGGCGAGGTCATCGCACAAGCCTCGGAGGGGCGGCGAGGAGGGTCCGGGCAAGGCCTGCCAGAGGACTTCAACGCCTTCCTGCGCATCGGGGAAGATGGCAAGGTGACCTGCTTCACGGGGAAGGTCGAGATGGGCCAGGGGCCCATCACTTCCCTGGCCCAAGAGCTGGCCGACGAGCTGGACGTTTCGCTGGACTCCGTGCAGATGGTGATGGGAGATACCGACTTGTGTCCGTGGGACATGGGCACCTTTGGGTCTATGACGACGCGGTTCTTCGGGCCCGCGCTGAGAGCGGCCGGAGCAGAGGCGAGGGCGGTGCTCCTGGAGCTGGCTGCAGAGCAACTCGGGAGGCCGGTTGAGCAACTGGCGGTTCAGGACGGGGTGGTGTTCGACCGGGAGAACGCGAACGCGCGGGTATCCTATGCTCAGCTCGCGAAGGGGAAGCGGATCGCGAGACATGCGAAGGCCACCCTCAAGACGCCAGCGGAGTTCAAGGTGATCGGCAAGGCCACGACGCGACGAGATGCGCTGGCGAAGGTGACCGGCGCGGCGAAGTACGCCGGGGATATCCGGCCCTCTGGGATGCTCTATGCGAAGATCCTCAGGCCGCCGGCGCACGGCGCTACGTTGAAGAGTGTTGATGTGTCCGGGGCGGAAGAAGTCAAGGGCGCGCAGGTAGTGAGAGACGGCGACCTCGTGGCGGTGCTGCACGAGCATCCGGACGAGGCCGAGCGGGCGCTGTGGAGGATCAGAGCGGAGTTCGAGACGCCCCAAGCTGGTGCAGATGATGTGAGTGTTTTCGATCACCTAGTGAAGGTCGCCGCCGAAGGGGAGGAGGTGTCGCGAGGCGGCGATCTCAAGAGAGGAGAGGCCCGCGCGGCGGAGGTCTTCGAGAACACCTACCTCAACAGCTATGTGGCGCACGCGCCCATCGAGCCGCACACCGCCGTTGTGCAGATCGAGGGCAAGAAGACGACAGTGTGGGCTTCCACTCAGACCCCGTTCAGCGCCAGGGATGAGGTTGCGGAAGCACTTGGCTGTGCGCGGGAGGATGTCCGAGTCATCACGCCATTCCTTGGCGGAGGGTTCGGCGGAAAGACGAGAAACCTGCAGGTCGTGGAGGCTGCACGTCTCGCCAAGCTCGCTGGGAAGCCTGTGCAGGTTGCCTGGAGCCGGGCCGAGGAGTTCTTCGGTGATAGCTTTCGGCCCGCGGCTGTGGTCAAGATCAGGTCGGGCCTCACGCGTGACGGACACATCGCGTTTTGGGACTATCACGTCTACTACGCTGGCTCGCGGGGCGCGGAGCATTTCTACGACATTGCCGATTACGCCACGGTCTCTCACGGATCAGGCTGGGGGGGCGGGGCCCATCCCTTTGCCACGGGGCCCTGGCGCGCGCCGGGCAACAACACTAACACGTTCGCCCGGGAATCGCAGATTGACCTCATGGCTGCGAGGGCCAAAGCGGATCCCGTTGAGTTTCGGCTGAGGCACCTGCGAGATGAGAAGATGCGCGGGGTGCTGACCGCGGCGGCCGAGAGGTTCGGGTGGACGTCGGCCAAGCCGGCGGCCGAGCGGGGCTGCGGGGTTGCCCTGGGGATTGACTCGGGGACGTACGTGGCTACGATCGCGGAGGCGGAAGTGGACGAGCGGACGGGCCTGGTCAAGGTGAGGCGGGTCGTGGCCGCGCAGAACATGGGTCTGGTGATCAACCCCGAAGGGGCGAGAATCCAGATGGAGGGCTGCATCACCATGGGGCTGGGCTACGCCCTGACCGAGGAGATCCGCTTCCGGGGTGCGGAGATCCTCGACCGCAACTTCGACACCTATCAGATCCCCCGCTTCTCGTGGCTGCCACAGATCGAGACGGTCCTCGTCGAGGACAAGAACGCTGCTCCGCAGGGCGGAGGTGAGCCGGCGATCATCACCATGGGCGGCGTAGTGGCCAATGCCATCTGCGCGGCCACGGGCGCGCGGGTGCTCCAGTTGCCCATGACCCCCAAGAGAGTTACAGAAGCGCTTCGGAAACGGTGACTCCTCGAGTCGTTGCCGGGTGACCGCGGTGCCATTCCACCGGACTTCCCGGCGGCGGAACGGGGGGCGCGCCTCCTCTTATCCGGTTTGAGATGAGCAAACTGCGCATACCTCTCCAACAGAGAGGGCGCTTCCATGCCCGAGGAGGCGTGCTACCCATCCTTGGTGTACGTCACTAAGACCGCCGACCAAGCCGGCGCGGCGAGCTTCGAGATGCCCTTCACGACCGCCGTCTTGCCGATCACGTCGTCGCGCACATCAGCGCTGAACTGCCGGACCGTGCCCACACCGTCGGCCAGCAGGCCCGACAGGTCAGCAGTGACATTGTAGGAGACGGTCTTGCTCCAGTTCAGGAGGAGCAGGTTGATCCTCCCGTCGGCCTCCTTCGTGGCCATGGCGAGGACGTCAGGGGCGTCTACGCTCGCCTTGAAGGTTGGCTTCCCTCCCCTCAAGGCCCGGATGGCGAGGCGAAGCGCGTGGTAGGTGGCGTGGCGCTTGCCCTCCGCGGTCACCACCCCCCATCGGCTGGTCCCTTCGTAGACCCAGTCATAGAACGAGAAGATGTGGCTCCCGTACACATAGTCGTCTCCCGGTTGGCTAAACCGTATCAGGTTCTCGACTACCGCGAGGCCCATGTACAGCTCGTCATAGGAGACATCGTAGGTGCCCCACTCCGATATCCACAGAGGGTAATCAGCATGCCCGCTCTCGGCGAGCCGACGATGCATCAGCCGGACGAACTCTCCTTTGTCCCACCAGGCGTAGTTGTGGACGTTCAGGCTGTCGAAGTGATCGCCCGCTTCGGCGAGGACGCCGGGAACCCAGGCCGGACCAGAGGACACCGGTGCATGCACGTGATAGGCGCGGCCGGGCAGGTAGGTCTGGTACACATGGTCGAGTGCGTCTTTGGTCCTCCTCACCATCTCGCAGTACTGCTCGCGGGTTCCCAGCCATCCCTGCTGGGGGCTGTTGTCGGGCTCGTTGAGCACCTCGAAGTCGTCCACGCGATAGTCGTTCCTCACATTGAGCCAGTAGGCCATCGCGAACACGTACTCCCACCATTCAGCCCAGTCTGCCTCTGTTGCAGGGACTGCCGGGCTCCACGCGGGCTGGAGCCTCGGAGCGTCGCGGTTTCGGAGCGAGATCACTGTCCGGATTCCGGCACGCTTGAGATCCGCGAATACGCTCCGCCACGTGACCTGAGGTGGACCTTTCACGAAAGGCGAGTACGGGGAATCCATCACCTCGTCCCACCGCTGCCAGGAGATGACGTTGGGATTCGCTTTGATGTCCGCGACCGACGGCGAGCCATATACCCCGTCGTCATCAAGGGGCTCGAAGCGGGACATGTCGCCGTAGATGCGGAGCGTGTTGAGGCCGCAGTCAGCCAGGTCCTCAATGCTGAACCGCGAGCTGCCTTCCGTCCCGCCGATGTACCGAGTGCTCACGCCCCACTGTCGGGGGTCAACGCTGACCCTTGCGTCTGCTGCCGTAACACGCTGCGAGGCCGGGGCGCTGCTATCGGTCTCGCCTCCGTTGGTGCGAGAGGCGCAGCTCTGCGGTGTCGGGGAAGAGGTCGAGGGAGGAGCTTCGCCGTGCGCAGGCACGCGAGCCAGGGCCAACAGCACAGCCCCCGCGGTCGCCATAGCCAGGACGTGATAAGGTCTCAATCCTGCACCCCCTGTCCCGTTCTCCGGCTCCGCAGCGGCCCCAGCGCCTAGCGGACGCGTAGTGGGCAAGCGCGGATCGCCGCTGGTAGCGGCCTCGAGAGGGTCAATTCAGCTAGCCTGTCGCTCAGTCCTCTCGGTGGAGCCGCGCGTCGGCTCTTGTGAGCTTCGCACTCGCAGTTGCTTGCGGAAGCACGAGGGGGTCGCTGGCCAGGAGTGAAGCCGCTTGGCATTCCCCGCGGTGGGCTGCAGGAACTGCCAGCATCAGTTCCGAAGCGCGACAGGTGAGCGCGTGGATACCGCACGCGGGAACAAGCCGTATGGCCTCCAGATTGGCTGGCAAGATAGCGCTTCCTCCTGGCCCGGTCGACCGCGGTGATCAGGGCCGAGGCGCTTTCCGAGCACGTCTCCTTTGACGGTAGCGCCAGCCTACCGAGCGAGGGAAGCGGAGCGCCGATCATCAGATACCAGTGGCAGGCGCGGCAAGGCAATCCTGCGCCCCTGCGGATCCGGTGCGAAGGGCCTGGCGACTCCTGCGCATCTGCCAGGGTGATACTGCCGCGTCAGGATGGCGAGTACTACGCGACGCTGAGGGTGACAGACGCCCAGGGCCGGCGGGATGCCGTCTGGGGCGTGAAGCTGCGGCGGCCGGACTTCTGGCCGGAGTGGCGGGGGGAGCTCAAGCGCACCAAGCCTGACCTGCTGCTCCTGGCGGAGGCGAGCGCTCGCGGTCCATACTACTTCAGCCATGGCTTCGACGTGGCCTATGACTGGCTTATGCCTACCTCCGCTACGGCAAGGCCCAAGACCAGCCTGTGCTCGTCGTCCTCAGCTTCTCGCGGGTTCAGGCCAGAGTCGAGCTCAGCGTGCCTGCGCGGTTCGCGCGCTTCGAGCACGGGCAAGCTCACCGACCTCCTCTCAGGGCGTCAGGTGCCGATCCGTTCTGCCGCCCCTGGCCGAGCAGGTCTCGTTCTGCCGAAGCTATCGGCGCACCTCCTTGTTGACGAAGACGCGCCTGTCAGGCCGGCCTGAGACCGGCCTGGAGGGTGCTCCAGTCCGACAACGTCCACCAGGACGAAGTGCGTCTGGCAGTCGGAACCGCCTTCCTGCGGTTAGAGGCGATGGCACGCGGTTCTGGTAGCTGCTGTAACGCAGGAAGCTACGTGTGCCCGTGCCGAAGTCGCGACCTGCGCTGTTATGGGCGCGCAACAGGGGGGTCCAGGAACCAGTGGTGACCGTGCGCCGCGGCAGTGACGGTGATAGCGAGAGGCGCGCTCCCGGCCCTTGGCCGATAACCTTCCGCGCGATTCTCCTGGGCGTGGTGCTGATCGCGGTCCTGGTCAGCACCAATCCCTACCTGGCCTTCATCGTTGATTACTGGACGGTGGGCTCCGGGGCAGTGCTCAACGGCCCAATCGCGGCCCTCTTCCTGCTGGTGGTCCTGAACGGATCACTCAGGCGATTCGCCCCCAAACACGCGCTCTCTCGAGGGGAATTGCTCACCGCCTATGCCATGGCGATCGTGTGCGTCGGCCTGGCGCAGGCCGGTGGGCTGCCGTACATCGCCACCACCACGACCCTGCCGTTCTACCGGGCTACTCCCGAGAACCGCTGGGAGGAGCTGGTGTGGCCCCACTTCCCCTTGTGGCTGCAGCTCAGCGACCTGCGCTACGCGAGCTGGTTCTGGGAGGGCGCTCCCAGCGGCGCCGGAGTGCCGTGGCGAGCCTGGCTCCGTCCGCTGTTCGCCTGGGGCGGGTTCACGTTCGCCCTCATGGTAGCTCTCTACACTCTCGCTGCGATGGTGAGGAAGGACTGGATCGAGCGCCAGCGTCTGACCTTCCCCATCGTGGACATCCCTCTCGCGATCACCGGAGATCAGCCAACTCCGAGTCTGCGCTCCAGCTTCCTCAACAACCGCCTCTTCTGGATCGGCTTTGCGGTGCCTGGCCTCTACGTGATCACCGACTGGCTCAACCTCATCTACCCGAGCTTCCCCGCGGTTCAGCTCCATGACATCGAGGTGGGCCGCGTCTTCCGGGGCATGTCGCTGCCCTGGAATGCCTGGTCCGACGTCTACCTGTCTATCATCTTCCCGGTGATCGGCATCAGCTATCTGGTCCCGACCGAGGTCTCCCTCAGCCTCTGGCTGTTCTACGTGCTCTTCCAGGTGCACATGCTCATCTGGGCGAGCTTCGGAGTCGGCCCCTGGGGAGGGGGCGCGTCAGCGATCGAGCCCTACTCGTTTGCCACCTTCATGGAGGCCGGCGGCGCGGTGGCGCTCTGCGCCGTCATCCTCTACCGGTCACGAGGAGCAGTCCGGCTGGGCCGGTGGGGTCGGCGGGGCAGTGAGCGGGAGGCGCCGGACCCCTACTCGCTCCTGCCGGGCCGGTGGGCAGTGGTTGGGTTCGCCTTGGCTAACCTGTTCCTGGCATGGTGGCTCGCCCGTGCGGGCATGCCCTGGTGGACCTTCGCCTCGACCATGGGCCTGGGCTACGCGGCCACGCTGTGCACGGGGTTCCTGGTGGCCAGCGGCGGCGTGATGTTTCCCTCTTACAGCGCCACCCCCAGCACGGTGCTGCTGCGGACGTTGGGAGCGGGGGCCTTCAAGCCTGCTTCGCTGGCGATGGTACTGACAGTGGACAGCATGTTCTTCCGCGAGGGGTTCGCCACTCCCCTGCCACAGATACTCCACAGTGGGAAGCTGTTCCACCTCGCGAGAATTCAGGCGCGCCGGTTCATCTGGGCGGCGGCCCTGGCGACGCTCCTCACCATCACCTGCGGGCTCATGGCCATCCTGCTCACCCTGCACCGGCGCGGGGCAGGCGCCCTTGACGCCTGGCCATGGACCTGGCCTGACTGGTCCATCTGCGCCCCGCTTGCGAGCAATGTCCGTGATCCCGGTAGGCCGGAGAACTGGCTGCGAGTGGCGATGGCCCTGGGCGCCGCCTTTGTGCTTGCCGTGGTATGGCTTCAGAGCCGCTTCGTCTGGTGGCCCATCAGCCCCTACGGGTTTCTCATCGCCAGCACCTACATGATGAACCACATGATGTGGGCCAGCACCTTCATCGGATGGGCCGCAGCAACGCTGGTGCTTCGCTATGGAGGCCCCCGGCTGTTCCGGCAGCTGCGGCCGCTCTTCCTGGGCCTGGTCTTGGGCTACTACATCACGAAGCTGCCGATTACAGTCCTATCGGCGGTCTTCGGGGTCACCCAACGGTGGGGGCTCTTCGCCTACTGACGAGGTCTCGCCCGGCCACAGGCGGTAAGGGAGTCCATGGTTGCCGTCGAATAGGTCTGTCACCTGCAGGATGTCTTGCACTACAGATTCTCTTGCATCAGGGGAAGACCCCTGATGCAAGAGAGTCCCCGAGAAGGGCGCCAGACGCTCTCCTGGGGAGTCTCTTGAATCATGGTCTCTCACCATGATTGAAGAGACTCTGTAGCGCAATGGGTAGCCCAAGCCGCGTCTCAGGGATGGGCCAGCCGTCTGGAGGGAGACGCCCTGCAGGGGCTCTGTGCGCCGTCTCTTGCATCACGGCTGTCACGGTGATGCAAGAGACGCTGTAAGATGCAAGAGGAGGTCAGCGTGCGCTGGATCGAACTGACGACAACCGAGATGGATGCAGCGCGAGGCCGGGCCGGAGGCGTGGCGCTGATCCCGATCGGCAGCATCAAGACCCACGGGCCCCACCTGCCACTGGGGTGTGACGCGCTCATCGTCGAGCGCGTGGCGGATCTGGCAGCCGAGGAGGAGCCGGTAGTGGTGCTCCCCGTGATGCCCTATACCTGGAGCCCCCAGGCGCGCCGGCATCCTGGCGCAATCACCATCCAGTCCACACACCTGATCGGGCTCCTCGAAGACGTGTGTGACGAGGTCTGGAGGAACGGCTTCACGAAGATCGTGTTGCTCCACGCCCACGGCGGCAATGTCCCCATGGACCCACTGATGCCGATGCACATGCTCGAGCGAGGCAAGCCCTATGCGCTCTACAGCATCGGGCCCTGGGGCGGACTCGACCCCGAGGTGCTCTCTCGGGAGAGGCAGCGGGCCCCCATCGGGCACGCCTGTCATGTCGAGACCAGTTCCCTGATGTCCGTGCGACCTGACCTAGCGAAGCTGGCCAACCTCGGGGGTGAGGACATTCGCGGCCGCGCAGGGCCGGCAGTAGGCGCCGCTCAGACTGGCATCGCGTGGATCGAGAGGCATCCGTATGGTGTGATTGGCGATCCAACGCTGGCGACACCAGAGCTGGGCGAGGAGTTGGTCAGAGGGTGGGCCAAGGGTGTGGCCGAGATCATCCGCCAGGTCAAGGCAGACACAGTCACCCCGGCGGTTGTCAGCGAGTTCGCGCGGCGATGCGAGCGCTGATCCTGGCGATCGCCATTCTCGTTCTCGGACACCTGGCACAGGCCGGTGCAGCGGGCATGGCTGGCATTGCCGCGAGGTACCCGGGGGACGTCGGGATAGAGCGGGACCCCGCGGTCCTGCTCTACGAGGGCTTTGAGCGGGACCTGAGTCTCGTGAGGTGGATGGAGCCCGGCGGCTGGTTCGATATCGAGGTGGGCCCCGGCAGGGGCGCGGAGATCACTGAGGCAACCGCGGCAGCGGGGAAGCGCTCCCTGCAGTTCAACCTGAAGCGGGGCAAGCAGGGCTCGGGGGCCATGTTTCATCTCATCGAACCCAGTGAGCTTATCTACTTCCGGTACTACCGCCGGTTCGAGGAGAGCTGGCAGTGGCCCGAGGGCTACGGCCCGCACGATGCCATGATCTTCGGCGGGGCGTTCCAGGCCCCCACGAACACCGATCTGAGCATCTACGCTGACTTCTGGATGAGCGGCGACACGGTGGTGCGGATTGCCTCGGCTGGCCAGAAGCTCGGCTACGGCGGCTGGCATGACTACCTGAGACAGCGCTACCCCCGCGCCAAGGAGCAGGACCCGCCCGGCGGCAGCCAGCTCCCTTGGAACCGCTCCATCCCGGACAAGATCGTCCCGGGGCAGTGGCACTGTGTAGAGGTGATGGTGAAGCTCTCGACGCCCGGGAAGGATGACGGGGAAATCCGGCTGTGGGTGAACGGCAAATTGGTGAGCGAGTATACGGACCTGCCTCTGCGCGATGCCGAGCACCGCGACCTCAAGCTCAACATGGTCTTCCTTGCCCCGTACTTCCATCCCGGGTCGCCAAAGGACCAGACCCACTGGGCCGATGCAATCGCAGTCGCGAGGAAGTACATCGGACCCCTCGCTGGCAAGGCCACGCTGCCGGCCCGCTAGCGGGCGGGGATTCAGAGCAAGTGCGCAGGGGGAGACTATGCCGCGGCGATTGTGCCCTGAGGCCGCTGTCCGTCCTTTCCGGAGCGTGAGCCTGCCCTATGGGACCGAGCCGAGCAGGTCTGCCAGCTCGAAGGGTTCGGGGCGAGGACAGCCGCTCCCCAGGTGGAGATGGCGTTCCTCTTTCGAGGCGTCGTGCACCGCGTGCATGATGTCCAGCACGTGGTACATGAGCTCACCGCTGGCGCGGGGCGATCGGCCGGCGCGGATGGCCTGCGCCAGTTCGGCTACTCCCAGCCCCCGGCCCCAGGCGGGGAAGCCCTCCGCCACGGGCACCCGGCGCGGCTTGCCGTCCTTGGGCTGAAGCGTGACCGTGCCAGTGTAGGCGTTGGGGTCGTTCGTGACGAGTACACCTTCGCTCCCGTAGATCTCCAGCCGCGGATGGTAGCCCGGCACTTCGCAGGTCGTGGTGATGACACCGACGCATCCGGAGGCGAAGTCGAGCACGCCGGAGATGTTGCCCGGTCGGGACACGCGGAAGGTCTTGCCGCGGTCGGGCGGGTCGGCCGGGTATGGCTTCTCCCGGAAGGGGGTCTGCGCGGAGCCCGTCGCCCGCTCGACTGGGCCTAGCAGCGACACCAGGGCCGTGAGGTAGTAGGGGCCCATATCGAACATGGGGCCAGTGAACACGTTGTAGTAGCGCTCCGAGCCGTGGCCGGCGGCTAGCAGCGCCTGGCCGGTGATGGGCGTGCCGATGGCACCCTCGTCAATGAGCCGGCGACAAGTCTGGAGGCCGGCCCCCAGGAAGGTGTCGGGTGCGCCGGCGACACGCAGGCCGCGGCGCCCCGCGGCCTCAATGATCTTGCTGCCCAGCTCGCGGTTCACCGTAAGGGGCTTCTCGGAGAAGACGTGCTTGCCGGCCTCCAGCGCCGCCATGGTCACGCCATAGTGGTCCGCGGGCATGGTGAGGTTGACCACAATCTCGACATGCGGGTCGGCGATCAGCTCCTCGGTCGAGCACGCTCTGGGAACCCCGAACTTGGCGGCGCGCTCCTGGGCGCGCTCGGGGATCAGGTCGGAGCAGGCGGTCATCTTCACCAGGCCGGAGAGCATCCCCGTGAGGTGTTCGAGGTAGGTGCCGCTGATCTGTCCGCAGCCAACAATGCCGACTTTGACCGGTGTCATGCGTCTTGCTCCCGAGTGGATGTAGGCGGGAGGTTCGGTTCGAGGCGACGGCTCCCTCCTGAGAGACATGACCGATTTGGCCGTTGCTCTTGCTCTGGCAGCGCGGCGGGCATCTCTGGCCAACGACAGGGGGTCCTCGCCCTGCCGGAGAAGATGCGGCAATCGGGCCCATGCGGATGGTCAGGCATGGGAGCGGGGGTGATAGAGCATGTGGGACTCGCAGTCGGATATCGCTTGGCATGGGTCGACGCGGCGCGCCAATCCCAGGCGGTCTGTGGCGGCGGACTGCCGCGCGGCAGCACGGTTTGCCCTTGAGTTTTCTCTCTGGCTGATGCTTCTCATCATCGCGGCACGTCCCGAACAGGCCGCAGCGGAGGTCGTGCAGAGGATGCTCCTTGACGACACCGAGTTCGTAGCACTGCGGTCGGCGTGGCAGCCGTACGCTCCCCGTGAGGAGATCCGCCCTGCTTGTGCCATTGATCCCGATGTCTCTCGCTCCGGGCGAGGCGGCTCACTGCGGGTCACGTGCCAGGACACGGTCCAGTACGGAGGATGGGTGCGGACCGTGGAGGGCATCAAGGCGGGAACCTGGTACCGGTTCGAGGCCCACTATCGGCCCGAGGGGGTCCGATCGGAAGAGCGCGCGGTGGCCGCTCGGCTGGACTGGCGGGCCGAGGACGGAGAAAGAGTTGGTCAGCCGGACTATGTCTTCCACGGTGCGGAGGCCGGCAACGGCTGGAGACATGTGTGGGCCCTCGTTCCGGCGCCCAGTGGGGCGGCCGCGGTCCGTCTGGAGCTGTTGCTCGGCTGGAGTCCAGGCGGCCGCGTGTGGTGGGACGATGTCAGGCTTGCTGAGGCCGATGCGCCAGGCCCTCGCCTGGTGAGAGTTGCGACGATACACCATAGACCCAGCGGCAACAGCTCGGCGGAAGCGAACATCGAGGAGTTCTGCGCCTGGGTGGACCGCGCGGCCCGTGCCAAGCCCGACATCATCTGCCTTCCTGAGGGCATGACCATGGTGGGCACTGGGCTGACATACGACCAGGTGGCAGAGCCTATCCCCGGGCCCACCTCCGAGCGCCTGGCGCAGAAGGCGCGAGAGCACAACTGCTATCTGGTCGCCTGCTACAACGAACGCGACGGCTTGGGAGTCTACAACACCGCCATCCTGCTCGACCGGAAGGGGAAGCTGGTTGGCAAGTACCGCAAGGCCTATGTCCCGCGCGAAGAGGTCGAGGGTGGGGTCACGCCTGGTGATCAGTGCCCGGTCTTCGACACGGACTTCGGTAGAGTCGGGCTGATGATCTGCTGGGATGTGCAGTACGTCGAGCCCGCTCAGCAGATGGCCCTCAAGGGAGCGGAGATCATCTTCCTGCCCATCTGGGGCGGGAACGAGACCCTCATGAAGGCCCGCGCCATCGAGAACCACATCGTCATCGTCAGCTGCGGGTACGATGCGCCCAGTTGGGTCCTCGACCCAGAGGGCCAGGTGCTGGCGGAGGCATCCGGCGAGGGGGAAGGAGCCATCGCAGTTGCCGAGATTGACCTCAACCGGCGCTGCTCAGACCCCTGGCTCGGCGACATGCGGGCCCGGTTCTTCAAGGAGCACCGCGACGATCTGCGGTAGCGCACCGGACGCCCTGTCTGGTTAGTGGCAGCGCGAAGTAGGGCACCCGGCCCTACCCGCGCGCGGCCGCTCTCATCGCCGCGTGACAAGCACGCTCCATCCCACAGCCGCCTGACACAGGCATGGCGGCCCGCCTCAGTGTGCGGCTCAGCCCGGCTAGTCCAACCCGGTCGCTACGATCCATTTGACGACATCACAGCGCCGCTGAACGCGGCATTGCACTGTGCACTCGTCTGTCCGCTCCACACCAGGCTTCCTGGCAGCCTCTTCCGCCTTCTCGGCAGTGGTCATCCTGACGGCCACGGTCATGGGCAGTTCGGGCTGGAACGCTCGGCACTCGCCAGCGCGCAGCTTCTGGATGGCTTGGGCCACCTTCTCAGCGGTCAGCCGGTGGGCCGAGGCCGGGTCGAGCCCCTCGCAGGTGTCGTGATCTACGGCGCGCTTGACACAAGCCGTGACGATCCCAGGAAACATGGCTTCGGCCTCCTGGCAGGCGGCTTCGTCGCCCTGGGCCAGAATCACGGGGATGCCCCAGTGCCCCGCAAAGCAGGCCTCGATCCCCATCTCGCCCACGGGCTGGCCGTTGATCCTGAAATCGGCCCAGTCGAGCTGCCACGTATGGGGCAGAAATGCACCTGCCGTGCCCGCCATGGCGTGATGGCCGGGCACCATGAAGCCGTCCACAGCCTCGTCCAGGCCGGGCATCCAGCGGAGCCTCCCGTGCTGGTAGCCCCTGGACCTGTGGAGGTAGGTGACACGAGGATCGGCGAGCATCTGCTCCAGTATGATGTTGCCCCCGCCGTGGTGGGTGTCGCACACGATCACCTCCTCCACCCCGGCGTCGAGGGCGGCGGCGACGGCGGAGTTGATGTCGGCGATCAGGAGGCGTCGCCCTTGCTCCGCGACCTCTTTGCGCACGGCTTCCTCCCAGAACCAGACCTGCTCGCGAGTGAGGATCCCGCTCACACCCTCCATGTCCCAGTGCATGAAGACCTTCATAGGCGAAGGCTCCTCTCTTGAGTTTCGCCCAGAGAAGCGAGGGGCGGGGCTCAGACAGACAGCTCCTGGACACAGAGTGCCCACGATCCGCCATACCATCCCGTCTGAGCAAGATGGGGCGGCCTCACGGCAGGATAGCGGGCACAGGTGGCATCGCCGCCTGGCAACCGCACCCCGGACCATTGCGGGCTATGGGGCTGAAAGAGCGGCCGCGGCGTCCACCAGGCCGGCGCCAAAACGGGGGTCCCATCCCGCCGGTCCCAGGTCCGTGGCGGTAGCCTCAAGCACTTGCTTCACCTGGCTCGCGGTCTCACCTGGGCGCAGTGCCAGCCGGAGGGCCACCACTGCCGCCACATGGGGCGAGGCCATCGAGGTCCCGGAGAGCGTCCTGTACCCGCCATCATTCCACGTCGAGTAGATGCTGACTCCAGGAGCGGCCAGGTCCACGGCCGATCCGTAGTTGGAGAAAGAGGCCAGGTTGTTACTGTTGTCAGTTGCTGTCACCGCGATCACCTCAGGGTAGGCAGCCGGGTAGGACACCTGGCTTCGGCCCTCGTTCCCGGCCGCCGCGACCAAGGTGAGCCCTGCAGTGGAGGCGGCGGCGATGGCCTCGTGAAAGGACTGGTTGTCGCTGCTCGATCCCAGCGACATGTTGACGACCCGCACTTGGTTGTCAATGCACCAAGTGAGACCATCAACCAAGTCCGAGAGGTAACCGCTGCCGTTCCTCGCCAGCACCTTGACACCATAGAGCCGCACCTGGGGCGCACCCCCGACCACGCCGATGGTGTTGTTGACTGCCCCAATCGTCCCGGCAACATGAGTGCCGTGGCCATTGTCATCATCGGCAGACTTCCGGGGGTTGATGACATTCGCGCCGCCGGCGATGTTCGCCTGTAGATCCCGGTGGTTGAGCTTGATGCCCGTGTCCAGAACTGCTAGCTTCACCTCGGCCCCCGTGCTCTGGCCCCAGGCCGAGGGAGCATGGATCTGGGTGATTCCCCAGGGCGTCTGCTGCACCGGCTGGGCAGGCGCGGGCTGCCCAATGGCCGTGATCGTCAGGTCCTCATCGACGCGCTTCACTTCCGCCTTGCGCATGAGCGCCGCCACTGCTGGAGCCGGGAGCTCGACCGCAGCTCCGTCTATCAGGCGGAGATGCTTGAGGACCGCCCCGCCCACGCCCCTTACCACCGTCTCCCGTGCCTGGCGACCGACCTGCTTCTGGAAGACCACGATCTTGCGCTGCAGCCCCGGCGGTTGGGCTTCGCCCGCCATCGGCGCCAGCGCGACTAGCCAGGCAGCCAAGAAGATGATCCGGTTTGTCCTCATGTCTCTCTACCTCCTATAGGATCTCTTGCACCAGGGCAACGCGCAGCCCAGGCCACCTCTCAGGGATGCGCCAGCCGTCTGGAGAGAGGCCCTCTGCACGGGCTCTGTGCCCCGTCTCTTGCATTGCCGTCGTCACGGTAGCCCAAAGGACGCTCTATGTCCGAAGGGCATTGGGAGCGGTGTCCCCTATGTCAGTCCTCCGGCGTCATGTGCTGCGTATGTCCAAGACCCAGTCCTGGGCGTCGGGCGTTGTGAAGGTCTGCTCTCCTCCTTTGAGGGCCTCCGCCTCCTGGCGCGCTCCGGTGCGCGGGTCGAACCACCGGGCCGCCGCAGGGCGCTTGAGGCCCCCTGGACGCAGAGAGAGCCTCCCGCCGACCGGGGAGTAGACAACCGCCCAGTCGCCGGCCTCCGTGGCGGCCGCGGCGACGAAGGCGCGCGGGTTGTCGTCGCCCGGCTGACGCGCGATGAGTGAGGGTGCCGGGCGGAGCCGCCACCACTCGCCAGACTCAAAGAAGCCGCGCAGGATCGCCGTACTGCGCACGCCGGGTGAGTCGAGCCCCTTCGTCCACGGGCCGACACGCCAGTCGCTGCCAGGGAACGCCTTGTTGAGGTCCTCGGTCTGCGTGGTCCACGGCCAGACGTTGTGGTTGCCGTAACAGACGCCCGCTGGGGGCGAGATCAGCAGGCTCCAGTAGAGGGCCCGCCGGACATCGTGATCGGTGAAGTGCCGCTTGGTGTCGTACGCAGGATGGTCTTCGTAGTTCGGCTCGAAGTTGATGATGGGCCGGGGCGGAGGCTTGAGCCACTCGGCTGCCGGCTCGGTGAGGAACCACTTCATGTCCTCGAGGCTGTCCGAGTGACAGCTCTGGTAGGATATGAAGTCGAACCAGGGCTCATCGCGGAACTCGTCGGCAGAGAGGTTGCAGCCACAGGGGTGCATCGTCGCCGGCCCGTGCTCGCGGTCGAAGACGGCACGGCCGACGCGCTTCCAGCGCTCGGCGCGCTCGCCGCGGAAGTCCCCGTCTCCGCCCAGAGTCCACATGATGTGGTGGGCACCCCACCTCGCGACGACATACCGGGAGTACAGCACCACATCCCGCTCGGATAGCCGCCAGCCCTCGTCGCTCTCCATCAGCGCGAGCAGGATGATCGCCGTCGCGCACAGGCCATGCTGGTTGACCGCCGCCACCTTGGCGTCGAGGCGCTGGAAGTACCCGGGGTTGATGAGGATGGGGTCAGAGCCAGTGAAGGCAGTCTCGCCCCACGGGTCCTGGGGCAGACCGCGCCAGGGTGTGGTGAAGAAGTAGATCGCGGTGAACCTCTGCTCTCGTCGAGCCGCCAGATAGCGCTGCCAGTCCGAGCTGGTGGCGCGCATCAGGCCATTCCAGCAGGTGTCTCCCAGCCAGAAGAAGGGAGTGCCGTCCGCATGCACGAAGTGGCGGCCGTCGTTAGAGACGCGAATCGGCCCGTGGCGCTGGAGAGGGTTCTCGCCATCGTATGGGAGGCAGGCAAACGACCCGGAACGCCCGTGCAGCCCGCGATCATCGCGGTTGGCGCACTCGGAGCGCCAGTGCCATTCGCCGACCTCGCCGGGGCTCAAGCGCGCCCGCCAGGTCTGGCCCCCGTCCCAGAAGGCGTCAACCCGATGCTCCCTGCCGGTCGGCGATCGGAGGCGCACCGTTGTTGCGGCGTCCGCTGGCGGGTTCTGGTACTGCCTACTGCTCGTCAGCACCTCCTCGTGAACTGCCCACTGTGCGGTCTCACGCACTGCGTTCCTCGCTGAAGAGGCTTGTCGGGTCTCCATACTTCGCTGCGGCGCAGCGTCGCTCCCCCTGTCCCGCGGTCTTTGTTGCCTGACCGATGTGAATCGTCCCGAGGACGGGCCTCCCACAGCCCGCGCCGCCCGGACCCGGGAAAGCTCTTCACGGCACGCCGCCGCAGTGCTATCATCACCCACCGAGCTGGCCGATACTGCTGCTGGGGAGCGCGCCATGTCGTCTGCGAGGGATACAAGCATGCACAGCCTGAGCGCCCTCGTTGGCCTCGTCGTTGTCCTCACCCTTGCCACCTCGTATGCGTCCAGCGAAGGCGTGGGCGGAAGCAGTTTCCCGAAGAACGATATCACCTACGGGACCGAGGTGGTGACTCCACACATTCCCTGGGCGAAGACGCTCCCCGGCGGCCCTATCAAGGGGTTCTTCATCCCTTCGGTCCAGGACGGCCGAGACATGGTCGAGCTGATGCAGAGGCTGGAGCTTGCCCCGACCACTGTCTCCATTGACCCGGAGTGGGACATCAACTGCTGGGGAATCGGCGACTACTACAGCCACGAGTACCGCGGGGACCGGGACGATTTTCGGATCGTCTATGGCTACGTCGAGAAGGACCTCACCGGGCCGGAGCGCTTCGAGGTGATGGTGATCCCGGGGCTGCACGGGTGGTCTCGCCTCACCCGCTCGACGCGCGATGCCATCCTCCAGCGCGTTAGTGATGGCGCAGGGCTGGTGCTGATACACCCCTTCGTGGGAGATGTGAAGCAGCGACCTTTCGCTGGTGACGAGCAGCAAGGCGACTCGCGGGTCTGGGAGGTCTCGCCCCTGGTGGGCTGTCTGGATGACCTCTACGACGACGGCGGTTACCTGACGCGGAACCGGGAGGCGATAGCTCAGGGGAAGTGGGAGGTCGCCCAGCGTCACTTCATCACCGAGGGAATGCCCCTGGAGCTGCTGCCCCCGGGCCTGGTCGGCGGCTCGTTCTACAAGTACCGCGCCCGCGGTGCGGTGCTGGTGAAGTCGGGCGAGTACCCCATCATCGCCGTCGGCACGTACGGGAAGGGGCGCGTGGTCGCCCTCGCGTATGTGAACGAGGGCTTCGTGCCTCAGACGGTTGATCCGTTCGGCAGCCGGATCTACTGGGACTACTGGGAGTACTACTACTCCCTGCTCGCCCGCTGCGTGCTGTGGGCGGCCGGTCGCGAGAGCGATCTCTCCATTCTCTCCTTGTCGGCGGGACCGGGCGAGAACGCAGTGCAGGCCTCACTGTCGGTCCCCACTGACCGCACGGTCGAGATCGAGGTGCGCGGGAAGAGCGAGTTCGGCCCTCCGCTTCGCACTTACCGCCAGATCGTCCGGCTGGTCGCTGGCACGAACCGCCACTCGGTGCCGGCGTCCACCTTGCGGGCCGAGTCAGGCTGGCCGGGGGGCCGCCGCATCTTTGATGTGATCATCCGCGATCCGGCGTCAGGAGCGACGCTGAACTGGGGCACGGCTAGCTACGCAGCGCCGAAGCAGGCGTTCCTCACGAGCATTGAGCCCACCGCCGACCTGTACCGGGACGGCGAGGTGCTGTCGGCGTCGGTGCGCGCCGCAGGCGACCTGAAGGGACTCAGTGTAAGGTTCCGGGTGAGTGATGACCTGGAGCGCCTGCTCACCTCTCAGCTCGCGCCCGCAGCCGAGCGATCCGAGTTCAGCTACCGGCTCGCCAACTACATCGGCTCCTATGCGTTCGTCGCTGCCGAGCTGGTAGGCCCTTCGGGCGCGGTTGTGGACCAGCTCCGGCTGAAGCCCCTGCTCGTGGTGCAGAGCCAGCGCCGCCAGAAGGAGTACCGGCCTCTGGTATCGTTCGGCGGGGGCCGCCATTATTTCGGTGCGATGCGGCGTCAGCTCGTCCGGGCCGCGGGGGCCGACATCGGGTTTGTGTGGGGTATGGAGGTGAACAACGGGCTGAACATTCCCGGAGGGACCTTCGGCATCTACTGGTACCACCGCGGCCCCACCAACCGCGAGGCCCTGGAGGCGGCGATCGCAGAGTACGAGCGCACCGGGAACTTCGACGCGCTCGCCTACAACACGAAGGTGGAGCTCTTCCGGCGCACCGGGGATAAGAAGTTCCTCACCCGCACTCCGTGCTTCGACGATCCGAAGGAGATGCAGAAGCTGTATGACACCGTCTATGAGACCGCCAAGCAGAAGAGCCGGTGCAACTTCGACTACTACTTCGTGGGCGACGAGGGATCGCTCACCTCCTATGGCGACGCGGTGGGCTTCTGCTGGAGCACCCATACACTCGCCGCCTTCCGCGAGTGGCTGAAGCAGGGGTATGGCTCGCTGGAGGCGCTCAACACCCAGTGGGGCACTAGCTTCAGGGACTGGGATTCCGTCGTCCCCTACACCACCGAGGAGGCGCGGCAGAGCGGCAGGTTCGCGCCCTGGGCCGACCACCGCACCTACATGGAGACTGTCTTCGCCCACGCCTACCAGACCGTCCGGGAGGCAGTGGTCGCAGGAGACCCGGACGGGCACATCGCGGTCTCCGGCACCCAGGCGACGAATGCCTACAACGGCTGTGACTGGTACCGGCTGGACAAGGTGATTGACGACTTCCTCTCTTACGGCGGGGGCAACCAGTGGGACCTGCACCGCTCCTTCGCCAAGCCGGGCGCAATCATCGGCTTCTGGACGGGCTACGGCTCCTCCGGCCTCGGCGTCCAGAATGCCATCTGGTCGGCCGCAATCAGCAACGTGCTGCACCCGAGCATCTTCTGGATGTTCTCGTACCTGAACCCCGACTTCACCTACTCCAAGTCGGCTCGCGACATGGGCACCGCATTCAAGGCGCTCCGCTTCGAGGGGGTGGGCAAGCTATTCATGGAGTCCGAAAGACTTGGGGACGGGATCGCGCTCCACTTCTCCATGCCCTCGGTCCACGCCGCGACCATCACCGGGAACCACGGCGGCCGGCGGTCGGCCGAGGCCGGGGCCCGCAGCTTTCCGGGCAACCGCGACGGATGGGCGTGGCTTATTCGTGACCTGGGCATGGACTTCGACTTCGTCGCCTACGAGCAGGTCGAGCAGGGCAGGCTGAGAGGCGGCTCCTACCGCGCCTTCGTCCTACCGCTCTCGATGGCGATCTCGCCCGAGGAGGCGAAGGCCATCCGCGAGTTCGTCCAGCGTGGTGGTGTGGTCATCGCTGACGCGGCCGCTGGGGTGATGGACGATCACTGCTCGTGGGCAGAGCAGGGGATGCTGGCCGACCTGTTCGGCATCTCCGTCGGCGGGCCCAGCGAGCGGAGGTTCGTCGGCGTTCAGGGTGAGGTGACAGTCACGGCTGAGGGCCGCTCCTGGGGCCTCGAGACGGACGAGCTGGCCGGCCTGGAGGCGGTCGAGCAGGTGAAGGCCGCGCAGGGAACAGCGCTGCTCCAAGTGGGGGGCGCGGATGCGGCGATCGTGCGCCGCGTCGGCGAGGGCTGGGCGATCTACCTCAACCTGCTGCTAGACGGGTACTCCCGCGAGCGGCGGCGGGCCTTCGGGGGCAGGCAGTATCGGTCGGTCCTGGGTGCCCTGCTCACCCACCTCGGCATCCGTCCGACGATCCAGGCATGGGAGGCGTGCGGCATCCCCCTCAGCCAGGCAATGGTGGTGCGCTACCGACTCGGCGATACCCAAGCGCTCGCGATCGTGAAGGAGAACGTTGGGCTCGAGGGACGGGACGGGGTCACCATCTACGACGACTCGCAGCTCGGGCGGGTGCAGAGACAGCAGATCACCATCCGTCTGCCGCGGAAGTACTGGGTGACGGATGTCCGGACCGGCGAGCGCCTCGGCTACACCGACACGGTCGAGACCTCCATCGTCGTCGGTGGCGCGCTAGTCCTCGGGCTGTCGGAGGTGGAGAACGAGCTGGAGCTGAGCGGGCCAGCTTCGGCCGCATTAGGGGACCAGCCCGAGTTCACCATCAAGCTGGCCCGGCCGGGGAAGGCGATTGTGCGCTGCCACCTCTTCGGCCCGGACGGAGCATTCCTTCCCTCATACGCTCGGAACGTGCTGATTGACAACGGCGCGGGCACAGTGGTTCTGCCCTCTGCGCTGAACGACGCGGCTGGCCAGTACACGCTCAAGGTGACGGATGTGATGACGGGTGCCGGCGCTACCGCCACCCTACTCCTGCGATGACGTACTGGCCCTTGTCCTGACCGGGATCGCGGTGTCTCATCTCGGCTCCCCCGGCGCAGCCGTGTTGATATGCAGCGGCTTTCCGTCCGGCCCGATGGCGTCGTTCTCCACCGTGATCCCCGACGGCAGCACGGTCGCGCGTCCCACTACATAGGTGCGCTTCGTAACTGGCTGGTACCAAGCAAGCGCCCATCCGCCCTCTGCTGGCGCCAGCACTAAACCGTCCCGCGTGCGCGATGTCGGGGGAGGCTCACGATCCGGCCAGACTTCTAACAGCAGTTCCACTTCGCTCCCGTCCAGGATGCCGTTCACATTCGTCCGCCAGCGGTCGCATATCAAGCGACAGACCGCCGCTTGGTCCTCCGCCGCCCACAGCTCCGCCGCGGTGATGTTCTTCGGGTCCACCACGGTCGCGAACCGCTGTTGCCTGAACAGCTCCACAATGGCGCTGTCGTTGGTCAGCTCGACCAGCTTCTGGCAGAACGCCGCCACCTTGTGCGCCGTCCAGAAGGTCTGTCCACTGGCGTTCTTCCACGGGATCGCGTGGCTGTCCGACCTGGTGAGCAGTCGCACCGCCTTGCCGATCACCTCGCGGCCGTACTGCTTCCCGATGCGAGAGAGCAGCAGGGCCGCTGCCTGCTCCGTTCCGGGCGCTGAAGCGCTCGCCCACTTCGCCAGCCGAGGCGGGCCGTCCAGGGCCAAGTAGTCGTATGGCCTCGGCCAGGCCTTCCTCCCCAGCCGCTCGTGGACGAAGGTCACCACTTCACAGGCCATGTAGGTAGCAAACCCCTCACTGAAGCTCGGGTTGTCGAACATGATCGCCATGTGCGCGAGTTCGTGTGCGAACCCAGAGGTATGATGGCTCCCTCCCCGGCCCGGCGGGTTTGGCGCCGCGTCTGATGGCACCACCATGTGAATCTCCGCTGGTTTCAGGTAGGGATGGCTCGCCAACGAGGCCTTGCCCGGTCTCATAACCGCGTAGATCACCATTCGTTTGTCACCCGGGTATGGGTTCGGGTAGAGGTACAGCCCGAAGAGGTCCCGATACCCGTCCAGGCTCGCCTCGCAGATATCGAGGACAGCGTTCACGAACGGCTCTGGCAGGTTCGACTTGATCGTGAAGTGCCTGCTCTGTTTCACCGTGAGCGTCGCCCCCGGCTTCACGGCGGTCGCTTCCCTCTTTGCTCTCATCGCCGCTGCGCATGGCGACACATGCAACAGCACTATAGCCGCAGACATGACAGCTCGCGCCCACATGATTCGCTCCCTTTGGTTTCCGGTTCCTCCTCGTTGCTTCCCTTCTACGGAGACCGCCTCTCCGTTCCTGCTCGTCCTGGGCGCCACCGCAGGGCTTCTGCCCCCACCTGGAGAACCTCTCGGCGCGCATGGGATCGGCCCGTGCGCCTGGTTCGCGGCATGGCGGCTCAGGGGCCTGGGGGGCGCCGTCGGGCGCTCTGCCAGACCGATGGGAGGGGCGAGGAGAAGAGACATGTGCTGGCGCAGATGGTGGCTTGTCTTGCTCCCGTGTGCCGTAGTCATTGCCGGTGTCTTGCTGCCAGGGAGGCAGAAGGTGAACGGTGATGAGAAGGGGCTCGCCCTCCCCGAGGGATCCGGCTTGGCGGCCAAGTACCCGGGTGATCGAGGGATCGGGAGCGATCCCCAGGTAGTCTTTGCCGAGGGCTTCGAGCAAGGCTCGGCGGAGAAGCTCCGAGAGAGCTGGGACAGCGTCAGCTCGCCTGAGATCATGTCGTTCAGCGACCACACCCCTGAAGGAAGCGCCGGGCGTCGCTCGCTGCTGATGAGCCATGTGGGCGGCAAGGGTACGGGAGGCCATCTCTACAAGAGCTTGGCGCGCGGCTTCGACCGGCTCTACCTGCGGTTCTATGTGAAGTTCGACCCGAACTGCAATCCCATCCATCACTTCGTGCACCTCGGTGGCTACCACCCTCCGACCCCCTGGCCCCAGGGCGGAGCCGGCACCAGGCCCGCTGGCAACGACCGCTTCTCCACCGGTGTCGAGCCCCACGGGGACGCATGGGTGTGGGACTACTACACCTACTGGATGGAGATGCGGGGCAGCCCCCCGCGGGGACAGACCTGGGGCAACAGCTTCATCCGCGACCCGGACCTCAGGGTCGAACGGGGGAAGTGGGTCTGCGTCGAGGTGATGATGAAGATGAACGATGTCGGCGACTCCAACGGCGAGATGGCCCTCTGGATAGACGGAAAACTCGTGAGCCACCTGGGCAAGGGCTTCCCCAAGGGCAAGTGGATCTACGACAAGTTCCTCCCGGGCAGCGGAGGCGAGGGTGTGCGATGGAATGACCAGACGGGAGGCGGCGAGGTCACCAATGTGCCTGTGGGCGGGCAGCCCTTCGACGGATTCCGCTGGCGGACGACGGAGGACCTGAAGCTCAACTACCTCTGGCTGCTCCTCTATATCACCCGGGCTCCGGAGGGTCACGTCAGCAAGGTGTGGTTCGACCACGTCGTGCTCGCGAAGGAGTACATCGGCCCCATCCATCGGCCGCGGTTGTAGCCGTGAGCAGAGAGCGCAGGCGCGCGCAGCAACGAAACTGTATGGCGGAGTGCCTGAGGGAGCCTTGAGTAAGGATGCCAGTCATGCCGACACAGAGCCTCGCTGAGGGAGGCGACGCCATCACGAGGCACGCCTGCTGCATCGAGTTCCTGAAGAGCACCGCTGGAGAGCTTACCTCGCGCTGCCTGGCCGACGTCGCGAGCCTGGAAGACTGGCGTCGGAAGCGCCCGCACCTGCTCCGTGAACTGCTGTACGTGCTCGGCCTGGATTCACTGCCGAAGCGCACGCCCCTCAGAGCGGCCTGCACGGGGCTGATCGAGCGCGCTGGCTACCGCATCGAGAAGCTTGTGTTCCAGAGCATGCCGGGCCTCTACGTCACGGGCAACCTCTATTTGCCGTCTGAGCGGCCGGGAGCGCTGCCGGCCATTCTCTATGTCTGCGGGCACTCGCCTCATCCGCTCGGTGCGAAGCACGACTACCAGGACCGCGCCCGCTGGTTCGCGCAGCACGGGTATGTCTGTCTCGTGCTGGACACGCTCGAGTTCGGGGAAGTGGCCGGCATTCATCACGGCATCCATGACCTGAACATGTGGCAGTGGCTGTCGTTGGGCTACACACCTGTCGGCGTCGAAGTATGGAACGCGATCCGCGGGCTGGACTACCTGGCTGCGCGGCCGGAGGTGGACAGGACGCGGATTGGCATGACCGGCATCTCAGGCGGCGGCGCGGTGACGTGGTACACCGCGGCTGTAGACCAGAGGGTGGCCGCGGCGGTCCCGGTCTGCTCCACCTACACCTTCGGCTCGCAGGCCCACCACTGGGTGGCCGCCGGTCAGTGTGACTGCATCTACTTCCACAACACCTTCTTGCGCGACTTCCCGATGGTAGGTGCTCTGATCGCGCCTCGCCCACTGCTCATCTGCAGTGGCATGAGAGATCAAGACTTCCCGCCAGATGGCTACCACGAGGTCTTCAGGCGGGTCAAGCGCATCTATGACCTCTACGCGCAGGGCGAGGGCTCCGACCGCATTAGGGAGGTAGACGACGACGTCGGCCATGCCGACGCCCCGCTGTTGCGTAGAGCGGCTCGGCAGTGGATGAACTGCTGGCTGAAGGATAGTCCCAGCCCGCTCCCCGTCGAGCCGGGTGAGCACCTGCGTCCAGAGACCCCGGAGGAGCTTGCATGCCTTTCCGAGCTGCCCGCCGGCGCCATCAACTACCATATCCACGAGCGGTTCGTCCCCACCGCGCGCCTCAGGATACCGAGCTCGCTCGGGCAGTGGCAGGAGCGTCGTCAGGCGCTGATGGCACACCTGAGGGACAAGGTCTTCCGCTGGTTTGCGACCGAGAAGGCACCCTTCGGCGCCAAGGTGGTCTCCCGTGATGGAGGCTGGGTTGCCCGCTACGCCGACTACAGGGAGGTCATCTTCACCAGTGAGACCGGGGTGCCGATCCGCGCTCAGTTGCTGAGCCCCAGGGACGCGTCCCCGGCAGCGCCACTGCTGGTCTACGTGAAACGGGCAGGGGATTCCATCTATCCCTATGACTTCGATGAGCTCCTGCCAGTGCTCGGCCGCTACACCGTGGTGATCCTTAATCCGCGCCTGACTGAACATCCGATCCAGGCCTCTGAGTATGCCGAGATCGAACGCACCGCCTCCTGGGTCGGGCGCAGCGTCGCCGCCATGCAGGTGTGGGACATCATGCGCGCCGTAGCATGGGTGACGGAGGACGAAGCGGCCTTGCCGCCGTCCATCTCCCTCTACGGCAGAGGCCACATGGCAATCCTGGCGCTGTACGCGGCCTTGTTCAACGAGAGAGTCACGCAGGTCGTGCTGAGTGAGCCGCCTGCTTCCCACCGGCAGGGGCCGGCCCTGCTGAACGTACTGCGCATCACGGACATCCCAGAAGTAGCTGGCGCGTTTGCGCCCCGCCAACTGACTTTCCTCGGCAAGATCCCGTCAGGATTCGCTCTCACCCGAAAGGTCTACCGGCTCTGCGGCCAGCAGTCCCGGCTGAACAGCGCGACAAGCCTGCCCGCTGCCCTCCAGGTATGGCGTTACCCACTGCGCCATCGCGGCGGGACGGCACGGGCTCCCGGCGTCCCAGAGCCGTCTGCGCTTGGCAGATGGCAGTGACCTGCCCGAAGCTTGTGCCGGGCTCACGCGTTGGTCTATCTCGGTCTCACCCGACGAAATAAGGGCGAGGCGCAGTGAGCGCCCTGATAGCGGCCGCACGAGCGCTCAACACCGGCAAGTGCGCCCATCCCTATGGTCTGACTACCCTCATGGCGATGTCCGCCCATTCCCACAGCCGCTGCGGCTGGTAGTGCACGGTGCTGATGTCTTTGAGAATCAGCTCGACCGGGCAGCCGTGACGCGCGCAGGCCTCCAGGGTCTCGCGCAGGTCGCGCTCGACAGCATCCGGGTCCCACGGGTCCCTGGCGAGGAACGCCGGGCTGGGTTTGCGGGAGAAGACGAAATCCCGCCCGATCCGCGACGCGCCCCGCTCCACCTCCACCCACGGGCTCATGGAGATCTTCCGCACGTTCGGGAGGTCGCGGATGATGGCGATCTTGCCGTCCAGCGGCTCACAGCAGCCGTAGTAGCCGAGGCCGAACCTCGAGAACCAGTGAACCGCGTAATCCAGCCAGAACTCCTGATGCATGGCCGGCGAGACGGTCGAGAACATTTGGGCCATGCCATAGGTCCACAGGTCCTTGGGCCGGGGGCGCGCCGGGTCGAAGCCAGGGGCGGGAAGCTCGTCTGTGTAGGCCCCGGTGCAGTGGATGAGCTGCTGTCCCCATCCCAGCAACCCCAGCGCCTCAAGCTGGTCAAGTAGAGAGAGATGCACCTCGGTGAGGCGGGCGACGATCCGGTGCATGAAGCCCGGCCGATCCACCAGGTCGAGGAGGGCGTGCTCCGGACTGCGCCAGCAGGCGATCAGGTCCCATGGCGCGAAACTGGGGAAGCGTCCCTGCATGCGAACCGTGAGGACCCCGTCGAAGATGTCGTGCGCCTTCTCGTAGGCCTGGGCGGTGGCCTTCTCGTCGAGCGAGACCACCGGCGCCAGGATCTTCTTCAGGTCGTCCTCGGTCTGGAGCCGGTCCATGTAGGCGTGGCCGTAGACATCGTTCCTCGGGTCCAGCACCGCGGCTCTCTCTATCGTCTGGATTCCGAAGCCCTCCCCGCGGATCGCCTTCGGAACCTCCACCACCGGCTCGACCACCATGTCGGCGCGCATGTGCCGCCACGCGTAGAGGGTGCGGCGCAACGTCGTCTCGAGGCCGCCGCAGAACTCCTCCTCGGTCTGCAAGGCCAGCTCGTCGCCGACCTCCATCTCGTGCCAGGGAATCTGGTCAATCCTGACCATGGGTCGGATGGGCTTCAGGCCATTCAGCGCCTTCCACAGCAAGATGGTCTCCTGCTGGACGGGCAGGGCCGCGATCTCCGCCACCTGCTCCCCGAGCCCCCTCAGGATATCTCGATCCTTCGTGCTCACGGCCATGGGTCGTGCTCCGTTTCGTGGTGGTGGGCCCGCAGAGGCCCACTTCCTGGCGGGAAGGCAGGACACCTCCTTGGGGCAAACGGACGGCTGCCCTCGCTGCCAGACCGCTGGGCTAACTAGGCGACGCACTCGGCCCCGCATCTTAACTTGGTAGGACCCCGCCCCTGCCGCGCGGAATCCGGACACCGTAAGGAACCGAACCCAGGTGAGCTTGGAGGCGCGAGATGGAGAGCAGCTCACGAAGCGACATGTCGCGGCGGGAGTTCCTGCGCCGGGCTGCGGCAGGGGCGGTTGTCGCCGCTGGCATGGGATCGAGAGCGGGGTGGGCGGCCGATGGAATGTCGGCAGAGTCGGATCCAGGTCGTCCCGAGAGCCAGGTTGCGGCACAGTTGCCTGAGGGAGTCAAGGCGGTGTGGGACCTGGGCAAGGCGTACCACGAGACCACGCCCACCCAGGCCCGCGTTTGCATCAACGGCCTGTGGCGCTGGCAACCGGCCGCGCAGGTGGCGGATCAGGTGCCGGCCGGCAGATGGGGTTACTTCAAGGTGCCCGGGTGCTGGCCGGGGATCGCTGACTACATGCAGAAGGATTCGCAGACCGTCCACATGCACCCGAGCTGGCAGGACGTGGCCCTCCGCGACATCACCGCAGCCTGGTATCAGCGGACGATCACCATTCCCAGCGAATGGGCCGGGCGGCGCATCTCGCTGTACGCGGAGTGCTTGAACTCCTACGCCGCAGTCTATATTGCCAGCAACAAAGTAGGGGAGATCCGGTTCCCGGCAGGGGAAGTGGACCTCACCTCAGTCTGTCAGCCGGGCGGGGAGTACGTGCTCAGCATGTTGGTGCTGGCCATGCCCTTGAAGGCCGTCATGCTCTCCTATAGCGACACGGCCTCGGCGAAGGAGGTGAAGGGCTTTGTCGCCCGGCGTGGGCTGTGCGGGGACGTCTACTTGATTAGCACGCCCATGGGGGCGCGCATCACTGATGTGCGGGTGGACACGTCAGTGCGCAACTGGGAGATCAGGGTCGAAGCGGGGCTACAGGGCCTGGTCGCCGATGTAGGGTACGCCCTTCGAGCCGAGGTGATGGAGGGCGGCCGGCGGGTGCAGGAGTTCACGAGCACGCGGTTCACTGTGAGCGACCTCAAAGACGGACGCTTTGCGTTCACCCGGAAGTGGAGGCCAGACAAGCTCTGGGATCTGCACACGCCGGAGAACACCTACCAGCTCGTCCTCTCGCTTCTGGATGGTGAAGCGATGGCTCTCGACACTGCCCACCCGGTGCGCTTTGGATTCCGCGAGTTCTGGATCGAGGGGCGGGATTTCTACCTGAATGGCACGCGCCTCTTCCTCTCCTCCGTGCCGCTGGACAACGCCGGGGTGGGGGCGATGGCCTCGACCTATGAGGCGGCGCGAGAGAGCCTGTCCCGCCTGAAGGGCATCGGGATCACCTTCGTCTACGGGCACAACTACGGCTGCGAGCCGGGCTCGCACCTGAGCTTCGCCGAGATCCTGAGGGCCGCGGACGATGTGGGGATGCTGGTGGCGCTCTCGCAGCCGCACTTCGGCCACTACGACTGGAGAGACGCCGATGCCGATCGGAGCAACGGCTATGCCCAGCACGCTCAGTTCTACGTGCAGGTGGCGGGCAGCCATCCCTCTGTAGTTGCCTACTCCATGAGCCACAACGCGACTGGGTACAACGAGGACATGAACCCAGACCTGATTGACGGTGTGAACGCGCCGCGCGGGCGGTGGGGGGAGCGGAACTCGCGGTTGGCGCTGCGGGCGGAGGCCATCGTGGCGGCGCTGGACCCGGTGCGGATCATCTACCACCACTCATCGGGAAATCTGAGTTCCATGCACACGGTGAACTTCTACCCGAACTTCGTGCCGGCTCAGGAGCTGTCGGACTGGCTCGAGCACTGGGCGAGCGTGGGCGTGAAGCCCTTCTTCACCGTCGAGTACGCCGCGCCGATGACCTGGGACTGGACCATGTACCGCGGGTGGTACCAGGGCAAGCGGACCTTCGGCAGCGCGGTCGTGCCCTGGGAGTTCTGCCAGGCCGAGTGGAGCGCGCAGTTCCTGGGCGACCGGGCTTACCGGATCATCGAGGCGGAGAAGACGAACCTGCGCTGGGAGGCCAAGCAGTTCCGCGAGGGCAAGCTCTGGCACCGCTGGGATTACCCCTACCACGTGGGGGTCAAGGTCTTCGATGATCAGCACACCATCATCGGTATGTACACGACGGACAACTGGCGCGCCTATCGCACCTGGGAGATGTCGGCCACCTCTCCCTGGGACTACGAGTTCTTCTGGAGGCTGCGGGACGGCGTGGTTCGGAAGCGGCGGCAGCTCCCGGTGGACTGGGAGAACCTCCAGCGACCGGGGCTGAGTCCGGACTACCTAGAGGACCAGTACGAGCGAGTGGACATGGCGTTCGAGCTCTCGGACTGGGAACCGACGGCCGACGCGCAGGCCTTGCTCCGCAACAACATGCCGCTGCTGACCTACATTGCCGGGAAGCCGGCCCGCTTCACCAGCAAGGATCACAACTTCCGCGCCGGCGAGACCGTCGAGAAGCAGCTCGTCATCATCAACAACTGCCGGGAGACGGTGAACTGCGACTGGGAGTGGTCGGTCAACCTCCTGCAGCCTGTTGCCGCCCGGGGCAGAGTCAGCGTCCCGACGGGCAACCAGGAACGCATCCCCATCCGGTTCGATCTGCCGGCCGCCCTGGCCCCTGGCAGCTATGAGCTGAAGGCTGTGGTCAAGTTCAGCAACGGCGAGGCCCAGGAGGACTCCTTCTCCATTCACGTCCTGCGGCGCCCGGCAGCGCTCGGGGAGAGCGCGAAGACCGCGCTCTTCGACCCCAAGGAGGAGACGAGCAAGCTGCTAGGAGGGATGGGAGTCCGCTGCCAGGCCGTAGATGCGAGCGCCGATCTCTCGCCGTACCAGGTGCTGGTGATCGGCAAGGGGGCGCTCACCGTAGATGGGCTCGGGCCGGACCTGAGCCGGGTGCGGCAGGGACTGAAGGTGATCGTCTTCGAGCAAACCTCAGAGGCCCTTGAGAGGCGACTGGGCTTCCGGGTGCAGGAGTATGGGCTGAGGCAGGTCTTCCCGCGCCTGCCCGGTCACCCGGCGCTGGCCGGGCTCGAGGTGGAGCATCTATGCAATTGGCGCGGCGAGGCTACCCTGCTGCCGCCGCGCCTGAAGTATGCGACCGACGACGAGGTGTTCAACGGCGCGCCGACGGTGAAGTGGTGTGACATCCCAGTCACACGTGTGTGGCGGTGCGGATGCCGTGGAAACGTCGCCTCGGTCCTCATTGAGAAGCCCGCGCGCGGCGACTTCCTGCCACTCCTCGATGGTGGGTTCAGCCTCCAGTACAGCCCGCTCATGGAGTACCGCGAAGGGAAGGGGATGATCCTCTTCTGCCAGATGGATGTGACGGGGCGCAGTGAGAGCGACCCGGCCGCGGAAACGCTGACCCGGAACCTGCTTGAGTACGTAGCCGCCTGGAAGCCTGTCCCAAGTCGGGAAGCGCTCTATATCGGCGATCCCGCCGGGCAGCGCTACTTCGAGGTGGCTGGCGTGCCACTGGGTTCGTATCAGGGGGGCGGGCTGTCCAGGGACCAAGTGTTGATTGTGGGGCCGGGCGGCGGGCAGCAACTGGCAGGCAGAGCAGAGCTCATCGCCTCCTGGCTCGAGACGGGTGGGCACCTCCTGGCGATCGGACTCGATGAGGTGGGCGCGAACGCCTTTCTGCCGTTCCGGGTCAGCATGAGGAGAGAAGAGCACATCTGCGCCTGGTTCGAGGCCTTCGGCATGGGCTCTCTGCTCGCGGGAGTGGGGCCAGGGGAGATCATGAACCGCGACCCGCGAGAGCTGTCCCTCCTGTCCGCAGGCGCCTCGGTGGTGGGCAACGGCGTCCTCGCCAAGGGCGAGAAGGCGAACGTCGTGTTCTGCCAGGTCGTGCCCTGGGAGTTTGAGTGGCAGAAGCAGATGAACCTCAAGCGAACCTACCGCCGTGCAAGCTTCCTGGTGGACCGCTTGCTGGCCAACATGGGGGTGGCCGGCTCGACTCCTTTGCTCGGTCGCTTCGGCGAGCCCGTGACAGGCACTAGCACCGGCAAGCGCTGGCTGGAGGGCCTCTATCTCGACCAGCCCGAGGAATGGGACGATCCGTATCGCTTCTTCCGCTGGTAGCGAGGGGCCTCGCGGCTCGTGACCGTCAGGGCGACCCGGGGCCTGAAGACGCAGCCCCCTGCCCAGATCGCGCGGGTGCGAGTCAGCCTCGCAGCCCCCGGAACTGGCTCGCGACTGTCCTCGTGGCCCTCGACGCATTGACACGCACCAGCGATGGCGCGACTCAGATGCTCTCGGCCCCGAGCGCCTTCCCATGCCCTCGTGCGCGCCCGCCTATCGGGCGCGCACGAGGGCCGCCCATTGGCCGGGCCCGGGTGTCTGGAGCCGCGCCGCCCTGCCGCCGGACGCCTGTGGCTCACCGGTCCACCGGCCGCGGTCAATGTCGCACCAGCGAGTGCTGACGCCAGCAGAACATCCCGTCACATCGAGTTCGGCGGCGCCGCCGTCCGTGAAGTAGACCGCGTACTCTCTTCCGGGTCGGGCCAGGCAGTAGGCGGTATCCTCGCCGTCTATGTGCAGCAGGTCCTGCCGGGGCTCGCACGCGAAGAGGTCGAAGGCGGCGGTCACCGCGCGGGCGCTGCGGATCATCTGCTGGGCCGCGTCACTGAAGCCGAGGTGCTTCTCGTGGAATCTGGCAGAGGCCGCGCCCCCAAGGATGTTCCGCCAGAAGCGCGCCATGCCGTCCTGGTGCGAGCCGAAGTAGGTCGAGCCGTAGATCTTCACGTTGCTCAGGGGCCGGGGCGTGGCGGCGACGCGGCTGCGCACATACTGGATGCCGTCGTAATGCGCCCGGCCGAAGTTCAGGTTGTTCTGTGCGATCTCCACGTAGTCGAAGAGATCGGGCCGGTCTATGATGTGCAAGTGTTCGGGGTCGCGCATGTCCCTCGGGTCACGCATCTCCGTGATGTAGACCGTCTTCCGCCGCTCTGCAGCCCGCTGCCGAACATGCCGCGCCCAGTACTCGCTCCACTTCGGCGTCACCATCGTCTCATTGTCTATGCAATAGAGCACATGGTCGTAGCGTAGCGTATGGGAGAGCACGCGGTCCACGAAGCGCTGCTGGTAGCGAAGCACTTCCGTCAGGTTGTGCTCCTCCGGCACGCTCCAGAAGAAGCTGTTCTCGGCCTTCGATGGCTCGCTGTCCACCGCAGTCGGAATGCCAGTGCTCTCGGCGGAGTAGTTCACGTTGTTCACGGGGTTGAACGGGTTCAGCAGCCAGGGGCGCCGGTAGTAATCCCAGGTTGCCCATAGCTCGCAGTCGGTGACGATGCCCCGGGCCGCGGTCTCGCGCAGGAAGAGCTCGAATCTCCCCCAGTAGTCCTCATTCCACTGGTTCAAGTCGAAGCGTTCCCCGACACGGGCGAACGGCCACCGATCGCTCGTCTCCTGGCCGGACATGAGGCAGCGCATCCAGTTGCCGCCGACCTCGACGAGCGCGTCGAGGTGCTCGACTAGGCCAGGCAGGTGGAACACGCCGACATCGGCCACCCCCTCGGCACGGGGTGACCCTCCGAGCAGCAACACTGGCGTCCCGCGGTACTGCCAGTAGTACCTGTTGCCGCCATGTATGCTGAGACCTCCTCCGCGCCGACCGCTCATGCTCTTCTCCTCCTCGCGCGCTGCCCTACTGAGTTCCGCCCGATGAAGCAAGGGCGGAAGTCAGCAGTGTTCGGGCGGCAGCAGATTAGCAGCACTGGTTGCCACTACAGCAGGCGGCCGCGATTGCCGCTTGCCCCAGGCTCAGCCCTCCGTCATTGGGCGGGACTTCCCGGTGAATATGCGGCCTCAGGCCGGTGCTCTCAAGCAGCTCCAGGAGGCGGGCCACGAGGCGCGCGTTCTGCATGACCCCGCCGGAGAGAACCACTTCTCGGGGTCCGCCCTGCTCGTGCAGTCTTCGGCAGGCCTCGGTGGTGAAGACCGCAACTGTCTCGTGGAAGCGGGCCGCGGTCTCGCCCCGGTGGACCCCCCGGTCCAGGTCTTGCACTATCCCACGCACCACCGGCCGGACATCTATCACTCCGTCGGCAAGTCCGTACTCGTAGGGCAGGAGCCCGCCTCCTGCCCCTACCTCCTCCGCCATTGCCTCCAGTTCCATTGCCGGCTGGCCCTCATACGTCACTTTCGGCGTCGCCCCCAAGAGCGCGGCCACCACGTCGAACAGGCGCCCCATGCTCGAACACATCGGGCTGTTGATCCCTCGCTCCACCTGCCGCGCCACCACCCGCGCCTCCGTCTCCGCGAGGTGTGGCAGTAGCCGGCCAGCCTTTTGCAGCCCCTCCTTCCCAAGAGCCGAGAGCAGATGGCTGAGCGCCATGCGCGAGGGGTGCCTGATCGCGCCCTCCCCCCCGGGCAAGGGCGTGGGCCGCAGATGGATAGCGCGGGTGAACGCGCGCAGGTCAGCGATGAGGATCTCCCCGCCCCAGACCGTGCCGTCCGTCCCGTAGCCTGTCCCATCATAGGCCACCCCGATGACCGGCCCGGGCAATCCCGCCTCCACCATCACGCTGACCACATGCGCGTGGTGGTGCTGCACCGGCACCAGGCGCATCCTCTGGTGACCGCGTGGGGCAGGAGCTTGCTCCTGCCACTCGGCCGCGAGAGAGCGGGCGTACTGCGTCGAGAGATACGCCGGGTGGAGGTCGTGGGCGATGATCTGCGGCCTAACCTCGAAGAGGCGCTCGAAGTGGCGGACCGCGTCGCCGAAGTAGTCCAGGACCTCCGCGCTGTCCAGATCGCCAATGTGCTGGCTGAGGATCGCCTCGCCCTGGCGCAGCAGGCAGAAGGTGTTTCGATGGTATGCTCCGACTCCCAGCACCGGCGGGCCCTCGATGTCCACGGGCACTGCACGCGGCACATACCCCCGCGCTCGCCGCACCGGGATGACCAGCTCACCCGCGACGCGGATGACTGAGTCATCGCACGGCACTGCGATCTCGCGATTGTGAGAGAGCATGTGGTCCGCAATGGGCGAGAGCTTCCGCTTCGCCTCCTCGTCCCGGTGCTCGATGGGCTCCTCCGCCAGGTTGCCGCTGGTCATCACCAGGGCCGGTGGCGCTTCCGCCAGGAGGACCCGGTGCAGCGGGGTGTAGGGCAGCATCACGCCGACCGTGCTTTGTCCTGGCGCGAGGCCCGGCGCGAGCCCGCCCTCACGCCGCGCCGGGAGGATCAGGACCGGGCTCTCAGGCGAGGTCAGCAGCTCCGCTGCGCGTGGGCCGACGTGGGCCACCCGCCGCGCCTCCTCCAGGTCCCGCACCATGATCGCAAAGGGCTTCTGCCCCCGCCCTTTGCGCGCCCGCAGCGTCTCTACCGCGGCCGCGTTGCGGCCATCGCACGCGAGGTGGTAGCCGCCCAGGCCCTTGATCGCCACGATCTTTCCATCTCGCAGCCAGCGCGACACTCGCTTGAGGGCATCCGGCGCGGGCCTGCCATCGAGGAACAGGGAAGGCCCGCAGGCCGGGCAAGCGATCGGCTCCGCGTGGAACCGGCGGTCGGTTGGGTCGGTGTACTCTCGCGCGCAGGCCGGGCACATCGCGAAGGCCGCCATGGTGGTCTGCGGCCGGTCGTAGGGGATGCCTCTGACAACCGTGAACCGCGGCCCGCAGTTGGTGCAGTTGGTGAAAGGATAGCGGAAGCGGCGGTCACCAGGATTGGCGATCTCCCGCGCGCACTCATCGCACAGCGCCACGTCGGGCGGAGTCAATGCCGTGGGTTGGCCGCCTGGCGCGCTCTCGACGATGCAGAAAGGCCTCAGTTCAGCAGGCGCCAGTTCCCGCGTGCTAAGCGTGCTGAGGCGAGCCAGCGGCGGCGCCTCGGCCGCCAGTCGGCAGAGGAACTCCTCCACCTGCTCTGCTTCCCCCGCGACCTCGATGGCCACGCCCTCGGGGGAATTGCGCACCGATCCACCCAGTCCGAGCGAGCTGGCGAGGCGGAACACGAAGGGCCGGAAGCCAACCCCTTGCACGGTCCCGGTGACACGCACTTCGCACCGCCTGAGGCTCACGCGGGGCCCTCCGCACCCGGCGCTCCGGCCGGCTGTCGCCACCGCGGCAGAGGCCTGGCCAGCGTGAACACGCGCACCTCCGCGGCCCCAGCGCGGCGCAACACGCGGGCGCATTCTGAGAGTGTCGCCCCGGTCGTGTACAGGTCATCCACCAGCAGCACTCGCTTGCCCTTGATCACCTCGACCAAGCGAGGTGCGAACGCTCCGTGCACGTTCGCGGCGCGAGAAGGAGCAGGCAGGTCCACCTGCGGCGCGGTCGGCCGGGTGCGCTCCAAGAGCGGCCGCAGCGGCCTGCCGAACGCAGCAGCCACTTCTCCTGCGAGCAACTCGGACTGGTTGAAGCCTCGCTCCTTGAACCGGAGCAAGTGCAGCGGTACCGGACAGATCACGTCAACCCATCGAACATGGAGGTCGGCAGCCGAGCCGCTCAGAGCCTCTAGCATGATCCTACCCAGCGGCCTGGCGAGCACCACCTGGCCATGGTACTTGAAGCGTCGGATCGCGTCTGCGAGTGGGCCGTGATAGTAGGCCGCAGTGCGCGCCAGCGAAAAGGGCCTGCGCCTGGCGCGGCATTCCGCGCACCGCGGCGCGGCCTGGGCGAGGGGATCAAACGCCTCCCCGCAGACCTGGCACAGGGGCCGCTCGATCCTCTCGATCGCCGCCAGACACTCTGCGCAGAGCGCCTCGCGCCTCAACCTCCCACAGGCCTCACAGCGCGGGGGATACAGCAGGTCGAGGAAGCCGCGAAGCAGCAGGTTCATGGGAGCGCCATCTCCGCTTCCTCGGTCTCACCGCCGGTTCACTGCGTCCGGGGCCCCGCTCACCTCGGTGAGGGTGGGCTGCCCTAGCAGCATCCGCAGCAATGGCGGGGCCACGACGGTGGTCAGGAGGCACATCAGGATCACCTCGGCATACAGGTCACCTGTGATCACGCCGCGGGAAAGGCCGATCAGGGCCACCACGATGCCCACCTCCCCGCGCGGGATCATCCCGACACCAACCGTCACCGCCTCGCGCTTGCCGAGGGGCAGCGCGGCCAGCCCACATCCCACCAGCTTCCCGATGATAGCGACCACGGTGATCAGGAGGCCCAGAGGCAGCACCCCAAGGGTGAGCAGCCGCGGCAGGTCCACCCGCGCCCCCATGAGCACGAAGAAGATGGGCACCAGCAACTCGTAGACCGGCTGCATGGAGCGGCGCAGCCCCGGGGCCTCCGGGATCTCGGCGAAGATGATGCCCGCGAAGAAGGCCCCGATGATCGCCGCCAGGCCGATTATCTCGGCCAGCGCGGAGAAGGCAAAGCACAGCACCACCGCCAGCGCGAACCGCGGATCCCGACTGCTATCGTCGGCCCTCGAGAGGCGGCGGGTGATGCGCCGCACGGCACGCCGGCCGAACATCAGGGCGACCACGCAGAAGGCAACCGACTCCCCGGCCAGCAGCCCGACTGAGGAAAGCGAGAGCGTGCCGGTGGTGATGCCGGTGACCAGCGCCAGCACTAGCATCCCGACGATGTCGTCGGCCACCGCGGCCCCCAGGATCACGTTGGCGACGCGCGTGCCCATGCGGTTGAGGTCGGCCAGCACCCGCGCGGTGATGCCCACGCTGGTGGCGGTGAGCGCGGTGGCCACGAACAGCGACTCGTGCATCGGCCTGGCGAATGCATGGAGCAGGAGGAAGCCGAAGCAGAACGGTGCCGCGACGCCCAGCGCGGCGACCGAGACGGCCCGCCGGCCCACCCGCCAGAGGTCGGTCGGATTCGTCCCAAGCCCTACTACGAAGAGCAAGAAGACTGCGCCCAGCTCGGCGAAGATGTCATGGAAGCGGTTCTCGCCGACCAGCCCCAGCAGATGGGGGCCAATCAGCATGCCTGCCAGGATCTCCCCCACCACCACTGGTTGGCGCAGGCGCAGGAAGATCGCCCCCGCCAGCCGCGCCGCCGCGAACAGCAGGAAGAGGTCCAGGAGCATGCGGCCGGGCGCGGACATCGCCGGCTACCCAAACCGCTCCCGATAGGCGGCCGCCAGGGCCTCCAGGAACACCTCCCGGACCTCCGGTCCCGCGCCGAGCTGCGCGTCGAGCTTCTCCGCCAACGGGTCGGCGATGCGGCGGCCCAGGTCCTCCCGGCTGTTCCGCTCCAGCTCCCCACGCCGACGCAGGAACTCGCGCACCACCTGATACTCCTCGGCAGTCACGCGCTCGATCTGCGCCAATGAAGCCTGCCAGGCTGGCGCCGCCTCCGCGACCAACGCGGTGGGGGCCTCCAGACGGCGATCACGGACCACCAGCGTGCCGGCCGCGTGGTCTCCCAGCCGCTGCCACTGCCGGCTGAGCAGCATGGTCAGCACTCCGACGGAGTAGTTCCCAGGCAAGTAGTCTACATACCGGATCAGATTGCGCACCGCCGACGCGAGCAGATCAACCGGATAGCCGCCGGCCCTGATGACGCGCAGCCCGAAGATGCGTTTGCCCGGCGTCTGGCCGTTCCAGGTCATCTCGAAGAACACAAAGTAGCCCCAGGTGATCAGGAAGGTGAGGATCACCAGCGCCGCCCACACCCAGAGCGAGATGCCCATGGCGCGCGCCCGACTGGGCAGGTAGACGGAGAGGTCAACGTAGACACTGCCCATCGCCAGGATGAGGATGGTGAGGAGCAGTGCGACCTGCACGAGGGTGTCGGTGGTGATGGCGGCGAACCGGCTGCCCAGTCCGGCCACATCGAAGGTGAAGGTGATGCTCTCGGGGCTGGTCACCTCCGTCTCTGGCAACGCCTTTACCCCCGTGGGCCTGGCATGTTACAATGCGCCGCGCTGGCCGGTGGAGCGGACAATGAAGCTTGACCCATTCCTCGCTCTGCGCAGCGAAGGCTGGCGGCGGCTCTCCGCGCTGCTGGATCGCTTGCTCTCGGCGGGCCCCAGCCGCCTCAGCGTGGTGGAGCTCGAGGAGCTGGGGCGCCTCTATCGGCGCGCCGCCTCTGATCTGGCCTATGCGCGGGCCCATTTCAACGACCCTGATACCGTATCCTACCTCAACCAACTGGTGGCCCGCGGCCATGCCGCCATCTACACTCCAGGGCGGCCGCGATGGAGCCGACTTTGGCGCTTCCTGTCCTCTGATTTCCCGCGGCAGGTCCGCGAAGGCTACGTGTTCCTCGCTCTCGCGGCAATCGCCCTCTTCGGGTCCGCCGGCGTGGGCGCGGCCGTCGCAGTCATCTCCCCGGAAGCGGCCAGCCTCTTCGTGCCTGAGCAGTTCGCGCGGGCCTTGCGAGAGCCCGAGCTCCGCGAGATTTCGCCGGAGGGCCTGTCGGCAGGGATGGAGGCACTGCTGGGGAGCATCATCCTCACCAACAACATCAAGGTGGGGTTCTTTTCGTTTGCGCTCGGCATTGGCCTCGGGGCGGGCACCGTCTACGTGCTCCTCCAGAATGGCCTCATGCTGGGGGCCCTCGCCGGAGTGATGGGTCGAGGGAAGCAGGGGGTGGTGTTCTGGTCGCTGGTGGCGCCGCACGGGGGAATGGAGCTGCTAGCTGTCTGCATCTGCGGCGCGAGTGGGCTGGTATTGGGATGGGCGCTGATCAGTCCAGGCGATCTCGCGCGCCGGGAGGCGCTGATCGCTGCGGGGCGCAGAGCCGTTCCTCTGGTCTTGGGGGCAATGCCCATCTTCGGTATTGCCGCGCTGGTGGAGGCTTTCGTGACCCCCGCGCGCGCTCCCGCCGCCCTCAAACTCGCAGTCGGCGCGATCGGCGCGGCCGCCGTGCTCGCCTACCTGGGGCTGGCGGGCAGAGGGGCCGAGGGGGAGGTGAGGTGAAGGATGGTCACGCTGACCGAGGCCAAGTACCGGGACAAAGTGCACGGCGGCTGGCTGGGAAAACTGATCGGCACCGCACTGGGCGCGCCCATCAACGGCCACAAGCACACGCACGAACTGAGCCTCTCCTATCCCGACCAGGCGGAGCGCGCCCACCCGGGGCCCTCGGTGAGCACCGACTTCCAGGTCGTCTGGCTGCGCGCTGTCCAGACGGTCGGGGCGAAGCTCACCTCCGACGACCTGGCAACTGGTTGGCTGAAGCACCTGATCTACGCGGACTGGGAGTGCGCCCACGCGCTCTGCAACCTCCGGCGGGGCCTCTGCCCTCCGGTCTCGGGGGTCTTCGACAATCCCTTCCGCACCGCGGTAGGTGCGCTCGCCCGCGCCGACCTCTGGGGTCTGGTTGCGCCGGGCGATCCTGGGCAGGCCGCTTCGTTCGCGTGGCAGGATGCCATGCTCGATCACGCCGGGCCCGGGGTGGAAGCCGCCTGCTTCCTGGCCGCTATGGTGAGCGCGGCCTTCGTGGAGTCAGACCCGGCCCGGCTGGTAGAGGTCGGCCTCAGTGTCATCCCGGAGGACTCGCGCCTGGCGCGGGCGGTGCGCGATGTCGCTCGCTGGCATGGTGAGCTAGCCGACTGGTCCCGCACCCGGGAGATGCTGCTGCGCTCTCACGGCGCGGAGGAGGTGCGGGACAGCGTGGTGGCCGCGGGCCTGCTCGCGCTCGCGCTTCTCCAGGAGCCGGGCGACTTCGGCCGCACCCTGATCACCGCCGCCAACTGCGGCTGGAGCACTGAGTGCACCTGCGGTGCGGCGGGGGCCGTCTTGGGCGTAGCCCACGGGACACGAGGGATCCCGGTGAACTGGCAGAGCCTAGTCGAGCCCGAGATGCGCGGGGGGCCGGGGTTGATCGCGCTCGGCAGACCCATCCCCGTCGCCGTGCTGACCGAAGAGACCGCAGAGGTTGGCCGTGCGGTGATCCGCTCAGAGCTGTCCGGACGGGTGCAGCTCTCCGCAGAGGCGCCTGACGAACCCTCTACGCCGGCCACCTGGGATGGCTCCGGCCTGGCCCGGCGACTGACCATGGGGCCCTATGTCACCTCCTTCCGGCGTGGTCCCCTGGAGATCCAGGTGGACTACGATGCGCGGCCCACCATCGGCTACGACGCTCCCAGGCGAATAGCTATCGCGGTGAGCAATGCCGGATCGCGGGGTCTGGACTTGCGCACTAAGATCACCGCCCCTGCAGGCTTCGGCGTCACCGCCAGCTCCGATCACATGGCGCTGCCAGAAGGGGGCACGGTCACCTTCATGGCCACCATCAGCGGGCCGCAAGAGCACGCGCAGATCGCTGCGGCCAACCCCTGCACATTATTCGTCGCTGTCGAGGAGGACACCGAGGCGATAGTGCCCATCACTCTCGTGGGAGAGGCCCTCTGGTACGCCGCCGGACCCTACGGCAGCTTCGATGAGCCCCACGCGCCCGAGCGGCCCGCCATCTTGTTCGGCGAGATGCCGCTTGGCGGGGAGGGATGGCGGCGCCTCTCTGTCGGCGAGCCAGCGGTGAACCTGCTCGCGGGGATGGAAGAGCCAGGGCCGGCGCCCGACCTGCCAGCCACCCACTACCTCGCCACTGATTACCTGCTGCCCCGCTCCCTCCGGGCTCGCCTTCGCCTCGGCTGCAATGACGGCGTCACGGCCTGGCTGAACGGCCAGGAGGTGTTCTCGCAGCATGAGCACCGGCCTGTCTCGGCCCTCAGCGCGGACGAGTTCGAGGTGCAGTTGCGGGAGGGCTGGAACCGGCTGGTGATCAAGATGGCCCAGTGCTCCCAGCGGCGGTTCCTGTCTGTCGTGCTCAAGAACCTGGACCGCCACATCCTCGTCGAGGCGATGAACACCTCCCCGCGCTCCTGATCTCCCGGTTGGGGATCGGGGGCCGGAACTGCTGTGATCGCCGGCCGCGACCGCGGCACGAAGTCTCGTCTCTCGCAGCCTGCCAAGCGCACGGGCCCACCAGGCTCAGCCGTTCAGCAGTTGGTCGGCCGCCAGGATGCAGAAGATGTAGCTGGCGGCGCCAGCAATCACGTCTTCGGACTGCTGCCAGAGGAAGGGGAAGTTGTCCTTCAGCTCCGGGAAGTCCGGCCGGATGAGCGCCGTGCCCGAGACCACGGCGCCGGGGATGTAGTGCCAGTGCGCGCGGAGGTAGCTGTACTCGCAAGTGAGCGAGTGCGCACCGACGCCGCAGGCGAAGGAGATGTTGGAGCCAGGGTGGCAGCCGAGCACGTAGTTGGCCACCGACAGCACGATCTCTCTATCGAACAGGTTGGGAAAGGCCCTGACCAGAAAGTACTGCTCGACCGCAAACCGCTGCACATCCCAGCCCACGCCCCAGATGTGGGGGTGCCACGGGATGTGGTACGGGTTCGCCGCGATCTCCGCCTCCACCACCGCGCGATGCTGCTCCAAGGCCTGGCGCACCGCGGCAGCGAACGGCTCATCCTTCACGAACGGCAGGGCCCGCGCGATCGCCCAACCACAGGTATGCACGCCGCCGCGGCCCTCGCCTGCGATATCGCGGACGATCGCCGGCTGGAGCGCGAGGAGTCGCTGCCGGTAGCGCTCCTCGCCGGTAGTGATTAGCATCTCCGCGGTCGCCAGCACCTCCTGGGCCTCGCGATCCCGGGGAACATAGGCGCTGCGCTGTGACACTGGCTCATGAGCCTGTTCGTACTCCCAGGCCCTCGCCGCTGTCTCCAGACACTCCTGGGCGAGCGCATCCTCGTGGCCGCGCAGCACCCGGCTGGCGCCGGCGAGCGCCTGGATCACCTTGTACTCGAGACCAGTGTCCCGGCTGGTGAACACCCAGCGATCGTCCATCCGCCCGGACCGGCTGCCCCTCACCTCGTTCTCCCCGAGTGAGGGATCGTAGATCAGCCCATCAGAGACGCTCGCCCAGTCTCCCGAGATGCGCTGGTCATAGCCTTTGTGGATGATGCCCGAGAAGCTGTGCCCGGCAGCCCGGTAGCCGGTGAGCAGGCACTCGGCGCCGTGCGCCACTTGCTGAACGATGTCGGGAACGCCGTCGGGGACGTGGAGCAGCACTAGCCGTTCGTCTTTGCGAACTGCCGTCTGGTCCGAGTTCACCCCGAACGCCTCGCGCGCCAGTGCCAGCACGAACGTGGTGTCGGCCTGCGCGCCCGCGGCGAGGTCATCGTCTCCCGCGTCGTGCCACCCGCCCCGGTCGAGACCAGGCACGTGCTCGTACGGCTGGTAGGGGGTCTCCGTGCTCGGGCCCTGCCTATAGCCGTCTATGTGCACCAGCGGGGCGGGTGCCTGGAGCGCGTCATCGAGGTGGCAGGTGCCGTGCCAGATCATGCCACGCCCGCCGCGCACCGCCACATGGCACATCTGGACCGGCAGATAGGTCTCCAGGGTCGCCTGCCAGACTCCACGCTTGTAGACGTCGGGCGCGATGCGGAACGGCGGCGTCTGCTGCCTCTTGTAGCGAACTCGGTAGAGGCCCGGCTCCTTCACTGCGCTGAAATCGAAGATGGCGTACTGGTACCGCAGGAACCCGCCCCAGGGAACCAGTGGGGCGGAGAAGACCTCCTGCTCGCCGCCTGCCGGGTGCACGCGCAGCAGGTTCGCCGCGCCCAGTTCTCTGATCCGGGGGTCAAGCTCGACGACCGCCCGCTTGACCTGATCAGGGTGGTAGCCGACCTGGGAGATCCCGATCACCGCCGGCCGCCGCCAGCCGCGAATCTGGTGGGGGAGGATCACCCACTGGACCGCTCCGTCGGTGGCCTCGGGCGGCACCACGGTGCGCACCACGAACCAGTCACCATTGAGCAGTTCCAGTTCCCCGCCGATGCATTCGATCACCATCTGGCGCTGCGGATCTTCGGGCGCGAGGGAGAGCTTGGCCCCGCGCCCGAGGGGCACCGGGCGGTAGCCCTTCTCACCTGTGCCCTCGACCAGGCCATCATCGTCCCGCGGGAAGACGCCGGAAGTCTCACCGAGGTGGTACGTCTTACCCCAGTAGGCCGGCGCAAAGAGGTCGAGCTGGAACTGCACCCGGCCGACGAGCTGCTGGGGCAGCGGGCGCGCCAGGTCAACCAGCACGCGCAGTGCCTGGCCGTCCGCACGCACGCGCACTCTGTAGTCCAGGCCCTCGTCGGGGAAGCTCGCCGAGACCTGGATCGTGCTCCGCCTGCGGTCCACCTGCCGCGCGCCCACTTTGGGGAACCTCCGGCCGGCCACCCGCAGGTCTCCGTTCGCGGCAACGCGCTCCCCGTGCTGGATGATCTCCAGGCCGCTCTGCCGTCCCTCGGGGTAGAAGTCGTGGAACACCAGCAGGGAGGCCGCTGGCGCCTCGAAGTACTCCAGCTCATTCGCCTTCCACAGAGATCTCGCCATCGCTTGCTCCTCGCCCGCATCGTTTCCTGGCCGAGGCCTCAGCCCCGCAGTGGCCCTCCGATCCAATCAGGTAGACATAGCCCGATGGGGCTGGGTTCACGGCTTCTCCCGCCACCTCTTCAGCTTCGGCATGAACTGGCTGAGCTGAGCCTTGGCCTCGTCCTCACTGACGCCCATCTCCTTCGCCATGATGCCTGCGCAGAATGCGATCATGCCCTCGAGTGTAGCATCAGGGGCTGTGAACCGACCAGCCTGGAAGCAGTGGACGCAGTAGTCCGCATTCCGGCTTCCGTCCACATTTGTGCCGAACTTCTCTGCTGCCTCCATGGGCATGGCGCAGCTCTGACAGAACGGTCCTGCTGGCCTCTGCATGGAAGCCTCCTGTCGTGCCAACCTATCCTCGCCGCGACTACCACGTCTGAGAGGCGAGTCCTTTTTCGACAGCCCTGCGGCCTGAGGCCCGTCCGGCTCGCGCCCTCACTGCCCGGAGATGGGACGCAGCCTCGTGAGTCGGAGTACGGCGCTGCCGCTCTGCTCCGGCTCCTCGCATCGCAAAGGCGGGGATGTGCTATAATGAAGGTGAAGGGCGCCCAGCCTGTCTGGGGTGCATCTGGACGGGAGGAGGACGAGACCAATGAGAAGCTCACGGAGCTGTTCCCTCGCACACGTGCTGATCCTGATGCTCGCGGCCCTCGCGATCGCGTCAAGCGCGTTCGGGGCCGCGCCGGCCCGAGAGCGCGTCATGGTCGGCTTTGTGGATTCGCCCGGGCCGGCTGATGTGGCCGCGGTTCAGGCTGCTGGTGGAGCCATCCGTGCGGCCTATGCACACTTCCCGCTGCTAGCTGTGGAGTTGCCGGCCACGGCTGTGCAGCGACTGGCGCGCAATCCGCGCGTGCGCTATGTGGAGCCCGACCAGATGCGGCACGCCATCGGGGAGACAGTCCCGTGGGGGATAGACCACATAGATGCCGACATCGCTTGGTCCACCACTCAGGGGGCTGGTGCCAGCCTGGCCATCCTGGACACGGGCGGCGACTACGACCACCCTGATCTGAGCTATGTCGGAGGCGTGAACTTCGCCGGATGGTTGCGGGACGGCAGCACTGCCCCCGACCAGTGGGATGACAAGCATGGCCACGGCACCTGGACCAGCGGCATTGCCGCGGCGCTCGACAACGACATCGGGGTCATAGGGGTGGCCCCGGCGGTGTCGCTCCACGCGGTGAAAGTGCTCAGCAACTCGGGCACAGGCTGGGACAGCGATATCGCCCAGGGCATAGACTGGGCCATCAGCAATGGCATGCAGGTCATCTCGATGAGCCTGGGCGGGCCCGGGTACTCGACCGCGCTTGCGGAGGCTTGCCAGGCCGCCTGGAACGCGGGCCTTGTGATTGTTGCCGCAGCAGGCAACGAGGGCGATGGCGACCCGGGAACTGAGGAGATCTCCTATCCAGCAGCATACCCGACAGTCATCGCGGTGGGCGCAACCACGCAGACCGACGGGCTGGCCTCGTTCAGCAACACAGGATCGTTCGTGGGTCTCGTCGCTCCCGGCGTTTCCGTCTACTCCACCTACAAGGGGGGCGGCTACGCCACCTACAGCGGCACTTCTGGGTCCTGTCCCCATGTCTCGGGAGCGGCGGCGCTGCTGCTGTCAGCGGCTCCCACGCTGACCAACTCCCAAGTGCGAGCCCTGCTGCAAGACACAGCTCGGGACCTAGGTCCTCCAGGATGGGACCCAGCCTTTGGCTATGGGCTGGTGGACGCGGCGGCCGCGGTCGGGGCGGTGATTTCCCCGCCAGACCACGACGTCGCCGTCACCGGCATCTCCGCCCCCGCGGAGGCCACCATCGGCGATCTGGTGGACGTCGTTGTGGAGGTGGCAAACAACGGGACGTACTCGGAGAGCTTCGACGTCACCGTAACCGAGTCACCGGGGGGCGAGCTCATCGGGTCGGAAAGGGTGACCCTGGCAGCGGGGTACAGCGTCCAGCTGAGCTTCGCCTGGGACACGACGGGCAAGAGTGCTGGTGACCACACGCTGGTGGCCTCGGTCAACCTTACCGGGGACCAGCGCCCTTCGAATGACTCGCGCAGCACGAGGATCGCTCTGAGCGAGCACGTGCCCCCGCCCGCCGGCCTGGACATCACCGTCACAACGAACAAGGAGACCTATGCCCGTGGGGAGCGGGTCCTCATCACGGTGTTGGCGACTGACGGCGGCTCGCCGCCCGTTCCCCAGGCCGGGGTCTACACCTTTGTCGAGGTAGTGACCGCCTCCGGCAACATCTACATTGGCGAGCAGTATACCGGCGACGATGGCGCGGCGGTCTATCAGTTCAGGCCGAAGGTGCGGGACGGATATGGCACCTACTTGGTCACGGCGCTCGGAGAGAGCGGCGAGTACGCCGACGCAGACATCACCACCTTTGAAGTGGTGAAGTAGTCGCGGTCGGCAGACAAGAGGCGGCGCGGGGCCCCGGCAAGTGCCAGGGCCCCGCGCTGCCTTTGGCGCCACTCCAAATGCCGCGATGTCATTGGAGTGGCGCGATACCGGTCTTCACTAATGAATGTCGCCCAACGAAGTAATGGGCGACGTTCATCGGAAAGCGAGGAAATGCCTGAAGAAAGACGTTCGCGCAATGTTACTTCATTGCGCGAACGTCCGTAGACGGTTTCCTGCACCTGTGGAAACACCTGCCCAGGTCTCCTCCGGGTGAGCAATGGTCAGGCATCTATGCGGGCTGTCATGGCTCCCGGAGGATGCCAGGTGGGTCCCCGGTCACTCGGGGCGGCTGTCGCAACCGCCTGCTGTGCTTCCTGCGGGCGAGGGCCGGATCTCGTAGGCGGACCCGCCCGGCTCCGATAGACGCCCTTACCGCTTCCTCAACACCCAGGCCATCACATGCCACTCGTCGGAGTCGTCTATGGGCAGGCCGTCACCGGGACTGGACTTGCCGCGGTGTGAGTGGAGGTAGGTTTCTGACACGATCTCGAACCCGATCTCCTCCCATAGATTGCCGAGGCTCTCCCTTGAGGCATTGGCGCAGCCGAGGGACTTCAGGTGGGCCGCGGTCTTCGAGTCGTCGTCGTAGATCCGGCTCTCGTTGAACACCAGGCCGCCGGGCTTCAGCACGCGGTGTCCCTCCCGGTAGGCGCTCGCTCCACCTGGAATCCGCCTGCGCGCGGGATCGTCATTCACACAGTCGAAGCCGCTTGCGGAAGTCAGCGCATCCAGTGAACTGCCGCGGAACGGCAAGTGGTTGCCGTCGCAGGCAACGAAGTCGAGCCTGGCCTGCCGTGGTTCACCCGACCAGGCATCCCTCAGGCCATGGAGCATGTGGACAGCGGCATCCGTCAACACGAAGTGAGAGCGGGGACTCAGCCGCGGCACCAGCGCGCCGGAGAAGGACGCTCCGGGCCCGGAGGCGATGTCAACGATGAACCCCTCAACTGCGGCCGCGGCGTCAACGAAGCGAGCGACCTTCTCGGAGGAATCGTACCACTCGCGGGGGTTGCGCAGGTTGCGCCGGTAGAGGTCCTGAGTGAGCATGCCCTCCGTCCACCGGTCGCAGATGCTGGCCATGAACTCGCGGTCCCCCAGCACCGGCATGCCCACCTCGATGACGAAGTCCCGGCCGCAGCCAGCGCAGGACAACACCCCGATGTCCACCTTGCGCTCGCCATCGCCGCCGTGCAGTTGCAGGTCGCCGTAGCAGAACGGACAGCAGAGGACAGCCAGCAGCTCCCGGTACACTCTCGTCCTCCTTGACTCCAGAGATGAACTTAGCGGGCCAGGAGGCGACTTCCTGCCGAACAGGGCAGCCTCCAGCAGCGGCGATGCCGCCCCCCGACCAGGCTGCCCCCTGGGGCCAAGAATCGGCTCTCTCCGGCGAAAAAACCTCGCGAAAATCGGCCCAGATAGCGGAACAACTAGAGTGAGGGCACTTCATCCCGGGTGATCCGGAGGTGACCGGATCCCCAGCGGGATTCCCCGGCGGCGGGTGCCTCTCACAGGTCGAGCAGATGGAAAACTGGGCTGCCGGGATACTGGTTCCCGCCCTGCGTCCCGGGTGCGATGCCGGGCGGGCAGGGCGCGCCTTCGCCTGCCTCAACTCTGCAGATGGCTTCTGGCCCAGGCTGGGCTTCTCTTTTCACGCGGTCATGTCAGACGCATCCCCGCAGGGAGGTGATCGGCAATGAGGTGGTGGGCAGGAGGGCCGTTGGTTGCTGTGGCAGCAGGGCTGCTGTTGGGGCTGGCCGCGAGCGCCTCCGCGGTGCCCGTGCCCTTCGAGGAGGGCTTCGAGGGGGTGCCCATCAACAGCTACCCGTCGGTTGACGGCTGGATCTGCCTTCAGTACGGGAAGAGCGCCTATGTCTCCAACAGCGTAGCCCGCACTGGCAGTCACTCCTTCCGGCTGGATAGCTGGCCCTGGATGGGCCGGACGGACTATGTGCGCCTGGACCGGGTGCCGGACACGGTCGGCTACGAGGCCTCGGTCTGCGTGGATGCGCTCAAGGGCCGGCTGGGCGTGGTGGGCTTCGTGCAGGGCTTCACCAGCCCTGGGCCCATGTGGAATGCGTTCACGCTGGATGCGCGCGCCAAGCGGGTGGGCTTCCTCGGAGCGAGCTATGTGGACCTGGCCCCCTATACGCCGGGCACCTGGTGCACGGTCCGCGCCGACCTCAACTTCCGCACCCTCAAGGCCGACCTGTGGGTGAACAAGGCCCTGGTGGCGCAGCAGGTGGGTATCGCGCCCAAGCAGTTCTCCGATCCCGCCCTCGGGCAGGTGACCCTCAACCAGTGGGGTGTGAACTCCTCCAGCAACTACGGCTTCACCGGATGGTACACGTATAACGTGGTCTACTTCGATGACCTCAAGCTGTGGGAGTGGAAGAGCGTGCTCGACGTGGAGGTGGACGTGAAGCCGGGCGAGGAGCCGAACCCCATCAACCTGCGCTCCCGCGGCTTGCTGCCGGTCGCCATCTTCTCGAGTCAGACCTTCGATGCTACCACGATCAACTGCAGCTCGCTGCGAGTGGGCGGCGCGCCCATCGCCTATCGCGGCCGGGGGTGCATGGCCCACGAGGAGGATGTGGACGGAGACGGTCTGCTGGACCTGGTGGTCCAGGTCGAGACCCGGGCTCTCGATCGGGAAGCGCTGAAACAGGGCCTACTGGTCGTCACGGGCCAGACCTGCGGGGGCGAGCAGTTCGAGGGATCGGACGAGATCATCCTAGTGCCCGCGAGATTCCGGGGCCTGCGGTGAGGTCTGACATTGCTCATTCTGCCCGGGCGTTCCGAGGAGGCAGCTTGGGCCTGGTCGTCGTGGCAAGGATCAAGGTGGTGTAGCTAGCAAGCCAGAGAGCCTCATGCCAGGAGCAGACGCCCCGGCCCGAGCACGGCCGGGGCGCTGCGCGCGAGAGGCCGCCGTTCGGGTTCGCAGAACAGTGACATCGCCGGGCCGCAGAGCGCGTACCAGGCAGCGCTCACATCTCGAGCTGTTCTCGGTCTTCTCCGCGTCTCTGGGGTGGAGTCCCTCGGCCCGCAGGAGGTGTTGAGTTGAGCGGAAGTCTGATCACGGAGTGGACCTCGCGGGAGTGTAATCACTACCTGGCGGGGGGTGGGGACATCGCGGTGCTGCCGGCGGGATCGGTGGAGGTACTGGGGCCGCATCTTCCCGTGGGCGCGCGCTGCTTTCTCGCCGAGGCCTTCTCCGGCCTGCTGGCCGAGCGCGTCAGGGGAGTACGGCTGCCAATCACACCCTTCAGCAGCGCCTTCACCAGCTTCGACCGGCCGGGCAGCGTGGCCCTCTCGGAGCAGGTGGTGAACGACTATGTGCGGGCGGCGATGGACGACCTGCTGGCGGGCGGGTTCCGGCGCATCCTGCTGGTCACCTCGCTCGACTACCTTCGCTACTACCTCCCCCAGGAGTTCTACGAAGACCACAACGTGGCCGCGGCCGGGATTCACCTAGGCGAGTTGATCCACGAGTTCGGGCGAGAGCAGGAAGTGGGTGAAGACTCGGCGATCGTCGGCGCGCTCCTCCTTCTCGACAAGAGAGAGCTGGCCGAGAAGGTCCTGGCCGAGAACAGGCGCTTGCTCCAGGAGGGGTTCACGCTCGCCGCGGCGCCCAAGGGGGTGGCCCGCCTCTGCCGGGCCGGTGTGATCGGGTTCACCTGCCCGCCCGGAGGCTACCAGATTCCGCCGAACCCGAAGCTCTCGGCTGAGGCCGGCGAGGAGGTGCTGCGGCGAGCGGCGGAGGCGATGGCGCCGTGGGTGGAGAGCCTGCGCGCCTACAATGAGTTCCTCGCCAGACGCGGCGTCACGCGGGGACTGATGTGGCGGGGATGGAGGTGGAGCGAATGAGCGCCAAGCGATTGCTTGATATGCTGCCAGGCGAGGTGGAAGCCGAACTCGCGGCCGGCAACGACATCGCCATCCTGCCCATCCTTTCCATCGAGCAGCACGGCCCGCATCTGCTTCTGGGCACTGACGGATTCGGCGCAGAGGCGCTTGCTCAGGAGCTGAGCAAGCTCACCGGCGCGCTGGTGCTGCCCCCGGTGCCCTTCTCCTGGGTGGGCTGCACCAATGTCTTCGCCGGCGGCGTAGGAGTGCGCGAGTCCGTGTTCATCAGCTACCTGCGGGAGGTCGTCAGGGCGCTCTGGCGGGCCGGCTTCCGGCGCATCGTCGTCTGGAACACCCACGGAGGCAACTTCTACGCCATGCGCACCTTCCCACACGAGGCGTTCCGGGAGGACGGCATCCCGGTGCTCACCGTGTACGGCTTCTCCGACTGCCGGCAGGCCGCAGAGATGCTCGAGCAGGCCGGAGGCGAGGCCGCGGCCCTCAGCGGTGCGCTCCTGCTGCTGGGCCGCGGTGACCTGGTCGAGAAGGTGAAGGACACCACCCGCAAGGCGGTGGCGGAGTTCGGCGACCGCCCCAGAGTCGAGCTGGAGCCGAGGGCGGCGCGCGAGTCGCGCCGGCTGGGGGCGGTCGGGCACGACTACTCACACGAATGCCTTCACGTGCAGCCCGACTCCCGCCTCGACCCGGGGCGCGGCGCGGAGGCCCTCAAGCAGGTCGCCCAACACGTGGCCGGAGTGCTGGAGGACTTCCGGGCCTATGTGAACAGGCTCGAGCGCTGACGAGTGAGGTGGCCGGAGGCGCTGTGAGTCCTGTCGCCGTTCGAGTTCACGCTCGCCCCAAGACTTCAGCCCCGTATTCGCCTCCGCGATCGCCCCAGCCGGCCCGCCAAGAGGCCGCCTTCGGCTTCGCTCAGGGGAGACTCCAGGGCTCGCCCTACGAGCCGACGGGGCAGGAGGCAGGCTCGTGCCCTACTCTCCTTTGGCCCGCCGGTCTGCGCTCAGCTCCCCTCCGATGGCTACGTTCTCCGGTGGGTTCTCGCGGATCAGCACGATGATCTGCTCCGCTGGCCGACCGTAGACTTCACTGGCCACCCTGGTCAGCCCGCAGGCTAGCTCCCGCTTTCGCCCCACATCCAGGAGCGGGCCAGACACGGTCACGATGGGCATTGCGATCCTCCTGCACAGTGATCTGACCGAGTCAGCTCATCTCGGCATCACACACCGCGGCGCCTAAGCGTTCATTGTCCTTCTCCGCCCAGACTGAGGTGAACCTCCAGCGTGGATCGCGGGCGTGGGCACGCCCGCCCTACAGCACTTCCCTCAGCTTCTTGGTTAGTGCCGGGACGATCTCGAACAAGTCGCCGACGACGCCGTAGGTGGCGACGTTGAAGATCGGCGCGGCCGGGTCCTTGTTGATCGCGATGATGACGTCAGAGCTGCCCATCCCGGCCAGGTGCTGCACCGCGCCAGAGATGCCGCAGGCGATGTAGAGCTTCGGCTGCACCGTGCGGCCGGTCTGGCCGACCTGGTGATAGGCCGGGATCCAGCCCGCATCCACGGCCGCGCGTGAGGCGCCAACCGCGCCCCCCAGGACCTGGGCCAGCTCCCGGATGAGCGCGAAGTTCTCCGGCTTGCCCAGGCCGCGGCCGCCCGAGACGATGATCTGCGCGTCTTGAAGGTTGACCTGCCCATCGCTCTCTTGCTGCACGATCTCTATGATCTTGGCCGACACCGCGCGCTCGTCGAGGTGCACCGGGATGGCGATCGCTTCACCGGCGCGAGCCGGGTCGGGATCGAGGGCTCGCATCACGCCCGGCCGCACCGTCGCCATCTGCGGCCGCGCCTGTCGGCAGACGATGGTCGCCATCAGGTTCCCGCCGAAGGCCGGGCGGGTCTGCACCAGCAGCCTCTCGTCAGCGTCAATGTCGAGGCCCGTACAGTCTGCGGTTAGCCCCGCCGACACGCGCGCTGCCACCCTCGGCGCCAGGTCGCGCCCCTGCGGGGTAGCCGAGATCAGCACGATCTCCGGCTTGTGGTGGTTGATCATCCCGGCCAGCACATCAGTGTACGGGCCGGTGCGGTAGTGTCCCAGCACCGGGTCCTGAGCCAAGTACACGCGATCCGCGCCGCGCGCGAGCAACTGCGAGGCCAGCCCCTCCACCCTGTCACCCAGCAGTACGGCCGAGAGCTGTGTGCCCAGCTTATCGGCCAGGCGGCGGCCCTCTCCGAGCAGCTCATAGGTGCCGCGGCGGAGCCGAAGTCGGGGGTATGGCAGGCTTAAGCCTGCCGTACCCGTCGCTCGTCCGCCCGGGGCGCACTCAGCCACCACCCACACCCCGCGGTACTGGCTGACATCAACATCACGGCTGAAGGCCACCTGCAGCAAGATGGCCCTGTACTTGCAGGAAGAGGCGCAGCCCCCACACTGGGTGCAGTTGTCGTTGAGGCTGGCCTTCTCCTCGACCATGTCAATCGCGCCATACGGGCAGGCGCGCAGGCAGAGCTTGCAACCAGTGCAGTTCTCTGCTATGAGGCGGACAGGCACGTTATCTCTCCCCGGGTCTTGGGCAGAAGCGAGTCTCCTGCCACTGTAGGGCGGGGTTCGGTGACCCCGCCCTACAGAACAAGAACGGCCGGTGGACGTGGGAACGCCCGCCCTACAATCGCGCCCTACCCGGCCGCGACGTTCATCCCTTTGATGGCCTTCGCAAGCTCGTTGACGACTTCCACGAGGGGACCCTCCAGCCGCTTGCCGCCCGCTCGCTTCTCCGGCGGCCAGACGCGGATGACCTGGGTGGGCGATCCCTCGAAACCGGTCTGCGTCAGGTCTGCCCCGAGGTCGGCGAGCGACCACCTGGTGATCTGCGCTCGCTTGGCCTTGAGCACATTGCGCATGCTCGGGTAGCGCGGCTCGTTGATCTGCTTCACCACCGTGACCACCGCCGGAAGCCTTACCTCGACCACCTCGAAGAAGTCATCCAGCACCCGCCGGGCGCGCAGCCTCCCATCGCTGATCTCCAGGCCGATGGCGAAGGTCACCTGCGGGACGCCGAGCCGCTCCGCCAAGCCCGGTCCCACCTGGCCGGTGTCGCCGTCAATCGCTTGCTTACCACAGAGCACGAGGTCGAACTCACCCAGCTTGCGCACCATCTGCGCCAGCGTGTAGGAGGTGGCAAGGGTATCGCTGCCCCGAGAGGCGGGATCGGTGAGCAGCACCCCCTCGTCCGCGCCCATCGCCAGCGCTTGTCGCAGCGCTGCTTCGGCCTGCGGCGGGCCCATGGTGATCACCGTCACCTTGCCGCCATGGGCCTCGCGCAGTTGGAGCGCGGCCTCGACGGCGTTCTCGTCGCAAGGGTTGACGATGCTCTTCACACCCTCGCGGATGAGGGCATTGGTCTTCGGGTCAACCTTGACCTCGGTGGTCTCGGGCACCTGCTTGATCGAGACGATCAAGTTCACTCGGTCGTTCCCCGCAGCACCTGGTTGGCAATCACCAGCCGCTGTATTTCCGAGGTGCCCTCTACGATCTCGAACAGCTTCGCCTCCCGCATGTAGCGCTCTACTGGGAAGTCCCTGGTGTAGCCGTAGCCGCCGAAGATCTGCACCGCCTTGGTGGTGACCCGCATCGCGGTCTCGGAGGCGTACAGCTTCGCCATCGCCGCCTCTTTCTCGAAGGGCTGTCCCTGGTCTTTCAGCCACGCAGCTCGCCAGGTAAGCAACCGAGCGGCGTCCACCTCGGTGGCCATGTCCGCCAGCATGAACTGGATCGCCTGAAAGCTCGAGATGGGCTTGCCGAACTGCTGACGCTGCTTGGCGTACGGCACCGCGGCCTCGAGCGCGGCGCGCGCCAGGCCGACCGCGCCAATCGCCATTCCGATGCGGCCCACTCCCAGAGTCTGCATCGCCACGCGGAAGCCGCGGTTCTCCCCCGCCAACAGGTTGTCTCTGGGCACGCGGCAGTCAGTGAAGATGAGCTCCCGGTTTGGCAGAGAGGGGTAGGCCATCTTCCTCTCGTCCTTGCCGAACTCGAAGCCCGGGGTGCCCTTCTCCACGATGAAGGCCGTCATCCGCCTAGCGCCGCGGGACGGATCGAGGTTGGCGATGATGACGTAGATCTCTGCCTCCCCACCATTGGAGATGAAGATCTTCGTGCCGTTGAGCACATAGCAGTCGCCATCTCGCTCGGCGCGGGTGCTGACCGCGCCCGCGTCAGAGCCAGCGCCTGGCTCGGTGAGCCCGAAGGCGCCGATCTTCTCCCCGCGCGCCAGGGGAACAAGGTACTTCTGCTTCTGCTCCTCGGTGCCGAAGGTCATGATAGGATAGACGCAGAGCACGTGCGCGCCGTAGACCGCGCCAGTGGTGGTGCAGGCGCGGGAGAGCTCTTCTCCGACCGCCGTCCAAGTGAGGAAGTCCATCCCCAGCCCGCCGTACTGCTCTGGCACGGGAATCCCGAGCAGGTCCAGCTCGGCGAGCTTGCGGACATTCCCCGCCGGCCAGCGGCCGGCCTCGTCGGTCTCCCGCGCCCTGGGAGCAAGTTCCTGGTCAGCGAACTCCTTCACCGCCCCCAAGACCGCGGCCTGATCCTCGGTGAGTGTGAAATCCATCCGGTCAATGGCCTCCACAACGGCTCCGGCAGTCGAGCCGCCTCCTGGCCCTGGAATAGCTCTGGAAGGACGGGCCGCTGACCCGTCCTGCCGGCTTGGATGTTATCGGAAACGGCGGCAGGCGTCAACGCGGGCGGCCAGCAACGGCCGGCAAGCAAGCCGACGACGACTGGGGGGCCGCGGGCAGTCTACGACCGCACGACTGACAGCCGGATGCTCTTCGCGGGTTCGTCGGGGCTGCGGCGAGGCGCGACGTGGCCCAGGTGGCCGATCGGGCTGCCGTCCGCCTCGGCGAGATAGCTGAGGCGCTTGAGGGCCTCGTCTATGGTGGCGCGGGTGATGGGCCCGCATTCCCGGTGGCCGGGGTAGAAGTTGCGGAACCGCAGTCGCTGCAGCCGGAGCAGGGAGGCGCGATAGTCGGACACGCACGATCCCCAGTGCACGTCCATCCAACCGATCCCGCCGTCGCAGAAGATGATGTCGCCCACGAACAGGTCCTGGTCCCGCTGCCAGGCGATGGAGTCGGGAGTATGCCCCGGCAGATGGTAGACCTGCAGTGCGGTCTCTCCCACCTCCACCGCGTCCCCTTCGTCCACCGTGTAGTCCACCAGCTCCCGGTCTATGGGCGAGACCGCGCAGCAGTAGCCCAGATGCTCCACGCACAACCGGTGGGTGATCACCCGGGGCGACAGCTCTGCGCGAAGGCGCGCCAGCGCCCCCGCGTGATCCTGGTGGTTGTGGGTGACCAACACCGCCGCGATCTTCGCGGGGTCAATCCCATCCTCTCGGAGCTGCTCGAGCTTGGCCGGCAGGGCTGGCGCGCTCCCCACGTCAACCAGCCCGTAGCCGCCCCCGCAGTCGAGAGCATAGACCACCTCGCCCGCCGATTCGGCCCGCCAAATACCAGGCCCGACTTGCATGTTCGCCCCTCCCTGACGGGCCTGCCCGCCTCAGACAGGCTTTGTCGCCTCAGGCGGGTCAGCCCGCTCCCGAGCCTTCGCCATTTCCTTAGCCATCGGGGGCTCACCCTCCTGCCGGACAAGGGCTGCCTGGCCGCAGGGATGCCGGGCCCGTCGGCGAAGCCAGGCCCCAGCTTTCGGAGTGCAGGAGGCTATCGTGCTGGAGGGACTCTCTCGACTGCGTGAGGGGCAGAGCAGGCGGCTCTCGAGCTATGACACCACTGGCGGCAACTGGGATGCCTGGCGGATCAACGGAGGCGAGACCCGGGAGCTAGCTCGCATCACTGGACCTGGCTGCATTCGCCACATCTGGGCGACCGTCTCAGCCGAAGACGAACACTACCTCCGGAAGGCCCTGCTGCGCGCCTACTGGGATGGCGAGGCCTCTCCCAGCGTGGACACGCCTCTGGGAGACTTCTTCGGCGTCGGCCACGGCGTGGTGAACTCCTATTCCTGCGCGGTGCTCAACATGTCGGCCAACCGCGGCCAGGAGAAGCACGCAGCGATGAACTGCTACTTCCCCATGCCATTCTCACAAGAGGCCCGCATCGCGCTCGTGAATGAGTCGGATAAGCCCATCAACTCCGTCTACTTCTACCTTGACTATGACCTGCTGCCGACCGCGCCCGATGACCATGGCCGCTTCCACGCGAAGTGGCGGCGAGAGAACCCTACCGATGGCTGGGCGCGGGTGAAGCCCCAGCAGCAACCGGACTGGGGCGAGGCGGGACGGCTGCCGAACCTGACGGACCGGGAGAATTACCTCTTCCTGGAAGCGCGGGGCCGGGGGCACTTCGTGGGCGTCAACCTGAGTGTGCACAACCTCTGCGGCGGCTGGTGGGGCGAGGGAGATGACATGTTCATGGTGGACGGGCAGAAGTGGCCTCCTGATCTGCACGGCACCGGCTCTGAGGACTACTTCAGCCACGCCTGGGGAATGCAGCCCCACAACAGCTTCCTCTACAACGGCGTCTCCTATCACAAGCCGGGCACGGCCTTCAACTACAACGAGCGCATCACCGTCTACCGCTACCACATCAACGAGCCGGTGATCTTCCACAAGTCACTGCGCGTCTCCATCGAGCATGGACACGCCAACAGCCACAGCAACGACTACTCCTCAGTAGCCTACTGGTACCAGACGGAGCCGCACTACGACTTCTGCGCGATGCTTCCGGTAGACCGGCGCCTCCCCCGGCCCGACTTCGTCCTCGGCCACGCCGAGCGGATCGGACCGAGGCGGGAGAGGGCCACGGCGAAGAAGCGGATGGGGAGGAGAACCAGGGGCTAGCCGCGCCCTTGCCCCGCACGAGGCGGACCAAAGCCCACAGGCGCGCTCCCCTACGAGGCGCGAGGCGGGCGCAGCAACGCCTCCCCTACAACGCCGGCTGAAGCACCACGATCTCGGTCGGCTCGGGCAGGGCCTCTTTGATGATCTCCACCTCTGAGCCCTCCACGCGGCGCACCCGCGGCTTGCCGGCCAGGAACTCCTCCACTGAGCCCAGACCAAGGCCGACCTTCGGCGTCTTGTAGTGCATGGGGATGGCGACCCGTGGCCGCAGCCGGCCGATCAGTGCGGTCGCGCCCCCGGCGTCAATGGTGAAGACACCCCCCACTGGCACCATGAGTACGTCTATGGGCCCCAGGGCGGTGACATCCTCGGGAGAGAGCTGGTGCCCCAGGTCGCCGAGATGGCACAGCGTGATGCCATCGGCCTCGATCACCCGCGCGATGTTCCGCCCCCGCTGCGCCCCCTTGCTGGGATCGTGGAAGGTGGCCAGAGAGCGCAGCCTTACCCCGCGGTGTACCTCCTCGCCGACCCCTCTCACCACCACAGGCTTGCCGGAGACCATCTTCACATAGTTGTGATCGCCATGCTCGTGGCTCACCACCACGATGTCCGCCGGCTCCTTCAGCGGCCCATAGCCGATCTGGCCTCCGAACCCTCCCGGCTCATAGGGGTCGGTGACGATCTTGACCTCCTCTGCGGTGGTGATCAGGAACGCGGCGTGACCCAGATACTTGATCTTCATGCGAGCCCCTCCCCTGCGTTTCTGGACCGAGGTTCGACTGGCGGTCCCAGTTGTGGCAACAGCTCCGAGGCCTGCCCCGGCATTCAGCCCTAGCAGGGCAAGCCCCAGCATGGAGACAACGACGCTGGTCAGCAAATGCCTCATTGGGGGATGCTATCGTCGAAGGCTGGCGATCCTCTGCCGGAGCACTTCGGCGCTGCGGACCAAGCCCTTGTCTTCCTCGTCTGACAGATCGGGCTGAAGGACCTCCAGCGCACCCCCGCGGCCCACCCGCGTCGGCAAGCTGAGCGCGACCTCCCGGTAGGGACCATCCACCTGGAGCATCGAGACCGGCAGCACGACCTTACTGTCCTCCAGTATCGCAGTCACCACCTGGCGGACCGCGAGCCCAACCGCGTACCCGGCGCCGCCCTTCAGCCGAAGACACTCGGCCCCCGCGGCGCGGGTCGCGGCGAAGGCCTCCTGCACCGCCTCGACCGAATAGCGCGGCAGAGAGGAGAGCGCCCGACCGTCATAGGTGAGGGCCGAGAGGATGGGCACCATCGAGTCGCCGTGCTCTCCCAGGATGAGGGCCTCGATCCTCGTCGGGTCGAGGCCGAGCTGCTCCCCCAGGAGTGACCGGAATCGCAGCGTGTCCAGCACCGTCCCCAGCCCGAGGCCGCGCCGGGCCGGCCATCCCAGCTCGGTGGCCGCGAGGTAGGTCAGCACATCCACCGGGTTGGTGACGACGAGGAGGACGGTGTCAGGCTTCAAGTCGGCCTGGTTGGCCTGTGTGATGATCTCCCGGAAGAGTGCAGCATTCCGCTCGATCAGCTCGAGGCGCGACTCGTCGGGCCGGCGGCGCAGCCCGGCCGTGACGACCACGAGGTCCGAGCCCCCGATCGCGTGGTAGTCACCTGCCCGGATGCTAGGGCCGCCCAGCGCGGCGCGCCCGTGGGTCAGATCGAGCGCCTCCCCCTGGGCCGGCTCCGCGGCGGCATCCACCAGCACGATCTCTTCGCAGCAGCGGCCCAACTGGAGCGCGTAGGCGCTGTTGGACCCCGCCCGCCCGGCCCCGCCGATGATGCTGACCTTGCCCCTCACGCGCCCGGCTCCTCGGGCCCCGGCTCGTCCCGCGCCTCCTCTTGGAAGGCATAGACGCTGTGGTTGTGGATAGACTCCAGGCTCTCACAGCTCAACTGGAACCAGGTCACCCGCCGGTCCACGCGGAGCAGGCTCACCGCATCCCGCACCACGTCCTCCACGAACTTGGCGTGCTCATAGGCCGTCTCAGTGACCGACTTCTCGTCCTCTCGCTTCAGCAGCGGGTATATCTCGGCGCTTCCTTGCTTCTCGAGCGTCGCCACCAGGTCCTCAATCCACACCATCGTATCGGGCTGGTAGCGAATGCGTGCCCTGATGATCGCCCGCTGGTTGTGCGCCCCGTACTTGGAGATCTCCTTGCTGCACGGGCAGCAGATCGTCACCGGCACTTCCACCCCGAGGGTGAAAGTGTATTCCTCGCCGTCAAGCACCCCCTGGAACACGCAGTCGTAATCCAGCGCGCTCTCGCTCTCGCTCGCCGGCGCCCGCTTGGTGATGAAGTACTTGAAGGCCACGTCAATCTCGGCCCGCCGCGCGCCCAGCCGGTCGCAGGCCTCCTGGAGCATCTCCCTGAGGTCGGGCTTGCTGATGGGCTTCTGGCTCCACCGGAAGAGGATGTCCACGAATCGGCTCATGTGGGTCCCCCGGAAATGATGGGGCAGCTCGACCCCCAGGTCTATGCGCGCCAGCACGCTGTCGAACCCCGCGCCCTTCCGCCGGACCCGCACCGGCAGGTGCACATCCTTCACTCCTACCCGCTGCACCGTGATGCCGCGCGTGTCAGCGCCGGCCGCTACGTCTTCCACGAGATTCCTCCATGAATGCCCAGAGCCGGAGCGAGTGCGCGGGGCCGAGCGCTGCCACTTGGCGCACATCCCTCACCCCGGCTCACGCAGCCGGGGGCTCCCAGAACAGGATGCGCCCGCAGTTCTCGCAGGTCTGCGTGCCGCTATCGGCCTCGAGCGCCTTCAGCGTCTCCGAGGGAAGGGCGATACGACACCCCGGACAGGTAGTGGCCGTGACCTTCACTACTCCCAGGTTGGCCTGCCGCGCCCGAATCTGCTCGTACCGTTTCAAGAGCGGCCCCGGCACCCGCCCGGCCAGCTCCCTGCGCCGCCCATCGAGCGCCGCGAGTTCACCCCGCAGTCGCGTTCCTGTGCTCTGGTGCTTGTCCCGCACCACCTGGAGGCGGCCCCGCAGTTCAGCCAGGTGCGCCTCGCCCGCTCCGATCTCCGACCGCTCTTGCTCCAGGGCGTCCATGAGTTCGAGGATTCGATCCTCCAGCTTGCCGATCTCTCGCGAGAGCATCGCGACCTCGCCCTGGAGGTCGGCCAACTGCCGCGGGTTGTGGACGGTCCCTCCATAGAGCTGGCGCTGGAAGCGCGTTCGCTTCTCCTCCAGCGTCTTCAGCTCCAGGTCGTGGTCGAGCGACTCCTTCTCGGTCCCGTGGTGCCGCTCGAGCAGGCTCGCCATCTGGGCCTCCGCGGCGGCGATCTCCGCCTGGAGCGCGTCGCCGGTCTCCAGGCCGGCGAGTACCTCCCGCAGGCGGGCCAGGTCGCTGTCCACCTGCTGCAAGTCGTACAACAGGGCCAGCTCTGCCCTCACCGCCGCCTCCGTCGCCCTGCTCGTTGGCTCTGACCGGGGGATTTCGTCGGGCCGGCAAGCCCGTCCTGCTCGGACAAGGCTCCCTCAGGGCCGCGGAGAAGCTGTCACCATTGTGCCTATCCTCCCGATTGGCATCACTGCGGATGACCTCACTGGCGCAGCAGACACGGCCGCGGCCCTGGCGCGGCCGGGCGAGCCGGTTCCGGTCTCGGTGGACGCAGCCCCTCGGGCGGTGGGTGGCCGGGCCGCCTTCGCGGTCACCACGGGCTCCCGCGCCTGCCCCCCAGACCAGGTGTACGAGTTGGTCAAGGCGAGCGTCAGGCGGCTGCGCGCCGCAGGTGCCCAGACCATCTACAAGAAGGTAGATTCGAACCTGCGAGGCCAGGTCGGCGCCGAGCTGGCAGCAGTGGAACAGGCGACCGGCGGGCCCGTGCTGCTGGCCCCTGCATTCCCCGCGCGTGGTCGCACGACCATCGAGGGAACCGTCCTCGTGCACGGCCTCCCGGTGGCCGAGACCGAGATGGCGCGGGACCCCCAGGCGCCAGTCACGCACTCGCACCTGCTCGAGCTGCTGCATAGCCAGCGGGATGACCTGCCCGTGGCCCTCTGCCCGCTCTCTGTGGTGCGGGCGGGAGCGAAGGCAGTTCGCCTTACCGTCCCCGCGGACGGCGTGCTGGCGACGGACGCGGAGACCGATGCTGACCTCGACGTGATCGTTGAGGCCGCCTTCTCTCTCCACCCCCTTCCGGCCCTGTCAGGATCGGCCGGCCTCGCGGCGGCCCTGGCGCGGCGGCTCTTCGGGCCGCCCACGCGCCTGGCGTGGTCGCAGAAGAGAAGCGGACCATTGCTTGCAGTGCTTGCAAGCTCTAGCCAGACGCTCACCTCGCAGGTGGAGGTGGCAGCGCGGGCCAACCTGTCTCCCATCTCCTTCCCCTGTCAGGGGCTGACCTGGGAGGACCAGCCTGTGCCAGAGCTCCAGGGGGCGATTGGGGCCGCGATTGGCGAGCTTGCGGAGGGCCGCGACGCGCTCGTCCACGCCTCGGGCCCGCTGCCACCCGTAGAGCGACCCATCGAGCTGGTCGTCGAGCACCTCGCGCATCTGGCCTTCGTGGTGGTCAAGGAGAGGAGGCCGCGCGGGCTGCTGGTCGGCGGAGGCTCGACCGCGCAGGCGGTTCTTGAGGCCTTGGGCACAGAGGCGGTCGAGGTGGATGACGAGCCCTTGCCGGGGATTGCGGCCGGCCTGGCGGTAGGGGGCGAGCTCTCCAGACGCCCCCTCGTGCTGAAGCCCGGGGCGGCGGGAGATGAGCAGGCAATCGTGCAGCTCGTAGAGTACCTGGGTCGGAGAGCGACGCGGGCGGAGGGGCGCTCGTGAGGGAGAGACCGCGGCCACTACTGGCGATCACCACGGGCGATCCGGCCGGCGTGGGGCCGGAAGTGGTCGTGTCAGCGCTGGCGACTCGGCGGGCGCGGGCGGCCTGTCGGCCGCTGGTGATCGGGGACGCGCGGGTGCTCAGCAGGGCAGCGGCGATAGTAGGCAAGCGCTTCTCTCCTCGCGTCGTCTCCCACGCTGAGGAGGCGGATAAGCACCCGAGACGGGTCTGCCTGCTCGATCTCGGGAACGCGGATCCCCAGACCATGCCCATCGGCCAGGTCTCGGCCGCGGCTGGGGGAGCGGCCGCGGGCTGCATCGTGCGCGCGGTTGAGCTGGCGCGCGCTGGACAGGTGGCCGGCATCGTCACCGCGCCCATCAACAAGGAAGCGCTTCGTCTGGCCGGAGTCCCCTACCCGGGCCACACCGAGATGCTCGCGAGTCTCTGCGGCGGCTGCGAAGTGGCGATGCTGCTGGTGCATGGGCCGATGCGCGTCGCTCACGTGACTACCCACTTCTCGGTGCGGCAGGCCTGTGATCAGATCACCGCCGCGCGCGTGCTCTCGGTGATCCGCCTGACGGACGGCGCGCTCCGCCGGATGGGTTTGCCGCGCCACAGGATCGCGGTGGCCGGCCTGAATCCTCATGCCGGCGAGTCCGGCCTCTTCGGTGATGAGGAGACGCGGGAGATCACCCCGGCCATTGCCCAGGCCCAGCGCGAGGGCCTGGATGTGGTCGGCCCGCTCCCACCAGACACGGTGTTCGCACGGCACCGCGCCGGGGAGTTCGACGGGGTGGTCGCGATGCTGCACGACCACGGGCACATCGCGGTAAAGACAGTGGGCTTTGTCTCGGCCCCCTGTAGGGCGGGCGTTCCCATGCGCGCCGGAAGGCCTGCGGGCCTGCGCGCGGCCGGGGTGAACGTCACTCTCGGCCTGCCCATCATCCGCACCTCGGTTGACCACGGCACCGCCTTCGACATCGCCGGCAAGGGCATCGCCGACCCCACCAGCATGATCGAAGCGATCGTGCTGGCAGCGCAGATGGCGAGTGGGTAGCGCCCCCGGCAGGACGCCTCTTCCTCCTGTCGAAGCTTGAGGGGTGGCCTGACCAGGCGGGCGAGCAGGAGACTGCTGATGCTGGACTGCCGTATCTTCCCATCCATGATCGCCAGCGACCTCTCGTACCTCGCAGCCGAGGTCGAGGAGGTGGTGAGGGCCGGTGTGGAGGGGCTGCATTTCGATGTCATGGATGGCAACTTCGTCCCGAACATCACCCTGGGGGCCGACCTGATCCGCGCGGTGCGAGCCCTCACCGATCTTCCCTTCGATGTGCACCTGATGGTCACTCAGCCTGATGTGCTCGCCCCGGGCATCATCGCCGCCGGGGCCAACCGCGTCTCCGTCCACCCTGAGATCGGCGGCCACCTGCAGCGATCCCTGACCTATATCCGCAGCCTGGGCGCGGTGCCCGGAGTGGCGATCAATCCCGCCACGCCGATAGAGGCGATCGCGTGGGTGCTGGACGATATTGAGTTCGTGCTGGTAATGTCGGTCAACCCTGGCTTCTCTGGGCAGGAGTTCATCCCCGCCTCCCTGCCGAAGATCGAGGCGCTCAGCAAGCTGCTGGTGAGATCGGGGCGAGACATCAGGATGATGGTGGACGGCGGGGTGGCGCCGGAGAACATCAAGGCCCTGGCGGAGGCAGGCGCGCGGGATTTTGTGACCGGCGCGGGCCTGTTCGAGCATCGGCCGATTACGGACAGGATCAAGCAGTACCGGAACGCGTTGGCGTGAGGCGGTGGGTAGGAGGGCGCGCCCGAGGGAGGCGCCTGGCACGGGATGAGAGAGGGGCATGACTGAACGGCAGCTCCAGAGACTCTTGCGGCAGGTGCGCGCCGGCAGGGTACCGGTGGCCGAGGCGGTAGCGCGCCTGCGGGCCCTGCCCTTCGAGGACCTGGGATTCGCCAAAGTTGACACCCATCGGGAGATCCGCACCGGCTTCCCCGAGGTGATCTACTGCGCCGGAAAGACCCCGGATCAGGTGATCCGCATCGCCCGCAAGATCGTGCAGCGCCACCACATCGCCCTGGCGACGCGGTGCACGCAGGAGATGTACACCCAGGTGGCCCAAGCGTTCCCACAGGCCGCCTACCACGAGGCCGCCCGCATCGCGGTCATCGGCAAGCCGCCCCGCCCATCCTCCCGGGCGCGGCCCGTGGCCATCGTCAGCGCCGGCACCGCCGACCTTCCGGTGGCCGAGGAGGCCGCGGTCACGGCCGAGGCCATGGGCTGCCGGATCGAACGCATCTACGATGTTGGGGTCGCTGGGCTGCACCGCCTGCTCAGCCATCGGGAAGCGCTGGAGCGGGCTCGCATCATCATCGTGGTCGCGGGCATGGAGGGCGCGCTGGCGAGCGTGGTGGGAGGCCTGGTGTCAGCGCCCGTGATCGCGGTTCCCACCTCGGTGGGCTATGGGGCGAGCTTCCAAGGGCTGGCCGCCCTGCTCGCCATGCTCAACTCCTGCGCCGCCGGGGTGACAGTGGTGAACATAGACAATGGCTTTGGCGCAGGCTACTTCGCCGCGCTGCTCCTGCGGCAGGAGCGAAGAAGGTGACGGCAACGGCCGGCAAGACGGGAGGTAGCGTGCGGCAGGCATGCGGTGGCATGTCCGCCCTCCAGACCACGGGTCGGCTGGGATGATCGCCTACCTCGACTGCTTCTCGGGGATCAGCGGCGACATGCTCCTGGGGGCGCTCGTTGACGCTGGCCTGTCGCTTGAGGACCTGCGCGCTGACCTGGCGCATCTGCCCCTCTCCGGCTACGCGCTGCGCGCCGAGAGGGTGACCAGAGGAGGCATTGCCGGCACTCAGGTGTCGGTCGAGGTGGGACCAGAGCAGCCCCGCCGGGGGCTGCAGGACATCCTGTCTGTCATAGATCGCGCCGACCTCGCCCGGGAGGTGAACGACCAGGCGCGGTCGGTCTTCCTGCGACTAGCAGAGGCCGAGGCGCGGGTCCACAATCGGCCCGTTGACGAGGTCCACTTCCACGAGGTCGGCGCGGTCGACGCGATCGTAGACGTGGTCGGCGCTTGCTGTGGCCTCCGTCGGCTCGGCATCGGCGAGCTCTACTCCTCCCCCTTGCCGGTCGGCGGGGGATGGGTGGAGGCCGCCCATGCACGCCTCCCTGTGCCCGCTCCGGCGACGGCCGAGCTTCTGAAGGGCCTCCCCTGCTATGGCGGGCCGGTCGAGGCCGAGCTGGTGACACCGACCGGCGCGGCCATCGTCAGCACGCTCTGCCGGTCGTTCGGCCCCATGCCGGCGATGACCGTGCGCTCTGTGGGGTGGGGCGCGGGGCGCAAGGACCTCCCACACCCGAACCTGCTCCGCCTCTTCCTGGGTGATGCGGCCGCCCAGACCCAGGAGCAGCGGCTGGTCGTGCTCGAGACCAACCTGGATGACATGAACCCGGAGTTCTTCGAGCACCTGACGGACCGGTTGCTCGCCGCCGGCGCGCTCGATGTCTTCTACACACCTATCGTGATGAAGAAATCGCGGCCCGCGACCCTGGTTTCCGTCGTGGCCGAGCCAGAAAGGGCCGGGGCTCTGAGCGAGATCATCTTTCGTGAGACCAGCACGCTGGGCATCCGGCGCCAGGAGGTGCTGCGGCGCTGTCTGGACCGGGAGTGGCAGGAGGTCGAGACGCCCTATGGCCGGGTTCGGATGAAGATCGGCCGGCTCGGCTCGGAGGCCGTGACCGCTGCCCCGGAGTACGAGGACTGCCGCCGTCTGGCCCAGCAGAGCGGCGCTGCGCTGAAGGCCATCTACGAGGCCGCCCTGACGGCCTTCCGGGCTCGGGCCTCAGGTGGTGACGGGCGATGAAGACGCGCCTTGCCCTGGTGGTGCTGCTCATCGCGGCGGGGATCGTGATCGTGGCCCTTCTCAGGTTCCCTGGCCCCAGGCGGGCTGCGCCGCCAGCACAGCCCGCCAGGCCTCAGCCCAAGCCTACCGCGGGCAGCCCGCGGCAAGTGGTGACCGCCTACTTGGCGGCGTTGCAGAACAAGGACTTCCGGACCGCGTACGGCCACCTCTCCCGCGCCTCCCGGCAGGCTCATCCCTACGACGAGTTCGTTGCTCTCTGTGAGAAGAGCGGCGTGCCGAGCTACGACCTCGCGGGCGCGGAGGAGAAGCCGGAGGAGGGAGGGGAGGTGACGGTGACGGTCCCGTTGAGCGAGGACCCGGCCGGCGCTGGCTTCACGACAGTCCAAGAGACCGGCGCCTGGAAGGTAGTCTTCATCAGCGGCGCTCCGTCGTTCCCTTACCCATAGCGGAGCGCGTCACTGGCACAGGAGGCGAAAGGGGGAAGGGCCGCGTCAAGCGAAGCGAAAGGGAGTGGTGACACCGGGGTGGTTGCCGCTTCGGGCAGCGCGGTCGGTGCTGAATCAGGTCTCTCTCACCCGGGCCGCGGGGCAGCCGTTACCCCGCCCCGGCCTGCGCGCTGTGGACATGCTGTGGGCCTTGGCACGGAGGCATCTCGATGAAGGTCATTCTCCTGCAGGACGTTCAGGGCGTTGGAGAAGCTGGCTCGGTAGCCACCGTGGCCGACGGCTACGCCCGCAACTTCCTCATCCCCCGCAAGCTCGCCATCTCCGCCAGTCCAGGCAATCTGAGGAACCTCGAGGAACACCGCGCCATGATCAGGCGCCACCAGCAGACCGAGGCGACCAACGCGCGGGCGGTGGCCGAGAAGCTGGCGGGCATCACCCTGAAGCTGAAGGCGAAGGCCGGCGAGGCGGGCAAGCTCTATGGCTCCGTCACCAACGCCATGGTGGCGGAAGCGCTGAAGGCCGACCACGGCCTGGAGATAGACCGCCGGCACATCTCCTTCCCCTACCCGGTGAGGGTCCTCGGCGGCCACGAGGCCCGCGTCCACCTGCACCAGGAGGTGGAAGCGACGCTGCGCATTGAGGTTGAGCCCGAGGAGGAAGGCGAGGCCTGAGAGAGGAGCCGGCCGTGAGCGCACCCCTGCTGGAACGCGTTCCCCCGCAGAGCCTGGAGGCCGAGCAGGCCACTCTGGGCGCCATGCTCATGGAGCGCGAGGCGATCGCCCGGGTGGTGGATCTGCTCGACCCGGACGATTTCTACAGCCCGCAGCACCAGATGCTCTACCGCGCCATGATTGACATGTTCAACGACAGCGAGCCGGTGGACCTGGTGACGATCCAGGCGAGGCTCCAGGACCGCGGGGAGCTCCAAGAGGCCGGAGGCACCTCCTATCTTCTCGCCTTGCAGGAGGCGGCGCCGACCGCCGCGGCGGTGAATCACTACGCGCGCATCGTGCGCGAGAAGGCGACGCTGCGGGGCCTGATCCGGGCCGCGGGCGAGATTCGCAACCTGGCCCAGTCGCCCGGCGACGAGGACCTCGAGACCGTGCTCGACCGCTGCGAGCAGGAGATCTTCTCGGTCAGTGAGCGCACCATCAGCCCGGCCTTCACCCCCATCCGGGAGCTGCTGGGTGAGACCTATGATCGCATTGACGAGATGCAGGAGTCGCATCGCCCCGGCACCGGGCTGCTCACCGGCTATGATGACCTGGACAGCCTCACCTCCGGGCTGCAGCGCTCCGACCTGGTGGTGATCGCGGCCCGGCCCTCGATGGGGAAGACGGCGCTGGCGCTCAACATCGGCAGCTATGTCGCCAAGACCCAGAACAAGGTTGTCGCCATCTTCAGCCTGGAGATGGCAAAGGAGCAGCTCGGCCTCCGCCTGCTCTGCTCCGAGGCCGGAGTGAACCAGCAGAACGTGCGGCAGGGCTATGTGGACCGCGGCGATATGGACCGCATCGCCATCGCGGCCAGCGAGCTCTACAAGGCGCCCATGTACTTAGACGACAGCCCAACCATGACCGTGCTCCAGATGCGAGGCAAGGCGCGGCGGCTGCGGGCCGAGCATGGCCTCGATCTCGTCATCGTGGACTATCTCCAGCTCGTCTCAGGCTACGGCCGCTTCGAGAATCGGAACCAGGAGATCTCGCAGGTGGCGCGGTCACTGAAGGCCCTCGCCAGGGAGCTCCGGGTGCCGGTCGTTGCCCTCTCGCAGTTGAGCCGCGCGGTCGAAGCGAGGGGGCACCCGCGCCGGCCCATGCTCTCAGACTTGAGGGAGAGCGGCTCCATCGAGCAGGAGGCGGATGTCGTCAGCTTCATCTACCGTCCCTTCTACTACGGTGACCAGGAGCTGCGGGCCGCAGGTTACCTGGAGACCGACCAGCACGTTGCCGAGATCATCGTCGCCAAGCAGCGCAACGGCCCGACGGGGACCGTGCGGCTCGCCTGGCTCGATGAGTACGTCCGTTTCGAGAACCTGGAGGAGCGTTTCTCTCCCCCTGAGGCAGAGTGAGGTGATCAGCCCCCAACTTGCCGCCGGCCTTACCACCGTCGTCGGCCTCTCCATGGTGGCGGGATGGTTGAGCGCGTTCCGCAATCGCGCCTACCTGGGCTGGCTTGGGCTCTCCTTTCTTTCCTTGTCCGGCTACTTGCTGTCCATTGACCGAGTCCGAGCCGCGCACGACCTGGGGATGAGGAATCCAGGCGCCGCGCTGGCCGCCAAGGCGTTCCTCATCGCCTGGGCCGCCTCGTTCCTGCTCTCCCTGCTGTTCGCCGCTCGAGAGACCCGACGTCGCATCCGCGAGATCAGGGCCGGCCACCGGGCCGCGGAGGAAGCCCTTCTCGAGATGATCCAAGCGGCGCGAGAGCGAGAGGAGGGGGAGAGAGGAGCGGATGGCGGTGGTGGTCCACAGCCAGGGAGCGGCGATGGCTAGCAGGCGCTGTGCAGGGTCACGTGGCTTCTGGTCGAGGGTGGGCCGCCGATGAGCTCCCGCCTTCGCCTCCTGGTGGTCGGCTCAGGTGGGCGAGAGCACGCGCTCGTCTGGAAGCTCGCCCAGAGCCCGCGGGTGGACCGCATCTTCTGCGCGCCGGGCAATGCCGGCATCGCTCAGCAGGCCGAATGTGTCCCCATCGCGGCATCAGACCTGAGCTCCCTCGCCGACCTGGCAGAGCGCGAGCGGGTAGGCCTCACCGTGGTCGGGCCGGAAGCGCCGCTTGCCGCCGGGATCGTGGATGTCTTCCATGAGCGGGGGCTGCGCATCTTCGGGCCCACGCGGGGCGCCGCCTTGCTCGAGAGCAGCAAGGTCTGGTGCAAGGAGACGCTGGCGAAGCACCAGGTCCCCGGCGGCTGCTTCATCTCCTTCACCGATGCCGAGGAAGCGCTCTCTTACCTGGAGGACCAGGAGCCGCCCATCGTAGTGAAGGCCGACGGGTTGGCTGCCGGCAAAGGAGTGACGGTGGCCCGGACCGTGGAGCAGGCCCAGGAGGCGGTCCGCGACGCCATGGTCCGGGGAGTCTTCGGCGACTCCGGCAAGCGGGTGATGGTCGAGGAGTACCTCGCAGGGCCAGAGGTCACGGTGCTGGCGATCTCTGACGGCCAGCGGCTGTATCCTCTGCCCTCGGCCCAGGACCACAAGCGGGTCTTCGACGGCGATGAGGGGCCGAACACCGGAGGGATGGGCTGCTACTCGCCGGTGCCCATGCTCACTGACGAGCTGGCGCAAGAAGCAGTGGAGAAGATCATGCGGCCGACCGTGGCGGCGATGGCGGCCGAAGGCCGGCCTTATGTCGGCTGCCTCTACGGGGGCCTGATCCTGACCGACGACGGGCTCAAGGTGCTGGAGTTCAACTGCCGTTTCGGCGATCCCGAGGCTCAGGTGATCCTGCCTCGCCTTGAGGCCGATCTGGTGGATTTGCTGGAGGCCGCGGTCTCGGGGCAGCTTCCCGAGGGGCGCGGCGAGGCGGAGGGGAGAGCTGCAGTCTGCGTGGTGATGGCCTCGGGCGGCTACCCCGAGCAGTACGAGACAGGCAAGCTCATCTATGGGCTGGAGGCCGCAGCGGAGATGTCCGACGTGGTGGTCTTCCACGCCGGGACGAAGCGCACCGATGAGGGGTTGGTCACCGCGGGTGGGCGAGTGCTGGGAGTGACCGGACTGGGCGAGACCATCGGAGGGGCGACCGAGGCCGCCTACCGGGGCGTGGGCAAGATCAGCTTCGATGGCGCGCACTGGCGGACCGACATCGGTCGGCGCGCGTTGCAGGAGGTGTAAGCTTGCAGGACGCGATCAAGGTTTTCACCGGGAGCGGCAATCCCGCGCTGGCCCGGAAGATCTGCGAGCACCTGGCGATTCCGTTGGGGAAAGCGGAGATCTGGCGCTTCGCCAACGAGAACATCTTCGTGCAGATCCAGGAGAACGTGCGGGAGCGGGATACCTTTGTCGTGCAGCCGCTCTCCAGCCCGGTGAGCGAGAACCTGGTAGAGCTGCTCATCATGCTGGATGCGTTGCGGGGCGCCTCCGCGCGGCGCATCACTGCGGTGATCCCCTACTACTCCTACGCGCGCTCGGACAAGAAGGACATGCCCCGCATCTCCATTGCCGGGCGGCTCATCGCCGACTTGTTGGTCACCGCGGGGGCCAACCGCATCCTCACCATGACCCTCCATTCGGAGCAGGTGCAGGGGTTCTTCCGCTGCCAGGCCGATCATCTTTCTGCCACCCCCATCCTGTGCGACTACTTCCGCTCCCTCGGCCTGAGCAACTGCGTGGCGATCGCGGCTGATGCCGGCTCGGCGCGGCGGGCCGGGGCCTACGCCACGCGGCTCAACATCCCGCTGGCGTTCGTGGACAAACGGCGAGTGAGCGACGATCAGGTAGAAGCGCGAGCTGTGGTGGGGGACGTCATCGGCAAGACGATCCTCTACTTCGATGACGAGATCGCGCGCGGGACGTCGCTCCTGGAGACGGTGAAGCTCCTGGAGGACTTTGGCGTCGGCGACATCTATGTCGGCGCGACACACGGCGTGTTCGCGGGCAACGCGGTCCAGCAGATCGCGCAGGCCCCGATCCGGCAGGTGGTGGTCACCGACACCGTCCCGCTGGGGAGGCAGTGCGACAAGATCATCCAGCTCTCGGTGGCGTCGCTGTTCGGAGAAGCGATCCGGCGGATCCACACCGGCGAGTCAGTCAGCGAGATCTTCGAGTAGCTGTAGGGCGGGCGTGCCCATGCCCGCCGGTGGCCCTGGGCTGGCTTCACGCGGAGGGAAGGCTCCATGACGAATCCGTCTCATCCCGCTGTCCTCATCATCATGGGCAGCGAGTCCGATCTGCCGGTGGTCAACCCCGCGGCGACGACGCTCCAGGAGCTGTCCATCCCGTATGAGCTGCACATCGCCTCCGCACACCGCACACCTGATCGCGCCGCGGCCCTCGCCCGGGAAGCGCGGGACCGGGGAGTGCGTGTGATCATCGCTGCTGCCGGGGCCGCCGCGCACCTGGCAGGTGTGCTGGCCGCGCACACCACGTTGCCGGTGATCGGCATCCCGGTGGCGAGCGGCTCGTTGGGCGGCCTGGACGCGCTGCTGGCCACCGCCCAGATGCCCAGCGGAGTGCCGGTGGCGACGGTGGCGATCAACAGCGCGCGCAATGCCGCGCTCCTCGCCGCGCAGATTCTGGGCACCGCGGACCTGCAGGTCGCCGAACGTCTGGCGCGCATGAGGCAGCAGATGGCCGACCAGGTGGCGGCCGCCTCGCAGCAGCTCCAGGGCAAGTCGTGATCGAGACGACTGGAGGCGAAGCGATGATCGAGCGTTACTCCTACCCGGAGATGAAGTCACTCTGGGAGCCGGCGAACCGCTACCGCAAGTGGCTCGAGGTCGAGCTGGTGGTTGCGGAAGGCTGGGCGGAGGTCGGCCGCATCCCCCGGGAGGCGGCCGCGGCCCTGGGCAGCAATGGCGGCCGGCTGCTGGCCGAAGGCTTCGACTTCGACGCGGTGGTGCAGCGCACTCTGGAGCTGGAGGGCGATGTGCCGGGCTTCGAGCCCAAGCCCGACCAGCCGGTCATCCGGCATGACCTGATCGCCTTCCTCACCGCGGTCTCAGAGCATCTCGGCGACGAGAAGCGCTACCTGCACTTCGGCGTCACCTCGTATGACATCGAGGACACCGCGCTCTGCCTGCTGCTGCGAGAGTCGTGCGATCTCATCGAGCAGGATGCGCGGGCCCTCTGCAATGCCACCCGCGCCCGGGCCCGAGAGCACCTCCGGACTCCCATGATCGGCCGCACTCACGGCGTCCACGCAGAGCCGACCACCTTCGGGCTGAAGCTCGCCGTGTGGCTCGCCGAGCTGGAGCGCGACGCGGCTCGCCTGCGGCAGGCGCGGGAGAGCGTGAGCGTGGGCATGGCCTCGGGTGCAGTGGGCAGCTACGCCACCGTGGACCCCCGGGTGGAGGAGTACGTCTGCGCGAGACTTGGCCTGAAGCCGCCGAAGGCGACCAGCCAGATCGTGCAGCGGGATCGCCATGCCCACTACGTGACCACTCTGGCGATCATGGCCGGATCCCTGGAGCGCTTCGCCACCGAGGTGCGGAACCTCCAGCGCACCGAAGTGCTGGAGGTGGAAGAGCCGTTCCGCGCAGGCCAGCGCGGCTCCTCCGCGATGCCTCACAAGCGTAACCCGATGACGTGCGAGCGGATCACCGGGCTGGCGCGGATCGTGCGCTCCTACGCGATGCCCGCGCTGGAAACCATGGCGATGTGGCACGAGCGCGATCTGACCAACTCCAGCGTAGAGCGGATCATCTTGCCCGACTCCAGCATCCTGGTGGACTACATGCTGCGCAAGCTAACCGAGGTTGTCTCTGGCATGGTGGTCTACCCCGATCACATGCGCGCCAACCTCGACCAGCTCAAGGGCCTGATCTACTCCGAGCACGTGATGCTGGCCCTGGTGGACAAGGGCATGGACAAGGAGGCGGCCTATCGCGCGGTGCAGGCGGTGGCGATGCGCGCGTTCGAGTCCCAGCAAGATTTCCAGGAACTGCTCGCGCAGGAGCCGTCAGTCACCGCGCGGCTGAGCGGCGAGCAGTTGGCCGCGTGCTTCGACGCCCAGCGCCACCTCAGGCACCTCGATCGGGTGTACCAGCGAGTGCAGCTCGGCCGGGACTGCGAGCAGATACCGGGTTGGCCGGTCTACGGAGAGGACGCGGGCGAAAGCTCCGAGGTCAGCGACGCCGCGCTGGAAGAGCTGGAGTGACCCGTACGACAGAACTGTGTCTCCTGCCCTTGTCCGTTCGGCGGGGAGCTTGCGCGTCCGAGGCGGAGTTGCGTCTGCCCTTTAGAGGCGGCCTTCCCATGCCCGCCACCGCAGCTTGCCCCCTCCCGCCTTGACGCGCTCTGCCCCACCTGGTAGGGTCATGAACAGCCAACCGAGCGCTCTCACAGCGATGCCTCTCCAGGCACGAGACCAGCCTGCGTCCTTCCGGCTGCGCCAGCCGGACATCTGGCAGCTCTACCAGCGCGAGCGCCAGGGTGTCTACGATGAGGCGCTGCTGCGGAGGGTCGGCTGGGGTCTGTTCGCGCGCTGTGAGGAGATACTGGCGGTCTATCGCGCGGTCCACCTGGGGGAGATGACATGCCCGCGCTGCGGAGGCCCTGCGCAACGAATACGGCGTCTCAGGCACCGAGCGGGCGAAGAGGGAATCCGTCAAGGGAATGCCACGTGCCCCGGATGCGGGCAGAGAGCGACTTGGCAGCAGGTGAAAGAGCACTTGCGGCAGCGCCCCCGCTGCCTGCGCTGTGGGCGAGAGCTGGCATGGCGCTACAGTGACCTGATGCTTGGCTGCCCATTATGCCAGCTCGAGATGGGCTATCGCGACTATCGGGTGACCATCCCTCGCCGCCAGCGCCTTCCCTGTCCCTGCTGCGGGGCCATCGTGCGCAGACCGCGGCCGGACGCCCATGTGGGTCACCAGAGGAGACTGGAGGAGGCAACCTGCTCAGCCTGCGGGGGGAGAGTCCTGTGGAGAGATTGCCGGGAGGCACTGCGACACCAGCTTCGCTGCCGGTGCGGCTCACCGCTGGCGCGGGTGGACAAGCAGTTTCTCTGCGCGGTATGCGGCCGGAGGTATCGTCCCGCGGCAATCTCGAGACGGCTGCGAGAGCGCAGTACGGCGATCTGCCCAAAGTGCGGAGCAGCGGTGCGCCGGGGGCCCGACGAGGTGCGGTGCGGGCGGTGTCGGGTGCGCTTCCCTTGGTCCTCCCTCAGGCGACACTATGCCGCGAGCAGGCTCCTCTGCGGCGCAGGCCCGTGTGAGGAGTTCGCCGCCGCGTTTCCCCGCGCCAAGACCGACCAAGGCCAGATGCTGCTGATAGACCGGCTGCTCCACGCTGTCCATGCGCGGGGCCCGCTGGCTTCCTACTTCATCGAGGATTGGCCTCAGCCAGTTACGAGCTTTCTTGATCGGCTGGCCGAGAGCCGAGTGTGAGAACACCGGAGCCCGCAGGCCCTGGCGCAGCGGCGGGGGCCCGTTCGCCAGCTACTGTGTTGCATATCCCAGCGCTGCCGCGACTCGCCGCAGCAGCCGGAAGTCTCCTACCACGGTCACCCGGCCGGCCTCCCAGAGAGCCTGCGGGTCCACCTCCCGGCGCACGATCGCCAGCAGGTCCTTGGCGGAGGCAGTCACAGTCAGGTTCGGCCTCTCGGTCTCGCCCTCCCCGCACTGGCAGGCGCCATCCTTCAGCCGCACCCACCAGTCCTCGCCCCCGGCGCCAGTCGCATGCACCTGGATCGCTGCCTCGATGCCGGCGACCAGCTCTCCCCGGACTGCCGCGCACATCTCGTCCCGGCGGCGCTGCAGTTCGCTGCGAATCTCCTCTGGGGTTGGCTCGGTCGCTTTGGCTCCCACGAGCTGGATGCTGCGCGCTACGAACGCGCGCTTCTCCTCTCCCGCAGTCACCGAGCCATACACCGCCACGCGGAAAGGCCCCTCAGGGGCCGGGAGGCGGAGAGTTCGCGCGGTCCCAGGCTGACCCTCGAAGGCGGCGAGCACGGAAAGCACCTGCCCAGCGGGAGATTCCACCACCACGCGGCCCGAGACGCGCGGCGTCTGGTCCGGAATGAGAGATGGGGTCGGGCCGGGAGTGACCTCGTAGCTGCCCACCGGGCTGCGCGGCTCACCGGTGGCCCGGCGGAGCACGGAGGCGGCTTCGGCCGCACCCTCTGCCGCGGCCTCCTCCCGGGCCGGAGGGGCCTCGCCGACCATGAGAGTCAGCTCAATCTGCACGCCGCTCGGAACTTGACCCGAGGAGGCGATCTGTGGGGCCGAGGGGCCTGTGAACGAGAAGCGCGTCGGCGGAGCCCAGTGGGGCATGGGGTTGGGGTCAGCAGAGCTGACGGTGGCGTGCAGGTCGGGCAGCCACTTGTCCAGGTCGCCGCTGAAGTAGGCGAAGGCCAGGAATCCGTCCGCGCCCACCTCCCGGGCGGCCGCGATCTGCTCGATCAACTGCGACGATGACTTCATAAGGAATGAGCCAAGCCCAGCATAGAGCGGGATCGCCCCGCGCACCCGTTCGAGCTGGGCGGGCAGCAGGCCCTTGACCAGATCATCTTTGCTGGTGGTGTAGTCCATCGGGCAGATGAAGTCCAGCACACCTTGCCTCACCCACAGCGGCCATTCCTGGCCCACCTCATTGTAGGCCGCGGTCAGGTCGGGCCAGGCCGCCAGTGAGACAAAGAGGCGCGGCTTGATGTGACGGCACTCCTCGCTGATCTCCTCCGCCAGGCTGGTGATTAGCCCGCGCCGCCACTGCCGCCAGCGCTCGACGTATGAGCCACCCGTCTGGACCTCCTCGGGCCAGCGCTCAACCGTGGTCTTCGTATCCTTCTGGAACTGGGCCCTGCAGTGATCGCAGAAGCAGTAGTCGCCGCTCGGGAAGCGCATGTAGTCGAACTGAATGCCAGCGATGTCGTAGTTGCGGACCGCCTCGAGCATCGCCTCCCTCTCGAGCTTCCGGTTCTCGGGATGAGAGGGGCAGAGCCAGTCCACTGTCACTGCAGGGTCCTCGCGGCCGAGCTTGCCCCTGGGACTGCGCTGGAGCCGGCCGGCCGCCTCGAGCTGTGCAATGACCTCCTGCGGCACGCCCCAGAGGGCCCAGTTGATCCGCCACAGATGCAGCTCAATGCCGTGCTGCCTGGCCGCCTTGACCGCTTCGGCCAGCTCATCGCGGCCGGGTGCGGCCCCCTTCGCTACCGGCAGCACCTTGCTCGGGTAGTAGGCCAGGTCGCCGGTGCAGAAGTTCGGAAAGAGCGCGTTGAACCCGTTCTCCTTCAGTGACTTCATGATCGCGGGCCAGTCGCGGTTGTACCCTTCGCCCATCCAGGCCCCGCGCATCTCCCCGCGACGGGACTGCGGCCAGGCAGGCAGAGCCAAGGCGAGCGCAACCATGAGAGCGGGGATCAGCAGATGCAGTCGCAGCATCACGGCGGCCTCCACCATCGCCTCACTGATTCCTTTCCGCGCGACCCTCGGCTCCTCCTTTCGGCTCCGGGGAGAGGATGCCAGGCCCCACACACCGTAGAGGACACCCACATCGCCCCCAAGGAACCAGCATGACCTCACGGGAGCGTGTCGCGCGCGCCTTCCGCCACCAAGAGCCAGATCGGGTGCCGATCTTCGAGCAGACCGTCTGCACTCGCATCGCCTCGGAGATCATGGGGCGGCGGATGCGCACCGGCGGCGGCCGCATCCGCTGGGAGGAGACCTCCGCCCGGTGGGAGAGCGAGCAGGCCTGGCAGGACTACGTTGGCCCTCTCATCGAGGACGTCGGCGACCTGAACCGGGAGCTGGGCTTTGATATCGTCAGCGTCCCCTGGCGCCATCAGGCTCGGCCCTCGGCCAAGCTGGATGATTTCACCTTCCGCTACGACAGCCCCGAGACCGGGACCTGGAGCATCTACCACTACGACCAAGTCAGCGATGTCTTCGACGAGGTGGACTCCTCGGTAGACCAGGAGGGCATACCGGCTATCGAGCGGCTGGTTGGCAGCGGCGAAGCCGAGTATGGCCCTCAGCCGCCCGACCCAAGTGCCTATGACCCGCTCCTCGCGATCGCGCGCCGCGCTGGTGGCGACCGCTACTTGGTCGCAGGGGAGGGGATGCTGATGATCCCGCCCAACTCGGCCTGGCTGGAGGCCTGTGCCTCCCGGCCGGACTTGATCGAGCGCTACCTCGATCCGGCTGTCGCTTGGGCCCGGGCGGCAATACCCGTGCTCGCGGATCTCGGCGTCGGCTGCCTGTGGGCCGGTGGTGATCTCGCCTCATCGGCTGGGCCCATCTACTCTCCCGCCATGTTCCGCCGGTTCATACTGCCGCGGCTTCAGCAAATCGTGAAGATGGCCCACGTTGCGGGCCTGATCTACCTGTTCCGGACCGATGGGGATGTCTGGCCGATCGCCCAGGATCTGTTCGTGAACTCCGGAGTGGACGGCTACGGTGAGATTGACATTGATGCTGGCATGAACCCGGCAGAGATCAAGAGGAAGCTGCCTCACCTCACCATGTGGGGCGGGATTAGCTGCGGCAAGCTGCTGAGCTTCGGCACTCCCGCGCAGGTGCGCGAGGCGGTGAAGCGCGTGCTCGAGGAGTGCATGCCTGGCGGCGGCTTCATCCTCGGGTCGTCGAACTCCATCCATCACGGAGTCCGTACACGCAACTACCTCGCCATGCTGGAGGCGGCGCGCGAGTTCGGCGCGTACCGTTAGCGGACAGGAGCCGACTGCAGCTCGTCGAAGCCTCGTTCTCTGTCGGGCTCACTCCAGTCAAGAGAGAGAACTGGGATGAAAATCGGTGTCATGGACAATGTGTTGAGGCGCTCGTGGGAGGAGCTGTTCGAGGAAGCGGCGCGGCTGGGCTTCGATGGCGTCGAGCTGGACCTCTCGGTGGACAGCTACCGCCAGAGCGAAGTGTGGACATCCCCTGGTCGCGAGCGGCTGCGGGCCCGGAGCCAGCGCACCGGGGTCGAGGTCGCCTCCGTGTGCATGGCCAGTGTCGCCGGCCTGATGACCGACCAGGCGAAGCACGACCAGGGAGTAGAGGCCCTGGCCGAGCTGCGCCGCTTCTGCGATGACCTGGGCGCGGGCGTCATCCTCTTCCCCATGATCAAGCACGGAGGCGAGAGCGAGGAGCAGGCGCTTCAGCTCTGGCGTGACGGGTTCAGGGCCGCCTTCGAGCAGACCAGCGGCCGGCGCGCAAAGGTGGGCATGGAGAGCGTCGGCCGGGCGGGCCGCTCCGCGGACCAGGCTCTGGCGATGATTGAGATGGTGGGCTCTGCTGATCTGGGCGTCTACTACGACGTCGGCAACGCGGCCTACCAGGGCTTCGACCCGGTCGCCGAGATGAAGCGGCTGGGCGAACACATCGTCCAGATCCATATCAAGGAGATCGGCGCGCAGATGGGCGAGGGCAAGCTGGACTTCCCGCTCATCTTCCGCACCATCAGGGACATCGGCTACCATGGCTATCTCGTCCTGGAGACCGATCCGGGCGACGATCCCGCGGGGAGTGCAAGGCGGAATCTGGAGTTCGTCCGGCGAATGCTCTACTGAGTTTCGCCGGAAGAAGCAAGGGCGAAACTCAGACACAGCAGGTCTCGGTGCTGCACGATGCCTTCGGCACCCTGCTTCTATCTGCGAAGCTGATCAGTAAAGGGCCTGGCCGAACGCGTGCGGCGTGACCCGCGCCCCGGCGCGGGTCACGCAGTTGGCCGAGCCGTCTCACCCTCGCCCGTCTGGACTACTGGGTTTCGCCGGAAGAAGTAGCGGGGACAGCCGGAGAGACCACGGCTCGAAGCCGCACGATGCCGTCGGCATGTTACTGCTGTCTGCGAACTTCATCAGAGAGGATGTCTGGTGCCGGTAGAAAGCCGTGAAGAGAAAATCGAGCTGAAGACCTACCTCCTCGGGCCGGAGGACCCCAATCCGCCCTTCCAGAGGAAGGGCTACTGGAGCATCTACCCCTATTCGCTGATGGATGACTTGAGAGAAGGCGCTAGCCTAGTCAGCTACCGGGCGCTTGTTCTTGAGAACGAATACCTTCGGGTGATCGCGCTGCCAGAGCTCGGCGGCCGCCTCTACTCGGCCGTTGACAAGGCGACCGGCGAGGAGCTGTTCTACCGCAACCACGTGGTCAAGCCCGGCCTGATCGGGCTGCGCGGCGCCTGGATCAGCGGAGGCATCGAGTTCAACTTCCCGCGGGGCCACAGCGTGACCGGCACCTCCCCGGTGGACAGCCGGCTGGCCCAGGAGGAAGGCGGCGCGGCCGCCATCTGGGTGGGTGATGTCGAGCAAGTGCATCGGATGGCCTGGGCGGTGGGCCTCCGGCTTCGTCCCGGCAGCAGCTTGATCGAGACCGAGGTGCGGCTCACCAACCGGACCTCCCTGCCCCACCCCTACTACTTCTGGGCGAACGCCGCGGTGCCGGCGCGAGATGACATGCGCCTGGTCTATCCCGCGACCAGGGCGCGCACCTGGCAGGGGCCGGTCTCCTGGCCCATCCACGAAGGGCGGGACCTCTCGCGCTATCCCAGCTACCGCTTCTCCAGCGATTCCTTCATGCTCAATAGCCTCGAGGATTTCTTCGGGGTCTACTACGACGAGCGCGACTTCGGCGTGGTGCATGTCGCCGATGTGAACCAGTGCTTCGGCAAGAAGTTCTTCACCTGGGGCACCGCCGAGGGCGGCATGATCTGGGCCTCCGCGCTGAGCGATGAGGATGGACCCTACTGCGAGATTCAGAGCGGCCGCTATGTGGATCAAGGAACCTGGCGGCTGCTCCCTCCTCATCACACTGAGCGGTGGATGGAGTACTGGTACCCGGTCAAAGGCATTGGCGGTTTCGCCTGGGCGAACCGGGAGGCCGCCGTCCGCCTCGCGGAGCAAGAGGGCCGGGTCGAGTGCGGGGTGGTAGCCACCCGGCCGCTGGTCGGCGCACTGCTGCGCATCAGCTCAGCACAACACTTGCTGCACGAGCAGCGCGCCGACCTGTCGCCCGATCACTCGCTACGTCTCAATCTGCCGAGAGGACCCACCTGGCCCGCAGGACCGCTGACGCTCACCTTGCTGGAGGCGGGCGGCCGCGAGCTCATCCGCTACACCGGGAACCAGCCTCCTCGTACTATCGCGCTCCGTGAGGCGCCCTCTCGCGAGGAGGCCTCTGAGGAAGCTGAGCGCCCTGGGAAGACCACCGGAGCGTTGCTGCGGGAGGCCGTCGAGGTCGAGCAGGCGGGTGACCTCGAGCGGGCTCGATCTCTCTATGAGGAGGCCATCGCGGCCGATCCTCAGTGCCTCGAGGCACTGGTCGGCAGCGGCCGGCTCGCCATCACACTAGAGCCAGAGGAAGCGGTTGGTCGCCTCTCCCAGGCCGCCGCTCTGGCCCCCGAGAGCGTGGAGGCCGCGTACTATCTGGGGGTCGCGCTTCGCCGCGCTGGCCGCGCCGTGGAAGCGGAGACAGAGCTCTGGCGCGCGGCCCAGCGGCCAGAGTTTGCCCACTCCGCGCGCGTCGAGCTGGGCCTAATCGCAATGGGCCGAGGCGACTGGCCCGCCGCGTCAGCGGTACTTGGGGAGGCCCTCGGCTCAGGTTCAGGCGACACGCGAGCGAGCTGCTTGCTCGCCGCCGCGCTCCGCCATGAGGGCCGCGCCGGAGACGCCATGAAGCAAGTCGCGGCCGCGGCGAAGGCCGCTCCCCTCGATCGCCTGGCGGCCGCAGAGGCGCACTTCTGCTGCCTCGCCCTCGGCCGGCCGCGCCTCGCCGCGACGCGGCTGAGAGACCTAGGGGCCATGATTCCGGGCCATGGCGACCCCTGGCTGGAGCTCGCGCTCGACTATGCCGACGCGGGCCTGGCCGAAGAACCGATCGCGCTGGTCACCTGGGCGATGGGGCACGTGAAGGCGGTCAGCGATAGCCCCCTGGCCCACTATGCGCTTGCCTACTGGCTAGGCAAGCAAGGACAGGCCGAGGAGGCCGCCGACCATCGGCGTCGGGCGAGGTCGCTCTCGCCGCACCTCGTCTTCCCCCATCACTGGGAGCTGGAGGCGATGCTCCGCGACGCGCTCGCCCACGACCCGGCCGACGGCCCTGCCCACTACTACTTCGGGATGCTCCTCTATAGCGAGGGGCGGCGCGAGGAAGGTCTGGCCCAGTGGGAGCGCGCCGCCGGGGAGATGGCGCACTTCGCCGTCTTTCATCGCAACCTTGGGCTTGCCCACCGGGAAGCCAGTGGCAATCTGCCCCGCGCCGCGGCCGCCTTGCGCAAGGCGGTGGAGAGCGCGCCACCCTATCCTCGGCCCTACCTCGAGCTGGATGCTGTGCTTCAGGCACTGAGCGCCGACCCGCGGGACAGACTCGCCGTCCTCGACGCCACTCCGCCGGAGGTGCAGCGCCGCGGCCTGGTCGCAGCTCACCAGATCGCAGCCTGCCTGGAGTGCAGCGAGTGGGACCGCGCGATCTCCCTGCTCTCCTCGCACACCTTCCATCGCTGGGAGGCCGAGTTCCGGATGCGCGCCCTCTATGTCGAGGCCCACCTCGGCCGGGGCGGGGAGTGCTTCGACAGGGGCGAGCCCGAGGCGGCACGGGAGGACTTCGAGGCCGCGCTCGACTACCCGACGAACCTGCGCATCGGCAAGCCCGCGCAGACCGAGGACGCGCGGCCCCGCTGGTGCGCCGGCCTGGCCTGTGAGGCCCTTGGCGAGGTTGCCGCCGCCCGCGCACACTGGGAGGCGGCCGCCGCCGAGCACTACCATCGCCATACCCACACCGGCGCGGTAGACCTCCACATCTACCGGGCCCTCAGCCTGGCGAAGCTGGGCCGCGCGCAGGAGGCCAACGAACTGCTGGCGGCCGAACTGAAGGCCGCGCAACAGCGAGTGGAATCGGCGCCCAATGAAGCGGTCGCCCACTTGGCTCTGGGCCTGGCGCTGAAGGCCGCCGGCAGGAGAAAGGAGGCCGACGCGGCCCTTCGGAAGAGCCTGGAACTCAACCCCTGGCAGCCACGCGCGAAGCGCCTGCTGGAGCGGGAGACCATACTCTGACCGGCCCGGAGAGCTCAGCAGAGCCCGCCCGCTCCTCTGTAGGGGGCACTCGGCTCCGCGCTGCACGGCGCCTTCGGCACCTTACTTCTATCTGCGAAGCTCATCGGGCGGAGCGGGCCGCGCGCGTCTCCGGGAGTGTCAGCGCGAGCGCCGTCGCTGCAATCGCTGCCACCACAGCCGTGTCCAGCGCCCGCGCCAGCCCAGCGGCCGGGCCCAGCGATGGCGCCAAGTGGTCGGCCAGCGCGCCCACCGCGGTTGTGCTCAACCCGCCCGCGGCCCAGGCGAGGCCCATCATCAGCCCTGACACCAGGCTCGCCCGCCGCGGCAGCAGCTCCTGAGCCATCACCAAGTTGACCGGAAGGGCCGCGAACAGGCCACACCCGACAAGCAGCAGCAGGACGGCCGCCAGCACACCCTGGGCGCGCAGGAAGAGGAACAGCGCCGGCCCGACCAGAGCCATGCTGACCACTGTGACCCGCCGTCTCCCGATGCGATCAGAGGCCGGTCCGCCCACCAGCCCTCCTGCGGCCCCGGCCAGGCTGAACCCCAACAGGGCCCACCCCCCGAGCATCAATGGCCCATGCCGCCGGGAAATGAGCAGCGGCACGAACGTCGTGAACAGAGTCGCCACCGCGGCCCGCAGCGCGACCACAAGCCAAAGGGCTATCAGCGGACCCAGCGACCGCCTGGCCGGGGAGAGGGGAGTCGCCTCACTGGTTGGCTGGGGATCATCAACCGCCCTAGGCACGGCCGCGGCGACGAACGCGGCCGCCGCCAGCCCCACCGGGACTGTCAGCCAGGTGAAATGCAGCCCGAACGAGTTCACGATCGCGATCACCAGCACAGGCCCGAGGCCGTAGCCGAGATTCCCCCCTGCGGTGAAGATCGCCATCGCCGCGCCGCTCCTGCCTGAACGCGCAGCCAGCTTGCCAGTCAAGGCCGCCCCTTGTGGGTGAAACGCGGAGTTGCCTATGCTGCCGCAGAGGAGCGTGACCAGCAGTAGCTCATAGCTGCCCATCAGCCCGAGGGAGGCCATCGCAACCGTGGTGACAATCGGCCCGAGCACTACCATCCCCCGGCGCCCGACACGGTCGGCGAAGTGCCCCAGCACGGGCTGAGTGAGCTGCGATGTCAGGTTGACCAGCGAGGCCAGCCATCCCGCGGCCGTCAGGGTGAGGCCGAGGCGAGACACGATCAGCGGCAGGAGCGCCGGCAGGAAGCCCATGTAGAGGTCATTCGCACCATGGGCGAGGGCGAGCGCGGCCGCGCCGCGGCCTGGTCGGGCGAGCGAGGAGCCGCGCGCTCTGGTCACGCGCAAACCTGCTCACCGCGCGCCGACGTTCACCGGCGGCAAGGTGACCTCGGGCACGGCTTGAGAGCTAGCCGACTGCTGAGCCCCCTCCCACCACCCCGTGAGGCCGCGCGCCGCGGCCTCATCGCGTTCCGCGTTCCTATCCTCTGCGAGCGCGCGATAGCCGAGCGCACGATACTCGTAGAGAGCGGGCCTCGCCGGGTCGGCGGCGATGGCGGCGGTGGCGGCGGCGACCAGATCAGGGGCGTACTCGCGCGCCTCGCTGGAGAAGCCGTGGAAGCGGCACATGTCCACGATGTTGTACAGCACATCCAGGCCGCTGGTTGCGGTCTCCAGCGCGCGGCGGAAGTCCGCCTGCGCGCGCCGCGTGTCGCGGTCATGCAGGGCGACTATGCCCAGCCCGACCCACATCAGAGGAGCCTCTTGGCGCCGCCCGCGGGCCTTCTCGAAGTAGCCCCGCGCGGCCTCGTAGTCGCGTCGCCAGAGAGCCAGCACACCCGAGTAGATGAGCACCTGGAGGACCTCGCGCTCCTCGGGGCCGGCCAGGGCGAGGGTCTGCTCGGCCAGCAGCAGGTTGCTGTCCGCCAGCGCCGCGTAGATCGCGCCGGCGAGCGCCGCCGCGTTGGAGGGATCGTAGGTGAACGCGTCCCGGAAGGAGGCATAGGCCTGCGTCGTATTGCCATCGGCATCCTGCTCGTTCCCGGCCGCGGTGAGCGCGTCCGAGAGCACCTCCTGGATGAAGACGTCCCCTGGCCGGAGGGCATAGGCCTGCCGGGCCGTGTCGAGATACTGGCTGCCATACTCATAGGAGGCCAGGAGTTGGCCGCGCATCAGCCACCGGCCCGCCTCCCGCGCCTGTGACACCGCCCGGAGCGTACCCGGATCCAGCCGGTGACTGCACATCCCTTGGAGCTGCTGCCAGGCCTGCTGCTCCGGGAGTTGCTCAACGGCCGCCAGCAGCGCCGGCATGGTGGAGGCGACGAGCTGCAGCCTGATCGCCTTCGGCGCGGTGAACTCGAGCACCGGGCGCTCGACCCGGTTCACCGGCGCGTCCCCTCCCATCGCGTCGAGCTGGTCCGGCCCCGCCACATACCACCCCAACACATCCGCCGGCCGCTGCACGCCCATGGAGAGCAGATCCCCGGCTACGACGGGAGTGGACATGTGCTCGCCCATCCGGCGAAGGTCAATCCTCAGGCCCTCCTTCGTCCCGATCAGCACGCCATCAATCCCGCAGAACCACATCGTGGCATCGGGGAAGACCTCCAGGAACGTGCGGATGATGGTGGCGAAGTCAGTGGGTGAGACCTGATAGAGCGGCAGCCACTGCGCCAGCAGGCCTCCCGGGCGCAGCCGGTCCTTGCAGATCCTCCAGTGCTCCGACGAGTACAGGATGCCGTTGCCCGCGATGAAGGGGTGGATCGGGTCCGAGCTGATCACGTCGTACTGCTTGCGAGTCGCCTTCACGTAGTTCGCGCCATCGTTGATGATCAGCTTGACCTTCGGGTTGTCGAGCACATTGTGGTTCCAGTCGGCGAACTTCCTGGTCCCTCCGGGAACCTCCTCGGAGAGCTCGACCACGGTCACTTTCTCCACCGAGGAGTAGCCGGCCATGATGCCGCTGGAGACTCCCGCTCCCAACCCGATGAGCAGCACCTCCTTGGGGTTCGGGTGCAGCAGCACCGGCAGGTGGCCGAGCATCTTCAGCGCCCGCATGTCGTACAGGTAGGTCGTCGCTACGGGCTGCGCGTTGACCGAGATGACCCGCTCCCCCCAGCCGGTCTCGAACACGTCTACGGAGGCGCTCACCCCCTCCTTGTGGTAGAGCAGCCGCTGCATGTAACGCTCTGTGACATCCAGGACCGTGCCTCCCATCCGGCTCGCGTAGTAGCCGCCCGCGAACGGCCCCCAGCTGCCGAAGAGCAGCTTGGTCTCGAAGCGGGGATGGGCGAATGCCAGCGCCACCACCGCGGCCGCCATGACACCTGCGGTCCCGGCGCGCAGGGCCCGCGGCCACGGCTTCGCCAGCGCCATTGCCAGAGGGCCGCCGACGAGCATCAGCAGGAGCGCCGCAATGGTCAGCGCCGACACCAGCCCGAGGAACTTCACCAGCACGAACCCGCCAATCAGGGAGCCGAGAATGCCTCCCACCGTGTTTACCGCGTAGACATCTGCCACCGTGCGTCCCACTCGTTCCGCCCCCCGGGAGTACATGCGCACCAGAATCGGAAAGCTGGCGCCGGACAGGAAGGTGGGCACGAAGACTAGCACGAAGCAGACCACGAACTGCGCTGCGATCACCAACCACCACACTCCGCCGGCCCAGTCGGTCAGCCGCAGGTAGATGGAAGGCAGCGAGTTCACGATCGCTGGTCCTAACGAGGCGCAGAGCCCCCCGGTGAACAGCAGCGCGGCCACCAGGGCCGCTCGGTTCTGCAGTTGGTCCGCGTAGCGCGAGAAGACCGCGCTGCCCAGCGCGATTCCCACCAGCACCGCGGTGAGCATGGTGGTGAAGGCGTAGGTGGTTGATCCGAGGATCAGCACCAGGCTCCTGGTCCAGACCACCTCGAGCGCCAGGGCGCACAGGCCCGCGGTGAAGGCCAGCATCAGGATGATCCGCTCGGAGCGCCCGACTGGAGCAGAGGGCCTGGCAGCCTCGGCCCCCGCCGCCGCTGTCGCGGCTTGGAAGGCCGGGAGCCTGGCCAGCAGCAGCGCAGTCGCGGCCAGCGCGAAGTTGCCGATGGCCGCCACGAGCGTCGTGCTCGGCACCCCCAGGGCGGGGATGAGCAGGAAGCCCGCGCTCGCCGAGCCGGTCACCGCGCCGAAGGTGTTGATCGCGTACAGCCGGCCCACGCTGAGGCCCAGCACCGCCTCCCTGTCCACCATCAGCTTGCTCAGCACCGGCAGCGTCGCGCCCATCAGGGTGGTGGGTATTACGAGGAGCACGAAGCAGATCAGGAAGCGGAAGAGCGTGAACAGGCTGAAGCTTTCGCCGATCGCCGAGTAGACAGATGGATAGCTGGCCTCCGTGAGGCGGAGCAGTAAGGGCAACAGAAGCGCGTAGACCCCGACGATCCCCTCCATCCCCCCGTACACTGCCAGCGGGTGCAGCCGAGTGCGGTCAATGATCCGCCCCGCCAAGTAGCTGCCGATGGCCAAGCCGAAGAAGAAGGCCGCCAGCACCGTGCTCACCGCATAGGTGCTCACCCCGAAGACCAGCCCGAACTTGCGGACCCAGATCACCTCGTAGACCAGGCTGGTCAGCCCGGAGAGGAAGAAGAGCAAGTACACCAGCCCAGACCAGCGCCGCCACGCGTCGCTGCTGGCCGCCTGGGATGTGCCATTCGCCTGCTTCATCGCTCACCTCGGCGCGGGCCGCGTCCGCGCCCCCCGCCGCACGGCGAGTCGCTCGCGGAAACCGCGCTCCCGCGCATCTGAATTGATGAGACCCACCGCGTCTCTTGCATTCCCGCACCGACGGGAATGCAAGAGACGGCACATGGGGCCGCTGCGCAGGTCATCTGCGGGCGACTGCGCTGTCGCAGCAGTGCCAGAGAGGCCCTCTGTTGCCCGTTGTCGGCGGGCAACAGGTGTTGCGGCCTCCAAGCGGAACGTACTGGGTCTCGCCGAAACAAGTGACGGCGAGACTTAGACAGAGCGAGGCTCGGAGCCGCACGATGCCTTCGGTATGTTACTTCTATCTGCGAAGCTCCATAGTTCCCTACCGCGGCGCGGCCCTCCTGCACCCACCGCCGTTCTTGCTGCACTTGCGCCCCGCAGAGGCCCTTGTGACTGGCTGCGGCATTACCATAGTCCGAGAGACTCTATAGGAGGTGGGCACATGCTGGTGAAGGTTGGCATCTCCCAGGGCGACTTTGCCGGCGATACGAATGTCGCGATCCAGCAGGGGATAGACGCGGCCGCGGCGCGCGGCGGCGGCACAGTCGAGCTAGGTCCAGGCGTTTTTGCTCTCCTCGACTCTGTGAAGCTTAGACGGAACATTCGGCTCGTGGGTTCCGGCCCCGGCACGGTGCTGCGGAAGTGCGATGGCCCGGCCAGCGGGTTCGCAGTGGACGCCGACTACGGCCAGACCAAAGTCACGGTGAAGGATCCCGCGGGCTTCCGCGCCGGCATGGGTGTGGTGGTGAAAGACGACGACTCCGGCGGCTGGGTTGACACTCTCGCCACCATCACGCTGGTACAGGGCAACGTGCTCCACCTCGACCGGATGCTCATCTACGACTACGACGGCGACAAGGGCGGCCTCATCTTCAATGCCTTCCCTCCCATCTCGGGCATTGACGTGGACGGCGTCACCATCGAGGGCCTCTGCATTGATGGCAACGAGGAGCACAACCAGACCATCAACGGCTGCATCGGCGGGGGGATCTATCTCCACCGCGCCCGACGCTGCCGGATCGCCGACTGCCTGGTGCGCGACTTCAGCGGCGACGGCATCAGCTTCCAGATCACCCAGGACATCACGGTCGAGAACTGCGAGGTCACCGGCGTCACTGGCCTGGGCTTCCATCCCGGCACCGGGTCGGCGCGGCCGATCATCCGCAACTGCAAGGCGCGCGCAAACGGCCAGGACGGCCTCTTCCTCTGCTGGCGAGCGCAGGAAGGAGTGTTCGAAGACAACGAGTTTTGCGACAACGGCCGCTATGGCATCTCCATCGGCCACAAGGACACGGACAACCTCTTCGTTAGGAACCTGGTCAAGGGCAACAAGGCCCACGGCATCTACTTTCGAAACGAGAAGCCGACCAACGCAGGCAGCCGCAATGTCTTCCGCCAGAATGCGGTCGAGGACAACGTAGGCTGCGGTGTCTGCATCGAAGGGCATACCAGCGACCTGGTGTTTGAGGAGAACACCATCCGGGAGACTCGCGCCGGCGATGCGCGCACCCAGCGTGTCGGCATCTGGGCCGGCCCCAACACCGCCCGCATCCGCGCCCTCCGCAACCGCATCGAGGGCCACGTCGAAACCGCGGTGCAGGGAGACTCGCTGCTTGACGAGTAGCGCACGGGTTGGGCAGGAGCTTGTCTCCTGCCCCGCTACTGAACCTCCGGGACCTCCAGCAGCCTCCGCGCATTCCCGGAGGCGATCGCCTCCCGCCACTCCTCCGGCATCGGATAGGCGCGCAGCCACTCCACCTGCGGCACTTGCTGACCAACATGGAAGAAGTCCGTTCCGAAGAGCAGCTTCCGCCAGTGCCGGGTGAGGAAGCCCTCAGTGAACCCGGGGTCACGAGTCAACGCATTGTGACCCGAGCCGGCCGAGATGTCAGCGTAGAGGTTCGCGTGCTCTGACAGCAGCCGATCCGCGGCGCCGACCGGCTTGATCGGCCCCTTGGGGTAGCCTCCGTCTCGGAGATCATCGGCCGAGATCGCCGTCCACCAGTTCGGCCCGTGGGCGATGAAGATGGTCTCCGGGCACTCCTGCAGTGCCCGTTCGAGGCGCGGCAGGCCCAGCTCGTCGCTGTTCAGGTCGGGGTCCATGTGGAAGAGCACCGGCAGCCCCAGCTCCCCGCACAGCCGGTAGACCGCCATTGACCTCGGGTCATCCATCGCCAGGCCGCACTTGTGCTCGCCGAAGCCCTTGGCCCCGCGGCCGCGGTAGTGGCGGATCTTGTCCAGCCCGCGCTGGGCCCGAGGGTCCACGTCCACGAACGGGATCAGCCGCTCGGGAAACTGGTCGCATGCCTCGAACACGTACGCGGTCAGCGCATACTCGGCATCGCACTCCGGGCTCTCCAGTGGCAGCACCACCGCCTGCGCGATCTCGCAGGCGTCCATTGCCGCGACCATTTCGCTCGGGGTGACAGTGCGCGAATACCCGGAGGCGGCGCTGGTGGGGATGAGATGGGTGTGTATGTCGAGCACGTATTTGCTCCCGATTCCACGAGGTCACTCTGCGGCGGACCCCACTTGCCGGGCCAACTCCCTCCGTCGGGCGCGCTCCATCAGCTTGATGATGCCTACGGTCCCCAGGTAGAGCCCGACCATGGGAAGCGCGCATAAGGTCAAGGTGATCGGATCCCAGGTGGGCGTGATGATCGCCGCGATCAGAAAGATCAGGATGGTCGCCTCCCGCCAGCGCGCGGTCAGCAAGCGCGAGTTGACGAGGCCAATCTTGGCCAGTAGGACCAGGACAATGGGGAGCTGGAACGCCAGGCCGAAGGCAAGGTAGAACTTGAGGATCAGCAGCAGGTTCTCGTTCAGACGATACCGCGCTACCGTGTCCGGCGGGTTGAGTCGCAGCAGCCACTGGACCGAGGGCCCGGTCATCAGGTAGCCCATCGCCACACCCATGAGGAAGAGCAGGCCCGAGACAGGGACCAAGGGCCGGACCGCGCGCCGCTCACTGCGGGTGAGGCCAGGGGCCACGAAGGCCCAGATCTCGTAGTAGATGAACGGCGCCGCCAGGATCAGCCCGCCCACCAGCGCGATCTCGAGCTTCACCAGGAAGCCCTCCAGGAGCTGCGTGACGATGATCTCGCCGTGCGCCTTCCGTAGCACCTCCACGATGGGCCAGGTGAGGAACCGGTAGAGCGGCCGGTAGAAGCACCACACCACGCTGGTGCCGACCACGGCGTAGATGGCGGCGCGGATGATCCGCGCCCGCAGTTCACTGAGATGCGAAACCAGGTCAGCCCGCTTCTCGTCTTCCAATCCTGGGCCTCTTCCCGCTCACATTCTCCGCGCCAGTCCAGCGCCCCTGTGTGACGCGGCGAGGCCCGCCAGCCGCGGGCCTCGCCATCGCTCATTTGGCAGGGCCTTGCCCGCCTCCGGCGGGCTTGTCTCTTGCCATCCCTTGCGGGGGGGCCGTGCTAGGGCGGGCGTGGGCGCGCCCGCCACCATCTGCTACCCTTTCGCCGCCGCCAGGCGCTTCGCGACATCCTCCCAGTTGACCAGGTTCTCGATGAAGGTCTTCGTCCACTCCGGCCGCTTGTTCTGGTACTTGAGGTAGTAAGCGTGCTCCCACACATCCAGCGCGAGGAGAGGGGTGACGCCCCACTGAGTCAGGTTCTCGTGCTTCTCGGCCTGGAGCACGACCAGCACGTCATCCATCTTCCGGTAGGCGAGGAGGCCCCAGCCGGAGCCCTCCACCGCGTTGGTGGCCGCCAGGAACAGGCCCTTGAACGCGTCGTAGCTGCCGAAGGCCGCCTCGATCCCCGCTCGCAAGGCGCCGCTTGGCTGCCCACCACCTCCGGCCTTCATGTTCGTCCAGAAGATCGAGTGCAGGATATGGCCTGACCCGTGGAAGGCCGCCGCCTTGCAGGCCACCTTCGCGGCCGCGAAGTCGCCCGACTTCACCATCGCCGCGATCTGCGCCTCAGCGTCGTTCAGGCCCTTCACATAGGCCGCGTGGTGGAGGTCGTGGTGCAGGTGCAACGTCTGCTCATCATAGTAAGGCTCCAGCGCGTTGTACGGGTACGGCAGAGGGGGAAGCTCGTGTGCCATCGTGTCACCTTCTCCTTTCTCGGGCGCGGAGAGGCCGATGCGCCCAAGCGACGCGGCCATGGCGCTCATCCCGGCCAGCCGCAGGAATCCGCGACGGTCCAGCTTCATCGGCCCGGCTCCTGGTGAGAGATCACCTTGCCTCACGACCCCGTATGGTTGCTCAGCGATCCGCTTGCTTCCTCGCGCCAGAAGCCGGGGATGGGGCCGCGATGTGCACTCCAGGAGACATGGCCGACAAGAAATCCCGCCAAACAGAGATCAGGTCACATGGCTGACTGCATGGCGACGGAAGCGCGTCGGCCTGGCCATAGGGGCCCGCGACCACGGCGGGATCAAGCAGGAGGCGACGCGGAGTGGAGGCTAGCGGACTCGAACCGCTGATCTCCCGCCTCCACGTTCACGTCTCTCTACAGGTTCCTCAGCATCCGCTCGTAGTCCTCTGGCGTGAGCCCCAGATCCCTCAGGATCTTGCGCAGCAGAGGGCGAACTATGACTCTGGAGCCGTGATCGGGGATGACGACGATACGCCCAGCTTGGTTCCGGAACGTGTTATGGGTTCCGACCCGCCGCACCCACCGGAAGCCCGCCTTCTCAGCGACGCGCCGCAGCTCACGATACGGGGCCAGGCGCAGCCTGCTCAAACAGAGACCTCCACGCGCCACGTGCCGACGAAATCGGAGACGGGCTCGTCCTCGCCGACTGTCTGAAGGTATGCCGTGATCGCCTCTTTGATGTTCGATTCGAGGGCCGGCATGTCAGGAGCCTGTGTGTAGCACCCGGGGAGTTCCACGACTTCCCCCACGAGCCAGTCGCTCTCCGGGTCGCGCTCGATCACCACCGTGAATGCTTTCTTCATGACCTTCGCTCCACCGCTACAGTCTCTTGCCTTATGGTGATGCCCTAGCCGGCCACAAGGCCCTCTGCGGAGCGCGTGAGTCCCGTCTCTTGCATTACCGTGTCACGGTAGCGCAAGAGATGCTGTAGTATATCACGCTTGGCAAGGGGCTGTTGACCTCATCCCGGAAGGCAGCCTCGTAGATGTCGCCCTCTCACTCGGTGATGGCCGCTAGACGGTGTGCACTGACTGTTGCCAGTCAAGCATGGTGCTGCTACACGCAGCGCGCCTTGCCAGTTATTCTTGACACCGGGCGTGACCGGGAGCTTTGGGTTTGCCTGCATGTGTCGTTCTGAGTCCGCCGCAGGCGGATGAGCAATCCTGCCGTTCCATGCCTCCCACGACAACAGTCAACACCCGCTTCGGCAGCACGGCTGCCCCAGCAACGAGAGCAGGCCGGCGACCACCGCGGCATCAAGCAGGAGGGGACGCGGAGTGGAGGCTAGCGGACTCGAACCGCTGATCTCCTGCGTGCAAGGCAGGCGCTCTCCCAACTGAGCTAAGCCCCCACCTGCCCTCCACCAGCCATTATCACGGAGGCATAGGGAACAGTCAAGGCCGCGCCCAGCACCGAGCGCAATTTCAGGCCTGGGTGGGCTCGCAAGCCGGCCTTCTCTCGCCGCGCGGCGGAGACAGGCTCCTGGCGGGCGCGCTCGCTTCCCCCCCTTGGTCAACCACCGGTCGGAAGCGGCTCTCGTTCCGCCGCCGCGCCTCGGCCACCACCCGGTTCGCCTCGAAGAGGCCGTCGAAGGAGCCGCAGTCCAGCCACATGCCGTCCAGCTCGCTCCAGGTCATCAGGTTCTCGCTGATGTAGAAGTTGTTGACAGTGGTGATCTCCAGCTCGCCGCGAGCCGAACGCTCTGATGCGCGCACGTAACCGAAGGCTCGCCGGTCGTAGATGTAGAAGCCCGTCACTGCGTAGTTGCTCTTCGGCTCCTTCGGCTTCTCCTCGATGGCCAGGACGCGGGATGGGTCCTTCTCGTCGAACACCGCCACCCCGTAGTCCCGCGGGTCGAAGACCTGCTTCAGGAAGATGTGCGCGCCCTCCTTGAAGGAGCGCACTGCCGGGCCCAGATCGGCATCCGTGAAGTTGTCCCCCAGCACCACCAGCACCGGCTTGCCCTCGGCGAAATCCTCGGCCACCGCCAGCGCCTCAGCAATCCCTCCCTCGCCCTCCTGGTAGCCGTACTCCAGGTGCTCCACCCCCAGGTCCTTCCCATTGCCCAGCACTCGCAGGAAATCCCCCGCATGCGGCCCGCCGGTGATCACGATCACGTGTGTGATCCCCGCCCGCACTACCTGGTCAATGGCGTAGTGGATCATGCACCGGTCGTACACGGGCAGCAGATGCTTGTTGGTCGCCTTCGTCAGCGGATAGAGCCGAGTGCCCAGCCCGCCAGCCAGGATGACTCCCTTCATCTCAGCTCTCCAGGTGTAGCGCCAGCCAACCTGCTTGCTCACTAGGCGTGCGCTCATCTGCCGGCGTACATCCGCCGGTAGTACTCACGATAGCTGCCATCCTTGATCTCTCGCCACCAGGCCTGATTCTCCTGGTACCAGGCGACCGTTCGCCTCAGCCCCTCCTCCGCGTCCACCTTCGGCTCCCACCCTAGAGCGCGCGCCTTGCTGCTGTCTACCGAGTAGCGCCAGTCGTGGCCCGGGCGGTCGGTGACGTACTGGATCAGCTCCTCGCTCTTGCCCACCAGCTTCAGGATCAGCCGGGTGAGCGCGAGGTTGGTGCGCTCCTGGCGCGCCCCCAGGTTGTAGCTCTCCCCTGGGACGCCGCGCCGCAGCACCACATCAACGCCCGCGCAGTGGTCCTCCACATAGAGCCAGTCGCGCACATTCAGCCCGTCGCCGTAGAGGGGCAGCGGCACGCCGTCAATGGCATTCGTGATGAACAGCGGCACCACTTTCTCGGGATACTGGTAGGGCCCGTAGGTGTTCGAGCCCCGCGTGATCAGGATGCTGTAGCCGAAGGTCTTCTGGTAGGCGGCCGCCATCAGCTCGCCGCCGGCCTTGCTCGCGGCATAGGGGCTCGACGGGTTCAGCGGGTCCGACTCCTTGAACGCCCCCGACTCGATGCTGCCGTAGACCTCGTCCGTAGACACGTGAAGGAAGCGCTCGGTTCCCCGCGCG